>Ga0075160_10000050_pt1 | contig 60797 bp, 59 predicted proteins | sample JI91814C2DNA_FD_70969 | JGI IMG/M metagenome (GOLD analysis project Ga0075160, IMG submission 70969) | Wastewater effluent complex algal communities from Wisconsin, to seasonally profile nutrient transformation and Carbon sequestration -... | ecosystem: Engineered > WWTP > Effluent > Algae... | reverse complement strand
CATGGACACGCCGCGCTCCCCGGGTGCGGCCGTTGGCCTTACCCGGGCTACGGGTGTTTTCCTACAGCTTTGCATCGGCTGTGCTGGATAACCTTGTTGCATGGTCAGATATCGTCGCAATCGAGTTGTGGGCGCAACGTACTTCTTCACCGTCACGCTGCGCGACCGCAGGAGTGACCTGCTAGTGCGTGAAATAGAAGCCTTGCGTGAAGCATGGCGCAAGGCCGCGAATCGCGTCCCGCATGCGGTGATCGCTGCGGTGGTGTTACCCGACCATCTGCATGCCGTAATACGCATGCAGGACGAAACCGCTGACTTCCCGCGCCTGTGGCAGGACATCAAGAAAGGATTCACGCGACGCACATCCCAACCGGGCGCCGCATCTGCATGGCAATCCCGGTTCTGGGAACGTACCGTGCGTAGCGAAGAAGAACTGAATGCCTGCGTGGATTACGTCCACATCAATCCGCTGAAACATGGCCTGGTCAATACGCTGTCGGAATGGCCGCACTCCACCTTCCATCGCTATGTACGCAAAGGCTGGCTGTCGCCGGGTTGGGCAACACCATCCGACGCGGCCGGAATGTTTGGCGAACGTTGATGCGTCCCCCGGGTGCGCTCCGCTTACCCGGGCTACCTGCTCCCTGTTCCTGCAGCGGCGTTTGTGTAGCATGCAGTCTCACCTGTAGAAACCGGAGGAACCATGGCGGTCTTGGCAAGAGTCCTGATGGCGTGCCTGGCGATGGCAATCTCTCCTACCGTCAACGCAACCGCGCAAGCGTCCGACCTGTTGATCGTGGAGGGGCAGGAATTCGCCCTCAACACCAACCCTTTGGAGACACAGCTTGAGCAGAAGCAGTGGAAACCACCCGAGGACGCGGTGCGCTCTTCGGCCAACTGGCGGGGCTACATCGCGACGTGGGAAATCAAGGACGACAAGCTGTTCCTGAAGGATGTCTCCATCCGGGTCAGAGATCCCAAAGAGGAGCGCAAATACCTTCGCAAGTCCATCACCAACGAACTGTACCCTGGCGCTACCGAAGTCTTTGCCGACTGGTATACAGGCGCACTGATCGTCCCGGACGGCGAGATGACGCACTACGTACACATGGGCTACGGCTCCTCCTTCGACCACTATCAAGTATTCCGCGTGCGCTCCGGCGAGGTCGTCGAGCACCTGTCCATGACCGGCGTCGAGTTCGAGGCCTACAAGGAAAAGAAGTTCGCTGCCTTCCGCAAGACCGACACCTACGCCAAGGCCTACGCCGACTTCCGCAAGCAAGCCCCAGACCTCAATGAGGCGCTTGCCGAAGGTTTCATCAAGTCTTTCTACGCCGAAAACTACCTGTCGCAATAACCAGCGTAGCCTGGGTAGAGCGAAGCGAAACCCGGGGCCTTTGAACCGATCCGCCAACAGCCCCGGGTTGACCAGCTTCGCTGTTGAAGACCGCTGCGCTCTACCCGGGCTACTCGCTTCTTCGCCAGGATTTGGAACCATGACCTATCACCCACTGTTCAAACTTTTGGCGGCCATGCTGCTGGCGGCGCCCCTGGTCGCTTTTGCCGGCAACCTGTCGCCGCGTGTCGTCGAACTCGATGCCAGCCAGGCCACCCAACCGATGGATCGCTTCTTCGACCTGTCGGTGGGTGCCGACTATCCCGGCACCCTGATGCGTGACGACAGCCAGGCGCAGCTGGCGGTGGTGGTGGACGAACTTGGCTTCCGCTATCTGCGCTTCCACGCGATCTTCCACGACGTGCTGGGCACCGTGAAAGTCGTGGACGGTCGCACGCATTACGACTTCTCAGGCATAGACAAGCTTTACGACAACCTGCTCGCCAAGGGCATCCGCCCCTTCGTCGAACTCGGCTTTACACCCGAGGCCATGGCAACGTCGCCACAAACGCTGTTCTACTGGAAAGGAAACACCTCCCACCCCCAGCCCGAGGCATGGCGTGCACTGGTCGAGGCCTTCGTGACGCATTTGCGCGAACGCTACGGGGCTGAAGAAGTACGGCAGTGGTATTTCGAGGTCTGGAACGAACCCAACCTCAAGGATTTCTGGGAGGGTGCCGACCAGCAGGCCTACTTCGATCTGTATGTGCAGACCGCCAAAGCGATCAAGGCCATCGACCCGCAACTGCGCGTCGGCGGGCCGGCCACGGCCGGCGCCGACTGGATTCCCGAGTTCCTGGCCTATGCAAAATCACAGCAGGCGCCGGTCGACTTCGTGTCGACCCACACCTACGGCGTGGACGGTGGCTTCCTGGATGACGAAGGCAAGGACGACACCCGCTTGTCACCGTCGCCCGATGCCATCATCGGCGACGTGCGCCGCGCCCGGCAGCAGATCGCCGCGTCTCCGTTCCCGGACCTGCCGCTGTATTTCAGCGAATGGAGCAGCAGCTATTCTCCGCGCGACCCGGTGCATGATTCCTACACCAACGCGCCGTATGTACTGACGAAACTCAAGCAAAGCAAAGGCCTGGCCGAGGCCATGAGTTACTGGGTCTATTCCGATCTGTTCGAAGAGCCGGGGCCGCCGCCCACGCCGTTCCACGGTGGATTCGGATTGATGACGCGCGAGGGCATTCGCAAGCCGGTCTACTTCGCCTACAAATACCTGCATGCACTGCAGGGACGCGAAGTGGCCAGCAACGATGCATCGACCTGGGCCGCGACCGACGGCAGCACGGTCGCCGCGCTGGTGTGGGATTGGCAGCAGCCCGTGCAGTCGGCCAGCAACCGGCCGTTCTATACCAAGCCGCTGCCGTCGACTGCCTCTACACCGGTGCAACTGCGATGGAAGCAATTGCCTCCCGGTGCCTACCGTTTGGTGGTGCGACGCACCGGCTTCAACGCCAATGACGCACACACCGCGTACCTGCTGATGGGTTCCCCCGCGTCGTTGGACGCGAAGCAACTGGAACACCTTCACGCATTGACCGCCGACGTACCAGAGATCGATCGCCGCGTGCATGTAGGCGACGATGGCCAGCTGTCACTGGACTTGCCGATGCGCAGCAATGACGTGGTTCTGGTCACCGCCGAACGCCAGGCAGACGCCCCACAATAAAACCGTAGGGTGGGCTTAAGCCCACCGCCCTTTCGTTTCGATTGCAGGTGAATCACGCGCCGCGATGGTGGGCCGAGGCCCACCCTACGTGATGGATTGAAGCACCGGCGTCACAGCATTCCGATGCTGTGCAGCCATTGCCTGACCTGGCCTGGCCATTCCGTCGTGACGGGATCGGCGGTGGGCCGCATCCCGAAGGCATGGCCACCCCGCGCATAGAGGCGCATATCGACCGGTACACCCGCCTCGCTCAGCGCCAGCGCATAGGCCATAGGATGTCGTACATCATCGACCGGGTCATCCATCGCGTGGATGATCAGCGTCGGCGGCGCCTTAGGGCTGATGGTCACCCAGGGTTGCAGTTCAAGGCTGTTCTTGCCCTTGCGGTCATCCAGCATGCGCGCCGTATACGCCACGATCGCGAAGTCGGGCCGCGGCGATTGCCGGTCCGCCGCGTCTGCAATCGGAGTCGTGCGAACTTCGGTGTTGCTCAAGTCCGCCGCGAGGTACGCGCCGGCCGAAAAGCCGATCACGCCGATCCTGCGTGGATTGATCCCATAAGCCGCCGCCTGCTGCCGTAGCAAGCCCATGGCGCGTTGCCCGTCTTCCAGGCCCAGCAGCACCTTCGGCCGCTGCTGCTTTCCGTTCGGTGTGGGCCACACCTGCGGCGTCCGGTACTTCAGCAGGACGCAGGTCATCCCCTGCAGGACGACCCAATCGCAGATTTCGGTGCCTTCCAGGTCGGTCGCCACCGCGCGGAAACCACCGCCCGGCAGCACCAGCATCGTGGTGCCGGAGTTCGGCCCCTTCGGTTTGTAAATGGTCATGGTTGGCCGGGTGACATAGCTCGCCCAATGCCACTTCCTTCCGCCGACAAGCGGCGAGCCGTTACCGGTGGCCTCGGGATGATCGCCGCTGTCAGGCTTCGCCAGTACGACACTCGCAGGCCACAGCGGCACTTGCATGCCATCGTCGGTCGGTTGCCATACGCCCTCGCGCTCCACCTTCGCAACTTCGATCCTTGCGGGCGATGCGTCGCGCTTGATGGTCTGGCCATGGCCTGCGCCGGCGAAGCCAATCGCGAGCAGGCAGGGCACGATGAACTGCAGCCGCCACCAACCGTGCCTGCGTTTTCGAGGGCATCGCCCTTGTTGCAGGGGCGGCGTGGCAACAGGGGTCAGGGAAAGCAGCGGTTGTACACGTGTATTCACGCAGGCCCTTTTTTTTGCACACTCTAGCCCCTTTGTTGGCAGGTGCATGGCGCCGCGCGATGGTCGGCCAAGGCCGGGCAGGGCGGAACCCGCATCGCGGATGATCCGTTTTTCGTTTGAAAACCCGCCGGATGTCCCATCGCCGCCATCCTCGTTTGATCATGCACACGCGGCGGGCTTTCAACAGCGAAGCGGGTCATCACCTCCGGTGGTTGCGCCCTGTGCTTGCTGCAGCAGGTGCGAGATTCCCGCAGGATCCGATAGCCAGAGCCGCACCGCATCATTCGCGTGACGACGATCACGATTGATGTAGTGCCCTGTGCGCACTACTTCCTACGCGTTGGTTGCACCCTCTTCACAACCCGTCCACGTACTCCAACGCCGGCTAAAGGCGAATCATGGTGCTGGCGAAAAGGCCGTTATATTCCAGACGCCCCAGACGAAGGAGAATTGGAATGTTCATGAACAAGCAACATCTGACGATGGCACGTACGTTCAGCATGGCGATGATCGCCACACTGGGCCTTGCCTCCTGCGCTACCTATGACGACGAGTTTGCAGGGATCAACTCACGCCTCGATCAACTTGACTCGAGGGTGCAGGGCGCGGCCCAGAGCGCCGAATCCGCCAACCAGTCCGCACAGCAGGCCAACCAACGGCTGGATCAGATAGAAAGCCGCGTCCAGAAACTTGAAACGGTGCCCGGCCGCAAGCCGCGCGGTTAATCGCTCTTGCACCATTACCGACGAACGGCATGAGCCGTGATCCGGTGGCCGTTGCTGGCCACCGGTTTGTTATTTCTACGCAGTCTTCGCTCCAAGGAATCGTCCTATCCGTACGTGCATACGCCCTGCGATCCGTACCATTTTCTGTGCGCTGGCGTTCGCAAGTGTCGGCGTGGCCAACGCCAAGGAGGCCGCCGCGCAACCGGTCGCCGCTGTCGACCAGCTTCCACCGGGCCAAGCGGTGTCCGACACGTTGATTGCGCTGGCGGGCTGGGTGGTCGCCGCCAAGGACAGCCAGGGTTATCCGTTCGCGGTGATAGACAAGGCCGCCGCACAGATCCTGGTGTTCGGCGGTGACGGCCGGCTTCGCGGCGCGGCACCGGGACTCTTCGGCTCGGCGATCGGCGACCATACGGCTCCCAGCATTGCCGGCCTCGCGCTTCGCGAGATTCCGGGCCGGGATCGCACGACGCCTGCGGGTCACTTCGTGGGCGGTTTCGGTCCGTCCATCGACGCGGGCCGCGTGCTGTGGGTGGACTACGATTCCGCGATCTCCCTCCACCCTACCGCTAGCGTCCCGGGCGAGAAACGCGCCGAGCGCCTTGCCTCGCCATCGCCGGACGACAACCGCGTCACCCATGGCTGCATCAACGTCACGCCCGAATTCTACGAGCAGATCATCCGTCCGACGTTCGAGCGGGGCGGGGTGTTCTACATCCTGCCGGACGAGGCGTCGATAGCGGAGACCTTCCCGGAGTTCGCGAAAAGTCGCCGCAGGAAGCGGTAAGCCGCGGGCGCACCGCATCGTTGCCGTGGTGATGCTCGCGATGGATGCGGTTCGCTGCGCTCACCGAACCCTACGAACTTTTCTCCGCATGGACACGTGGGCGCTAGACTGTGCGCCACGATAGTCCCAAGTCCACAAGGAACCTCCCATGGCATTCACCACCACGACCTCCGGCCTGCAATTCGAAGACACCGTTGTCGGCAGCGGCGTCGAGGCCAAGCCGGGCCGCAACGTCACCGTGCACTACACCGGCTGGCTTTACGAAAACGGCGAGCAGGGCGCCAAGTTCGACTCCAGCAAGGACCGCAACGACCCCTTCATCTTTGCGCTCGGCGCCGGCATGGTCATCCAGGGCTGGGACGAAGGCGTGCAGGGCATGAAGGAAGGCGGCCAGCGCACCCTCATCATCCCCGCCAACCTCGGCTACGGCACACGCGGCGCGGGCGGCGTCATCCCACCCAACGCCACGCTGAAGTTCGACGTCGAACTGCTGGGTGCCTGAGAACGTAGGGTGGGCTCAAGCCCACCGCCCTCCGGTCCGAGTGCGTACGAACGACGTGCCGCGATGGTGGGCCAAGGCCCACCCTACGGCTTCACCAACCCAGCGCCTTCATCCGTGCGACGACATGCCGGGTTGATGGAGCCGATCCGGCCTATTCCATCCTGACAACAACCTTGCCTTTCGCCCGGCCCGTGTCCACGTAGGCCATTGCCTCATTCGTCGAGGCGAATGGAAATACCCGATCAATCACCGGCGAGATGACGCCGGCGTCAACCAGCGCCCCCAGCGCGCGCAACTGATCACCGCTGGCCTTCATGAAAAGGAATGAATAGCTCGCGCCGTGCAGCCTTGCTTTCTTCCTGATGCGGTAGCTCAGCAGGCGCATGACCTGTGCCATGAACCAGGGAGCGCCAATCTGCTTTGCGAACTCCGGATCCGGCGGGCCGGAAATCGAGATGAGCATGCCGCCCGGCTTCAGCACCCGCAGTGATTTTTCCAGCACGTCTGCACCCAGGCTGTTGAGGACCACGTCATAGCCGTGGAGTACCTGTTCGAAATCCTCCTTGCCGTAATCGACGACCACGTCCGCGCCGAGTCGTTTCACCCACTCCACGTTGGCCGCACTCGTGGTGGTGGCGACGAAAGCGCCCAGGTGCTTCGCCAACTGGATGGCCACGGTTCCCACGCCACCCGAGCCGGCGTGGATGAGGACTTTCTGGCCCTTCTGCAGTTTCGCCCGCTCGACCAGTACCTGCCACGCAGTCAAGGCCACCAGCGGAAGCGCCGCCGCCTCTTGCATGCTGATGGACGTGGGCTTGTGCGCCACGGCCGCTTCCTGCATCGCGATCATTTCAGCGAAGGCGCCGATCCGCTCCGCGGGCGGCCGGGCGTAGACCTCGTCGCCGGGTTTGAACCGGCGCACGTTGGATCCGACGCGAACCACCACGCCCGCCACGTCATTGCCCAGGACCAGCGGAAGTCGATAGGGCAGCAACAGTTTGAATTCGCCGTTCCGTATCTTCGAGTCCAGCACGTTCACGCCGGCGGCGTGAACCTTGACCAGCACGTCATCGTCACCCAGCGCCGGTTCCGGCAGGTCGCCCATGCGCAAGTCGACTGTTTTTCCATAGCGGTCGAGGATGAAGGCTTTCATGCCGCGCCCCTCGCATCGAGCCGCAGGTCTTTGCGGATTCCGGAGTCCAGCACAGACGCAGGTGCGAACTTGCGCAGCAGGCGCAAGCGCGCGGCCAGCTTGCCTGCCGTGTACCTGGGCTTCGGGTGTGCGTCCCTCGCTGCCTTCAGCACGACGCCTGCCACTACGCCAGGCGGATCGGCAACCTCCATCACGGCCTTCAGCGTGTGGGCAAGGGAGGCGCGAATCTGGTTGTACTCCTCGAGCTTCGCATCCGCTTCCACGAAGTTCGCGTCGAACCGGGTTCTGGTATACGCCGGTTCGATGACCGACACGCGGATGCCGCGCGTGCGCAGCTCATGGTCGAGCGATTCCGAATAGCCTTCGATGGCGTGCTTGGTGGCGGCATACAGGGCGCCGAACGGCAACGGCAGGAAGCCCAGCACCGAGCCGATGTTGAGGATGCGTCCGCTACCCTGCCGGCGCATGTGCGGAACCACGGCACGCGTCATGCGCACGATGCCCATGAAGTTGGTATCGAAGATGGCCTGCGCTTGCTGGATGGAGCTTTCTTCCGCGGCGGCGGGAGCCACGCCGAAACCGGCGTTGTTCACCAGCAGGTCGATGCGGCCTTCCAGTGCGATCACTCGATCGATGAGGGCTTGCACCGATGCGTCGCTGGTGACGTCAAGCGGCAGCATCGTGAAAGGCGCCGGCCCTTCCGGCGCGCCACGCCTGCTGGTGCCGTAGACCGTGTAGCCGGAGGCGGCGAGTCGCTCCGCCGTTGCCTTGCCGATGCCCGAGGAGGCGCCGGTGACGAGTGCGATGTTTTTTTCAGGTTTCATGGAGGGTGCCTTGTAGGTGGGGCGGTGGGTCGCGGGACAGGCTGAAAATCAATATGACGAACATCATATTTGCAGGCAAAGAGCAGGGCGGCGGTGGGTGTGCCGCTTCAGTCAGCTGGAGTGAAATGCTTGAGGGCTGCTTCGCGCAGGGCGTCGGAGAGCCGGGCGTCGTCGACCGCGCGCGCCAATACCAGTGCGCCGACCATGGTGGACACGGCCGCGAGGGCATGTGCATGCGCGCCTGGCTGTCCCCAATCGCTGGAATGGCGGGCAACGAGGTCGATCATCTCCTTGATGCGGCGCGTGGCGGCACGCCGTACTTCAGGCGCCTGGCGTGGCATTTCGGAGCCGAGCGCGGCGGTCGCGCATCCGGTTTCGATGCTGTTTACATGGTCTTCGGAAAGATAGGCCTGCATCATCGCCTGCAGCGCCTGTTGCGGCGGCACGGCAGCGGCGACACGCTCCATGAGCACCACGGCATCGCTGCCGGCACGATCCGCGGCTTCGGCGAGCATTGCATCGCGCGAGGGGAAATGGGCGTAGAAGCCGCCGTGGGTGAGGCCGGCCGACTTCATGATGTCCGCGACGCCCGTGCCGCTGTAGCCACTGCGCCGGATCGCGCGCGCCGCCGCATCCACGATGCGGTCGTGGGTGGCGTCCTTGGAGCGTGTGCTGGTTTTCTTCATATGACGATCATCATATATATCTGTGGCGCCATGTGCAAGGGGCTCAACGGCGGCAATCTGGCGCGGGTGTTCAGCGCACCTGCGACACCGGCGCCGGGCCGCCGGTGACTTTGTGGGGTGCGGTCTTGGCGGTTTCGGCCAGGTAGGCCAGTGCGAACTGCGCGAACTTGACGCTGTGCTGCGCGGATTCGCCCATCGTCGCCAGCGTGTCGCTGGTGGTGTGGATGTAGGGGAAGCTGCCGCTCGGGCTGCCGGCCTCGAACATCATCGCCGCCGGATAACCGGCGTTGGTCCACGACGCGTGGTCGGAGCAGGCGTAGCCGCAGGCCACGCTGCTGCGTGTCAGGCCCATCGGCGCGAGGTAGGCATCGAACAGGGTGATGAAGAAATTCTGCAGGTCGGCATTGGAGTAGTCGCTGATCAATTTCATGTCCGTGACCGCGCCGGCCTTGTAGTTGGTCATGTCCACCTGCAGCACGCTGACCACGTTGACGCCACTGGTGCGGAACGACTGCGCGATGGCATTGGAACCGCGCAGGCCCACCTCCTCGGCGGCATAGCCCATGAACTTCACCGTGCGCCGCGGTTGCCAGCCTTCGGAGAGCGCGATGCGCAGCGTTTCGGTGAGGGTGGCGATGCCGGAGGCGTCATCGTCTGCGCCCGGCGCGATCTGGTTGGGATCGGTGCGGGTGTTGGCGTTGATCGAATCCAGGTGCGCGCCCAGCACCACCACTTCGTGGGGCAGGTCCCAGCCGGTGATGGTCAGGATCACCGAGGGCTGGGTGGAACAGTTGCTGCAAGCGGTGAACAGCTCGGTGCTGACGTCACTGCGGCCGGCGGCGAGTGATTGCCAGTGCGCGTGGATCCATTCGGCCGAGGTCCTGCCGTACGCGCTGGCGTAGTAGCGGTTGCGGTAGCTGGAGAGGTGGTTGATGGTGTCGTAGAGGCGCTGTTCCTGCACCTGCGGCAGCCAGCGGGCCACGGTGGCCTGGTTGTCGAGCGTGTACGCGGCAAGCAGCGAGGCCTTCATCGCCTGCATCGAGCGATCCGCCGCCACGAAGGCTTCCGCTTGCACGCGGCTGGGAAATGCGAAATAGCCGCCGCAGCGACCCTCGCTGGCATGCACGTAATGGCTGATCGCGGCGAGCGCATCGGCGCGGGTTTCCGAAATCACCAACGGCTGGCCGGTGCTGTCGCGCCGCGCGACCGCGTTGCGGGCCACGCCGCGGATGCCCTGGTACGTCTCGCGAGAGCTCACCAGGTACACCGGCGCAAACGGATCGGCCTGCGACCACGCCGACGTCGCCATCGGTGGGGTGATCGCGCCGTTGGTCGGTGTGGTAAGCAGGCGTGGCGTGCTGGCGACATGCACGATGCGCGCCGTGTCGAATCGATCCAGCGCGGCCGTGGCAGGCGCGCGCGCCGCGCGCCTGTCGTCCGCTCGCAACATCACGACGCTGGCCAGCATGGCGAACAGCAGCATCGTCGGACCCGGCAAGAACGGCTTCATGGTGGCATCCCCCGCATCACGGGCTGCAACGTTTCCCACCGCCACGCTACCACTTCCATCCGTCCCGGGCCTGTGCCTGCTGCGCGCATGCGTTGGGCCATGGCAGACTGTCCGCGGGGACGGTGCCACGCGGGCGCCAAGGGGAACAACGATGCATGACGTACAGCGGGCCGCCGGCCTGCGGGTGGTGGCTTGGGTGCTGTGCTTGGCACTGCTGGCCGGATGCGGCAGCGGTCCGGACGGAAACGACTACGTGGACTACGACGGCACCACGCTGGTGGTCGAGGGCAGCGAATTCGTGCGCGAAAACACCATGGACCCGCCGGGCACCTTCCTTCCCGGACGCGTCGTCGTGCAGCCCGAGGATGGGAAACTGGACGATGCCATCGGCCTCATCCAGCGCTATGGCTTGATCCTTGAAGGTCGCAGCGCCGAGGGCTGGCTGCTGGTGAAGGCACCCGACGGTTTCGAGATGCAGTGGGCGACCGCCCTGCAGGGGAAATTGGGCGGTAGCAGTTATGCGACCAACGACTCGGCACAGTCGCCCACGCCGGTCGCCGTGGCGGAGGCTGTTGATGCCGCGGTCGCGGACGTGCCCGTACCTGACGATGAGCCCTCGGCGGCGGACGTGCGCCGCATCGCGATCGAGAGTTACGAACGGCTGGAGAAGGCCGGTGGCCTGCCCGTGACCATGACGGCCACCGGGCAGTCGATGGTGCTGCATGCCAAGGTATTCGATGCACGCAAGGAATCCTGCCGCCGGCTTCCCCACGCCAAGCCCGGCGAGTGGGAGTGTGAGGCCGAACTGATGATGGGGCTGTGCAGCGGCGACTGCGATCCGTCTGCCGAAGCGCCCTCGCCCAAGGGCGAGCGCGTGTATATCCGCTGGGATCCGGCGCAGCGTGGCTTCACGCTTGACGACTGATTCGACCCAAAGCGTAGGGTGGGCTTAAGCCCACCGCCCTTCGTATCGATTGCAGTCCGATGACGCGCCTCTACGGTGGGCCAAGGCCCACCCTACGTTGCGTCACTTGCCCAGTTCGTACAGGTACTCGACGAACGACATCACCGCGCCGTCGTAGCCTTGCACGGCCGGGTTGCTGGACTCGATCAGGTAGTACTCGTCCGGTGCATGCGCGCCGCCGCCGGTGCCCAGGCCGAAGTGGCCGGAGGCCAGGCTGAGCGGCGCGTCGGTGAAGGCGAAACCCGGATACGAACCCGCATTGCGCGGCCACATCAGCGGTGTGATGCCGCGGCGTTCCAGCACCGCGCGCTGCGCCTGGATCAGCGGTGCATCGGCCGAGGTCTGCGTGGCGTCATAGCCGCCGCTGACGTTGACCTCGATGTCGCCGTAGCCGCGCTTGGCCAGGTGCGCTTTCAACGCGGCGACCGCGTCGTCCTTTTCCATTCCGGGTACCAGGCGGAAATCCATCTTCGCCACCGCGCGGCCGGGCAACACGGTCTTGCCGCCCGGGCCGGTGTAGCCGGCGACCAGGCCTTCGATGTTCGCGGTGGGTTGCGACACCAGGCGCTCGTTGGCCTGCTGCCACGCCAGGTCATCGATCCAGTGCTGCACGCCCAGTTGCTGCTTGAGCTTGGCTTCGCTGCGTATCTGGGTGGCGGCGGCGATCATCGCCTTGTGTTCGGCGCTGATCGGCGGTGCCTGCGGATAGCCATCGATGGTGATGGTGTTGCCGTCTTCGGACACCAGCGTGTCCAGCGCCTTCACCAGTCGCCAGGCCGGGCTGTCCACCATCGCCTTGAGCGAGGAATGCACGTCCTTTTCCGGACCACGGCCCCATGCCTTGCCACTGGCGACCAGTTCAAGTTCGACCACGCCCTTGGCGCCTAGGGTGATGGTCACGTTGCCGTCGCTGTCCTGCGACGCCGAGGGCATGAATACGCCGACGGTGTCGCGCAAGGCCGCTTCCACCTCCGGGCGATGCACCAGTTGCCCGATATGCGGCGAGCCGATTTCTTCTTCGCCTTCGGCCACCAGCACCAGGTTCACCGGCATCGCCTGGTTGGAGGCCTTGATCGCATGCAGCGCCGCAAGCAGGGCCGACTGCGGGCCCTTCTGGTTCACCGCGCCACGCCCGACCAGGACCTTGCCCAGGCCGGGTTTGTCGACGAGCCTGGATTCAAGCGGCGGCGACGTCCATTCCTTCGGGTCGAACTGCTTCACGTCGTACATGAAGTACAGGCCCACGGTTTTTTCGGCACCGGCATCCAGCGTGGCGAACACGCCCGGCTTGCCGTCGGTGTCGAGGATCTCGACCGTCTGGAAGCCGGCCTCGCGTGCCAGCGTGGCCATGTACTCCGCGCCTTCGCGCGAGTTGAGGTTTTCGGCGGCGATCGACGGCAACGCGATCCAGTCCTGCAGCCGCTTCAGCGATACATCGTGCTGCGCGGCCACCGTGCGCTGGATGGCGGACAAATCGGCTTCGGCCGCGGATGACAACAACGGCACGCCGAGCAGCAGCATGAGCAGGGCGGCGGGAAGCGTGTGGCGACGGACAGGGACGAACGGCTGCATGCGGCGCTCCAGGTCGGGTGGTTGCGCGATGCTACGCCGGTTGCGGCAAGCGCGCCGTGGCCCAGGCCGTAGGGTGGGCCTAGGCCCACCGCCCAACATCTGGAACGCAAAAGGATGACGCGCCGCGAGGGTGGGCCTAGGCCCACCCTGCGTGGCTAGCGGTAACGCTCCAGCCAATGCGCGTACGGCGCAGGCAACACCCACGACGGTTTGTCCTTGCCCAGCGCCTTGGCGGCGGCGTAGGTCCAGTGCGGATCGGCCAGGTGCGAGCGGCCGACCATCACGATGTCCAGGTGCTCGTCCTGCACGGCCGCCTGCGCGACCTCCGGCGTGCCGAAGCCCCAGGCCGACGTCGTGGCCAGGCCGGTCTCATCGCGCACGCGCTTGGTGATGGGCGAAAGGAAACCGGCACCCCACGGAATATCCGTCTCCTTGATGGTGAAGCCGATGCTGACGCTCAGCATGTCCAATCCTTCGGACTTGAACACCTTGGCCAGTTCAATGGACTCGGCCAGGGTTTCTTCATCGTGGCCGTCGAACTCCAGCACGCCGAAGCGCGCGGTGAGCGGCAGGTGCGCGGGCCACACCGCGCGCACGGCACGCAAGGTTTCGACCAGGAAGCGGCTGCGGTTTTCCAGGCTGCCGCCGTATTCGTCGCTGCGCTGGTTGGAATGCTTGGAGAAGAAACTCTGCGCCAGGTAGCCGTGGGCGAAATGCAGTTCCAGCCATTCGAAGCCGGCGTCCAGTGCGCGCTGCGCGGCGGCGGCATAGTCGTCACGCACGCGATGGATCTCGGCGACGGTCATCTCGCGCGGCACCTTGCGCAAGCCGTCGCCATAGGCAATCGCCGAGGGTGCAAGCGTCTGCCAACCGCGCGGGTCGCCTTCGGCGATATGGTCATCGCCTTCCCACGGCAGGTTGGCACTGGCCTTGCGACCGGCGTGAGCAATCTGGATGCCGGGCACGGCGCCACCGGCCTTGATCGCGGCGACCATGGGCTTCAACGCATCGCGCTGCGTGTCGTTCCACAAGCCCAGGCAACCGGGGGTGATGCGGCCTTCCGGCGACACGGCCGTGGCTTCCATCACCACCAGGCCGGCACCACCGCGCGCCATGCCGGCCACGTGCACGTGGTGCCAGTCGTTGGCGAGGCCATCGACGGCGGAGTACTGGCACATCGGCGGCACGGCGATGCGGTTGCGCAGGGTCACGCCTTTCAGGGTGTAGGGATCGAACAGGGACGGCATGGGAATCCTCGGGGGAAACAGGGCGTTCGCGGGGGAGAAGAGTGCGGGACGTGGCCTCGCAGGCCTCGTGCTTTCAGGGTATTCGATAATGTTTGCAGCACAAGCAAGCGCGGAAGAAACGTATCATCCTGCCCATGCACGCATTCATCGCTGGATAAGAGGATCGAAACACATGTTCAACCACATCATGGTCGGGTCGAATGACATCGAACGCTCCGCACGCTTCTACGGCGCGGTGCTGGGCGTGCTGGGCGCAGGCGAGCCGCTGCGCCACCGCGCGGCAAGCGGTCGCATGCGGCTGTTCTATCGCCACGACGGCAACACCTTTTGCGTGGGCGAACCCAACGACGGTGAACCGGCGACCCGTGCCAACGGCGCGACCATCGGCTTCAAGTGCGCGTCGCCGGAGCAGGTGCAGGAATTCCACGACACCGCGGTGGCCGCAGGCGGTACGTCCATCGAGGAACCGCCCGGCCTGCGCAGCGGTGACCTGGGCCCGCTGTACCTGGCTTACGTGCGCGATCCGGACGGCAACAAGCTCTGCGCGATCCATCGGCCTAAGAAATGACACGGCTTGCGTGTCCCCCTGCGTGCATGCCATGCGGCGGGCCCGGGCCCGCCCTATGTGTCGCCTGACAATGAAGCGGCGATGAGCCACATGCGAACGTTTGTACTGCGCGCGCGCGCGGCACCCACCGACAGCCAGAAACTGCTGGCGTCCGTGGGCAAGGACGCGCACGCGGAAATCCTGGCGCACACGCTGATGAACGCCATCTTCGTGGCCCAGTCGCATCGCCCTGATGTAACCGTCTACCTGGTGCTGGAAAGCACGCAGGATTTCAGCCGCACGATCCGTTTCGACGTCAACGCCATGCACGAGATCGGCGGCTTCGACGAACGTGCGCTGCTGGGCAAGATCGCCAAGGCGCTGGATGAGTCGCGTGGCATGGGCAAGGAAGACGCGCGACCCGTCGAGTCCGGCGTGATCGTGCGCACCCTGAGCTTCGAGCGGCTGGTGCAGGAACTGGCCGAAGACCACCAGCTCTTCATCATGGACCGGAAAGGCACCTCGATCCGCGAGCAGGTGTTCGAGGGCAATCCCTGCTTCCTGCTGACCGACCACATCCCGATGCCGAAGAAGACGTTGCCCAGCCTCGAGCGCCTGGGCGCGAAGAAAATATCGCTGGGATCGAAGATGCTGTTCGCCTCGCAGTGCGTGGTGTTGATCCATTACGAACTGGATCTGCGATAGCACGCAAGAGGCTTGGGGCCAGCTCGCGGTTTCCGGTTACGTCATGGCGGATCAAGATCCGCCTTCCATCAAGCTGCGCTGTTCGTTCGCTCATGTTCCAACGGAGGGCGGGTCTTGACCCGCCACGGCACGTTCGCGATGCGTGCCGTCGCCGGGAAATACCTGATCCTTCGAAGCGGTATTTTCCGATAGTAGGCGCGCACCGGTTAAGCGACGTTCTGAGGCATGCCTAATTATCGACGTGTCTGGGTGCCGGGCGGCACCTATTTCTTCACCGTGAACCTGCTGGAACGCAGGCGGTCCCTGTTGATCGACCATGTCGATTCGCTGCGGAATGCTTTCCGCGAGGCGCGTGTTGCGCGACCCTTCGTGATGCCGGCTTACGTCATATTGCCCGATCACCTGCACTGCTTGTGGCGGCTACCCGATGGCGATGCGGATATCGCCACGCGATGGCGCCACATCAAGACCCTGTTCTCGCGTTCCTTGCCGGCCGACGAGCGTCGCTCCGAACGACGCGTACGTAAATCCGAACGTGGCATCTGGCAACGCCGCTACTGGGAGCGCGTCATCCGCGATGAGCAGGATTACCAAAGCCATTTCGACTACATCCACTACAACCCGGTGAAGCATGGTCACGCGCAGTCCGCGCTGGACTGGCCTCATTCGAGTTTCCGGCATTGGCTGGAGAAGGACCACTACCCCGCGGATTGGGCGATGCCGGTGGATTACGAGAAGGTGCCTGACCATCCCAGGACAATCTGAAGCGGCCTCGCGGTTTCCGGCTTCGTTCGTGGCGGGTCAAGACCCGCCTTCCATCGCCTTCATTATTTTTGCATCCGGGTTGACCGGTCGATGCTCTTGATCAATAGCGGGAGCGTCAACCCCGCCGCGCCGCTTCGATCGCGGCGATATCGATCTTGGTCATTTCCATCATCGCGTTGAAGGCGCGCTTGGCGACGGCAGGGTCGGGGTCGGTGACCGCGGCGGTCAAGGCGCGCGGCGTGATCTGCCACGACAGGCCCCACTTGTCCTTGCACCAGCCGCAGGCGCTTTCCTGGCCACCGTTGCCGACGATCGCGTTCCACAGGCGATCGGTTTCGGCCTGGTCGTCGGTCGCCACTTGGAACGAGAACGCCTCGCTGTGCTTGAACGCGGGCCCGCCGTTCAAGCCCAGGCAGGGGATGCCCAGCACCGTGAACTCCACCGTCAGCACGTCACCCTCCTTGCCCGAGGGAAAGTCGCCCGGCGCGCGATGCACCGCACCCACCGCGCTGTCGGCGAAGGTCGCGGCATAGAACGTCGCGGCTTCCAATGCGGCGCCGTCGTACCAAAGGCATAGGGTGTTCTTGCTGGTCATGGGTGGCTTCCTGGAAGTGGGAGGGATGTAGATTGGTCCGGGCACTTTTTACACCTTGGCTGCCGGCGAAGCCAACTGCGCAACCTGCATCCCTCACTACATGCACCACTCAATGCACGCATCGCTCACTACCGTCATCCCGGCGAACGCCGGGACCCAGCGCATCGACGTCGGGTAGTTGGGTCCCGGCGTTCGCCGGGATGACGTCCTTTTTTTCACGTGGGGCGTGGCGTCAACTTCACAGAGCGCAACGCGCGGCCGCTTCCTGATCTACACTCCGTGCCAGCCCAATCACGCAGGCTATGGAGCACGCGGTGAACGACCAGTTCCAGCACGTCATGGTGTTGATCTCGATCATCATCGGCTTGGCCATCACCCACCTGCTGTCCGGCGTGGTGGATGCGGTGGATCGCGCCAACGACGAAGACGATCCGGTGATCTTCAATCCGTTGCCTGCGCTGTGGGCCGGCACCGCCTTCCTGTGGATGATCAATTTCTGGTGGTTCCAGTTCCGCCTGCTGTCGCTGGTCGAAGCGTGGACGCTGTGGCGCTACCTTTTCATCATCCTGTACTCGGTGGTGCTGTACGTGATGACGGTGATCCTGATTCCGCGCGACTGGAACGCACTGAAAAGCTACCCCGAATACTTCATGCGCAACCGGCGCTGGTTCTTCATCGCCCTGCTGCTGGCCAGCCTGGCGGACGTGTTCGATTCGTGGTTGAAGGGTGGCGTGGCGTATGTGGTCGCGATGGGGCCGATCAACTGCATTGTTTCGCTGATTGCCATTCCCGTGGTGGTGATCGGCATCCGCTCGCGCAAGATCCGCACGCAGACCATCATCGCCGCGCTCTACTTCGCGTTGTACGTGCTGGCGGTATTCGAATACACGCCGGTGCTGGGCGTCGATCGCGCCGATCGCGGGGTGCGGGTGGAAGTCAGCGTGGCGCCGTAGGGTGGGCCTTGGCCCACCGCCCTTGGTTTCGATGGCTGCCGATGCTTTTCGAGGAGGAGGCAAGACCCCACTGGGTGTTTGCTATTCTCGGTTCATCCCGCCAACACGCCCCCTGTGGAGGTGTTTGTAGTGACTATCGGTTCGATCCTGTTGCTGGCACTGCAGTTCATTTCCACGCACGCCTACACCTTCAACGACGAGCGCATCCTCCGCCAGGCCAGTGAGCTGGTGCCGTGGTGCAAGGCCAAGGCCGAATACATGTACATGGCCAAGGGTGAATTCACTTACCAGTGGACGGCTTCGTACCACGACAAATCCAACATGCTGTACGTGGATGGAAAACTGCGGGTGCACAGCGACGACGTGCCGGTGCGGTGCCGGATTCCCAGCGGTGGGCGCGAAGCGGATGCGCTGATCGAGATCGATGATCCAAAAGTGTTCGGGTAGGCAGCGTGATGTCGTAACGCGGGGATCACAGGCATGGCGTTTGTTCATTTCAGTGACGACGGGGGCGAACTCATCTACCGCGAACGCCTGTCGCCGTGGGCGCGGTTGTGCGTGGCGGCCATCGGCGTGGCCATGTTCGTCATCCCGCTGATATTCCTGCAGGACCCGGCCTGGAACACCGGCGCGCTCAACCTCCTCGCACTTGGCGCAGGCGTGCTGTTGCCGGTTCTGGCCGGCATCGTCTTCATCGCCATCGCCCTGGTCGGCGTCAAGCAATTGCGCTTCGACAGCGCGCATCGCCGGATGCACCTGACCACGCATGGGCCACTCGGTCGACGCCAGGCCCGGATCGATTACCCGCAGGTCGAATCCATCGACGTGCTTCGGCGCGATGCCGTGGATGATCCGCCGTACTTCGTGATCGTGCTCAAGGCCAGCGGCCGCCGCGCCATCGAACTGGGGAGCTTCGCCACCCATGCCGAAGCGGAATACTGGCAGCGGCGCATGCAGGCGGAATTGCGCGCCGGGTAAAGGATCCCGTGCAAGCGGGTCGCCCGATCCATGAATGCAGCGTTCCAGCCGTGGCCTCGACGCCATTGCTGCATCGCAGCACAATTCGGCATGACTTCCGTTTCCCTTCGCGCTTCCGTCCCCCACGATCCCCTCACCCTCGACCCGCGCCAGGTCGGCCTGATCCTGTTCGCGCTGACACTGGGTGGTTTCGCCATCGGCACTGGCGAGTTCGCCAGCATGGGGCTGATGCCGAACATGGTGGCCTCGCTGGGCGTGAGCGAGCCGCAGGTCGGCCACCTGATCAGTGCCTACGCGCTGGGCGTGGTGGTCGGCGCGCCGCTGCTGGCCATCCTGGGTGCGGGCTGGAAGCGCAAGACCTTGCTGCTGTCGCTGATGGGCTTCTATGCACTGGGCAACCTGGCCAGCGCGCTTGGTCCCGGTTATGGCAGCCTGCTGCTGTTCCGCTTCATCGCCGGCCTGCCGCACGGCGCGTATTTCGGTGTGGCGGCCTTGACGGCCGTGGCGATCAGTCCGCCGGAGCGACGCGGTCGCGCGGTGAGCCTGGTGATGCTGGGCCTGACGCTCGCGATCCTGATCGGCAATCCATTGGCGACATGGGCGGGGCAAGTGCTCGACTGGCGCTGGATCTACGCGGCGGTGGCGATCATCGCCTTGGCCACCGTCGTGCTGCTGGCGGCGTGGCTGCCCGCGCATGTGGATGGGCCGAAGACAAAGCCGCTGGACGAACTGCGTGCGTTCAACCGCTTGCCGGTGTGGCAGGCGCTGGGCATTGGCGCGATCGGTTTCGCCGGCATGTTCGCGGTCTTCAGCTACCTGGCACCGACCATGCTGGAAGTGACCGGCGTGTCGGCGGCATGGATTCCACTGGGGCTGGCGGGCTTCGGCCTGGGTGGCGTGATCGGCAATTTCGCCGGCGGCTGGCTGTACGACCACTACAAGCTGCGCGGCGCGTGGGTGGTGCTGGTGTGGGCCATCGCGGCGCTGTTGCTGTTTCCGCTGATGGCGCAAAGCCTGCCGACCATTCTGCTGGCCACGGTCGCCATCGGCCTGATGGGCGCGCTGGGTCCGATCCTGCAATCGCATCTGATGGATGTCGCTGGTGACGCGCAGACACTGGCCGCGGCCTCGCACCACGCCGCGTTCAATACGGCGAATGCACTGGGTCCGTGGCTGGGTGGCATGGCCATCACCGCCGGGTTTGGCTGGACCTCGACCGGCTACGTCGGTGCCGCCACTGCGGCGATTGGACTGCTGGTCTATGCATGGGCCCGTCGCACGCAGGCCGCGGCGCGCGTGGACCATGGGATAGCGGTGGCCGCGGTGGCCTGCGAATCCTGAAGGCTGCGTACCCGTGCACCCGCGGTACTCGCGGGGCACCCGCCTGATGCCGGGGCTATGGACGCCTGCATTGCTGTTTCGTGTCGATGGCAACGTGCTGCGCGATTGATTTCGCTATGCTCCGCAGCAGCCTTCCGCCCGAACCCAAGGATTCCACCGTGATGACCTGTGCCCGCAATGCAAGAACCCGTCTCGTGAAGCATGTCGCGGCAGCGGGGATCGCTTGCGCGCTCTCGCTCGTCTTCGCCGCGAGCGCCGCCGCCGCGCCGGTGCCGCTGTCGCAGAAGGAGGCCACGGTGTCCAAGTCCGCCACTTCGCTGCCGGGCCCCACGTACCGGTGGGTGGCGATGCCTGAGCAGAAGGACGTGCAGAAAGACGCCCGCGTGCAGGATCCACAACTGATCGCACGCTTGAAGGCGGCGCTGGACAAGGCGATGAAAGCCAAGGGCTATCGCCTGGCGGAAGACCCGGCCAAGGCCGATTTCATCATGGCCTACGGCGTCGGCGTACGCGACGTGCAGCAGGCCACGGTGAAGGGTGACAACGGCGCAACGCCGCTGTCGGTGCTGGCCTGCGATTGGGACGATTGTTCGCAACTCGTGATCATGAATGACAGCAAGCCGGAGCATAAAGTCGTGACCACCGACAGCACGGAAGGCGGCCTGATGATCGAAGTGATCGAGCCGCGCAGCGTGCGCGTGCTGTGGCGCGCGCTCAACCAGGGTGGAGTGAAGCGCGGCGACGGATCGCAGAAGACCCTCGACACCATCGCCACGCATACCCTGGCGCAACTGCCGGCCGCCAGCAGCAAATGATCGATGGGATGCGGAGCGCCACGAGCGCGCCGCATCCAGCGAACAGGCATTGATCGCCAGTCGTCCCGCCCACGGTGGAATCCATTGCCATGCAGAAGACGAATCCCGCGCTGTGCATCACCGGCCTGGTCGCCGCCATGTGCCTGGCCGCCTGCGCGCCGGCGCAGGCACCTGCACCTGAGGCCACGACACCTGCCCCCGCAGCCGCAGATACGGCCCCACCGGCAACCAGCCCTGCACCCGCGCCCGTCGAACCTGCAGCAGCACCGACCACGACGACCGTCGTGGGTGCCGACTTTCCCCTTGCGCGCGATGCCTGCCTGGCCGCAGTGTCGAAGCAGGCCAACGTTGCGCAGGAAAAACTGGTCGCCACCGAAGTGCTATGGGCCCAAGCCGGCGTAGGCGTCACCGTGCAGGTACCCGATGCAGACGCGCCGTGGTCATGCCTGTCCGATGAAAAAGGCAACGTGCAGGGCGCGGCGTATACGGGTTCGGAAGGAAAACTCTGACCGCTCGCTTGAACTTACTCGGCCGCTTGCTGTTTCAGCGTCGCGGCATGTTTCCACAGGTCATCCAGCAAGGCGTTGTACACCGCGGCCTCCTTGCCCGATAGCGAGGTATTGACCATCAGGATGACGGCCATGTCCTTGTCCAGGGTCGACAGCATCTCGGTGCTGATGCCCGGGTCCGAGCCGCCGTGGCCGATGTAGGTGACATCGAACTTGGTGGACCAGAAGATGCCCGAGTTCTTTTCGTTCAGCAGCACGTTGTCGGGCTTGTGCGCTTCGGTGTACTGGAACCGGAGCATCTCTTCGGTCGAGGACGCGCCGAGTATCCGCGCTCCCTCGTACTGTCCTCCGTCCAGCAGCGCGATGAAGAACCGCGACAGGTCGGCCACCGACGTGCGCACGCCGCCATCGGGATAGGTGGTGATGCCATACCGCTGGATCGGAATGCTGAAACCCTCCTGGCCCACGTACAGGGTGGAGTGCGCGCCCGGCGCGATTTCCGACAGCAGCCAGCCGCTGCGATCCATGCCCAATGGCTTGAAGATGCGCTGGCGCGTGTAGATGTTCAGGGGCTCGCCGACGGCGCGTTCCACGATATAGCCCGCAAGGCCCGCCGCGATGTTGGAGTACTCGCGGTGCGTGCCGGGCTTGAATGGCAGGAAGTTGTCCTTCGCATAGTCCTTGCCGCCCGTGGCGAGATAACCCTGCAGGAATTCGCCCAGCGGCTCCGGTGCATCACCGCCCCAGTGGTAGCTGCGCTGGTAGACCTCCCAGCGATCGGTGATGCCGGACGTGTGCGTGGCCAGGTGGCGCAGGGTGATGCGCGCATCGGGGAACGCAGGATTGACCACCTTGAAGGGCAGGTAGGCATTGATGTCCTCGTCCAGCGACAGCTTGCCGTCCTCGACCGCCTGCATCAGTGCGGCACCGGTGAAGGTCTTGCTGATGGAGCCGATGTTCATGACCGTATCCGGCGTGAAGCGCACCGCGTCCTGCTTGTCGGCGAATCCGTAGCCGCGGCTCCACACCAGTTTCCTGTCGAGGATGATCGCCGCGCCCACGCCCACCAGCCCGGCTTCCTGCATGCGCCCTCCGATAATGCGGTCGATGGCTTGCGCATCCACCGGCGTCGTCGTTGGGGCGGCGACGGCCTGCAGGGATACCAGCATGCCGCCGAGCAGGGCGGCCATCGTCGAGGATTGCTTCATGTGCATGGCTCGCAAGAGTGGGAACACAAGGATGCCGCGTGGATCGACGGCCGACTATCGTAATGCGACGAATCCCCCTGATGTGGCGATGGATTGCAAGACAGGGGTGATGAGTCGCGAGGATACCCGGCTCAATGCTGGAACGTCGTCCAGCGCACACGTTCATCGGCAATGGGTATGCTGGCCATCCCCACGCTGTTGCTGCCGACCACCATGTCCCGATTCGCACTGATTCCGTTCGCGGCCGTGCTTGCAGCCGCGCTGCTTGCCAGTTGCGCCAGCACGCCACCCAAGTCGTCACCGATGTTCATCGACGAATCCTTCGACGCGGACAGCATCTATTCGCGCGCTTTCGAGGTGACGCCGGCAGTGGCTTGCGAAGCCGCGCGCCGCGCCCTGCTCGGCCAGGGCTACGTGGTCACCCGCGCCAGCGGTGAAACGGTGGAAGCCACCAAGAATTTCCAGCCCGAAGCCGAGAGCCACGTGCAGCTGGATATCCGCGTGTCCTGCGTGGTGCATGGCACCGACCAGGCGCTGGTGTTCGTCAGCGCGGTGCAGGAACGCTATGGATTGAAGAAGAGCCCGACCTCGGCCAGCGTGGGCGTAGGCGCGCTGGGTTCCTTGTCGCTGCCCATCGGCAGCAGCGACGACTCACTGGTGCGCGTGGCCAGCAACACCGTGCGCGACGCGGAGTTCTACAAGCGGTTTTTTGAGCGGGTGAAGTTCTATGTGCCGGTGGAGGCATCGGCGCCAGCGCCAGCGCAGTCTATTTAGGAGTTAGGCCTGATGATCAAATACCTCGCACTTATGGTTTTGGCCTTATTGATCTGCGGCTGCGCGAGCTGGCAGGAACAGTCAGGCATGTGTTTCCCTGACAAAGCACCGCCCGTCACTCGCAGTGCTGGCGATGTGAAATCACTAGATTACGTGAAACGCCATGTGGGCTCTTCGTGCAGGCAGCCTGGAGTCGAGTGCCACTTGGTGTTGCAGCATGCCGCTAGTGGTGAGATTCAGGTAACTGCATCCAGGGCAGTAGTTCTAAGTGACAATCCACCCACATGCCAACATCTCGACGGCGGATTTGAGACGTATATATTCTCGCCGCAAGGCAAGTATATCCGGGTCGTTCTCGGGCTTTAGGCCTAACAGTCTTTATTCAAGCCGGACCCGGATTAGGTTCGCTAACTTCGGTTGGTTCTGGGTACTATCGACTTCGGTGCCTATCCAGTGCAGGTCGGCTTAACTCAGGCGTTAGATGCTTAAGATACTTCGCCAGCTGGAATCAAAAATCCCAAGCAAAACTCCTGTACCAGTCGTAGTCGGCGTTGGAGTATGGCTCATTGGGCTTGCCCTGATGATGCTCGCTGCCTTTTGCTCTTTCATGCATTGGCGGTTCGCGTTCTACATCCTGTTCGTCATGCTTGCCATCTGCGGCTTCCTCTTCATGGCGACCGTTATCCAAACGGCATTCCAATCATTCGCCGGCACCATCAGACATTGGCGCGACGACGATGGCGCTTCCGACTGATCTGGCAGCATCTAACCATTCATTCAAGCCGGAGCCGCATCAGGCCACATAGGGTGGGCTCAAGCCCACCGCATGAATGCTTCGGCGCGTTCGGTGGGCTTGAGCCCACCCTATAGTTTCCAAGGGTTTCAGCGATCGGCGCGATAACGCAACGTCAATCCCTTCAGGAAATTGCGCAGGATCTGGTCGCCGCACAGGCGGAAATGCTTGTGGTCGGCTTGGCGGAACAGGGCGGTGAGTTCCGGCTTGGACAGCGGGAAGCCGGCGGACTGGAAGATCTCGTGCATGTCCACGTCCTTGAGCTGGAACGCTACCCGCAGTTTCTTCAGGATCACGTTGTTGGTGACGTGTGTTTCCACCGGCCGCGGCGGCAGGCTCTCGTCGCGGCCGCGGTAATACACCACCAGCCCATCCAGGAAATGCGCGAGCACGCGGTTGCTGCACTCGACGAAACCGTCCTCGCCTTCCTTGGTCAGCAGCGCCTGCACGTCGGCTTTCTGGATCGGGAACTGCGGGTCGGCCAGCTGGATGATATCCACGACCTTGCTGTCGCCCAGGTCCAGCATGTAGCGGATGCTGCGCATGACGTCGTTGTTGATCATGGTGTTCCAAGTAGGGCATCGGGTCGCAGGTTGCGTAGTTTAGCCCCATGCGTTCCGTGGCGCGTTGACAGCGCGTGCTTCGTCAAACTTGAGCGCCAGCATCGCCATGGCTAGCATGCAGCCAGTACGCCCGGCCGGGCGTCCACCAAGGCGAAGGCAATGCTTCCTTTCGGCACACGGATTGACATGGCGCGTACGCTGCGCAAGCACGGCGTCTTGCTGCTGGTGGCGGCCATGATCGTGAGCGCCTGTTCGCCGGCCGCCGATCAAACCGCTAGCTCCGCGACCACGAGCGCCGCGCCGCCAGCAGAGAAGAAACCGAAACCCACCCAGGTCGCGATGCAGGCGCGCTTCCAGCAATGCCGCCAGAAGCTTGAGGCGGCGATCCCAAGTGGACTGGTCACCAATGCATCCGTGGACAACGGCCGGCCCAAGCTCTGGGTGGGTCCGGCGTGGCGTACTGCGACGCCCGCCGTGCAGGAAGCGCTAGCGCGTGACGCTGCGTGCTTCTTCCTGTCCGGCGACGACTCCAGCACGATCAAGTTCTCGATCTACAACGCCAACGGCAGGGAAGTGGCGGTGTGGAACCTGACTTACCTGGTCATGGCCTAGCGCGATTCACGCTTCAGCGCGGATGAGCGTCCGGATCGACGCCCGGATCACGCACCGGTGGAAACACGGGATCGGTTGGTTGGTTGGGCGGCACGTCGCGGACCGGGCTGGGGACTTCTCCCGGGCGAGGTTCGGGTGCGCGCAGTGGATCGTTGCCGGGGTCGGGATACTGTTGGCTCATGTGGCTCTCCTGGAATGCGTGGAATCACGCAATGCGTGGGAGGCAACATGCAGGTGGTCGCGATGGATGCGCGTGAAGGAGATGGAAGCGCCGCGTGAATCAAACCCGCGACGATTCCCTCACAGTGCCTGCCTGCAACAGCGCCGGCGTCAACCGAAGCAATTTCATCCCTTGGGCGTCACTGCCTCCACGGCCCCATTGCGCAAGGTACGGTTGAACAGGGCGATGGTCTGCTTCCACGCCTCCGCGGCCGCCGCCTGGTCGTAACGTGGCGTGGTGTCGTTGTTGAAGCCGTGCTGGGTGCCCGGCGGTTGCAGCAAGGTGTAGCGCACGCCGGCCGCCTTCAATGCCTGTTCGTACGCGGGCCATCCGGCGTTGACGCGCTCGTCGTCGCCGGCCAGCACCACCAGCAGTTCAGCCTTGATGTTGGGCACGTCCTCGGTCGCCGGCGCGCCGCCGTAGAACGGAGCCGCGGCGATGACCTGCGGCATGCGCGTCGCGAGGAAATTGGTCATGGCGCCGCCGTAGCAGAAGCCGACCACGCCCAGTTTGCCGTTGCCGCCTTCTAACGCGAGCAAGTAATTGGCCGCGGCGATGAAATCCTCGCGGCTCTTGGGTTGCTCGAGTTTCGCGAATAGCGCGCGCGCGGCATCTTCGTCGCCGGGATAGCCGCCCAGCGGGAACAATGCATCAGGTGCAAACGCGATGAAGCCTTCCAGCGCAAGGCGCCGGGTGATGTCCTCGATATGTGGATTGAGGCCGCGGTTCTCATGCACTACCAGCACCACCGGCAACGGTCCCTTGGCGTCGGCCGGTTTCACCAGGTAGCCGCGCGCGGTGCCATGGCCTTGTGGCGAGGGGAACTCCACAAACTTTGCCGACAGTCGCGCGTCATCCGGCGCCACCTGTTGCGCGGCCGCGAATTGCGGCGTCAGCGCGGCCAGCAGACCCGCGGCACCGGCGCTGCCTACGGCGAAACGCGCCGCGCCCTGCAGGAAACCACGGCGGTCTATGTCGCCATGCACGTACTGGTCGAACAGGCGCATCACGGCAGGGTCGAAGTCGTTGGCGGTGGAGCGGGGCGGGTGGCTCATGGCGGTCTCCGGGCATGGTCGGGAAAGGAATGAACAGTACCGGTCCGCAGCTTACGCACGATCATGCAAAGACGGCGCGAATTCCCATGCTGCCCTGAAGGAGCGCGCGTCAGCACCTTGCAGCCCACTGGCGATTCCCTGCCCGGGCATGGAGAATGTGGTGGGGATTATTCAACAGCCAAGGGGAGTGGACTCATGAAGCAAGTGTTTGCATGCGGGATCGTGCTGGTGGCCGGTCTGTGGGGTGGCGCACGGGCACAGGACGCCGCCGTCGTCGCGCCTGCCAGCGCCACGGGCACGCTCAAAATGGAAGTCAAGGCGTTCACCAGCGAAAAGGAACTGCCCAAGAAGGTGGACAAGCAATTGCGGAGTGGTGGACTGGAGTGGGGCATCCGCGACAACCAGATCGTCTTCACCATGGTCAACAAGCAGTTCATTGATTTCCCGATCAACCACATGACCCGCTACGGCCAGAGCGAGTCACTGGAGTTGCCTGCTGGCGATTACAAGGTAACCGGCATCGGCATGGAGATGACGCCGGGTTTCAATGTGCAGAAAATCCTGGACCGCGGCGCCTTCGTCAACCAGGACGTGCTCACTTTCCGCATCGAGCCCGGCAAGACGACGACGCTCAGCATCAATCCAGTGATCAAGAAGGACAACGCCTTCGTCGTGGATTTCTGGATGCCAACCCTGCTGGCCAGCATCAACGACGGTGCGGTCTCGAGCGAGGAGAAGGCCCTGAATGCACGTGGTGATACCTCCGTCGCATGGCCCAACTACACGGGGCCGTTGAAGTTCGTGGCGAAGTAAGGCGGCGACAGCGCGGGTCGGGACGCGGTTCCCGACCCGCGCACCAATGCCTTACAGGGTGGCCTGCAACGTCCTGTCGCGCCGGCCATGCCACAATCAACCGGTATGCAAACCACTGCCAGCGAACCCAACGAACCTCTTGATGCGCTGGTCCAGCGCGGTCTCGCGCAGCTGCGCGTGCTGTCGCCGCAGGTGGCGGCGTTGCTGGACGATGTCGCGTTCGCGTCACGCGTGACCGCCGTGACCGTGGCCAGTGATTTCGCGCTGGAGACCTTGCGCAGGCAGCCCGAGTTGCTCGAACAGTTCGCCAAAGACGACGGTGCAGAAGCATTCGTGCCGCCTGTGCTCGCTGCCGATGATCCACCGTCGTGGCCCGGCCAGTTGCGTCGCTACCGCGCCGCCGAATCCACGCGCCTTGTGTGGCGTGATGTACTCGGCCTGGATGACGTCGATGCGATCCTCGCCGGCAGCACGCGTCTCGCCGAAACCTGCCTGCAGACCGCACTGGATGCGCTGGAAGTGGAATTCGCGCAGCGCCATGGCGTAGTGCGCGCCAGCGATGGCACGGTGCAGCGGCTGGTGGTGTTCGGCCTGGGCAAGCTGGGCGGTGGCGAGCTGAATTTTTCTTCCGACATCGACCTGGTCTACGCCTATCCACAAGGCGGTGAATCCGATGGTGCACGTGTGCTCTCGGCGGAGGATTATTTCGCGCGCCTTGGCCAACGACTCGCCAAGCTGCTGGACGAACCCACCGTGGACGGCTTCAGCCATCGCGTCGACCTGCGTCTGCGACCTTTCGGCAGCGCCGGGCGCGTGGCGCTGTCGTTCGCTGGCATGGACCAGTACTTCCAGCGCGAAGGTCGCGACTGGGAGCGTTATGCCTGGTTGAAGGCGCGCGCGGTGGCCGGTGACATCGATGCGGGTGAGCAGTGGCTGCAGGGTTTGCGTCCCTTCGTGTACCGCCGCTACCTGGACTACACCGCGCTGGACGGCCTGCGCGAAATGAAAGCGGCGATCGCCGCCGAAGTGGCGCGGCGCGAACTGGCCGACGACATCAAGCGCGGGCCCGGCGGCATCCGCGAAATCGAATTCCTTGCGCAGGCGCTGCAACTGATACGCGGCGGGCGCGAACCCGCGCTGCGCGAACGTCGCCTGCTGCCCGCGATCCGTGCCCTGATGGACACGCGCCAGATCACGGAGCAGGACGGCGTGGATCTCATACATGCGTACCGGTTTCTGCGCACGCTGGAGAACCGCCTGCAGATGCTGCGCGATGCACAGACGCATGTGCTGCCGGAGGACGGTGTGGATCGCGCACGCTTGGCCCGTTCTCTCGGCTATGTCGATTGGACCGCGTTGCGCGCCGCGCTGGATGTGCAGCGTGTACGCGTGGCAGCGGAGTTCGGCGAACTGCTGGCGCCGCGCCAGCGCGACCTGGTCCCCGGCGCACTGGGACAATACTGGCGTGCGCTGCCGGCGGCCGGCGATGCCGCGGTGTTGGCTGGTGCTGGATTCGCGGACGCAGCGACGGCGGATTCCGCACTGTGTGATTTCGCGCAATCCTCGGGCGTGCGCAGCCTGTCGGATGGCGCGCGCGCGCGGCTGGATCGTGTGTTGCCGGCTTTACTGGAAGGTGCGTCCACTTCGTCACAGCCCGATGCGGCACTGAAACGCCTGCTCGTCTTGCTGCACGCCATCCTGCGCCGCGCCAGTTACCTGGCCTTGCTCGACGAGCAACCCAGCGCATTGGCGCGACTGGTGGACGTGGTGGCGCGCAGCGCGCTGCTCGCCGAACGCTTGGCCTTGTATCCGATCTTGCTGGATGAACTGCTGGACACGCGGGTCGGTGGTCCGTTACCGGATCGCGACAGCATGCGCAGTGAATGCGAAATCGCCCTGCAGGAAGACGATCCCGAGATCGCCCTGCGTGCCTTGAACGAACGGCGTCTCGCGCTGAGTTTCCGCATCGCGCTGGCGGCACTCGATCGCCGCCAGTCCGCGCGCGACAGCACGCAGCAGCTCGCATGGCTGGCCGATGTGGTGGTGCGCGTGGTGCTGCAGATGGTGCAGGCCGAAGTGACTGCAGCGCATGGCCAGGTCAGCGGCGGACGTTTCGCGGTGATCGGCTATGGCAGCCTGGGCGGCGAGGAACTGGGTTTCGGTTCCGACCTGGACCTGGTGTTCCTATTCGATGCCCCGCCGGATGCGGTATCCGATGGTGCGCGACCACTGGAAGCGGGGCGGTGGTACGCACGACTCGCGCAGAAATTCGTCGCGCTGCTTGGCGCTGTCACCGGCGCCGGCCGACTGTATGACGTCGACGTGCGGCTGCGGCCGGACGGCGCGAAAGGCCTGCTGGTGTCGTCGCTGGCCAGCTATCGCGAATACCAGCGCGAACGCGCGTGGACGTGGGAGCACCAGGCACTGGTACGCGCGCGCCGCGTGGCCGGTGACGACTCGCTGCTGGACGCATTCGACAGCATCCGCGAACAGACCCTGTCGCAGGTGCGTGACGTGGGCACGCTGCGCGAGGAAGTCGGCAACATGCGCCAGAAGATGCGCACGGAGCTGGATCGCAGCGACGCCGCGCGTTTCGATCTGAAGCAGGGCGCGGGCGGCCTGGTCGACCTGGAATTCCTGCTGCAGTACCTGGTCTTGCAACATGCCGCAAAGCACCCTGGGTTGAGCGTGCCACGCGATACGCCGGGCCTGATCGAGGTGCTGCGTGCGTCATCACTGTTCGATGACGACACCGCCGCCGCACTGTTGCAGGCACACGCCACCTTCGTCGGCGAAGGCCTGGCCTGCACGCTGGACCGGCGCCCGCGCTGGGTCGTGGAAAGCCCTGCCGTCGTCGCCGCACGCACACAAGTGCACGACGCCGTCATCGCGCAAGGATTGGCCTTCGAAAAGAAATAGGACGATCCGGTAGGAGCGCCCCATGGGCGCGAGCTTTTGATCGCGTAACCGGTGTAGCGTGCGCCATGCGCACGACCCCTTAGCCAATTTTCATGCGGTCGTGCGCACGGCGCACGCTACCCAAGCTCGCGCCCATGGGGCGCTCCTACCAGGCCGTCTATTCCAGCGACAGGCGTTGCTTGACCAGCGCCGCTACGCGTGCGGTTTCGCGCAAGGGTTCGACATGGAACGCGACCAGCGCCGTATCCATGGGATGCACGCGTCCGCGTGCCAGCAACACCTCAAGAAAGCGACGTGGCCGCCCATCGACGCGATCCGGATCGAACACGAACACCGGCACGTCGGTGGCGCAGGCTTCGGACAGCATGTTGACCGAATCCGGCGTGGCCACGATGCGGTCGGCCCAGGCCAGCATGCCCGGATAGGGATTGATGCCATCGGCATCGCCACACCAGACCACGTTTGGCGTATCCACGTAGCGCTTGCGCAATGCGGCCACTACGTCCGCCGGCGTGCGTCGCGAGGTCGTGGCCAAAACGCTGCCGCCTTCGCGCGCCAGCACCACGTCGAGCCGGGTTGCCAGCGCTTCAAACGAAGCCAGGTCGAAGCGTGCATGCGCGCTTGGGCCTCCGAGCAACAGCGCAGTGCGCGGTTGTGGCAGGTCGGCGAAGCTGGCGAACGCCGCGCGCGCCTGTGCCAGCCACAAGGTGTCGACGGGATTGAGGCTGCCGACCAGGCTGATGACGTTGTCGCCGACCAGCCCGTCGTGTTCCGGCGCAATCACCAGGTCCCAGTGATGCGTATCGATGCGCGGGTCGAGGATCTGCACGGCCGTGCTTCCACGTTGCCGCAACAAACGCGTGGCGAGTGCCGCCTGGCGGCCGCAGCCAATCGCGATGCGCGGCGGGTGGGCGAGTGCATCGGCAAACGACGCGCCGAACGCGGCGGATGCACCAGGCAGCCTGCGCGGTGCGCACCAGCTCCATGGCGCCTGCGGTTCCAATACCCAGTCCAGCACGGGCCCATGCGCCAACGCGGCGGCCAGTGCATCGGCCTGGCGGCGGTTGCCGGCATTGCCGTCGGTGAGGGTCCAGAGTTGGGTCGAATCCATGGGATGGCCGTTCTTTGTTCTAAAAACTAAAACAATCCGTTCCGGAGTGGCCGGATGTTGCCATTGCCGGGACACTCTACACTGCCGGCCTGGTTTGCAGTCACCGCGATCCGACCCATGTCCCCGTCCCTTTATGGAAGTGCCATGTCTGAAGCCCTGAACGATACCGCGCTGGACCAGCTGTTCCGCACCGCGCGCACCTACAACGCCTTCGGTGGCGAAGTCAGTGACGACACCTTGCGCCAGCTGTATGACCTGCTGAAGTTCGGCCCCACCCAGGCCAACACCACGCCGGCACGTTTCGTGTTCGTGAAATCGGCCGAGGCCAAGGCCAAGCTGGGCCCGGCGTTGGACGAGGGCAACTACAAGAAGACCATGGCCGCGCCGGTCACCGTGATCATCGGCCGCGACGAGGATTTCCACGAAAAGCTGCCGTACCTGTTCCCGCACACCAACGCCAAGGCGTGGTTCGAAGGCCCGCGCGAAAATCGCGTCAAGCCGGCGCTGCGCAACGCGAGCCTGCAGGCCGCGTACCTGATCGTCGCTGCACGCGCGCTGGGGCTGGATGCCGGCCCGATGACCGGCTTCAACGGCGAGAAGGTCGACGAAGCCTTCTTCGCCGGCACCGCCATCAAGTCCGACATCCTGGTCAACCTGGGCCACGGCGACCCGACCACGATCTTCGCGCGTTCGCCACGGCTGTCGTTCGACGAGGCGGCGCGGATCGAGTAATCCACGCCACCACGTTCACCTGTTTGCAACCGCGTTCCTGTTTCCATTCTTCCTAAATATTCCTGGAGTCCATCATGCGCAAGACCCTGCTCGTTGCCGCCCTGTTCGCCTTCGCCGGTTCCGCGTTCGCCGCGCCGGTCACCTACAAGCTCGACCCCAAGCACACCAACGTGCTGGCCAGCTGGAACCACTTCGGTTTTTCCAACCCCAGCATCAACTTCGGCCAGGTCGATGGCACCCTGGTCTACGACGCGGAGAATGTCTCCAATTCCAGCGTGCAGGCCACCCTGCCGTTGACCGGCCTGAGCGCTTTGGCTGACCAGTTCTACGACCACCTGACCAGTGACAAGTGGCTGGATGCGACCCAGTTTCCCAACGCCACCTTCAAGAGCACCAAGGTCGAAGCCGCCGGCGAAGGCAAGCTGAAGGTCACCGGTGAACTTACCGTCAAGGGCGTCACCAAGCCGGTGGTGCTGGACGTGAACTTGAACAAGGCGGGCGAGCACCCGATGACGAAGGTTCCGGCGATCGGCTTCGATGCCACCGCCACCGTGAAGCGTTCGGATTTCGGCGTGGGTGCGTATGCGCCCATGGTCAGCGACGAAGTGACGCTGCGCATCACCACCGAGGCAACTGCGCCCAAGGCGGAGTAGTTCGCTGCGAAAGTAGTGCACAAAACGCCGGCCGCGCTTGTCGCGGCCGGCGTTTTTTTTATCCGATAATTAAAAACCGGTACCGTCATCCCAGCGAACGCTGGGATCCATCTTGATCTTGATCCTGAACTGGCGAGAGCACAAAGCGTTTCGCGCTTTGCGCGAGTCCCTTTTCTTTGAACGGCAAAGAAAAGTAACCAAAAGAAAGCCGCCCTACGTCGCGCCCAACGCATGAAGCCGCGTTGGGTTCGCAAGCGGGCCAGGAATTTCCGGAAGGCACATCCATGTGCCGTCCGGAAACGGCGCACTTCCTGTGCGCCGCCCCTGCGGGGTTTGCCCGTCCCACTTGCCGCGACTCACGGGGCTCTGGAATCAGGAGCCAAAACCAAAGCCAAAGCTGGAACTCCGAGTGGTCTATCCGTCGTTATCCCAACCCTTCGGTAAGCTCAGGGTGAACCGCGCTGCGCGCTGGGACCCATCTCGATCTCGCTCTGAACCTTGAAGTGAGTCCGGCCATGACATTCGGATCATCGTCCCCTTATCAAGCCATCATTCCAGCCCTCCATGCCGGGCTGTTAGACTGCAATCCCCGGTACACCGAACGAATCGCCATGAGCCAGACCGCCACCGCGCCCGCCAATGCCGAAAAGCGCTACGCCGTGCATCGCGCTGACTTGCCCTTGAGCTGCCCGTTGCCTTCGATGGCGCTGTGGAATTCGCATCCGCGCGTGTACCTGGCCATTGAAGACGCGCCGGGTGGCGACGTGCAGTGCCCGTATTGCGGCGCGCATTTCGTCCTGGCTGATTGACGATCCATCCGCGGACGCAGCCTGCATGCGTCGCCTGACCGTCATCCAGCTGTTGCCGGCGCTCGAGTCCGGCGGCGTCGAACGTTCCACCCTGGAAATCGCAAGCGCCCTTGTGCGTGATGGCCACCGCGCGATCGTGGTGTCCGCGGGCGGGCGCCTGCTGCCGGCCTTGCAGCAGGCCGGTGCCGAACACGTCACCCTGGACATCGGCCGCAAATCGCTGCTGACCTTGCGCCACCTGCCTGCATTGCGTGCGCTGTTCGTACGTGAACGTGCCGACATCGTGCATGCGCGTTCGCGGTTACCGGCATGGCTGGGCCTGAAAGCCGTGCAGGGCATCACGCCACCGCAGCGCCCGCGTTTCGTCACCACCGTGCATGGCTTGAATTCGCCCGGTCGCTACAGCGCGGTGATGGCGCGTGGCGAACGCGTGGTGTGCGTGTCCGACACGGTGCGCCGCTACGTGCTGCAGCACTATCCCGACACCGATGCAGGCATCCTGAGCGTGATTCCGCGCGGCATCGATCCCGGGCAGTTCGCCCGCGTGCCCATGCCGGATCGCAGCCTGCGCGAACAGTTCGCGGGCGAACATCCGGCCTTGGCGGGCGATGGTCCGCTGCTGCTGCTGCCCGGTCGCGGCACCCGCTTGAAAGGACACGTCGACGCGCTGCGCGTGCTTGCAGGCCTGCGCGCCGATGGCAGCGATGCGCGCCTGTGGCTGCCGGGTGCACGCGAGCGCGGGCGCGAGGACTACATCAACGAACTGGAAGCGGAAGCAACGCGGCTCGGCCTCCATCATGCGGTCGCCTTTACCCACGCGACCTCGCGCATTGCCGATGCCTATGCCGCCAGCAACGTAGTGCTGCAACTTTCGCGCAAGCCCGAAGCCTTTGGTCGCACCGTGATCGAAGCCCTCTCGGTCGGTCGACCGGTCGTGGGCTGGGCGCACGGCGGCGTGGGCGAGCTGCTGGCCGAACTGCAGCCGCAGGGCATGGTGCCGACCTTCGACGAAGCGGCACTGCTCGCCACGACCCGGGCCTTGCTCGCGCATCCGCCAGCGTCTTTGGCTACGATGCCGTACACGTTGCGCGCCATGCAGGACGCCACGCTGGCCCTCTACCAAGAACTTGCCGATGACCCACTCCAGCGCATTGCCCACTGATTCGTCGATGATCCCGCAGGACGGTTGGCGCTGGGCGCCGGCCTGGGTGCTGGCCTTCGTTGCGTTGTGGCCGGCCCCGGGCATCGCCGAGGGCGTGATGGTGCTGGGTGCACTCGCGGCCATCGTGCTGCTGTTGCTCGGTCGGTTCCGCGGCGGCTCGCGCCTGCTGAGTGGTCCGGCCTGGGCGCTGACCAGCGTGCTGTTCTTCGCCTACTGGTTCCCCCAGCTGATCTCCGCGGTCGATGCCATCGATCGCGGCCGGGCATTGCGCGAATCGCTGGTGGACCTGCGTTACCTGCCGTTCCTGTGGCTGGCGGCGTCGGCGGTTGCCAATGCACGCGGACGCCACGTTACTTTCACTGGACTGGCCGTCATCGTGGCGGTGTGGACGCTGGACGCGTTGTTGCAGGTCGCGTCCGGCACCAGTCCGCTGTTCTGGGGCCTGGATCAGTTGAAGCAACTGATCAGCGGGCACGGCATGTGCGATGCGGCGGAAACCGCGGCACTCGACCGGCTCAGCGGCATGCTGGGGCCCTGCAACCTCAAGTTGGGCGTGATCCTGGCCAGCCTTGCACCGTTTGCGTTGTTTGCCGCCGCCAAGCGCTTCGGCGTGCTGGGCTGGTCGCTGATGGCCGCCGCCGTGGGCGTGGTGGTGTTGCTGGCCGGCGCACGCGCCGCGTGGCTGACCTACGGACTGGTGCTGGTGTTCTCGGGTTGGCGCCTGCTGGGATGGAAGAAGCTGGTCGGCGTGTTCGCGTTTGGCGCGCTGTCGCTGGTGTTGTTGACGGTGGTGTCGCCGCAGTTCCGTGAGCGCATCGAGCGCACCACGCAGGCCTTGACTGCGGATGAGAGCGGCGTGGACGTGGCCTTGTCCGGCCGCGGGCAGATCTGGCAGGCGGCGGCGTGCATGGTGCGCAAGCACCCGGTCAATGGCGTGGGCACGCGTAATTTCCGCGAGGAATTCCCGGCCTGTGATCCCGCGCCAGACGCCACGCCGGCCTGGGGTTCGGGCCCGGCGTTCCACGCCCACCAGATCATCCTGGAAATCCTCAGCGAAACCGGCGTCATAGGATTGCTGCTGTGGCTGGCGGGTGCGGCGCTGGCCTTCCGTGCCTGGCGTTATGCCACGCCGGAGGCGCGTGATCGTGCGCGACCGGCGATGCTGGCGCTTGCCGTCACCGTGTTCCCGTTCAATACCCATCTCGCGTTCTATTCAACTTTCTGGGGCGGACTGACCCTGCTGCTGGCCGCCCTGTATGCAGGCAGCCTGCTGGCCCGGGACGATGACTGACGCCAGCACGGCGCGATGCTGGTTCATCGCGCCGTTGAACCTGCTGGCCGCAGGCATTGCACGCTTGCCACAGCCGCTGTTGCTCGCATTGGGAACGCTGCTCACCTGGCTGCTTTGGCCGGTGATGGGCAAGCGCAGGCACTACGCGCGCGTCAACATCGCGCTGTGCTTCCCCGAACTTGATGCTGCCGCGCAACGCCGTTTGCTCTACCAGAACCTGCGCGCCACGGTCATCGGCACGCTGGAACTGGTGCGCGGTTGGTACGCGCCCGCGTCGCAACTGCAGGGTACATTCGACGTCATTGGCCTCGAACACCTGCGTGCAGCACACGCACGAGGCAAGGGAGTGCTGCTGCTAGGCGCACACTTCACCCATCTCGACCTCGGTGGTCGCATGTTGTCGGAAGCCGCCGGCATGCGCTTCAGCGTGATGGTCCGCCGCAACAACAATGCCTGCATCGAGCGCCTGCAGGACGAAGCACGGCTGCGCGTATTCGCCCAGACCATCGACAAGAAAGACACGCGCGGCCTGCTGCGAGCCTTGTCCAAGGGCGGCGTGGTCGGCTACATCGGTGACCAGGATTTCAATTACCAGCATGCCTTCGTGCCGTTCTTCGGTATTCCTGCCGCGACCCTGACCGCGGTGTCCGTGCTGGCACGGCGCAGTGGTTCGCCGGTGTTGCCGTACTGGTTCAGCCGCGAAGCGGACGGTCGCTACCGCTTGCATGTCGAAGCGCAATGGGAAGGCTGGCCCAGCGATGATCCCACGGCGGACGCGGCGCGCTACATGGCGGGCCTGGAGAAGGTCGTGCGTCGCAATCCCGAGCAGTACCTGTGGGTGCACCGGCGCTTCAAGACGCGTCCGCCGGGTGGCGAAGACTTCTACAAATAAGGGTTTTCGGCGCCGTCCGGCTGGTGCTTGAAGCGGCGGTGGATCCACAGGTATTGCGATGGCACTTCGCGCACCATCGCCTCGATGGCGGCCATCACCCGCGTGGTGTCGGCGGTGGCGTCCTTCGACGGGAAATCCGCAAACGCAGGCGACATCCTCAAGGTATAGCCACCGTCGTCACGTCGCTCATGCGCGAACGCCACCACCGCCGCGCCGGACAGGCGTGCGAGTTGATGGGTGGAGGTCAGGCTGTAGGCGGGTCGATTGAAGAACGGCACGTACACGCTTTCGCCGCGGCGCGTGTCCTGGTCGGGCGCGAACCACAGCAGCCCGCCCTGCTTCAGGTGCTTCATGGCCGGGCGCAGTTCATCGCGGGTGAACATCGCCGCCGCGTAGCGCAGGCGGCCGCGCTTGACCGCCCATTCCATCGCGCCCTGGTCGTGCGGGCGGTACATGCCGGCCAGCGGCGCGTAGTCGCACATCAGGCGGCCGGCGATTTCCAGCGTGGTGAAGTGCGCGGAAATCACGATCACCCCGCGCCCGCCCTCGCGTGCGGCCTGCAGGTGTTCCAGGCCTTCCACGCGCAGGTCGCGGCGCATCGGCGCCACGCTGCCCCACCAGGCGCGCGCGAATTCGAACAGGCCGATGCCCAGCGACGCGAAACTCCCGCGCACCAGCGCGGCCTGCGCGGCGGCGTCCAGTTCCGGGAAGCACAGCGCGATATTGCGCTCGGCAATGCGCCTGCGGCTGGCGAACAACACCCGCAATACCGCGCCGACCGCGCGCCCCAGCACCCGCTGCAGCGGCCACGGCAGGCGTGCCAGCAGTGCCATCAGGCCAATGCCCAGCCAGGTCGGCCACTGGCGCAAGCCCATGGGGGCCGGGTCGTTGTCGGTTCGCGTATCAGACATGGGGCGATTCTACCGGTTCAGTTGGGTATCCTTCCGCGATGCGGATGGACCTGACCGAACGTTTCCTGCGTGGCCTGTACTCGGCCGTGCTCTATGTACTGACACCGGTCACGGTCTACCACCTGATCTGGCGCGGTTTCCGTTTCCGCGAGTATTTCCATCGCTGGAGCGAACGCTACGCGTCCTATCCGGCTGCGGCGCCACGGGTCGACATCTGGCTGCATGCGGTGTCGGTGGGCGAGGTCAACGCCGCCGTGCCGGTGGTGAATGCCCTGCGCAGCGCGCACCCGCAATTGCGCTGGCTCATCACCACCATCACGCCCACCGGTTCCGAACGCGTGCGCGCCCTGTGGGGCGACAGCGTGGAGCATGTGTACGCGCCGTATGACCTGCCGGGCGCCGTGCGGCGTTTCCTGCGCCACTACCGTCCGCGCCTGGGCCTGGTCATGGAAACCGAACTCTGGCCCAACCTGCTGTTTGGCTGCCGCGAGCACGAGGTCCCGACCTATATCCTCAATGCGCGGCTGTCGGCGCGTTCGCTGCGCGGTTACCGCGTGCTGTCGCCGTTGATCGCGCGCGTGGTGCGCACGCTCAAGCGCATCGGCGCGCAATCCGCCGACGATGCACGCCATTTCGTTGCGCTGGGTGCAAACGAAGAGCGCGTCATCAACACCGGCAACCTCAAGTTCGACATCGCCGCGCCAGCCGGGCTCGCCGACTTCGTGCAGGCGTTCAAGGAGCATCACGGTTCGCGCCCCGCGTGGATCGCCGCCAGCACGCACGAGGACGAAGAAGCCGCCGTCATCGGCATCCATCGCCGCCTGCGCGAACGCTGGCCGGACCTGCTGTTGCTGTGGGTGCCGCGGCACCCGGAACGCTTCCCGCGCGTCGCCGAACAGGCGCGTGCGGCCGGCTGGAACGTCGCCACGCGCCGCGGCGCACGCTGGCCGGGCAGCGAGGACGCGGTGTTCGTGGTCGATACGCTGGGTGAACTGATGGCGTTCTATGCCTGCGCCGACGTCGCCTTCGTTGGCGGCAGCCTGCAGGCGATCGGTGGCCACAACCTGCTGGAACCCGCCGCCGTCGGCACGGCCATGGTCACCGGACCGCACCTGCACAACTTCGTCGAGATCTCCCGGCGCCTGCAGGAAGCCGGGGCATTGGAAATTCGCGACGATGCAGCCGGCATCGCGCAAGTGATTGGCGAGCTGCTGCAGGATCCGGCGCTGCGTGCACAACGCGTGGCGGCGGGGCGGGCGCTGGTGGAGCAGGGTCGCGGTGCACTGGCACGCACGCTGGAGATGATTGCGGGCGATTTGCCATCAGCCGAGAGCTGAATCACTGAGCCTATTCGTGGTGGGTCTGTAGACAACCCGCTCGTGGTGGGCCAAAAAGAACCGGTTCGTGGTGAGTCAAAAAAGAACCCGTTCGTGGTGAGCCTGTCGAACCACGCTCTTCGCGGAAAGCCGGAATTGAAGCGATCTGCTGATCTATCGCAAAACACGAACGGATTCCTCGACAGGCTCAGCACGAACGGATTCCGGTGTTGCCTATCCGCTTGCTATGGCCTGAAACGAAAACGGCGAACCGAAGTCCGCCGTAATGTTCAAGCCGATCTGCAGGTTGCCGTGATCAGGGGGTGATGCTCGACTGCAGGTTGGAACCGGTATCGGCCGTCAGCAGGCGATTGATGTTCATCACGTCATCGGCATCCAGCGTGCCGGCGGCCTGGTCCAGCAGCAGGCGGTTCTGCAGGTAGTTGTAGCGCGAGAGTGCGTACAGCTGCTGCGCTTCGAACAGGTTCTGCTGGTTGATCAGCACGTCCAGCACGGTGCGGGTACCCACTTCCAGGCCGACCTGCGACGCCTCGTAGGCGGCGCGTGACGACACCACGGCCAGGCGACGCGCTTCGATCTCGCTGATGCCGGCTTCCAGCACCTGGTAGGCATTGCGGGTATTGCGCACGATCGCGCGCTTCTGCTGTTCGTAGAAGTCCTGGGTGGAGTCGCGGTTGGCGATGGCCTGGCGTACGCGTGACTGGGTGGCGCCGCCGGAGAAGATCGGCACGCTCAAGGTCAGGCCGACGCTGGTGCCGGTGCTGTCGCCCACGATGGTGCCTACCGTCGAATCGCCCCACGCCCTGTCCTTGCCCCAGCTGCCACCCAACGACAGCGTGGGCAGGTGCCCGGCGCGTGCGGTGGATACGTTGGCATCGGCGGACTGCACCTGGTATTCCAGCGACTTCAACGCCGGGTTCTGGGCGATGGCCGCATTGACCCAGCCAGCCGCGTCATAGTCGGTCGGCAGTTCCGGACGGAAATCCTCCGGCAGGCCCTTCAGGTTGTCGATCGGCTGGCCGGTGATTTCGGTCAGTGCCTGGTAGGCGTCCTGCAGGACTTTCTCGCGCGTGATCACGGCGGCGCGCGCGGTGTCGAACTGGGCGCGGGCTTCGTGCACGTCGGTGATCGGGGCCAGGCCCACGTCCAGGCGCTTCTGCGCATAGTCGAACTGCTTCTGCAGCGCGGTCTGCTGGGCCTGGGCGGCGGTCAGGATTTCAATCGCGACCAGCACGTTGAAATAGGCGGCCGAGGTGCGCGTGATCAGCGAGTCGTTGGCGGCTTCCAGGTTGTAATCCGCCGCCACGCTCAGCGCGCGCTGGCCACGCAGGGCCGAGTAACGGCTGAAGTCGATGACTGACTGGTTGAGGCCGACGCCGTAGCCACGGCTGCTGTTGGTGGAGGAACCGGGCACGCCGTCCAGTTCACTGCGCGAGCGGTTGAACGTGGCATCACCGCTGATCTGCGGCAGCAGGGCAGCACGCGCCTGCACGGCGCCTTCCTTCTGGGCCAGGCGGTCGGACTCGGCGGCGGCCAGCTGCGGGTCGCCGCTGCGGGCGAGTTCGTACGTCTGCATCAGATCCGCAGCGTGGGCCGAGCCGGTGATTGCCGAAAACGGCAGTGCCAGGGCGAGCGCGAGGACGAGGGGGTTGCGGCGCATGCGTATTCCTTCTTGGAATTTCAAAAAACGAAGTGCGGGGCCGGGGCGGCACCGACAAGGTAGGGGAGATCGGTTTCAAACAACGATTCGATGCGCGGTCCGTTGACGTCGTTGTGGACCAGCACGGCTTCCATCACCGGAGAATGGCCGCGCACCACGAACAAGCGGCCCTGGGGACGCAGCCACTGCAGGAAATGCGACGGTACGCTGGCCATCGCCGCGGTCACGCAGATCGCATCGAAGCGGCGTTCGGTGGCGTAATGCAGGGCGTCGGCGGTTTCCACGCGCACGTTGCCGCCGTGGCCGCTGGCATCGAGCTGCGTGCGGGCCAGGTTGGCGAGGTCCGGATTGATTTCCAGGCTGACCACGTCACGGGCCAGGGCGCCCATGCAGGCGGCCAGGTAACCGCTGCCGGTGCCGATTTCCAGCACTTCCTCGCCGGGCTGCAACAGCAGCGCCTGCAGGGTGCGGCCCTCGATGACCGGCTTCATCATCTTCTGGCCATGGCCCAGGGGAATCTCGACGTCGGCATAGGCCAGCGTGCGGTGGATCTGCGGCACGAAGTCTTCGCGGGGCAGGGTGGCCAGCACTTCCAGGACGCGCGCATCCAGCACGTCCCAGGGACGTACCTGCTGCTCGACCATCATTTCGCGTGCCTGGCTGTAATCGATCGTCATGGGGGTGGTATCCAACGCAGTGAGCCGGTCATTTTAACGGCTGCCGCGCGGTTGCAGGGCGTTATCGCCGGGGACAGCATGACCTTGGTAGTACACCCATACGCAGTGCCGGAAGTCACCGCGACCTCCGTCATGATCGCGGCCGGGCGTCGCTCAGCGCACCGCATAGGCGCGCAGGAACATGTCCACCGCTGCGTCGATATGTGCGGCCACTTCGCCGCGCGGCGGCCTGGCGCACAGGCCGCAGAGCATGCGGCCGTGCAGCTCGCCCTTGAGCAGGGCGAAAAATTGCTGGGTGGCGCGCTCCGGATCAGCGATTTCCAATTCACCCGCGCCGATGCGCGCCTGCAGGAACGCACAGAACTCGTCCTGGGTGCGCTTGGGGCCGGCTTCCCAGAACAGCTTGCGCAAGGGGTCGTCGGCATTGCCGGGGGCCAGCATCATGCGGTGGGTGCTGATGGCTTCATCGCTGCTGATCAGTGCGAAGAATCCGCTGGCGATGGCCTTCAACTGCGCGCGCAGCGGTCCTTTCAACTCCAGGTTGAACAGGTCGGGCGGCAGCATTTCCTCGCACTTGGCGCGGATGGCCGCGGCGAACAAAGCTTCCTTGTCGCCAAAATGGCTGTAGACCGTGAGCTTGGACACGCCGGCTTCGGCCGCGATCTGGTCCATGCTGACCCCGGTGAAACCTTCGCGCGCGAACAGCCGCTTGGCCGCATCCAGGATGGCGGCACGCTTGCCCAGGTCCTTGGGCCGGCCGGGGCCGGAGGGCTTGGGTGCGGCTTTCTGGCGGCTGGTGGTGGGTGCTGTGCTGACCATGGATGAATACTAGACTAATCGGTTCGATATTTATACTATACCGTCAAGTCCATTTATTGCTGAACCCAGGCGGAGCAACCGAACCATGCACACCCTGCGCGTCTATGGAACGATCCTGATCGTGCTGGCCGGTCTGGCCGGTCTGGCCGGTCTGGCCGGTTGCAGCGACAAGCAAGAGACTACCGAAGCCCCGCGCCCGGTACTGGTGGTGCATCCCGGTGGTGGCGCGCAGGCGGCGATGTCGGCGTATGCCGGCGAAGTGCGCGCGCGTGAAGAAAGCGACCTGTCGTTCCGCGTTGGCGGCAAGCTGGTCCGGCGCAACGTGGATGCAGGCACGCGGGTCAAGCGCGGTGACGTGCTCGCGGTGCTGGACGCCGCTGACCTCGGCTTGCAGGCGCAGGCATCGCAGGCGCAACTGGTTGCAGCCGAGGCTGACCTGGTGCGCGCACGCGGTGACCGCGACCGCTACGCGAAACTGGTGGCCCAGCAGATGGTCAGCCGTTCCGCCTACGACGCCCAGAACGCCGCCTACAAGGCCGCCGAAGGACAGGCGCGCGCCGCTCGTGCGCAGGCGGATGTCGCGCTCAACCAGGCGGGCTACGCACAGCTGCTGGCCCCGCGCGACGGCGTCATCGCCACGCGCAAGGCCGAAGCCGGCCAAGTGGTCGCCGCTGGCCAGACCGTCTTCACCCTGGCGGCGGATGGCGGTCGCGAAGTCCTGATCAGCCTTCCGGAAGGACGCATCCGCGAATTCAGCGTCGGCCAGCCGGTGCTGGTTGAACTGTGGAACGCGCCGGGCCAGCCCTTGCCTGGCACGATCCGCGAAATCTCCCCCGCCGCGGATGCGCAGACCCGCACCTTCGCCGCGCGCGTCAATCTGGCGGGTGATGCCGCCGCGGCCGTCGAGCTCGGCCAGAGCGCACGCGTGTACGTGCAGGAAACCGGGCCGCAGGCGGCGCTGAGCGTGCCGCTGTCCGCCATACAGCGCGGCGCGAAAGGGGCGACCGCGGTGTGGATCGTGGAACCGGCCACCGGCAAGGTGAAGTCGCAGCCGGTGCAGTTGGGTCGCCTCGGTGAAACCGACGCGCCGGTGCTGTCCGGCCTCAACGCCAACGACTGGGTCGTGGGCGCGGGCGGCCATCTGTTGCGCGAAGGCCAATTGGTGGCGCCGGTGGATGGCGACAACCGTCCGGTGCGGGTCGCGCCCGCGACGCCCACGCCCGCAACGGCGGCCAAGCAGGCGGACTGAGCCATGAAGCGCTTCAACCTGTCCGAATGGGCGCTGACCCACCGCAGCCTGGTGCTGTACGCGATGATCGTGCTCGGCATCATCGGCGCGTGGTCGTACCGCCACCTCGGCCAGTCCGAAGATCCGCCCTTCACCTTCAAGGTCATGGTGGTGCGCACGGTGTGGCCGGGCGCCACCGCGGACGAAGTCTCCCGGCAGGTCAGCGAGCGCATCGAGAAGGCGCTAATGACCACCGGCAACTACGAATACATCCGTTCGTATTCGCGCCCCGGTGAGTCGCAGGTCATCTTCGTGGCGCGCGACTCCATGCACTCCGACGAAATACCCGCGCTCTGGTACCAGGCGCGCAAGAAAGTCGGCGACATCCGCGCCACCCTGCCCGAGGGCGTGATCGGGCCGTTCTTCAACGACGAATTCGGCGACACCTTCGGCAATATCTACGCGCTCACCGGCAAGGGCTTCGACTATGCGGTGATGAAGGACTACGCCGAGCGCATCCAGCTGGAGCTGCAGCGCGTCGCCGACGTGGGCAAGGTGGAGCTGGTCGGCCTGCAGGACGAGAAGATCTGGATCGAGCTCTCCAACACCAAGCTGGCCACGCTGGGCATCCCGATGGCCGTGGTGCAGCAGGCGGTGGATTCGCAGAACGCGCTCACGTCCAGCGGTTTCTTCGAAACCCCGAGCACCCGCCTGCAGTTGCGCGTCAGCGGAAAATTCGATTCGGTCGAGAAAATCCGCGAGTTCCCCATCCAGGCCGGCGGCCGCAGCATCCGCCTGGGCGACATCGCCGATGTCCACCGCGGCTTCGCCGATCCGTCCGCACCGCGCATGCGCTTCATGGGCGAAGACGCCATCGGCCTGGCCGTGGCCATGAAGAACGGCGGCGATATCATCGCCCTCGGCGATACGCTGGACAGCGAGTTCACGCGCCTACAGAAAACCCTGCCGCTGGGCATGGAGCTGCGCAAGGTGTCGGACCAGCCGGAAGCCGTGCGCGAATCAGTCGGTGAATTCGTGCGCGTGCTGGCCGAGGCCGTGGTCATCGTGCTGCTGGTCAGTTTCTTTTCGCTCGGCCTGCGCACCGGCCTGGTGGTGGCGGTGACCATCCCGCTGGTGCTGGCGATGACCTTCGCGCTGATGCACCACTTCGGCATCGGCCTGCACAAGATTTCGCTGGGCGCATTGGTGCTCGCGCTGGGCCTGCTGGTGGACGACGCGATCATCGCGGTGGAGATGATGGCGATCAAGATGGAACAGGGCTTCGACCGCATGCGTGCGGCCAGCTTCGCCTACACGTCCACCGCCTTCCCCATGCTCACCGGCACCCTGATCACCGCCGCGGGCTTCCTGCCCATCGCCACCGCGGCATCGGGTACCGGTGAATACACGCGTTCGCTGTTCCAGGTCGTGACGATTGCACTTGTCGTGTCGTGGATCGCGGCGGTGCTGTTCATCCCGTACCTTGGCGACAAGATGCTCCCGGACCTGCATCAACCCAGGCCGCCCAAGGCCGGTTCGCTGGCGGCACGCTGGCGTGGACTGCGCGAACGTGCGGCGGATCGCTATCCCGCGTTCGACCGCTGGCTGGCGCCCAAGCCGCACGCCACGCACGAAGCCGATCCGTATGCGACGCCGTTCTACCAGCGCTACCGCAAGTTGCTGGACGCCTGCCTGCGCCATCGCTGGCTGGTGATCGGCATCACCGTGCTGGCGTTCGTGCTGTCGATCGCGCTGTTTCGCTTCGTGCCGCAGCAGTTCTTCCCGGCCTCGGTGCGTCCCGAACTGATGATCGACATGGAACTGGCCGAAGGCAGTTCGCTACGCGCCACCGAAGTGCAGGCCAAGCGCCTGGAAGCCCTGCTGGCCAAGCGCGAGGGCGTGGCCAACTACGTGGCCTATGTCGGCACCGGGTCGCCGCGCTTCTATCTGCCGCTGGACCAGCAGCTGCCGCAGGCCAATTTCGCGCAGTTTGTGGTGTTGACCAAGGATGTCCAGGTGCGCGAGTCGCTGCGCCACTGGCTGATCGACGAGGTCGCCCCGCAATTCCCGCAACTGCAGTTCCGCGTGACCCGGCTGGAAAACGGCCCGCCGGTGGGCTATCCCATCCAGCTCCGCATTTCCGGCGAGCACGTCGACCGCGTGCAGGCGCTGGCCCAGCAGGTCGCCGCGCAGGTGCGGTTGAATCCGCATGCCTACAACGTGAACCTCGATTGGGACGAACCCAGCAAGGTCGTGCGCCTGCAGATCGACCAAGACCGCGCACGCGCGCTGGGCGTGAGCACGGCGGACGTCTCGCACTTCCTCACCAGCTCGCTGTCCGGCCTGCGCGTCAGCACCTACCGCGAAGGCAACCAGTTGATCGAGATCCTGCTGCGCGGCCCCGAGCGGGAGCGTGCGCGCGTGGACATGCTGGGCAGCCTGTCGGTACCCACCGCCAATGGCAGCGTGCCGCTGTCGCAGATCGCCACGATTGAATACGCGTTCGAGGACGGCATCATCTGGCACCGCAACCGCCTGCCCACGGTGACCGTGCGCGCGGACATCCGTGACGGCGTTACCGCGCCAACGGTAGTCGGGCAGATCGTGCCCACGCTGGACAGGATCCGCGCGGAACTGCCGCAGGGCTACCTGCTGGAAACTGGCGGCGCGGTGGAGGATTCGGCGCGTGGGCAGAAGTCCATCGCCGCCGGCCTGCCACTGTTCCTGCTGGCGGTGGTCACCCTGCTGATGCTGCAGCTGCGCAGCTTCTCGCGTACCGCGCTGGTGCTGCTGACCGCGCCGCTGGGGTTGATCGGCGTGACCTTCGCCCTGCTGGTGTTCCGGGTGCCGTTCGGCTTCGTGGCCATGCTGGGCACCATCGCCCTGTCCGGCATGATCATGCGCAACTCGGTGATCCTGGTGGACCAGATCCAGCAGGACATCGACGCCGGCCACGACCGCTGGCACGCGATCATCGATGCCACCGTGCGCCGTTTCCGCCCCATCGTGCTGACTGCGCTGGCGGCGGTATTGGCCATGATCCCGCTGTCGCGCAGCGTGTTCTTCGGCCCCATGGCGGTTGCCATCATGGGGGGCCTGGCCGTGGCCACGGTGCTGACCTTGCTGTTCCTGCCTGCGCTCTATGCGGCCTGGTTCAAGGTGAAGCCGGAAGAGGGCGGGGCGCACTGACGCGTTCCCAACCGGGCAGTCCAGGCCCGGTCAGGTGAATTGCTGGGCTGCAGCAACCGCTCGGCCCCTTGTCGCGCCTATAATTCGCCGAATGTAAACGGTTACATAGAGTGAACGATGCGCCTGGATGATCGACTGGAAGCGCTTCTCGCGCAGATGAGCCTGGAAGAGAAAGTCGGCCAGCTCGGCATATTCGCCGACATGCTGCGCCCGTTCGTTCCCGGGATAAATCCGGAAATGAACGAGCGCGACGCCACCCAGACCCTGGACCTGGTCCGTTCCGGCCGGGCGGGCGCGCTGTTCAATGGCGTCGGCGCGGCGCTGGGCCGCGAGGCGCAGCGCGTGGCGGTGGAAGAAACCCGCCTCGGCATCCCGCTGTTGTTCGGCGCGGATGTCATCCACGGCATGCGCACCGTGTTCCCGATTCCGCTGGGCGAGGCCGCCAGCTTCGAGCCCGCACTTGCGCAGCGCACCGCGCGCGCCGCCGCCATCGAAGCCACCGCCGCCGGCCTGCACTGGACCTTCGCCCCCACCGTAGATATCGCCCGCGACCAGCGCTGGGGCCGCGTGGCCGAAGCCGCGGGCGAAGACGTATTCCTGAGTTGCGCATTCGCCGCCGCGCGCGTGCAGGGTTTCCAGGGCGACGACCTGAAGGCCGCCGACGCCATGCTGGCCACGCCCAAGCACTTCGCCGCCTACGGCGCGGTGATGGGTGGGCTGGATTACAACAGCGTGGAAATTTCCGAAGGCACCCTGCGCGACGTGCACCTGCCGCCGTTCAAGGCCGCACTCGACGCCGGCGCGCTGACCGTCATGAGCGCGTTCAACGACATCAACGGCGTGCCGGCCTCGGCCAGCCACCAGCTCATGACCGTCATCCTGCGCGAGGAATGGAAGTTCCGCGGCTTCGTGGTGTCCGATTACACCGCCGATTTCGAACTGGTCGCGCACGGCTATGCCAGCGACGATCGCGAAGCTACCGAACTCGCATTCAATGCCGGCCTCGACATGAGCATGCAAAGCGGGCTGTACGGCGCACACCTCGCCGCGCTGGTGGAAGACGGCAAAGTGGATATGCAAACCGTGGACGACAGCGTGCGCCGGGTGCTGGCGATCAAGGGTGCGATCGGCCTGTTCGACAATCCGTACCGGTCGCTGGATCCGCAGCGCGAAAGCGAACTTGATCCCTCGCAACATGCCGCCTTGGCGCGCGAAGCGGCGCAGCGTTCCATGGTGCTGCTGAAGAACGACGGCGACGTGCTGCCGTTACCGAAGTCGGGCAAGAAAATTGCGTTGATCGGCCCGTTCGCGGAAGACCGCGACCATCTGGAAGGCTGCTGGAGCCTGTTCGGCGACAAGCGCATCCAGGTCAACCTGGCCGATGGCCTGCGCGCGGCGATGGACGATGGCGATGACCTGCTGGTCGCGCCGGGTTGTGGTTTCGAGGACGCGATCGAAGGCGGGATGCAAGCCGCGCTCGCCGCGGCCAACCAGGCCGACGTGGTCCTGCTGGCGGTGGGCGAGCCGCAGAATTACAGCGGCGAAGCGCAGTCGCGCAACCAGATCGTGTTGCCCGCCGTGCAGCAGGCGCTGGCCGAAGCCGTCGCCAGCACCGGCAAGCCGGTGGTGGTGCTGTTGCGCAATGGGCGCGCGCTGGCGCTGGAAGGCGCCGTGCGCAATGCCGATGCCATCGTGGTCACCTGGTTCCTCGGCAGCCAGACCGGCACGGCGGTGGCGGACGTGGTGTTCGGCGACTTCAATCCCTGCGGAAAATTGCCGGTGAGTTTCCCCAGCCTGGTCGGCCAGCAGCCGCTGTACTACAACCGCGCACGCAGCGGCCGCCCCGAATTGCCGGACATGACCGAATTCAAGACGCGCTGGCGCGAAGGTTCGCACCTGCCGCTGTACCCGTTCGGCCATGGACTTTCCTACACGCGCTTCGCGTATTCGGCACCGGCACTCGACGAGGCCAGGCTTGCGTGGGATGGCACCTTGACCGTGCGCGCCACCGTCACCAACACCGGTGATCGCGCAGGCGAGGAAGTGGTGCAGCTGTACGTGCATGACCGCGTCGCCAGCCGCGTGCGCCCGATCCGCGAACTGAAGGGCTTCCGCAAGATCGCCCTGCAGCCCGGCGAACACGCCGACGTCGAGTTCGTGCTGGACCGGCATGCGCTTTCGTTCACCCGCGCGAATGGCGGATTCGGTGCGGAGCCGGGCCTGTTCGACCTGTGGGTCGCGCCGTCGTCGGAAGCGGGCGAAGCGGTGCGGTTCGAGTTGTCGAAGGCCTGATTGCCTACAGGTTTCGCCACGGTACGCACACTTCGTATTGCCGCACCCTGCAGGCGTTGGTCGCACGCCGCCTCCATGGCGTGGTCCAGCCGCAGGGTGTGCCCGCATTCAGGCTGGGGCGATGAAAGCCCGTGATTGAATGTTTTGTTGATGCCCAACTTACAACTGAGTAACAAGCCGCTAATAGAGACTTAATCGGGCGCCACCAGCATGGCGCCATGTCCGAATCCATGCTGTTGCGCGGCACTCGCGCCGCCCATTCCCAGTTCGCCACCCGCACGCTCGTCGATGCGCGCCATCCGGCCCGTGCCGAGGTCGAGGCGTACATCGCGCGCATCTATTGGCAGCGCTACGGCGCGGTACTGCGCAGCTTCCTGCCACACCTGATGGTCTACCGCGATGCATCCGGGGCCATCCGCGCGGCCGTGGGGCTGCGTCGCGGCGGCGAGGGCGGTTTCTTCGTGGAGCAGTACCTGCAGGCATCCGCGGAACAGGCGATCGCCAGCGTCACCGGTATTGCGCCAGCGCGCGGCGAGCTGGTGGAGGTGGGGAATTTCGCCTCGGCATCGGCCGGGGATGCGCGCGAACTCATCCTGCAGCTGACCGCCAGCCTGCATGCAGAAGGATTGCGCTGGGTACTGTTCGCGGCCACCCGGCAACTTCGCAATGCCTTCGATCGCCTGCACCTGTCCACGGTCGAGCTGGCCGAGGCGCGCAGCGAGTGCCTCTCCGGCGACCACAGCGACTGGGGCAGTTACTACGACGCGCAACCCAAGGTCATGTTCGGCGACATCGCCGCAGGCCACGCGTACCTGGCGCGCATGGCGGCCACCCGCGCCGCCGATGACGCCGCCGCGCCTGCGTTCGGTTTCCGCATGGCGGTGGCGACATGAGCGATTTCGAAGCCCTGGTCGACGGATTGCGTGGCACGTCGCCGCGGATCATCGCCGGCGACACCGTCCTCAGCGATGACGACTTGCATGCGCGCATCGAACGCATCGTGGAAGCACTTGCCAGGCACGGCATGACGCGCGTGGCAAGCCGGCTGGACAACGGGCCGGAATGGCTGGCGCTGGACCTGGCCCTGCGCTATGCCGGCGCGGTGCATGTGCCGCTGCCCACGTTTTTCAGTCCCTCGCAGGTGGAGCACGCACTCGCCTCCAGTGGCGCGCAATGCATGGTGTTCGATACCCGCATTCCGCTGCCTGCGGGAATGGGAATGCATGCGCAGTCGCACCTCGACGGACACCTTGGATGCCTCCACCTGGATTCCGCGCCTACGCTGCTGCCGCCCGGGACCGCGTGCATCACCTACACCTCGGGCACCACTGGAACTCCCAAGGGCGTGTGCCTGGGTGCCGATGCCATGCTGGCCGTGGCGTCCTCGTTGCAGCAGGCATCACGCTCGATTTCGCCGCGCCGGCACCTGTGCTTGATGCCCCTGTCCACCTTGCTGGAGAACATCGCCGGACTGTATGCCGCCTTGTTGTCCGGCGCGCAGATCGTGGTGCCGCCGCTGGCGGAGATCGGCTACACCGGCTCGGCGGGACTGGACGTACCGACCTTGCTGAACTGCCTGCATCGCGCCCAGCCGGAAAGCGTCATCCTGGTCCCCCAGCTGCTGCTCGCGGTGGTGATGGCGGCGGAGCAGGGTGCTGCACTGCCTGCCTCACTGCGTTACATCGCGGTCGGTGGCGGTCGCGTGGGCCCGGCATTGCTGGCGCGTGCCGCGACCCTGGGGCTTCCGGTGTTCGAAGGCTACGGCCTGACCGAATGTGCATCGGTGGTCTGCCTCAATACGCCCGAAGCGCATCGTCCCGGCAGCGTGGGCAAGCCGTTGCCGCACGCACGGGTACAGATCATCGATGGCGAGATCTGCGTCGATGGCGTGCGTTGCCTCGGCTACCTGGGTGAACAAGGCCCGCCACCCGGTCCCATCGCCACCGGCGACCTGGGACATATCGACGACGATGGTTTCGTGCATGTCACCGGTCGTCGCAAGAACGTGTTCATCACCGCCTTCGGTCGCAACGTGTCGCCGGAATGGGTGGAAAGCGAACTGCTGCAGCATCACGCGTTGGCGCAGGTCGTGGTGTCGGGCGAAGCGCGGCCATCCAACGTCGCGGTGGTATGGCCACGCCGCGCCGACCTTGACGATGCCGGCATCCGCCGCGCGCTGGATGAGGTCAATGCCGGCCTGCCCGACTACGCCCGCGTCAGCGATTTCGTCCGTGCCGAGCGCCCCTTCAGCGCGGACGATGGCCTGCTCACTGCCAATGGCCGGCCACGGCGCGAGGCGATCCTCGCGCGCTATGCCGACGCCATCGACCGGCGTTACCACGCTTCGCCCTCCCTCTCTCCCCACGAGACCACCGCATGAACTTCCACCAGCAGCTGCTAGAGCAAACCCGCGCAGAGCGTGAAACGCTGATCGGCATCCCCATCATCCAGTCCGCGCTGGCGGCGCGCATCGATCGCCAGGACTACATCGCGTTCCTGACCCAGGCCTTCCACCACGTGCGGCATACGGTGCCCCTGCTGATGGCATGCGGCGCGCGCCTGCCGGCGCGCCTGGAGTGGCTGCGCGCGGCCATTGGCGAGTACATCGCGGAAGAAATGGGCCACCAGGAATGGATCCTGGACGATATCGCCGCGTGTGGCGTGGATCGCCAGGCCGCCGAAGACTCACAACCCTCCATCGCCACCGAGCTGATGGTGTCCTACGCCTACGACACCATCATGCGCGGCAATCCGGTCGGGTTCTTCGGCATGGTCCTGGTGCTGGAAGGCACCAGCGTCGCGTTGGCCACGCGTGCGGCGGAGAGCATCGAGGCATCGCTGGGCCTGCCGCGCAACGCCTTCGGCTACCTGCGCTCGCATGGCGACCTGGATATCGAACACGTCGGTTTCTACGAAGGCCTGATGGACCGGCTGGAGGATCCGGATGACCAACGCGCGGTGGTCCATGCCGCGAAGCGCTTCTACAAACTCTATGGCGACATCTTCCGCACGCTGCGTGACGACGTCGCGCTGCCGCTGGCCGAGGCCGCGTGATGGAACTCAAGGGAACCACCGTGCTGCTCACCGGCGCCAGTGGCGGCATTGGCTCCGCGCTGTGCGACGCGCTGGTTGCGGCCGGTGCGCGCGTCCTCGCGGTCGCACGCGATCCGGCCCGGCTTGCGCAACTGGCGAAACGGCATGAACCCGGCGACATCATGCCCTTCGCCGCCGACATCACGTTGGCGGAGCAACGCGCCGCATTGCTCGCGTTCGCGCGCGGCCTGCAGCCTACGCCGTCGCTGCTGGTGCTGGCCCATGCACAGGGTGCATTCGGCATGTTCCAGGACCAGTCCGAGGCGCGCATGCAGCAGATGCTGGACGCCAACCTCAGTGCACCCCTGCTGCTCATCCATGCATTCCTGCCCACGCTGCAGGCACACCCGCGCAGCGCCGTGGTGGCGGTGGGCTCCACGTTTGGCAGCCTTGCATTCCCGGGCTTCGCCGCCTACAGCGCCAGCAAGTTCGGGCTGCGCGGACTGATGGAAGGGTTGTCACGCGAATTCGCCGACCGCCCGATCCGTTTCCAGTACCTCGCGCCACGCGCCACGCGTACCGCATTCAATCCGGCCGCCGTCGACGCATTCAACCGCGACAGCAAGGTCGCGGTAGACGAGCCGGATGACGTGGCCCGGATCCTGGTGGCCGCGATCGCGCGCGGCGACAAACGCCTGCAGGTCGGGTGGCCGGAAAAACTCTTCGCACGACTCAACGGCATGTTGCCGGAACTGGTTGACCGCAGCCTGCAATCGCAACTTGCCCTTGTCCACCGCCATGCGCGCGCGCATGCATCCACCCTGCCTGTCCTGGAGAACGACCATGAACCCGTTTCGCCCTGAGCGCCTTCGCGCCATCGCCGTCGCTGCGCTACTCGTCCTGCCCGGCCTTGCATCCGCCGCGGGCAACAGCAAGCCTTCCCCGCAGGTGGTCGAAGTCCGCGACCGCTGGGCCGAAGCCACCTACAACACGCCCAAGCCGCAACGCGTGGCGGCCCTGGAGTCTTTGGCCAGCCGCAGTGAAGCCTTGCGCAAGGCGCAACCGAAGGATGCCAATGCGTTGATCTGGGACGGCATCGTATTGTCCAGCCTGGCCGGCGAGCGCGGTGGCCTGGGTGCACTGGGACTGGTCAAGCAGGCGCGCGTGAATTTCGAAGCGGCGCTGGCGATCGACCCCACCGCGCTGGACGGTGCGGCCTACACCAGCCTGGGTGCGCTGTATTACCAGGTGCCCGGATGGCCGGTTGGTTTCGGCGACGACAAGAAGGCACGCCAACTGCTGCGCAAGGGCATCGAGGTGAATCCCGATGGCCTGGACGCCAACTATTTCTATGCGGATTTCCTGCGCGACCAGGGAGACTGGACGGGCGCTGCGGCCGCACTGCAGAAGGCACTTGCCGCGCCGGCGCGCCCGGGCCGCGAACTCGCCGACCGTGGCCGTCGCGCGGAAGCCACGGCGCTGCTTGCACAGCTGAAGCCGCACCTTGCAAGCCATTGAAGCCAGACACACACTGGGTGCATGCGCATCTTGCTGGTGGAAGACGACCGTTCCCTGGGTGAAGGTATCCGCACGACCTTGCGGCGTGCGGCGTACTCCGTGGACTGGATCCAGGACGGCGCGGGCGCGCTGGCCGCGATGCGTGACGACGCTGGCATCGACCTGGTGATCCTGGACCTGGGCTTGCCGCACGTCGACGGCATCGAAGTGATCAGGCAGTCGCGCCGCGCCGGCGCTTCGGTGCCGATCCTGGTGTTGAGCGCGCGCGAGCGTGCAGCAGACCGCACGTTGGGCCTTGATGTCGGTGCCGACGATTACCTGGGCAAGCCATTCGATTCGAATGAACTGCTGGCGCGCGTACGCGCACTGCTGCGGCGCAGTGCCGGCCGGGTCAGCCCGAAGCTGGAACTGGGCGAACTGGTGCTCGATCCCGCCACGCTGTCCGTCACCTGGCGCGGCCGCCCGCTGGACTTGCCGCGCAGGGAGTTCGCGCTGCTGCGGCTGTTGATGGAGAACCGCGGCAAGGTCATCAGCCGCGAATCCGTGCAGCAGGGCCTGTACGGTTGGGATGAAGACGTGGCCAGCAATGCGGTGGACGTGCATGTGCACCAGTTGCGTCGCAAGCTGCACCCCGCCCTGATCCGAACCATCCGCGGCGTGGGCTACGCACTGGATGAGCGCGCCGCGGCCTCCGCGAGCGACCAGGACGCCGCCGCGCCATGACCTCGATCCGGCGCGTCTTGCTGGTGTCGTTGATCGGCATCCTGTCGGTGGTGATCATGGTCACCGCCGGCTTCAGCTATCGCGCCGGCTTGCAGGAAGCGGGGGAAATGTTCGACGCCAAGCTCGCGCATTCCTCGCGCGTGCTGATGAGCGTGGTGGACGAATCCCTCGGTGAGTTGCGCGAACACGGCCCCACCGAACCCATCCTCGTGCGCGTCTGGCATGGGGAAGCGGAAGGCGTGGGCGAGGCGCTGGCTTTTCAGGATGGCCATGCCTATGAAACCAAGCTGGCCTTCCAGGTGCGTGAAGCCGACGGCAGCCTGCTGCTGCGTTCGGACAGCGGCCCGCAACAGGCGCTGGCCCCGCTGGCGCCGGGCTTCGCCGACGTGGTGATCGATGGCGAAGCATGGCGCACCTTTACCTTGCGCTCGCCGGGTGGGCACTGGTACCAGTCCGGCGAGCTGGCGGACATCAGGCGCGAGCTTGCCGGCGAAATCGCCTCCAGCACGCTGTTGCCGCTGTTGGTCGCGTTGCCGCTGCTGGCCGTGTTCGTGTGGCTGGTGGTCAACTGGGCCAGCCGCGGCCTGACCCGGGTGTCGCAGGAAATCGGCGAACGTGCGCCCCATCGCCTCGCGCCGATCAAGCTCGATCGCGTGCCCAGGGAAATCCAGGGACTGGTGGTCGCGGTCAACGGACTCTTGCAACGCCTCGATGCGATGCTCGCGCGCGAACGCCGTTTCACGGCCGATGCGGCGCACGAACTGCGCACGCCGGTAGCGGCACTCAAGGTGCATGCGCACAACCTGCGCCATGCGCGCAGCGAGGCCGAGCGCGATGAATCACAGCAGCAGCTCGATGCCAGCGTGTCACGCACCGAGCGGCTGGTGGCGCAGTTGCTTGCGCTGAGCCGGGTGGAACCGGGTGCCGCCGCCGCCGAACCGCGCGCGGTCGACCTGCGCATGTTGGCCGAACAGCACCTGGCGGACTATGGGGCGCTGACCGCGTCCCGCGGCGTGCACATGGCATTGCAGGCGGAGTCGGTGTCCGTGCGTGGTGACGAGGCGGCGCTGGACGCGATGATGCGCAACCTCATCGACAACGCCGTGCGTTACAGCCCGCGCGATGGGCAGGTGCGCGTGCAGTTGTCGCGCGAGGGTGCAGACGCCGTGCTGGCCGTCGAGGATTCGGGTCCGGGCATCGCGCCGGAAGCGCGCACGCGCGTTTTCGAACGCTTCCACCGTGAACTGGGAAGCGGCGTGGAAGGCAGCGGCCTGGGCCTGTCCATCGTCAGGCAGGTGGTGGAGATGCATGCCGGCAGCATCGTGCTGGACGATTCGCCGCAATGGGGTGGGTTGCGGGCAACGGTCAGGCTGCCCGCGCTGTAGCCTCGTTGGTCAGGCCGTGTTGCCGGGCTTGAACAACCGCTTCATCTTCGGCGTCACCACCGGGATCGTCAGCATGGTGCTGGCCACGGCCATCAGCAACAGGGCAGTGAACGTCGCGTTGGTGATGATCTGCTTGTCCAGCAGGATGTTGGCGAAGATGATCATGATCAGGGCCTTGGTCTGCAGCAGCCAGCCGATGAAGGACGCTTCGCCGGGTTTCCATTTCAGGATCCTTCCGGCGATGTGCACGCCCACCAGCTTGCCGGCCACCGAGGCCACCAGCAGCACGGCGGCGGCGATGAACACCACGTCACCACCGACCGACCAGGCCGTGCGCAAGCCCGTGCTGAGGAAGAACACCGGCATCATCACCAGCAGCACGTTGTGGCGCAGGCGGTCCATCTGTTCCTGGTCGAACCAGTCGCTGTCGATGACCACGCCGGCCAGGAACGCGCCGACCATGAAGTGCAGCCCCGACCAGTCCGCGCCGAATGCGCACACGCTCAGCCAGATCAGCATCACGTACCAGCGGTCGCGCTCCGGCAGCCGCACCATCAACTTGCGGAAGCCGATGCACGCCACCACGAACGCGAGCAGGAACCCGACCTGCCGGCCCATGCGTTCCCAGTCCAGCAGCACCAGCGCCAGCACGCCCCAGATGGCCACGTCGTCCAGGCTGGCGTAACGCAATATGCGCTGGCCGATGGGCTGGCGCAGGATGTCGAGCTTTTCCATCAGCAGGATCAGGATCGGCAGTGCGGTCACCGCGCAGGCCATGCCCACGCCGACCACGAATTGCCATGACTGGCCTTTTTCACCTATCCATCCAGGGAACATCAGCATGCCCAGCGCGGCGATGCTGCCGGTCACCAGCGGCACGCCCAACGCGAAGCCGGCGGTGACGCCGCTTTCCAGGCGGTTCTTCCACGCCTGGCGCACGTCCAGTTCGATGCCTGCGATCAGCACGAACAGCATCACTGCCCACGCGCCCAGGCCATTGAGGATCTTGATCACGTCCGGCGTGAACACGAATTCGTAATACCCCGGCGCCACCGCGCCCAGCACGCCCGGCCCCAGCAGGATGCCGGTGATGATCTGCACCACCACCAGCGGCGCGAAGTAATCGGTACGACCGAGGCGCCAGATCAGGTACGGGACGGTGAAGATGATCGCCATGGCGATCAGGAACAGTTCCATCGTGCTTATGGCGTGCGGCATGTGCCCTCGTTGGCAGCGGATGCTGCGACTGGTCGTGGAGTTCCCCGGGTTGGCATGGCCTCGTCGTGCAGCCTTGGCCGGGCCGTGTGCACGCTAGCCGACTTGCCGGTTTATTCCAAGCGGTCCGGCGGTCTTATGATGGGCCGGCCGGGCTCGCGGCCGGCTCTTTCGTTTGGAAGGAGGCAGCATGGATACCGATGTGCTCATCGTGGGCGCAGGCCCCACCGGATTGATGCTTGCCAACCAGCTCGCCAGGCGTGGCGTGCGCAGCGTGATCATCGATCGCCATGCCGGCCCTTCGCTGCAGACCCGTGCACTGGGCGTGCAGGCACGCACGCTGGAGATCTACGCGCAGCTTGGCATCGTCGATCGTGCACTCGCGCTGGGAAAGCGTGGCAACGGCGTGCAGTTGTGGGCGCAGGGCCGCAAGGCCGCGCATGTGCCGCTGGGCAACGCGGGCAGCGAGCTCACACCGTATCCCTACGTGCTGGTGCTGGGCCAGGACGACAACGAACGCATCATGGGCGAACGCCTGCGGGACTTCGACCAGTCGGTGCAATGGAACACCGGACTGGTCGCACTGCAGCCGCATGCAGGCCATGTCACCGCGACGCTCGCGTCCGCGGATGGCGTGACCCGCGATATCAACGCGCGCTGGGTGGCCGGTTGCGATGGGGCACACAGCGCCGTGCGCACGCTCAGCGGCATCGCGTTCGAGGGTGCGCCGTACGAGCACGTCTTCTACGTCGCCGACGTGCAGGCCAGTGGCAACATGGTGCCCGACCAGATCAACGTGTTCCTGTGGAAGGAGAGCTTCCACCTGTTCTTCCCCATGCGCGGCGACAACCACTGGCGCATCGTCGGCATCCTGCCGCCCGCCTTGCGTGGCAGGGAAGAGGTGGCCTTCGACCAGGTACTGCCGTCGCTGCTCGATGAAACAGGACTCGATCTGTCGGTTGCGCAATGCACCTGGTTCTCCAGCTATCGCATCCACCATCGGCGCGCGGCGCGTTTCCGTTCGGCTCGCTGTTTCCTGCTCGGTGATGCGGCACACATCCACAGCCCGGTCGGCGCGCAGGGCATGAATACAGGTCTGCAGGATGCGTACAACCTGGCGTGGAAGCTCGCGCTGGTGGTGAAGCAGCAAGCCGCGGAATCGCTGCTCGATTCGTATGAGGAAGAGCGCATCCCGGTCGCCGCGCGGCTGCTCGACACCACCGACCGCGCCTTCCGCCTGATCATCTCGGACAACCCGCTGGCCGGGGTGCTGCGTACGCAGGTGCTGGCACGCATCGCTGCGCAGGCGATGCGCCGCAAGCGCATCCAGGAATTCGCGTTCCGCACCGTTTCGCAGATCGGCATCCGCTATCGCGACAGCGGTCTGTCCGTGTCGACCACGCACCTTGCGTCGCCGTCGCCGCAGGCAGGAGATCGTTTCCCGTGGCTGCGCATGCGGCTGCAAACCGATGGCCCGGTCGAAGACATGTTCCAGTCGCTGGACGACCTGCATTTCCATTTGCTGTTGTTCGGGCAGCCAGCGCCCGGCGACGACGCGAGAGCGTTCGGCGACCTGCTGCGCATCCACGTCATTCCGGACGATGCGCACAACCAGGCTGAACTTGAACGCGTCGGCATTCCCGGCCGATCGTTCTTCCTGTTGCGTCCGGATGGCTACATCGGCATGTGTGGAGCGCTGTTGGAAACAGAAGAGCTGGCGTCCTATGCAAAATCGCGACTTGGCCTGTTGGCAGCGGGCAAGAGCGTGTCGTGACCTTCTGCAGACATGCCCTGGTTCGGTCCCAGTACAAGCGTTGCTTCCCGGCATTGCGTATGGAACGAATATGAAAAACGGCGACCCGAGGGTCGCCGTTTCGTAAATCTTTCTACCCTGGTCGGGCAGTAGAGGGCAGGGGTCAATCCTTGCCCTTGTCCTTGCCTTTACCTTTTCCGTTGCCGTTGCCGTTGCCGCCCTGGCCCTTGTCTTTGCCAGAGTTGCCTGGGGCATTGGATGCCGACTTGCCCTTGCTGCCGTGGTCGTCGCCATGCGAGCTGTTGCCATGCGATTTGCCCGGTCCATGCTGCGACCAGTCAACGCGCACCGGGCGATCCACGACGACCGGGTAACCCCAGTGGCCGTAGGTGGTGGCCGTGCCGCGCTTCAGCGCGTGGAAGGCCGGCGAACCCGGCTTGATGCCGTAATGCTTGGCCACGTTGCCCCAGCCCTTGCCCGGGTTGCGGTCGTATTCGCGCACCACGTTGATGCAGGGAATGCCCAGCGAGTGCGCAAGCGCGCAGGCGTAGTAGACATCGGCCGGCGCCCAGCGGCGCTGGTCCAGCAGCTCGTTGATCAGGCTGCGCGGCGCACCGTAATACCCGGTCATCTCGCCCACGAACGGGTCGCGGTAGCGTGAGCCGTAGTCATTGATTTCGCCGAGCCGCGAGTCCACCCACACGTCGCCGGTACGAATGTTGTAGCCGACGGTCTGTGCATTGGCGGCACCGCCCATGCCCAGTGCGACGGCCATGGCAGCGATGAGTCCGTACTTCCTGATGGTCTGCATGACGACTCCTGTTGGATTGAAAGTGCGGCGAGTGTCGGGGCGCACGCATGAATTCAACTTAACAATCGTCCTCACATCTCGCCGAGGCTCCGGAATCGTTCAGGTCGGGCTATTGGCGTGTGAGGTGAAGGTCGTCTTCATATCCCCCACCGGGCGTCCACGGCGACGCTGTATGCCAAGTTCGCCATGTCGGTGCACAACACGCACTCTGTGCGCGAAGGCCTTCAGACGGAATAGCTTTCGACACCCAGCTCGCGCAGGATCGCTGCGCGCAGTTCCTGCACGGGTGCGCTGGAAATTTTGCGTGGATGCGCGAAGGGGACTTCGAACGTCGCCTGGATGGTGGTGGGGCGGGTCGACAGCACGATGATGCGATTGGCCAGGTGGATGGCCTCTTCCACATCGTGCGTGATCAGCAGCACGGTGTGGCGCTCCTGCCCAAGGATCCTCAGCAGTTCGGTGCGCATGCGCAGGTGCAACAACGCATCTAATGCGGAGAAAGGTTCGTCCATGTACAGGATTTCCGGCTTCACCACCAGTGCGCGTGCAAGTTCGGCGCGCTTGAGCATGCCGCCGGAAAGCTCGTGCGGATAACGCGCCTCGAAGCCTTTCAGGCCGACCATCTCCGCGTAATGGTCCGCGAGTTGTTTCTTCTCTTCGTAGTCGCGGCCATTCAGGCCGAACATCAGGTTCTGCTGCACCGTAAGCCACGGGAACACGGAACCGGCCTGCGAGATCAGGATGCCACTCGAACTCGGCCCGCTTTGCGCCACGCCGTCCACGTGGATGGTGCCGTGGTCGGGCCGGTCGAATCCTGCGAGTATCCCCATCAGCGTCGACTTGCCACAACCCGAAGGGCCGACGATGGCCACGGTCTCGCCATCGGCCACCTCCAGGCTGATGTTGTCGAGCACGTGCAGCTTTCCCTGTTCCGTGTCGAAGCTCTTGCCTACGCCGTCGACGCGGATCTTAGCGGGCATAGTGCCACCTCACCGTTTTCAGGCCTTCGAGCAAGCGCATCAATCCATCCAGCAGTAGGCCAATGAGTCCGATGATGATCATGCCGGCGATCACCAGGTCGTAGCGGTTGCCCGCGTTGCGTGAATCCATGATCAGGTAACCCAGCCCGGAACGCAGCGCGATCATTTCCGCGGCTACCACCACCAGCCAGGC
>Ga0075160_10000049_pt1 | contig 60835 bp, 57 predicted proteins | sample JI91814C2DNA_FD_70969 | JGI IMG/M metagenome (GOLD analysis project Ga0075160, IMG submission 70969) | Wastewater effluent complex algal communities from Wisconsin, to seasonally profile nutrient transformation and Carbon sequestration -... | ecosystem: Engineered > WWTP > Effluent > Algae... | reverse complement strand
CTTCCCCAGCCATTAGATAATAGTTTTCAGACAGAAATTAAGCGTTTTGAGGAGGAAAAAACCATGCCTTATGTTACCAGTATTGAGCGTTTAGGAATAGAAAAAACGATGAGAGAAAATATTATTTCTATCCTACAGGTGCGCTTCACAACAGTACCAACTGATTTGGTAAATGCCACTAATCAAATTCAGGATATCAATCAATTAAAAAACCTGCTAAAACAGGCTGTAACCATTGCTTCTTTGGCGGATTTTCAGCAGTTGATTAATAGCTAAATACTCCCATCTCGTTTTTTTGGCGTTGCACAATTAAGCGATGATATCCTAGGGGCAATCCAGAAGTGGTTGCCCCAAAACCTTCCCGCCAATCGCCTAGAAAAACCCCGCGATCGCGCATTCCCCTCTCTGTGCCTTTGTGCCTTTGTGGTTCATTTTCTTTCTCTCTCTGAGCAGACACTTCCCCAGCCATTAGATAATAGTTTTCAGAGAGAAATTAAGCGTTTTGAGGAGGAAAAAATCATGCCTTATGTTACCAGTATTGAGCGTTTGGGAATACAAACAGGGAGGCTTACTAGCTGTCAAAAACATATCATAGATATCCTCGAAATTCGGTTTGAAGTAGTACCGAGTCCTTTGCGAGAAACTATTAATAAACTTGAGGATATCAATCAATTAGAAAATCTGCTAAAGCAGGCTGTAACTATTGCTTCTTTGGCGGATTTTCAGCAGTTGATTAACAGCTAAATACTCTAAGCTAGTTTTTTTGGCGTGGAATTAGATGATCTTGTAGGGGCAATCCCCCCGTGGTTGCCCCCTCTGCTGCCCCTGAAGGGGGTTGGGTAGGCACGGCGATAGGCACGGGGATTGGGTAGGCACGGGGGTTGGGTAGGCACTCTGGCACTACCCCTACAACCTTATCATCCTGCGAATGGGCAACAAGATCCCGGGTTTTTCTCCTTTGTCGGTGTCAAAAATGTCTCGAAACCCTTACCATTATAGGATTTTGTCGGGGCGGGTTCACCCACCAATTTTCCTACCAACAAATAACCTTCATAAACCCGCCCCCACCCCACCCATAACCTCGATTCGGGGCGCTCTGGGGCGGGTTTTTATCATTTGTCGGTATTTGTCAAAGATATCGGCAAACCCGCCCCTACCGTAACACTCCCCATCGCGGGATATGATGTAAAATCTTTCCCGAAATGTTCGGATATCACCCCAGGATCACGATATTTTTTTTTGATGAAATTTTCCTTTTTACTGCTAAAATCTCCTCTGACGAGGAAATAAGCACCTCTCTACACGCGTGCTCCGCTTGGGAACACTCGTTTGGGTTTCCTCTTAATGAGAAAACAACGGAATTTTTTTTTGACTTGACTGGCTTCGGGAAAAGCTAGTCTTTTTTTGTCCCTACAACCCGTTTTCTTACAGCCGTTTTCACTGTAGGGGCTCTTTCACCTACCAATTTTCCTAATAACAAATAACCTTCATAAACCCGCCCCCACCCAATTAATAACCTCTATTTGCGACGGCATCGGGGCGGGTTTTTATCATTGGTTGGTGATTGTCAATGATATTGGCGAAAGAGCCCCTACCATGTAATTTGGTTTTTTTTAACCGCTGATAAACGCTCCTTAACGCTGATGGGGATTGACACAAATCGCGCCGTAGGTTGGGTTGAGCGCAGTGAAACCCAACACCAAAGTTTGATAAGTTGGGTTTTGCGCTGCGCGCACGCGACGCGAACGTACCTCAACCCAACCTACCCATAAATGCAAATTGATTTTTTTGCCTCCAAAAATATCGACCCCGCTACGCGGGGAGGGCGAGTGTAAAAGCAAGAAGCGCATAGCACAAAAGGGCAAAAGTGTCAAGGGCTATTTAGTCCACGCAGCCACACAGACAAAACGAAAACCGATGTTGTTGCCGCGGGCGTCCGGCGCATAATAGTTGCGAAGGGCCGAACGGGAAGCCCGCGGATCATAGAGCCACGAACCACCGCGCAGCAGCCGGGTTCTGTCATCATTTCTTGACATGACTAATAAATCAACTCTATTTTGATAACGATTATCATTATCTTCTTCATCCCAGACTCTTCCATCGGTAGGCGCTCCTTGATAGTTACTGTGCCAAGGATCGGCGCACCACTCCCAGACGTTGCCGTGCATTTCGTAAAGCCCAAAGGCATTGGGGGGAAAACTGCCTACATCAACTGTTTCTCCTCGATACTTACCTTTTGGTGCATCAAGGTAGGTTTCGTTGCCGTTATAGTTGGCCAAATCTGTGGTGATGGTTTCCCCAAAATGAAAGGGCGTTTCCGTACCTGCTCTACAGGCATATTCCCATTGGGCTTCACTCGGTAAGCGGTAATTACGTCCTGTTTTTTCAGAGAGTCTGGCACAAAATTCTACCGCGTCGAGCCAGGAAACCTGCTCTACAGGCCGATTGTCACCTTTAAACCAAGAAGGATCGTCATCTAAGTCTCGTTCAATTTTAGGCAATTGAGCCACGGCTTTCCACTGGGCTTGTGTCGCGGTATATTTACCCATGAAAAATGGTTCAATTGTCACCGGATGTTGCGGTTTTTCACTATCACGGCTTTCTACTTCGGTTTCAGGTGAACCCATTCCGAAAGTGCCTCCGGGGATGTAAACCATATCGAAGGTGACTCCGTTGCCTAAGTCTTCGGTAAAGTATTGCGCCTTTTTGGTTTGACGCTGGATGATTTCGCCTTTCTTATTAACCGTGACTGTTTCAAAGGTGAAAAACTTGGGGACTTGCAGGTGTACTCCTGCTATTTCTAGTTCCTGCTTTCCCTTTCCCAACCTAGCAAAATCATCCTCTGCACCTGCTTTGTCTCCGCGTCCATATTTTCCCATCGCGTGTCCATAAGTCAGCAGTGCCTCAAATTCTGCTAAGGGTTCAACAAAGGTTTCTATGACAGAAGCAAGGCGGACTAATTCTAATTGATTGCCCCAATCTTGTTGATCTAACATTAAAGCTATTTTCCGCGCTGCTTGGGTGGGTTTAACGTAGGCAAGTGCAATCCACTCATGAAGTTGTGCGACATCAGGAGATTGTGGCTTTTTACTTCGCAGTTGTTTCTTGACAAATTCGAGGAGAAAATTCGATAATTCATTCAGTCGAGTTTTGCCGAATTTCGCGTCTAGTTTTAATTCATTTAATAAGACAGTGCGGACGGCGAGATCCATTTCGTAGAGTTCGGCTTCTACTTCATTGCAGAGGTTGGATAAAAGTAAGTCGGCAACGGCTACCCAAGGAATGTTGAGGTGTTGATTGTGGTTGTCGTGCTGAAATTCTCCCCAAATTTGGTACGCGAGGGTGGGAGTCAATGCTAGGGGAAAGGCGCAGTGATAGGCTAAGTACAGGTGCGCGATGCCAAATTTTTGGGCGAAGGTTTCGATTCTTTCCCTCGCGATGGTGATTTTGGGATCTTCTTCGGGGGCGGGGCTCATCGGCTTCTTTTCTCTCCTTGCAAGTGCGCGATCGCGTTGGCAAAACCGCGTCGGTGGCATTCAAACATGGTAACAAGGGGGCTAAGGTTCGCGATATCTTCTGCGGTGGTTTTTTTCCAGCGCTCTTTGGGAAGTGGGTTTAACCAAATGATGACGGGGCAATGGAGTTTTAACTTCCTCAGAAATAGTTCCGTTGCCTGAAGGCGTTTTGGGTTAAATTTTCCTCGTGCTGCCCCTGCATCGCTAAAAATCAAGACTGAGGTTTGTTGAAGATTTTGTCGAGAGAGTAGCCATCCCATTCTTTTGCTTTGCCAACATTCGGGATCGAGATAAAAGTCATCGTCTGGGTAATTTTCAAAATAATATTTCTCGATTTTCCCGAAATGTCCTCCGACAATGGCTGTTTCTATCAATTGCCGCGCTAATCCGTGAAAGGGAACCATTGAGCCTTGTCGATCAATTAGTAATAGCAATTCTAGGCGCGGTTGCTGGGGGGGCACGATGACGGGTTCAAAGAATATTCCTGCTTTTTTAATTTGCGCGATCGTGGCATCAATGTCAATTTCTGTGGGAATGCCGACAAATTGAGGAGAATGCAAAGTTAGCCAACTTTGGTGCATTTGTTGGGGAGATGCTGGCAGATAAGTTTTCGAGACTTTAAGGGGGATGTAGTTGTCATCGGGTTTGGCAATTCTGCCAATGGTTTTGACTACTTTTTCTTGTGGTAAGTCGGGTGTTTTGGGAGGGAGGAGAGGGGTTTGATTTGGGGAAGTTGTATCGAAGTTTTCGGCACTGGTGGGAATGGTTGATTTCAGTGCGTTTTCCCTTGGGGTTTTTTCTTTTCCCTTTAGTTTCGAGGTACTCCATTGTGGGATGATTTGTTCGAGGCAATTGTCAAAAATGCGGTTTTGTTCGCGGGATTTTACCCACAAACGGCGACACAATTGCACTACTGATTCCCAGGAGTGAAGATTAAAGGTTGGTGCGGGGTTTGCCAGTGCGTCTAAGGCAAGTTGATAGTCATCGAGGATTAATGGTAGACCTTCTTTCCTCAGTTTTGTGAATAAATTGAGGATGTCGAATTTGTCCGCGGGGTTCATGTTAAATCCTCCTCTTCTGATTTTAGATCCCGATAACGAGCGCGATCGGTTTGACTTTTGAGGAGAATTTCACCAAAAGGAAGTTTCCCTGCTTTTAACTGTTGTTTAAATTCGGCTGGTTTAGCCGTGATTAAATCAACCCAATCGATCCATTCACTGGTGCTGATATTTTTCGTTGTTTCTCTCTCCTCTTCATCGTCAACCATATTTTCACGCAGTTGCAGGAAAATGTCTAAAGCTTGCTTTAATAACTGCGGTTGTGGTTTTTTCTTCTCGTGCTTGTAGCGCTCATCAATAATCTGTTTAAGGCGAGTCTCACTAGGAAATTCGACATAATGGTAGAGACAGCGACGCAAGAAAGCATCAGATAGCTTTTTTTCGGAGTTGCTAGTGATGAAAATAATGGGACTTTGGTCTCGGTTCGCGACAATTTTATAGGGCAGGCGTGGGGGTTTGGACTCTTTACATTCTCTGTCTTTTAGTTCTTTTATCGTAAACTCTTTTTTGTCTAACTCCAGAAGCAAGTCGTTAGGAAAATCGACATCAGCTTTATCAATTTCATCAATTAAAACGACGGTTTGTTTTTGACTGTGGAAAGCTTCCCCCAAGACTCCTAAGCTGACATAAGTCTCAGCATCTCTAATTTTATCAATTTCATTTTGATTATTACAAAAAAGCGGACTTCCTGCTAATTGTGCATCGCGCAAACGGGCAATAGTATCAAAGGAATATAATAACTCTTCAGCCTTGCTAGTCGATTTGGCACAGTAATATTTATAAGGCAAATTTAGTTCAAATGCCACGGCACGGGCCAATTCAGTTTTACCGCCTCCGGGTTGTCCTTCAAGCAAGAGAGGACGGCGGAGGTGGATAGCCCAATTGACAGCATTTACCAGTTCATCATCTGGGAGATAGGGGTAAAGAAGTCCTCCCGTTTCGGGGTCCGGTGTGCCTGCAATAGGTCGAATTTTTCCGGTATATTTTTTCACAGAGTTGGTGTTTGCCATGTTGTCCAATCCTCATCCCATTCACAGTTAAAGTTTTCATAAATCGCTTTTAGCAAAGCTTCTGGTTCGGCCTGATTTTCACATTTTAATAAACTCCATATCTCTTCGACTTTATTGACCATTTCTTCTACACTTTTAATTTCGGCACAGGAAAGAACTTGAGGGTGATTCATCCATGTCATTAAATCTTCTTTTTTAAACATATCAGCCACATTTATTTGCCAAGGAATCCTTGCCTTTATTTGGGGGTTTTCTGTCCCAATATAGCATAAAATTAAACAATTTTGGAAAGATTCAAGTCTGTGGTATCGAGAAATTTCTTCGGTTAAGGGTTTCCAAAATTGTTTGCTGATTTGATCGACAATATCGTGACCTAATTTTTCAACTTCATCAAACACTAAAATAATTGAATCTTTCTGCCGGATAAATGACGCGATCGCCTGGGCAATCTCAGGCATGGTAGAATTGTTTTTAAGTGTTATTCCCAACTTTTTCTGGTTTTTCAGGGCAGTTGCCAGTTTCACAAATAAGGAGTTAATTTTGGCTTCCGTTGAACTCTTAACACTCAAATTAATAAGAAGTGGCTGAGGGCAAGGAGTTCTCTGCTGACTAAAATTTTTAATCAGACAATTTAATAGCCATTTTGCCCTCTCGGTTTTTGAGGAATTATTTTTAATATAAAGCGGAATGGTTTTATGATGAGTAAGTTGATTAAAATCTAACCACTGATTTAGGTGGTTAAATCCCCCTAAAGCCAATTTTAGTTTTAGCTGTTTTTCATGATCGGCAAATTTTTGATTTTCACTGACGGGGGAAAAAACGGCTGATTCATAGGAAACGTCTAAGGTTTTGCAAAGAATTTTAAAAGCTTTTCTTTCAATACATTCTCCTTCCCGAAAACGCCTGCACGTCCCAGGAGATACCCCAGCACCTTGTATAAGTCCCTCCTCAATGAGGTTATCAATATCCTGGGAATTTAGCCTTTGCTTTGACAACTGAAACTGCGGATCTTTTCGACAAATTTTTCTTAATGTATCGTGCAAATAACCATCATTAATTAGTCGATCCACCTGTTGATAGTTTAATCCTTGTTGAATATCAATACAACGTTGGAGTTTCAATATTTTCCTAGTTGCTGCTTTGCACAATTCCTCATCAACGTTTTCCCATTTTTTAGAGCGAATAGCCACTTCAATCATTTCTTGTCCCATCGGGGACAGTTTGTCTCGTGATGCCATTTCGTGATGCCTATACCATAAATTTTCAATTTTGTCAAATTCTGCACAATAGCTGAGCTCGACAGGCTAAATGCCAATGTCAATAATGGTTTCAGGTTAGGCAACAGCCTAGCCAGAGCACCTAGAAAACTAAATAGGGCAAAAAGGTTTCCTGCCAGGGAAGCCGCCCGATTTAGTGGTTTTATCCACCAATCGAACGACGTACAGCTATGCAGATTGTAAAACAAAATGTACCTCTCACACCCTTTCAAGGGGAAGAAATCGTGATTAAAGCGAAACTTCTTGAGACTCTTAAGGGGTTACTGGATCAACCCTCCCTGGGACTCAAAATCCTCAAAGCATTACTGCCCAAGGATCTCAGCCTGGTAGAACCGCGTTTGGAATATTCCGAAAAAGGTCACTACTGGTGGTTGCTCTTAGGCTCAAACCCTTTGTTTGAATGTGGTTTATGCTTTTGGGCTCCTGGTAGTTCGTCTTTACGACACGATCACTATGACTCGATCGCGATCGTTTTGCCTCTTTACGGCGCGATCGAGCATACCCTCTACCACGTCAGTCACAATAAGTTTTTCGTTTTTTCCAAAGAAGAAAGCCGCCAACTGCGCCCGTTTTTCGTAGACAAATGGCAAATTCACAACGTGCGTAATGTATCGAGTGATTGGGCTATTTCGCTCCATTGTTACTCGTGGCGGCGCGCTTCCTTAGAGCTGGTAGTGGAAGATTAATCACTCAGGAAATCCGATCGCGATTCGGATTTCCTTTACCCAAAAAAATTAGGAGGTTTTAGTTATGTCTTGCCCCCACGATTTTGATGGCAAACCGGGCTGTCATATCACAGCGCACCCTGATCACCCTGAGCAGCGTTTTTGCTGTTTCTGCAACAAACCCATCCGATTTGTAAATGAGCCCGATAATTCCTTGGGAGTGTGGTTTTTCATATTCTTCATCGCGGCTGTTATTGTTTTTGTGACTTTACCAAAAAGCAATAATGAGAAGACAAAAACAACGAGTTTTTCGGAGTCTCCTCAATATGCTTTATCCCCTCGGAAATCAGCCGCGTAACTCAGCGCGATCGTGTCTCTTTTTTACCCAAATCAAAGGAAAAATCGCTGATGCGGTTGTCCATAAACAACGTTACACCAACGATCGAAAATACCATGACTAACATAACATACAACGGCACAGAAACGAGCCCTATCACCTGCGATTCTGGCTTCGATTCTGTTCAGAAGTGGAACTGCGCGATCGCGCTTCAAATCCCCATTCACTTTTCATTTCGCTATTTTCTGCCCTCACTTGATCAGGTGGTAAGGGGGATTAAGCTGATCTCTGAAACCTTTGGGGGCAGCCGAGTCTGGCTGGAAATCGGCACTTATATTGGTTCCCAAGGTGAACTTCTTTTTGATGTTAATATCTGGATCAAGTCTCAAATGACGCAGGAAAAATTTGATCAGAATTTGACCAAAGTCCAGAAATTCGCCTGTGCAACACGCGATCGTTTAGCCCAAGAAGCGGTTGTTGTGGAGTTTAATAACCAAATGGAGTTGTATTAGACATCTGGTAAAAATCATGTCAATCGCAGGCAAGATGCCTGCGCCACAATAGTTGTTGCAGATGTCTATTAATCTCAATGCGCGATCGCGCTCCTTGGGAGAAGTCAAAATCACGATCTCGCGCTTAGGATTAACCAGTGCTTCCTAAATAAACACGCGATCGCCCCTACTTTTGCCGATAATTCACCAACCCATAATAAAAAAACCGCCCCCAGTGACGGGTGGGGTGGGGGCGGGTTTATGAAGGTTATTTGTGGGTAGGAGAAATTTCGGTGAAAGAGCCCCTACAAAATTTAACCTGATCGCCTTCTTCCATCACCAAAATATCTGTGTTTATCCCCATCTGCGTTTATCTGCGTTTATCTGCGGTTTCAAAAAAAAACCAAAAAACATGGTAGGGACAGGGCATTGCCGTGTCCCTACCATAATTTTTGGAGATGTCTCATGAGACAGTAAGGTATTGTTTGTCCACAAATAATCGGAATAGCACTGTGTCGTTGAAATATGCCCTAGTCCATGAGTGGCTCACACCAAAAGCCACTGGTGGTTCAGAATTAGTTGTCCAAGAAATTCTTAAACACTTTGATGCCGATGTTTACGCGCTCATTGACTTTGAATCCACAAATCCTCAAAGTTATCTCTATGGCCGAAACATTGGCAAAACCTTTTTACAACATTTTCCGGGTGCTCTCAATGGTGTTCAAAAATATTTACCCCTTTTACCGATCGCGATCGAACAACTGGACCTCAGAGACTATGACATTATTCTCTCCTCCTCCCACGCGGTTGCTAAAGGCGCGATCTCCACTCCCCAACAAATGCACCTCTGTTACTGTCATACACCCATGCGTTACGCGTGGGAAATGACTTTTGATTATTTGGAGAGTTCCCCCGCCGGAAAAGGAATTATAGGCATCTTGACGCGTTATTTACTCCATCGTATCCGCCAATGGGATGTCATTTCCTCGAATCGTGTGGACTACTTTATCGCGAACTCCGAACATACGGCGCGACGGATCTGGCGTTGTTATCGTCGTCGCGCTGAAGTTATTTATCCCCCAGTCAATTTAGACAGATTTCCCCTTACTCCTTCCAAAGAGGATTTTTATCTCACCGTTTGTCGTTTAGTTAGTTATAAGAAAGTTTCCATCATTGTTAAAACGTTTAATCAATTAGGACTCCCCTTAGTTGTGATTGGTAGTGGCCCCGAACTCCCGAAAATTCGAGAACTTGCCCAACCTAATGTCCAAATTTTAGGTTGGCAACCCCATGAAGTTGTGGAAAAATATATGGCCCAAGCTAAGGCCTTTGTTTATAGTGCCTGTGAAGACTTTGGCATCGCGATCGTTGAAGCCCAAGCTTGCGGGACTCCCGTTATTGCATATCGGGCGGGGGGAGCCTTAGAAACCGTCCTTGATATTCGTCAATATCCAGAAACCGGGACCGGGTTATTATTTAGCCAACAAAATGAAACTTCTTTAGGAGACGCGATCGTGACATTCGAGGAAAAGTCTAGCCAATTTCAACCTAAAGCCGGCCGGGAAAACGCAGAAAGATTTAGCCCCACAATATTTGCCCAAAACTATGTCAAGTTTCTCACTGAGTGTTATCAACAATTCCAAACGCGAAAATTTTAGGCGTTGCACAATTAAGCGATGATATTGTAGGGACAATCCCGCCGTGGTTGCCCCAAAACCAATATAGGGTACAGGGGTGCTACCCCTACAACCCTATCATCCCACGAATAGGCAATACCAAAATTTAGCCATCATCGGGCCTGAAAACTTCGCGAATTTCCCTGTCAAACCCTAGAAACTAGGCAAAAGAGACTATAAAGTGACAGAGGTAGAGGGAAGAGAGGGAAGAGGGGATATGAAAAAAAAGTTTCAGACTTCTGATTTAATCCTTCATCCTTGCCTCTTGAGGCTTTATGATCAGGACTGTGTGGTGTGATGTGAATGGAAGGAGTAAGATGACTGCGGACAGCCAACTCATCTCCGGTAAAATAATCCGAGCTATTGTCAGACGGGGTTTTCAGCCCGTCGGACCCAGAGATAGATATAGGGATCTATCTCTAGCAGCTCTGAACGGAGAGTTTATCAAGCGGTTATTTGACATTGTGTTTTCCCTAGCCGTTTTAATTTTGTTTGCCCCGGTGTACCTGCTTTTAGCAGTGCTAATTCTTAGCAGTTCTCCGGGTCCCATCTTTTACGTTCAAGAAAGAGTCGGGACAAACCGTAAAGTTTTCAATTGTCTCAAATTCCGAACAATGGTACAAAATGCCGATGAAGTGCTGGTGCAAATGATGGAAAAACACCCGCATATTCGTCAAGAATTTGAAGACAATTTCAAACTGAAACACGATCCCAGAATTACTTGGATTGGGAAATTCTTAAGAGTGACAAGCTTAGATGAATTTCCTCAATTTTGGAATGTGTTGAAGGGAGATATGAGCGTTGTGGGACCAAGACCTCTTGTGGAAGAGGAATTACCCAAATATGGTCGTTACATGGATAAAATTTTGACCATTAGACCCGGAATTACAGGTCTATGGCAAGTTTCTGGACGCAATGACATCCCCTATCCTCGTCGTGTCCAGATTGATCTTTACTATGTAAATGCCAAAAATTTCTGGATGGATTTGTGGATTATTATCAAAACCGTTGGCGTTGTAATTTTTCCCAACAATAACGGTGCTTACTAATCGTTTTTAGTCATGTTGGGAAGGGGAACTCAAGAGAAGAATCCATCCACAATAACCAATAACGATGAGGGATGATTTCCTACCCCTATGTGGATAGGCAATTGTGATTTTGCTTTCATCCTTTACCCTACCCTAGGAGAAACTTCCAGGGGAACGCGGTACATCCTTCATCATTTCTTTAGAGTTCCCTAACGTCCGGTTTTAGCTTTTAGGTTAAAGTAGAAAATTGAAGATAACCGGCAGGAAGAAGTTACCTCTTGCCCTTTGAGTTGAAATTGGTAAAGGAATTATTTCAGATGACGCAACGTAAACGAGCTCTCATTACTGGGATTACAGGTCAAGATGGTTCTTATTTGACGGAGTTACTCCTCGAAAAAGACTATGAAGTTCATGGGATTATCCGACGAAGTTCTACGTTTAATACAGACCGGATTGATCATATTTATGTTGATCCTCATAGTCAAGATGCACGTTTATTTCTCCATTATGGGGATTTAACCGATGGTACTACTCTCCGTCGTATTTTGGAGGAGGTAGAACCTGTGGAAATTTATAATTTAGGAGCACAGTCTCACGTCCGAGTCAGTTTTGATGCTCCTGAATATACTGTCGATGCTGTCGGTTTAGGGGTTCTCCGTCTTTTGGAAGCCATCCGAGATTATCAGCGTCGCACGGGAATCCAAGTCCGTTTTTATCAAGCTGGTTCTTCGGAAATGTTTGGAAAGGTGCAGGAAATTCCCCAAAAGGAAACAACTCCTTTTTATCCGAGAAGTCCCTATGCTTGTGGCAAGGTTTATGCCCATTGGCAAACGGTAAATTATCGCGAATCATATAATCTTTTTGCTTGTAATGGGATTCTTTTTAACCATGAGAGTCCTCGTCGTGGGGAGACTTTTGTCACTCGCAAAATTACTCGTGCTGTGGCTCGCATTTTAGTCGGTAAGCAGAAGAAATTGTTTCTGGGTAATCTGGATTCCAAACGAGATTGGGGCTACGCGAAGGATTATGTCCTGGCTATGTGGTTAATGCTTCAGCAAGATGAACCTGATGATTATGTGATCGCGACCAATGAAACTTATTCTATTCGTCAGTTTTTGGATATCGCGTTTAATTATGTCAATTTGAATTGGGAGGATTTTGTGGAGTTTGATCCGCGTTATCTACGTCCCGCGGAAGTTGAACTTTTAATTGGTGATTCTACTAAGGCTCGTGAAAAGTTGGGTTGGAAACCTTCGGTCACTTTTGAGGAGTTAGTGAAGTTAATGGTGGATTCTGATATTAAGGCTTTGGATGATCAAACTCGAGGTGTTGGTCAACATGGTTTTGATTGATATCTTGTTTTATTGGCGGACGCGTTGCTATTAACTCTTTTGGGGATTCAGCTTAAATCAGGGTTGTTCTACTACCTAAACATCGTTTTTATACTAATTTGGCAAGCTGATCATCGTTTTTTGTGGCGCGATCGCGCAATAATTCGCTTACTTTTTTGATTTGGGATTGATGCCAAAGAAAACGTGAAACTCTTTAAGGAAAGCTTTATTTACCTTCCCAAACAGGACTTACACACAACAATTGAAACCTAGTTTCTGGCGTTCCCCTGTGGGATAAAATGATAACTTAACTTAGAGAAACCCAGTTTCGTGTCAAGCTTTTTTCCCTTCCCAATCTCTCATCAAAAATCCCAAATTCGTCCTATGAGGTAGAAACAATGACTGGTTTAGATTTGAGTAATAAGCGCATTTTGGTAACAGGGGGCACGGGCTTTTTAGGTCGTCAAGTGGTGGCTCAGTTGCTCAACGCGGGCGCGGATATTGATAAGATTTCCACTCCGCGATCGCGTGATTGTGATCTGCGGGTGATGGAAAATTGTCAAAAAGCCGTCACCAATCAAGATGTGATCATTCATTTAGCCGCCCACGTTGGCGGTATTGGTTTAAATCAATTGAAACCCGCGGAATTATTTTACGATAATTTAATGATGGGGACTCAATTGATTCACGCGGCCTATCAACACGGTGTAGAAAAGTTTGTTTGTGTCGGGACAATTTGCGCCTATCCTAAGTTTACTCCTGTGCCTTTTAAGGAAGAAGATTTATGGAATGGTTATCCAGAGGAAACTAACGCGCCCTATGGCATCGCGAAAAAGGCATTGTTAGTACAATTACAATCCTATCGTCAGCAATACGGGTTTAATGGGGTTTATTTATTACCTGTTAATTTATATGGCCCGGAAGATAATTTTGATCCGAAGAGTTCCCACGTTATCCCCGCGTTAATTCGTAAGGTATATGAGGCACAACAACAGGGTGATAAAACTTTACCTGTTTGGGGTGATGGCAGTCCAAGTCGGGAGTTTTTATATTCGATGGACGCGGCGCGAGGTATTGTCATGGCAACTCAGTTTTATAATGATTCGGAACCTGTGAATTTGGGAACCCATCAAGAGGTGACAATTCGTAATTTAGTAGAGTTAATTTGTGAGTTAATGGGATTTGAAGGAGAGATCCTTTGGGAAACCGATAAACCCAATGGTCAACCCCGTCGCTGTTTGGATACCGAACGGGCGAAAAAAGCCTTTGGTTTTACCGCAGAAATAGAATTTAAGGAAGGGTTGAAGCGTACTATTGACTGGTATCGTCAACACGCGATCTAAGTTAATGTAAGATACTGAAAAACCCGGTTTCGCACAATTTACCGGGTTTTTTTGATTATATCGCAATGGACAACAATGTAGTGTAGTATTGAGAGTCGTGTACATCTCTTAGGGCTGCTTCACCCCCTATCTTCCGTACATATAGCAATCCCATTTCAATTGTAATATGTTTGTAGGGGCAATCCCCCCGTGGTTGCCCCTATGGTTCATCTCTAAGCTCCAATGGGTAAAATTAAACCTTCGCGTGCCATCACCGCGTTGGGAAAAGCGTCATGGACCTGTTGTTCCACCTTATCCAAAAAATCATCACTATGGGAAGGATCGTGATGGAAAATCACAATCCGTTTCACATTAGCCGCTTGCGCCATTTTTACCGCTTCTTGCCAAGTTGAATGTCCCCAACCTATCTTGGGTGATTTCGGATTATGATATTCCTCATCCGTGTACATCGCGTCATAAATTAATAAATCCGCGTCACGAGCTAACTCATAGACACTTTGATCAAGGCGATCAGGCAAATGCTCTGTATCCGAACAATAAACCATACTTCTACCGCGCCAGGTTATCCGATATCCCATTGCCGAATTAGGATGATTAAGAGTACCCGTATGAATTTCAATATCATCAAGCATCATCGTATCACCATGCTTGAGTTCATAGAAGCGTAAATCCGCTTGCATTCCCCGCAAAGGCACAGGGGAATTAGGATGCAAAACCCGTTCAATAAAATGTTTTTTCATCGATTCCCCATCAGGGGGAATCGCGCCATAAATATGAAAACAATTACCCGGAATAAACGCGGGGGAAAAGAGGGGGAAACCTTGAATATGATCCCAGTGGTAATGGGTAAAAAACATATAAGCTTCTACGGGCATTTCTGGGAGTAATTTTTCTCCCAACATTCGCAAACCAGTACCACCGTCAAGAATCAGCCGTTTACCCGCGACTCGTATTTCCAAACAGGACGTATTACCGCCATAGCGAACTGTATCCTTACCTGGGGTGGGAATACTTCCTCGGACTCCCCAGAATTGGACAACAAAATCATCTAGGCTTTCTATGGGTTCGGATGGTTGAGGGCAATCTTGGGGATTTGCCACTTCAGAGGCAAGAGTCATTTCCATGTTATTATTCTGGCTTCAGGATTCCACATTGACCATGATGGCGCAAGAGATGATCGCATAATACTAAGGCCACCATTGCTTCTACCATAGGCACTGCTCTTGGCAAAACGCAAGGATCGTGACGGCCTTTGGCCGCGAGTAAGGTTTCTTCCCCTTCAGAGGTGACAGTGCGTTGTTCTTTACGAATCGTGGCTGTAGGCTTAAATGCTACTCGCAAAATAATATTTTCACCATTGGCGATACCACCCTGGATGCCCCCGGAGCGATTGGTTCGGGTGCGGATCGCGCCCTTCTCATCTGTATAATATTCATCATTATGTTCGCTACCCGTTAAAAGGGTTCCCCCAAAACCAGAACCAATTTCAAATCCTTTACTCGCGGGTAAAGACATCACCCCTTTGGCCAGGTCCGCTTCTAGTTTATCAAATACGGGTTCTCCTAAACCTGTAGGAACATTGCGAGCCACACATTCCACCACACCACCAATGGAGTCTCCCCGATCGCGGACTTGTTCGATCAATTCAATCATCTGATCGGCCGATTCGGCATCAGGACAACGAACGATATTACTCTCTACCTGTTCTAAGGTGACAGTATGAGGATCGATAATGGCTTCTAAGTTTTGAATGCGTTTGACATAGCCAATGATTTCTACTGAGGCTAGTTGTTTGAGAATTTTTTTGGCGATCGCGCCCGCGGCTACTCTTCCAATGGTTTCGCGTGCCGAAGAGCGTCCCCCCCCTTGCCAATTGCGAATCCCATATTTAGCATCATAGGTCGCGTCAGCATGGGAAGGGCGATATTTCAGTGCCATCTCATCATAATCTTGGGGGCGAGTGTCTTGATTTCTCACCATCAGCGCGATCGGAGTACCCAAAGTTTGACCTTGAAAAACGCCCGAAAGAATTTCGCAAACATCAGCCTCCTTACGGGGTGTCGTAATCTTACTTTGCCCCGGACGGCGCCGATTTAATTCCGCTTGAATTTCCGAAGCATCAAGTTCCAAACGTGGTGGACAACCATCTATCACGACACCCACCGCGCCGCCGTGAGATTCGCCAAAAGTGGAAATACGGAACAGATGCCCAAATGTGTTACCCATTATCCCTCTAGGTAGAAGCGTCAGAAACCTTATTGTAGCAAAAGATCAATTTTTTACCTAGGTCGCGCAAGGATTCACAATTATGAGAAACCGTCAAATACCATTGAGAGTCCTCTAGTTTCCCAGAGCTGGGAGTAGTCATAGGAGGAGTGAGCGCGACACCTCAGACTAGGCCCCAGGCCCCATTCCTTAATCTTCGTGGTCTTCAAAGGGATCTCGTAACTCCTTGCCTGGGGGACCGAAAGCCGTATAAACAGAGAAGCCCGCCAACGCGACTAGACAGATGCCGAGAGAAATGCTAAGAACTGTTGCAGGTTCCATAGGATTTATGAAAGAAGAGTGCTATCTTTTGATAATATTACAAAACATTAAAAAATTCTGTTCAGACTTATAGCAGGTGACTTATGGCACAACGGACTTGGTTGGGTGATATCCTCAAACCCCTGAATTCTGAGTATGGTAAAGTCGCTCCGGGTTGGGGCACGACGGTCGTCATGGGCGTCTTTATGGCTTTATTCTTGGTCTTCTTGCTGATTATTCTGCAAATCTACAACGCGTCTCTCATCCTTGAAAACGTCCAAGTTAATTGGTCTAGCTTAGGCGGCTAAGGATGATTGACTGTTGACTGGGTACTGGGGACTGGGGACTGGAGACGGGGAATTGGGAATTGGGGACTTGTAACTGGGGATCGGGAATTGGGGAAGGCTAACTAATTCGCTCATTACCTATGATCTATCACCAATTACCCATTACCCATTACCCATTACCCATTGCCTATTACCAATTACCCATTACCCATATCCTTTATTAAGTTAAAGTTTTAGGAGATCAAGTATGAATATTTTTGGTATTGGTTTGCCAGAGATGGCGGTAATTTTAGTAATAGCCCTATTAGTCTTTGGGCCGAAGAAGTTACCGGAAATTGGTCGCAGTTTTGGTAAGGCGATTCGCGGTTTTCAGGATGCTTCGCGGGAATTTGAATCCGAATTTAAGCGCGAAGCTCAACAGTTAGAAGAAGTTACTACTGTTACTAAGTTGGAATCTGACAAGGTGACGGTAATGCCCTCACAGGATGAGACCAAGCCTAGTTAAATTATCATTAAATACAGATATTCCATGAGTAGGTTGGGTTAAGGAACAAAACCCAAACCCAACATAATCTTATTTGGGGTTTCACTTCGTTCAACCCCATCACTGTACTGCTAACTTGAGAATACTATCAATTAGGTATGCAAACGAAAGAAGGAACCGCGATCGCGTTGGTAATTCCTCAATTAATTGTCGGTTTAGGAAATCCCGAACCCAAATACGATCGCACTCGTCATAATATTGGTTTTGACGCGGTGGATAATTTAGCCCAAGCTTGGCATATTTCCCTATCAGAAAATCGTAAATTCATGGGCGAATTTGGGGAAGGCAAAGCCCCCGGAAACGATAAAATTCGCCTATTAAAGCCTTTGACTTATATGAATTTATCGGGACAGTCAATGCGTGCCACATTAGATTGGTATAAAGTATCACCGACATCGGTATTAGTCATTTATGATGATATGGATTTACCATTAGGGAAAATTCGCTTACGTTTATCAGGCTCGGGGGGGGGACATAATGGAATGAAATCAGCTATTTCCCATTTAGGGACGGATAAATTCCCACGGCTGCGTATTGGTATTGGTAAACCTCCCAGTGCCAATGTGGAGAAAGAAACGATTTCCTATGTGTTAGGAAAGTTTACTACTTCAGAAATGCAGGTAATGGAAAAGGTGCTTAAAATGGTGGTGGATGCAGTGGAGTTAAGTCTCCGTCAAGGAGTGGAAAAATCCATGAATCTTTATAATAATCGCACAATTTTAGAAACAAAAGAGTGAGTTCGAGACGTTTACCCAAAACAACCGTTTATTTACGAGTGACTCATCATTCTTGGCAACAGGGTACTATTGCAGGGGAGGTGAGTGCGGGTGATTTTGTGTGGCATTTTCAATGGCGTTTTCGAGAGGTAAAAACTTTAGTAATCGAGCCTTCTCAAGGTCGTGCTTTAATTCAAGAACCTCTCCATCGTTTTTTGGAAAAATCTGATTATCAATTAGAAGCAGGTGGTGATTATTACTTTACCGTTAGAGCTCGTTTCTAATATGATATCATCCTTCTGAGTAAGATGGAAGACTGAAGAATTAATAAAACACAAAGGCACAAAGACACAAAGGAAGAAGGAAGAGGGGGAAGAGGGGGAAGAGGGGGAGGAGAGGGAGGAGGGGGAGGAGAGGGAAGAAGGAAGAAAAAAACGTCCCCAATCCCCAATCCCTAATCCCCATTACCCAATCCCCATTACCCAATCCCCAATCCCCAATCCCTAATCCCCATTACCCATTACCCAAAGGGAGAATTTGTGACAAAATTTTTTCGCACCTATCCCCACCCCTTTAGGGGTCGGGATAGGTGCTGCGGATGGGGCCGCCGTTTTTAGGTTCTGGAAATTTAGCAATTAAATGTCTAATCAATTCTGATTTTGTCATTCCTCGTCTCATAGCTTCTTCTTCTAATTGCCTCATTTTATCATCAGATATTCTTATCTGTAAATAACAATTTATCATATATGTATTGCCAAACATCAATACATATATGATAATGGAATTAGGGAAAAATAGAAAGGTCGATTTCTGTTAGAGGTAAAGAAAATGTTGTTAAGCTACAAGTACAAACTTAGACCCAATCAAGAACAATCAATTAAGCTAAGTCAATGGCTCGATATGCTCAGGGCTACCTATAATTGGTGTTTACGCGATCGAATTGATGGCTGGCATCAACCGTTTATCATGGGCGAATATTGCGATTTACAAACCCAAGCCGTAGCCACAGCTTTAAGTTGTGCAGTTGTTAAGGGAACTCAATTAACAAACCCTTGGAAAGATGCCAATTTTAAATCCAAAAAAGAAGGCGAAAAAGATAAATCACCCAAACGAACTCCGTCTCTAATGCAAGATGCTAATTTAGTTAATTTGAAGGTAGCTAGACCTTGGTATAAAAGCATTGATTCTGGCGTTTTACAATCAATTCCCGCAAGGGTTAATGAGTCTTTCAATAAGTTTTTCAAGGGGGCCGGATTTCCTAAATTTAAGCGTCGTCACGATTTTAAGTCTTTTTCTTATAAACCCGGACAAGTGAAAGTTAAGGGAAATAAAATCTATTTGCCTAAAATCGGATGGATGCGATTTTATAATTCACGTCCTATTCCCGTTGGATTTAACATCAAAACTGTTACAATTCGACAAAAAGCAGACGGTTGGTATTTCTCAGTCCGATTAGAGGATAAATCTGTTCCTGATTTTCCTGTTAGAGCCGATTCCGAAGTAAAAACAATTATTGGCTGTGATATGGGATTAGGTAAATTGGTTTATTTGTCCGATGGAAGTGTCATCGACAATCCTCGTTTTTCTACTAATAAGAAAACTCGTCATTTAATGAAAGTTAGACAAAGACGAGTTAATCGCAAACAAAAAAGGAGTAAAAACCGTTCTAAGGCTCAAAAAAGAGTTAATAAACTGCATAACAAAATTGCACAAAGACGCGAGTTTTACCAATGGGATGCAGCTAATCGAATTGTGAAAAAAGCTGATGCTATTGCTGTTGAAGATTTAAACATTTCTGGAATGATGAAACGGTGTCAACCCGTCAAATCAGAAACAGCAAGATTTCTATCTAATGGTCAATCAGCGGTGGGTGGTTTAAATCGTTCAATTGCCGACGCTTCCTGGTATGCGTTAACCCAAAAAATTGAGTATCTGGCGGCAAAGTCAGGAAAGAAGTTATATCGGGTTAATCCTAAACATACCAGTCAAACCTGTAGCAAATGTGGTCATATTGATAAAGCTAGTAGAAATGGTGAAAAATTCATTTGTACTAACTGTGGTCACATAGATGATGCTAATTTGCAAGCAGCAAGAAATGTCAAGCAAAAAGCGATTATCCTCTACGGTTTAAATATTCATTGTTAAGGTTTTCAATAAAAAGGTACGGGGGGACTCTCCGAAACCAGTACAAACGACTCTTTTTGATGTCGGATTGTATAAACGCACAGCAGATAATAGGGTGCTTCTTAAAAGAAGCAAACGCCCTGTGGCTGTGAACCAAGGAGAACAATTAAGTTTGTTTGATTTGGATATTTTGGCATAAGTCAAAAGAATCCCATCCCCTAAGCGGGTGGGAGTGTCAAAATTTATAAATACTGACAAGAGTGAAAAGAGAGAGGAGTGTATGGCAAAAACAGACTTCAAAGATTATTATGCCGTTCTGGGGTTAAACAAAACCACGAATGCAGATGAGCTAAAAAAAGCCTATCGCAGATTAGCCCGCAAGTATCACCCAGATATGAACCCCGGAAATAAGGAAGCAGAAGCGCGCTTCAAAGAAGTTAGCGAAGCTTACGAAGTTTTATCAGATCCCGAAAAACGGAAAAAATATGACCAATTTGGTCAATATTGGAAACAAGCCGGCACCGCGCCCGGTGGTTGGCCCAGTGGGGGAACTCCAGGGGACTTTGGCGGATTTGATTTTAGTCAATATGGGAGTTTTGATGAGTTTATTGACGTTTTATTAGGTCGGAACGCGGGTTTTAGTGGTGCTAATCGTGCGCGTTCTAATAATTGGAATTACTCCTATCGTCCCCCCACAGGAACACCTACGGGTTTTGGAGGCTTTGATAATGCTTCTGGTTTTGATAACCGGACTTCCGTCAACACTTCTTTGGATATGGAAACCCCTCTTAGTCTAACTCTGAGTGAGGCTTTTCGTGGTACGAACAGACGGTTTTCTGGGGGAGAAGTTTCGATTCCAGCAGGGGTAAAAACAGGTAGCAAAATTCGTGTAAAAGGTCAAGGTCAAGTTGATCGTTCCACTCAACAACGAGGGGATTTATATTTAAAAGTAGAAATTCAACCTCATTCTTTCTTTCAATTTGATGGCGATAATTTAGTTTGTGAAATTCCTCTTTCTCCCGATGAAGCCGTTTTGGGCTCCTCTGTGGAAATTCCCACTCCTGATGGTGTGGTGACAATGAATGTTCCCCCAGGAGTGCGATCGGGTCAATCTTTGAGATTACGCGGGAAAGGTTGGCCTAATCCTAAAGGGGGAGGCCGTAGTGATTTATTGGTCAAAATCGCGATCGCGTCTCCGAAAGAATTAAGTAGTGTTGAGCGAGAAGCTTATGAGAAAATCAAGGCGAATCGGACCTTTAATCCTCGCAGTAATTTGAAGGATCTTCATCTATAAATGATGGGTTTATGGGCTATTATTGATAAATTTATTAGCCCAAAACCAATTTTTTTTGATAGATGAACCACAAAGGCACAGAGAACACAGAGAGAAGAAATTAAGAGAAATAATTAAGCAAAGACAGATTTCAACCACAGAAAGTAGGACAAGCATCCTGCTTGTCACCATGCTTCGGGCCTGTTATACCAGCAATTCTAAATGCGTAACAGCTTACCCAAAATAAAATCCAAAATCCAAAACATAAAATCACCATGAGGTGAGGAAATCCGATCCTTTTATTTTTTCTGAATTTAAGGCATAATCAAAAATAATACAAAGACAGAATAACGGAAACTATGTCAGTTAAAAATCAAATTCAACCCCCCCGATCGCGTATTATTGGCAATATTTTGCTCATTGTCGCAGCCCTATTTCTCGCGATTAATTTATTCGCACCTTTTGTCTTGGGCCCTAATATTCCTCAAGTTCCCTATAGTTTATTTATTCATCAAATTGATCAAGGGGAAATTGCCCGCGTTTCCGTGGGACAAAATCAAATTCGTTATCAATTGAAAGGGGAAGGAGATAAACCCGGTCAAGTTCTCGCGACTACCCCTATTTTTGATTTGAATTTACCTAACCGTTTGGAAGAAAAAGGGATCGAATTTGCCGCGACTCCCCCTTCTAATAATGGTTGGTTTGGGAGTCTTTTAAGTTGGGTTATTCCACCATTAATTTTTGTCGGAATTTGGCAATTTTTCTTAGGCCGTGGTGGTGGTGCTGGTGGAGCACAAGGAGTTCTCTCCATTGGTAAGAGTAAGGCTAAGGTTTATGTGGAAGGAGAATCCGCTAAAACTACTTTTGCTGATGTCGCGGGTGTAGAAGAAGCGAAAACGGAATTAGTCGAAATTGTTGAATTTCTCAAAACTCCGGGTCGTTTTACTGATATTGGGGCCCGTATTCCTAAAGGTGTTTTATTAGTAGGCCCCCCAGGAACCGGGAAAACTTTATTAGCAAAAGCGGTCGCGGGTGAGGCAGGTGTTCCCTTTTTTAGTATCTCTGGTTCTGAGTTTGTGGAATTGTTTGTTGGTGTCGGTTCCGCCCGTGTTCGTGATTTATTTGAACAGGCGAAAAAACAAGCACCTTGTATCATTTTTATTGATGAGTTAGACGCGATCGGTAAGTCTCGTGCTACCGGAGGTTTCTCAGGTGGTAATGATGAACGAGAACAAACTCTCAATCAATTATTAACAGAAATGGATGGGTTTGCTGTTGATAGTGCCACAATTATTGTGTTAGCAGCTACTAACCGTCCAGAAAGTTTAGATCCCGCGTTATTACGTCCGGGTCGTTTTGATCGACAAGTATTAGTCGATCGCCCTGACTTAGCGGGTAGAGAAATGATTTTAAATATTCACGCGCGCAAAGTGAAATTAGGGGATGATGTCAACTTGAAAACCCTCGCGACACGGACTCCAGGTTTTGCGGGTGCTGACTTAGCTAATTTAATTAATGAAGCAGCATTATTAGCAGCGAGAAATGGTCGTAAAGAAGTCGCCCAAGAAGATTTGAATGAGGCTGTCGAACGAGTAGTCGCGGGATTAGAAAAGAAAAGTAGAGTTCTCAATGAAAAAGAGAAAAAGATCGTCGCGTACCATGAAGTCGGTCACGCGTTGGTCGGTAGTTTAATGCCCGGTAGTGGTCGCGTTGAAAAAATATCAATTATTCCCCGTGGGATGGCCGCGTTAGGTTATACTTTACAGTTACCTACTGAAGACCGTTTCTTAATGGATGAAAACGAATTACGGGGGCAAATTGCCACGTTATTAGGGGGGCGTTCTGCGGAGGAAATTATCTTTGGAAGTATTACCACAGGCGCGGCTAATGATTTACAACGGGCAACGGATTTAGCCGAACGAATGGTAACAACTTATGGCATGAGTAAAGTGTTAGGACCCCTTGCCTATGAAACAGGCCAGCAGGGGATGTTTTTGGGGAATGGAATGCCTAACCCTCGTCGTGTGGTGAGTGAACAAACTTCTGAGGAAATTGACAAGGAAGTGAAGGAAATTGTGGAAAAAGCCCATCAGCAAGCTTTGGATATTTTGAATAATAACCGTGATTTGTTGGAAAGTATTTCCGAGAAACTCCTAGAAACAGAAGTGATTGAGGGTGAGAAACTTCATGAACTTTTGAGTCAAGTTAAGTTTATCGAAAATGTCCCAGCGACGGTGTAATAGTTAGATCAGAAAAACCCGGTTGGTTTTACCAATACCTTCGCCTTTGAGGAAAAATTCCTTGATTCGTAGGTTGGGTTGAGGCCGCAAACCCAACATCTTCGTTGGGTTAAGAATCGCTCAACCCAACCTACAAATAATGGCGAAGGTATTGTTTTGCCAAACCGGGTTTTTTTGACGATGGATGCCCCAAAACTCGCAAAATTTGCTAAAGTGAGGGTAATCTCCACCCATTCATAACCCATGTTGAAAAAAACCATTGCTGCCATTTTTACGGGTTTTCTTGTGTTAACCAGTACACCCGCGAGAGCCGATCAATTTACCGATTTGTTACAAACAGCTTTAACGCCCGATGAAGCCGCAATTTACAAGACAAGGGGAACTGCCAACGCTCAACAACTGGCTCAACAAGCTTGTAAGTCTCTCGATGCTGGAAAGTCTATCAATGATTTTGTTGTAGAAATTTCTAAATCTTGGATACAGGAAGGACTTTCTCAAGAACAATTACAAAATGTCGGTCAATATAGTGCGAAAGTTATTGCTTTTGGAATTGCGGCTTATTGTCCTCAACATTTATCGAAGTTGGAGGAGTTACAACCTCCTTCCGCGAGTGGTTTACCAAATGCCTTTCCTTCTAATTTATTGAAATAATTTTTCTGTTAATGAGTCGGTTTTGTTGCTTAACTAAGACTTACGCGAAACCGGGAATCAACACCAAAATTACTTAATTTTAGGTGAGAAACCCGGTTTCTGAAATGATTAAATAAAAAATATAATCACGTTTATTCAAAAAATAGTATTAGTAGGTTGGGTTTCACACGTTCAACCCAACCTACGGATGCGCTCAGGATGGTATAATCTATTGACACAATTGGTAAAATCCATGAATGAAGAACGTTTACAACAATATCTGAATCTAATTGACGCGATTATTAATGCTCCCAACGGTGAAGAAGTCGAAATTTTAGCGAATCATACTGATTTACTTGATGCTGATTTTGTCCAGATTTTGCAACAAATGACTGATCACCTTTCTCAACAAGGTGAAACTAATTTGGCTGAGTTTTTGCAGTCTTTAGCTTCTCAATTAGATTTGATGATTAAGGGGCAAACTATACCCCTAGAAGATTATTTAGCTTTCTGGCAAGAGGTTTTACAGTCGATTTTAGATACTGATGGCGATCGGGAAGTTATCTATCTAATTCTTCACCGAAATTTAGATAAAATCAATGAGATTTTTGTCCAGATTTTGCTAGATTGGTCCGGTCAACTTTTCCCGACTCTTCCTACTGAGGAAGCTCTTTATTTGGCTGATCTTCTTGCCCAGTTTAGTCTTCTTATTAGTGAGTTTCCTTTGGGGCATAAGGCGATTAATGTCGAAATTTCTAAGACTTGTAATGAAATCGCGTTAACGGTTTTTCGTTATGATATTGCACCGGAAAAATGGGCGGCTGTACATAATAGTTTAGGGGTGGATTATTCTCAACGAGTTTTTGGCGATCGCGCTCAAAATCTCCAAAGCGCGATCGCGTCTTTTGAAGCCGCATTAACAGTGTATAACCAAGAGGCGTTTCCCGATCAATGGGATGCTACTAAAAATAACCTAGAAATGATTTACGCCCAAAACGCTTCTACGATTCAATCATAATCTCTCTCGCCTTTCTCACTCTAATTACGCGGGGAATTTTTGCATAAATTCCCCCTGATTAATGGGGATTCAGGGGGATCCTAGCCTGTATTAGACATCTGGCATCTGGCAAAAATCACGTCAAAGGCAGGCAAGATGCCTACCCTACAACGAACTATTCATTGGCGAGTTTAATTTCTTCTTGGAGCATTTTTATATAAACTTTTGGCAATGAATTAGTCATACTATTATTTTCTATGCCATATCCTAAACTTGTCCAAGTTCCTGATAATAATTTTAACACCTCATGCAATTTTCCGTCCCTTAATAATTGGGGTATATCTACTTTCCAAAATGCGCGATCGCTCAACCAAGCATAAACCACATCATCTTGATATTGAGGGGCAAAACTATACTCAGTAAAAAATAATACACGAGTCGGTTTAGGATGATAGCGTTTGGCGGTTTCTAACCAAGTCGTTGTGATAAATTGATAACGTCCCGCGGCGGTTGTACATTTTCCTTTATTGGGGATTGTTTGAATTTTAACACATTGATCAGGATGATGACTTAAATCAGAAACATATTTTCCCCCATAAATAACATGATAAGGTTTGGATACATTTGACTCACTGGCAGAAATAGTCCGCATTAATGCTCGTAAATAGGGATCTCCCCCTTTCATTACTAAAGGAGGATAAGGATTTTCTGATGCTACTTCTACGGTATTTCTATTATTACTGAATACATTAATTAACAAAAATGCTAAAATAATAATCCCGATCAAGGCCATTACGACACGTTGTAAAAATAGCTTTTCCCCACGACGTAAGAAATTTCTGGTTTTCCGATGTTTTTTTTTTGCTGGGCTTTGTGTCATTTTTAACCGAATTTTTTCTGGCATGAAATAATTAGTAAGAAACCGGGTTTCTCTGTTACTTTGAAAGCATGATAAGAAACCGGGTTTCTCTCTCACGTTGATAGTGGGTAAAAACATAGTAAGAAACCAGGTTTCTCTGTCACAAAAAACTGTAGTGGGAGCGGAGAGATCCCTCTGAGCTTCCCTAGGGCTCTCTCCGCTCCCACTACAAATTTACCAACATCAGATGCTCCCTACACCACACTCGCGAATAATTCCGCAAAACTCTTCTGGGGTGTCTCTGCATTTGCGACTATCTCGACAATTTTATTCCGAGACGCGGGTTCAAAGATCGCCTCTACACAGACTTGCGCGACTTTTGTTCGGGGAATACTTCCCTCAAATAATTTATCCCCAGACTCCATCACGATCGCGTCAGCATTATCCTCATTTTTCAGCCCCCCAGGACGAACAATGGTATAAATTAAACCACTTTTTTGCAAATATTCTTCCCCCTGTTTCTTCCATAACAAAATTAACCAAAATAGATTTAAAGGATGAAACAATTGAGAAACACAGAGGGAAGAAACTAACACAAAATGTTCAATTCCGTGAGATTTCGCCGCGTTTACCAAATTTTTAGTCCCTTCGTAGTCCACTCGATAGGGCCCCGTAATATCGAAACTCGGCGCTGCTCCCGTCGCACAGAAAACTAATGTACTATCGCCGATCGCGTCGCCAAGACAATCAGGGTTTAAAACATCCCCAAGCACCAATTCCACTTGTGGGGGTAAAATTGCCTTCGCCTTCTCTAAATCGCGTACAAAAGCACGCACGGGAATATCACGCTTAACCAGTTGTTGGACAATACGACATCCGGTTTGCCCCGTCGCACCTGCTACAAATGCTTTCATCTATTTATTTTACGATATTATCAACTAAGGTCTATTATTTCTTGCTATTGCCAAAATTTCAAGATGATAGACTCAATTTTTCTCTAGTCATTTTTTCATTAAAGTCCCACGCATCTGTTCACAAAACACCCATGATGGAACCAACTTCTTCTGAATTGAAACCTGATGAGCCTTCCCCAGAAGTATTACAGGATGTTTCGAGTCTCCCACTTGCAGAAAATACAGATGCAGAGATATCAGAGCAAACTGAACCAATTGTGTTTCACTGTCATTTTGAAGACACAATGGAACTCTGTGGAAAAGCTGAAACTGTTTCCCAATATCTGCAAAATCATCAAGATTGGTTCGTGCGCTGTTCTCTCCCTATGAAAGCACAACCTCTGGGGGAAAATGGTTATGATTTATTAGTAGGTCGTTTTGGTTCTTTTGGTTATCAAGTGGAAGCGAGAGTCGGTTTAGAATTACTCCCTCCCGATGCCAAAAACCTCTATATCATTAAAACGATTCCTATTCCTAATTATACGGCTCCGGGTTATGAGGTAGATTTTCAATCTACTATGGAATTGCTGGAATTTCCTATCTCTGAATTTTATCCTGATTTAACAACGGAGGAACTCTCAAAACTTCCTTCTGTTGTTACTAGCGCCCAATGGAAATTAGACTTAAATGTCGCGGTCAAATTTCCCGCGTTTATTCTTTCTATGTCTCGCCCTTTGATTCAAAAAACAGGCGATCGTCTTCTGGAAACGATTGTGCATCAAGTCAACCGTCGTTTAACTTACAAAACCCAAGTTCTTTTCTATGATGCCCAAGGTATTCCTTTTCTGAAAAAACTCAAGAAAAAGAAAGTACGGCGATAGGGAATGGGTAATGGGTAATGGGTAATGGGTAATGGGTAATGGGTAATGGGTAATAGGTAATAGGTAGTAGGTAATAGGTAGTAGGGGATAAGGGATAAGGGATAGGTAATAGGGAATAAGCCATAGGAAATTTTACCAATCACCAATTACCAATCACCAATTACCAATCACCAATTACCAATCACCAATTACCAATCACCAATTACCAATCACCAATTACCAATCACCAATCACCAATTACCTATTACCTATTACCTATTACCCATTACATCTTACTAATAATGCGTAGCACAATATCTACGCCAGTGACAGCTTGCCAACCAAATAAACCAACGATCGCGGTATTAAGAGCAATATGAGTATATCGCGCCCAATCTTGACCTTTTTGCATAAAAGGAGATAAAGCCGCGGAAGTCGCGATGAGTCCCGTCATTGTTAACCCGACTACTAAATGGGGGGCGACAAATAATTTGCCATTATTAATGTAAGTCACGGCCATCGCACCAATGCTACCAAGCACCATCAAGGCCAAAATTAAAGAACCCACTTGATAATGCTTCAGATTAAATTTCCCCTGAATCAGTTGTTTTTTCTCTTCCCCTTGGGCACTTCTGGTGCGACGCACTTGTATTCCTAAATACATCGCGTACAGGGTTAAGGCAAATAATACCCACATGATCACAGGATGACCGAATTGGGACCAAACTTTCACGGACTCTGGTATTGGCAGATTCATAACAGGTAAAGATTTTTGTAACAAAACTTGATAAAACTTAGCATAGCAGTTAAACAGTATCCTTGGATGTTACAACCAAAGGGGATGAGGGCTTATTGATTATGACTTCGATAAAACTAGACGGTTTATTAATTCAGGCCGCCCAAAATGGCGATATGCTCTATGTGGAAGGATTACTCGGCCAGGGGGTTAACCCTAACTCGAAGGACTCAAAGGGGACTAGCGCGTTGATGTTTGCTTCTCAAAAGGGTTTCAGAGAGATTGTACGGGTATTATTAGACTATGGCGCGGAGGTGAATTATGTCCGCGAACACTTTGGCCTCACCGCGTTAATGTTGGCCGCGGCTTCTAAACAATTTGATACGGTTAAGTTATTACTGACGCGGGGAGCCCATGTCAACGCGAAAAATGATGATGGTAGTACCGCGTTGATGGCCGCGTCTTTACAAGGTGATGTCGCGACGGTGGGACTTTTGTTGGCTTCCGGCGCTGATGTTAATATTCAAGATCAACATGGTGATACGGCAACCGCGATCGCGGTTGCCAATGGTTATCAAGATGTTACAGAGGTGTTATTGAATGCCGGCGCGATCGTCCATAGTAATATTTTATTATTAGCCGCGAGTAAGGGTTATTTCTCAATTTTTAGACTTTTAGTTAATGTGGGAGTTGATCCGAATGTGGAAACATCGGAGGGCAAAACCCCCTTAATGTACGCGGCAAAATGGGGAGATTTAGAATTAGTTAAGACTTTATTAGTCGTGGGTGCGGAGGTTAATGCCCAAGATGAAGAGGGGGAAACTGCTTTAATTTGCGCGATCGATTTTGGCAATTTTGATCTGGTAGAAACTTTAATAAACGCGGGGGCTGATGTTAATATAAAAAATCAAGATAATCATACCGCATTAATGGCCGCGAGCGCGGGTGGTAATGAAAAAATTGTCTCTCTTTTATTAGACGTAGGTGCGGATATTAATGCCGTGGATAAAGATGGGGAAACCGCGTTAAATATGGCAGTGGTAGAAGGTTATACGAATATTGTGGAACTTCTGCTGCGTGGTGGTGCAAATATTACCTCCCGAAATAAGTTAGGGGATACACCTTTATTAGTTGCCGCGGTGCATGGCCATCATACTATTGTCAACAGTTTAATTAATCACATTGATTTAGAAAATCGCCCAGAATTTCTACAGGTAAAAAATTTGGGAGAAAACGCGTTAACTTTAGCCGCGATGCACGGACATACCCCCACGGTAAAAATTTTATTAGACGCGGATTTTGACCCTAATTTTACGACGCATAATGGTAAAACAGCTTTGATGAAAGCTTGCGATCGTAATCATTTGTTTATCATTCAATTATTACTAGAAAAGGGTGCCAATGTCAATAGTCAAGATGATGCAGGTGCCACCGCGTTAATGTGGGCTGCCCATCGAGGATATGAGGACGCGGTGAAAATGTTAATGCAGGCAGGGGCGGATCTTGATGTGAGAAATAAAGGAGGTTATACCGCTTTAATGTTAGCAGAATTTAATGGGTATAAAAATGTGGTGAGGTTGTTAAAAACTCAAACTTAAGAGAGCGAAGGAATGAAAAATTAATAAAGTAGTGCAGGCATCTTGCCTGCATTCGATCTCAAAGGCTCCCAGACTAACCAAATAGTCAAGTTATGTAATTTCCATTCCTTAATAGACATCTTTCAAGAATAAGCTAAAAGGCAGGGTTAGCCTACCCTACTATGTCGAAGGGCATTGTTCCTTCTTCCTTCTTCCTTCTTCCTTCTTCCTTCTTCCTTCTTCCTTCTTCCTTCTTCCTTCTTCCTTCTTCCTTCTTCCATCTTTCTTCTGCTATACAAGAGAAATTAGGAACTTTTGCCCCCACTTAATTCTCGTAAACTCAAAGCCGCTTCATTTAACTTTTGAATACCTATTTTAGTTTGACTAATACCCGTCGCTGTTTGACGAGCCCCATTATTAATGGCATTCATAGAAATCACCACTTGTTCAATAGCCGAAGCTTGTTGTTTGGCATTCATCGCGATTTGTTGATTACTGACAAGAATATCATTAATCGCCTTAACCGACTTTTCTTGATTGTTTAAAAGAATCTCATTAATCGCCTTTGTTACCCCTAAAAATGCCTGAGAAGTATCATTAGAAAATTTAATACTTTCTCGGACACTTTTTGTCCCTTCATCGGTGACAATCACCGTAGAACTAATGGCATTTTGAATCGAAGTAATTAAATTTTTAATTTTTTCCGCGGACTGTTTACTTTGATCGGCTAAACGTCGAATTTCTGACGCGACAACGGCAAAACCTTTCCCACTTTCTCCCGCTCTAACTGCTTCTACAGCGGCATTTAAAGCTAACATATTGGTTTGATTCGCTAAGTCGGAAACTACTGCTGTAATACTATTAATTTGAGTCGCTTGATCGCTTAAACGCGTAATTTTCTCTGCGATTTCCTGCACTTTATCTTGTAATACAGACATCCCATCTACGGTTTTCGCAACAACATTATTACCATTCTGGGCGAGGTTTAATACTTGACGTGCTCCTGATGTTCCTTCTTCTGCTAAATTTAATATACGACGGGCATTTTCTACCGCGATATCTGATTGTTCCGAAGATAAACGAGAAGAGGCTCCTAATTCATCCATTGTTGTTGTTGTTTCATTTACAGACGCGGCTTGTTCACTCGCGATCCTTTCTTGCTCTTCTACGGTTGACGCGATTTCTGTTGATGAACTTACAATCATATTAATTACCCCCGTGAGGGCTTGATCTAGGGGTTTCGCGATCGCGATACTTAAAAACCAACCTAAAATAATCGCGCTCACCGGTCCTAAAATCATCCCTCCTAATGCTAAAGTATTGGTTTGTTGACTATCGCGATCGGCAATATTATTCGTTTCTATAGCTTGAGCGCGGTTATAATCAGCTACTTTGACAATTGATTGGGCAGATACTTGAAAATAAATGTGATTAGCCTTGGCTTGCTCAGTTAATTGAGTGTAAAGAGTTCCGGCTTCCTTCGCGGTAGCCATATCTGGGGAATTTCCCTTATTTTGAGTAATCAGAGTCAGTTTAACTTCAAAGGGATTAAATAGACCTATTTTTTCAAACTTTTGATTAAGAAGCAAAAAGTTTTCATGGGCTAATTTCCATTTATCCCAATCTTTCATCATAATCTTATAAAGTTTTTCTTCCTCTTGGGTTCTGGGAGTGTCTTCATACTGTTTAAATCCCTCATTAATTTGTTCCCAAGCTTTATTAATTCGATTCACTTCCCCCTTTCTTTCCTCAAGGGTAAGCACCGGGTTAAGTAAAGCTCTTTCTGATGATTCAATTTGTGTTTGTCCTTGATTAACTTTCCATAAACCTTCCACACTAGGTAACTGAGTTTCACTAATCTGATCAAGGTATTGACTCAAACGATTTGTGCCACTCCATCCGATAAAAGCCACAAGAAAAACTAGCACTCCCATCATGATAAACGCACCAATTAACCTCATTTGTAAATTCATATTTTTCCACATATTTTTATCCGTTTTATGCGTGTCTGATCCAACCGTTAATCGTAAAACGACTATCAGCAAATTTTTGAGAAGGGCAATTTACTGGTAATACTTCATGCCAATATTGACTGGGAAAGAAAATTATACTATTATTACGGGGTGCAATTACTTGATACGAGTCGGCTTTTACATAATCATTATTTAACATTTTTCCATCATAGATAATTAACTCACCCCCAGAAAAAGATTTGGGTTCTCGATAAAAATAATAGACATAAGTTAAAATTCTGGAAGCATTTTTTAACTTGCCTTGATCTTGGTGAATTTTATAATAGTCACCATCATTACTGGCAGTAATTTGGGTCTCTATTTCACCGATGTTAAAGGGTTCTATGGCTAATTGTTTGAGAACTTCTGGGACACGATCGCGAAGGCGTTTATGAATTTCTCTCTCGTCACTTTTGGCAAACGCGGAGACTTTTGAGCGACGATGTTCATAATTAAAATTACCAGCATGTCCGCTGTCAACAAAAGTCCCTTCTTTGCGGAGCACTAAATTAAGCAGGGCTTGATTTTCTGCTGGGGTTAAAAAATTATCAAGTGTCACATATTTAGCTGGTAACACTTGATCAGGGATATCGAAAAACCAAGAATCACTTAAAAGAAATTCATCCACTTGTTTTACAGCTAAGGCCGGTTGAGTCGCGATCGCGACTAATTCATCACTAACAAAAGATAAAAGAGACTTACCCTCATCCAAGGGAATTTGAAAAGATTGATGACAACCAGCTTTAAGGGGACGGGTACGAGAAACAACGACTTCAAACAGACTTTTGAGCAGTGGTGAATCTGAAGGAAGATTCACAGTATAATGGTATCCCCCTACCAGGAAAATTTTAACTTTGACTTCCATATTTTTTGATTTGTAAAGGTGAAAAAAACCGGGTTTCTGAGAGACAATCTTTACACAGATTTGGAGATGAAAAGAAACCCTGTTTCTGAAAGCGAGCAGTTTCTAATTGACACAAATTTTGACCGCGAAAAAAACCGGTTTCTGAGAGTTTATGAGAGCAAAAAACCGGTTTCTAATGATGCTTAATCAGCACGACGAACCCAACCATTAATGGTAAAACGACCGTCCCCAAAGGCTTGAGACGGACAACTAACGGGTAAGACTTCGTGCATATAACGACTTAGGAAAAATACCACACGATTATTGAGGGGTTCAATATCCGTGTAGGTATCTGCTGCGACATAAAAATTGTTCTCCACTTTGCTGTCATACATTCGTAATTGTCCCCCCGTAAAGGATTTCGGTTCCCGATAAAAATAATAGACATAAGTGAAAAAACGATTCGCGGTATCGGGGGAACCATTATCATTATGAATTTTGTAATAATTACCATCATTGTGCGCCGTTAATTGTGCTTCTATGTCAGCAATGGAAAAACTCGTCGGCAGATTTAATTGACTCAGGACTTCAGGGAGAATATCTCTCACTCGTTGTAGAATTAATTGAGAAAATTCAGGAAAACTATGCAAAACCATTGATCGACGATAATTCGCATCATTGGTGGAAGTCATTGTGGGGAGAAATTGCCTTTCTCTTTCAATGACATAATTAATTAATTCCTGATTTTCTTTGGGGGTCAAAAAATTGTCAATATGAGCGAAACGAGAGATTAAGTCATCGGTGATGGTTGGGGGAACTGATGTTTTAATAATGGGTTTGTTAATCGCGTGAAGAACAGGTTCCGGTTCCGGTTGTGGCAGATGTTGAATAAAAGGGGGTTGAAGGGTGGGATCTTGAATATAAATCGGAGGAGCTGTCACCAATCCTACCAGCTTTTCACTGGGAAAACACAGGGCAGATCGTCCATCATCAATAGGGATTTGAAAGAGGGATGCAAACCCTGTTGATTGTTCGGTTTGAGTGACTAAAGTTTTTACGAGTGCTTGCAGAAGTGGGGAGTCTGTTTTTAGGCTTAAGGTGTAATGATGCCCCCCAGCAAGAAGGATTTTTACTTTGACATCTTGGGGAATGATTGTTTTTGATACCATATATTTACTCTCTTTGTTTATGTTGAAGATGCTTCTTAATAGGCTAATGGCTATAGCAATCCTATTTCAATTGTAATTTTGTCGGGGCAATCCCCCCGTGGTTGCCCCGCATCCCCCTCTGCTCCCCCCATCCACGGCACAGAGGGGGGCACTCTGGCACTACCCTTACGTTTTTGCCACAACCTATTTAGGATTGCTATAGTTGTTATATCAGGTTGAGTTGATTAATGATCATATTGAGTAGGGGCGGGTTTACTGAATTCTTGGCTTCTTGTTAAGATATTGGCGAAAGAGCCCCTACAACAATTCAATCTATTTAACCGAACTGGATCTTAGTTAGTAACATTAAGAAACACGGCTTCTTGATTAAACAAGAAACCGAGTCTCTTACCTTCAGTATTTAACAATTAGCCATGAGCCTTTCGCGCTGAAAATTAATGGGAGAAGTGACGAATATCAGTGAATATCATCACGATACCAAGTTCATTGGCGGCTTTGATCGTATCTTTATCATTGATACTTCCACCCGGTTGCACGATCGCGCTAATTCCTGCTTGGGCTGCGGCTCGCACGGAGTCATCAAAGGGGAAGAAACCATCACTGGCTAAAACCGCTCCAGAGGCTTTTTCTCCGGCTTGCTCTAAGGCAATTTTAACAGAGCCGACACGATTCATTTGCCCCGCGCCTACTCCTAATGTAGCGCGATCGCGGGTGACAACGATCGCGTTGGATTTAACGTGTTTGGCCACTTTCCAAGCAAACAATAATTCCTCTAATTCATCGGCAGTGGGTTGTTTTTCTGTGACAACACGCCATGCACTTGTGTTAGGAATCATATCATCGGCTTCCTGTACCAAAAAACCGCCCGATATGACTTTAACCGTGTGTTTTGCCCCAGACACTAAATCCGGTAAAATTAACACCCGTAATTTCGATTTTTTCTTGAGTAAATCTTCCGCTTCCGGTTCAATCGAAGGCGCGACAATACATTCCAAAAACGTCTTAGTTAATAACTTCGCGGTATCAACATCTAAGGAACGATTTAACGCGACAATACCACCAAACGCGGAAACAGAATCCGCCTCAAAAGCCTTTTGATAGGCTTCGACTAAAGTTGTACCAACAGCCACACCGCAGGGATTTGTATGTTTAATAATTACCGCGGCAGGTTGCTCAGGAAATTCAACAATAATTTGACGGGCGGCTTCTAAATCAACTAAGTTATTATAACTTAATTCTTTCCCTTGCAGAATGGCGCTAGTCGTCCAACCTGTCGGAGTTGAGCCGGTTTGATACCACGCGGCAGCCTGATGGGGATTTTCCCCATAGCGCAGGGATTGTAATTGTTTGCCAGAAATGCTAAAATCTACAGGAAGAGATTTATTTTCCGTGGTTTGATTGCTGAGATACGCGGTAATAGTTTGATCATAATTGCCCGTATGACTAAAAGCCGCAATCGCGCATTTTTGGCGAAATTCTAAAGAAATTTCACCGTTATTTTTGCGTAATTCCTCTAAATAAATATCATACTGATTGGGATTACATAACACCGTTAAATGGGCATGATTTTTGGCCGACGCTCTTAACATCGCGGGGCCACCAATATCAATTTGTTCGATCGCGTCGGCCAAGGTGACACCCGGTTTCGCGATCGTTTGTTCAAAAGGATAAAGATTAACTACCACTAAATCAATAGGGCGAATATTATTCGCATCTAAATCTTGTAAATCTTCAGCCATATCGCGCCGCGCTAAAATCCCCCCATGAATGCGAGGATGTAAAGTTTTAACTCGGCCCCCTAAAATTTCCGGGGAGCCTGTATAATCGGCGACTTTTGTTACAGGAAGCCCCGCGTCTTTGAGAGCCTTAGCCGTGCCTCCACTACTAATTAAATCAAATTGAAATTCCTGCACAAGGGTGCGAGCCAAGTCAAGGAGTCCTGTTTTATCCGATACACTCAGGAGTGCTAGACGTGCCATTGGTTTAATATCCTCAAACAGACAAACGATCTTTTATTGTAGAACGCGATCGTATTTATCGTATCCCATCACAGATAAAATTTAACATTTTCTCCTTTATTGCCTCTCACTTCCTCAACCCTTGAGAGCATCATAAAACATCTTAATATTTTGTTATAATTCTTTAATAAATCTCATGAAATGTGATCTGTTATACCTGATCGAATAAGTTAAGAAAATATGATAAATTGTCACGATATACTGGCTTAAGATAAGATAAAACCATAACCATGAGAAAAATGTTCAAATTGAACATTGCGGTAGGAAATCATTAAAATAGGAGGCAATAAGCTATGTTTAGGCCAGAAACAGATCCGCAATTTAATATTGCCAATAATACAGTACGCGAATTAAAACCTGCAATCACAGAAGACATTAGACAACTGTTAGCAAGGATACAACCGGATAATTATCCTCCAGTGTCGGATCTCGCCCATCAGCGAGAATTACATCAAATGCAAAAAACGATAGAACAATTAAAAAGAGAATTACAGTCTAGTGAAGAACGCTTTCGCAATGCCATTGAAAAAAATGCCGATGGGATTATTATTGTTAATAAAAAAGGGCGAGTTGTTTTTGTCAATCCCTCGGCGGAATATTTGTTTAATTGTCAAGGGCAAGATTTGTTAGAGCAGGATTTTTTTGGGAATTTAGTCGTGGAGTCTTCCGCCCAAGATATTGATATTGATACGGAAGTAATTCCCCACTTTCGAGAAGTAGATACTGGGGGTGTAAGGGTTGCCCAAACGGAGGTGCAGTTAAAGCGCACCGATCAAGAAACTGTGATTGTATCCATGCGTTTAGTAGAAACGGAATGGGAAGGAGAAATGGCTTATTTAGCCACTCTTCGAGATATTACCAGACGTAAACGCACGGAGGAAATGTTATGGTTATATAATCGTGCGATGGCCGCGACGAGTTCAGGAATTGTGATCGCGGATGCCAGTCAACCGGATAATCCGATTATTTATTGTAATCCCGCGTTTGAAAAGTTAACGGGATATTCTCAAGAGGAAATTATTGGTCAAAATTGTCGCTTTTTACAGGGTGATGACACTGATAATGAGGCCCTTTACGTGATCCGTAATGCCTTAAAAAATCACAGGGAATGTCGGGTTGTTTTAAAGAATTATCGTAAAGATAAGAGTTACTTTTGGAATGAACTTTCCATTTCTCCGGTGTGCGATCGCGCTGGAAAATTAACCCATTTTATCTGGGTGCAATTGGATGTGACGGAGCGGAAACAGGCGGAAGAGGAATTACAGAGTTCAGAAATACAATTAAGGGAACAAGCCCAGCAATTAGAAGAAGCATTTACCCAATTAAAACAAACCCATTCCCAATTAATTCAAAGTGAAAAAATGTCGAGTTTAGGGTTATTAGTTGCCGGGGTTGCCCATGAAATTAATAATCCTGTCAGTTTTATTAATGGCAATGTTTCCTATCTGAAGGAATATGCAGAAAATTTGTTAGGTTTAATTAAGTTGTATCAGCAACATTATCCTAACCCCGTCGAGGAAATCCAAGCAGAAATCGACGCGATCGAGTTAGATTTTTTAATTGAAGATTTACCGAAAATGTTATCTTCGATGAATGTGGGAATCGATCGCATTTGTCAGATCGTAAAATCTTTAAGAAATTTCTCACGGATGGATGAAGCAGACATTAAACCAGTGAATATCCATGAGGGACTGGATAGCACTTTAATGATCCTGAATCATCGTTTAAAAGCTAAAAGTGACAATCCGGGGATTAATGTTATCAAAAACTATGGTAATTTACCTTTAGTTGAATGTTATGCCGGCCCCATGAATCAAGTGTTTATGAACATCCTCAGTAACGCGATCGATGCCCTTGAGGATTATAATAAACAGCGAACTCCAGAGGTAATGAAAGAATCTCCGAATCAAATAAAAATTACTACAAGTATCATCAATAATGATTGGGTTGAAATCATTATTAGTGATAATGGCCCTGGGATATCGGAAGAGGCGATCAAGCATATTTTTGATGCTTTTTTTACGACAAAACCTGTCGGAAAAGGTACAGGAATGGGTTTATCGATCAGTTATCAAATTATTGTCGAAAGACACGGAGGACTATTAACTTGTGTATCGGAATTAGGGAAAGGTACGGAATTTATTATCAAAATTCCCATGAGTCATTAATACCTAACCCCCTCACCCCTTTCCCTAGGAGGAGAGGGGCTGGGGGTGAGGTTTCACACAAGAACAATTGGAAATGGAAACACGATAAAAATCGGGTTTCTTGCGTAACAACAAGAAACCCGATTTCTTTAAACATTTAATTTCAAATAAAAAATCCCTATTACCACATTCCTCGTACCGGTTTCGTCTCCTCAACAGTAGTTTCAGTTGTTGTCGTCTCTGTGGTAGTTACGGGTTGGGTAGTTACAGGTTGGGTAATTACTGGGCGGGTAGTGACTGGGCGAGTTGTGGAAGTTGTGGAAGTTGTGGAAGTTGTGGAAGTTGTGGAAGTTGTCGGAGTTGTGGAAGTTGTGGAAGTTGTGGAAGTTGTCGGAGTTGTGGAAGTTGTAGAAGTTGTAGAAGTTGTCGGAATTGTAGAAGTTGTAGAAGTTGTGGAAGTTGTTGTTTGGGGGATGACATTGACACTATCGACAATGACACTATTATCTTTGACAACCGCGACAATACGCTTTCCGGCTGCTAAACTCTTAATTTTGATAGTTTCGAGGGGTATTCTGAGGGTTTTAATTTGACCATTATCTAATTGAATTGTGACGATATCGCCGACAACATTTTTAATATTTCCACTGTACGCGGTAAAGACTTGTTGACTGATTTCTTCTGCACCGATTTTTTCGACAACGGGGTTGGCAAATACGGGCGCCGCGATAACTGAGACGATCGCGGATAATAATGCACCCGTTAAAATGGATCGATGGGAAAAACGCATGAAAACCTCACTTGATTTTCTAGGGGTATAAGTGAAGTGCAAAACTTAACACTTCTTCTTTTTGTTTGTTTGTTTCTTCTTTCATGGTTTTTTTTCCCTATCAGGAATAAGTCAAAGAAACCGGGTTTTTCCAAGTCTTGCTATCCGTGACGATTTTGGCCGAAGAAACCCGGTTTCTGTATCAAAGGAAAGAAAACGGGGAGCATCCCGATTTTGTAGGGGCGTTGGCGAAGCCTGCGCGCAGCGCGTAGCATTCCGGCATTCAATCCCTGCTTATAACCAATAGGCTATCTGCCGGAATGCTTCGCCCCTACTATCCGTGACGATTTTGGCCGAAGAAACCCGGTTTCTGTTAACTTACAGATGATTCCGGTTTGGTTAATTTCTCACTAATGATTAAACAAACTCCGACAAAAATAAACACGATCGCGCCTAATATTCCTTTCGTGAATAATGGGATAACATTGGGTTTAATAAAGATCATGCCATAGATACTCATCCCCAGGGAAAATCCCCCAAAATAGATACCAACTCCTAACCCTCCCCGTTGGGGTGGTACGAGGGATAAGGCAAAAGGGATCGCGCCATTGGCAATGAGACTATAAGCTGTAATAAAGACAAGTATTAAGACACTAATGATCAAAGGATTTTCACTTAATACCATGAAAATTAGGATCAAACTGGTTAGGGCTAAACCTCCTAACATCGCGGGAATATTACCAATTTTGACGGCGAATTTGCCCGCGGGTAATGCCATGATCGCGAGGCCGATGCCGATCGCTGTCATTAACCATTTCATATCTGTATGAGGAAATTGCATTTTTAACACGTTTGGTAAAATTTCCCCCATCATTAAACGAGTGCCGATCGCGACTCCCATGCCCGTTATGGCAATTAATCCTAATTGGGGAATTGATATAATTTCAGGGGGGGTTTCTGGGGTAATTTCGATGAGGGTACGATCGGGATTAACTTTTCGTAAAACTAACACTGCACCTAATAAGACAAAAGACGCGATCGTAAATGTGATTACAGGGCCTAAACTTAAAATAAAATCACTCGCGATCGGACGAAACCCCCCCGCCAAACCTCCTACTAAAATTAAGACACTCATGGCTTGAGGTAATTCCGTTTTTGTCGCGTATTGTCCCAAAAGCGCGATCGCGGGGGAACGAAAAACCGCCATTGCCAAAGCCCAAGCAATTAACGCGACTGGTAATATCCAATGGAAGGCTAACATCGGTTGGCCAAAAATAAAGATAACTGGAATCAGAATTAACAAAGCCGATGAGAGAATAACACCTAACATAATTAAGGGAAAACGAGTCCCTAACCAACGTCTTTGGTTATCAGAAAGACTCCCCATAATAGGTTCGAGCAGAATCCCGAAAACATCTTCTAAAATCGTAATTCCTTTATCCCACCCCGGAAAACCAAAACCCTCTAAGAGTTTCGGTAAAAAAATGCGATAAAGCATCCAACTTAGGGTAATTGCCCCTTGAATTGCTGCCACTCCACCCACTTGTCGCCACAGGACTAAATGGCTTTTTTGGGATTCATTCATAATGCTTTTTGTTATATAATGGTGTTAGGGTAGTTCTGTTTTTTTATGAACCACAAAGGCACAGAGTTCACAGAGAAAAGAAAGAGAAAGTTCATAGAAAAAATGCCTCTGTCATATTCTAGCACATTTTTTTACCAATAGTATAAATAAGTGAAAAATATGAAAATTAAACTGGGTGATTTTGGGAGGGTTCAAGGGAAGATAGTTGGGGGCGCGATCGTGTTTAGTGTTATCTGTGCTTATCCCTTATTAAGTAGGGGGGAAAATCCGATAAAAATAGCATATTTAGCCGATGGATACTATCGCTATAGAGATAAATTTGAACTGAATAAACCCTTTCGAGAAGTGTTATTTCGCAAAAGGGGCGCGTATATTATTGGGAGTGATATTGATGGGAGTAAAAAAGAAAGATTTTGCTTTAAAGGAGTCGCGTTAGGAAATAAAATTACACAAGTGATTATTGCATATCAAGTCATGTATCCTATCCCCAATCAAGAGCCGCAAAAATCAGAACCGATCTGGCGTTTTTTTGTGGGTGCGGATATTGATTTTGATCGACTTTATCCATTACAAACACCTCCGGGTATGGAGTTATATCAATGTTTAGAACTTTTTTCACCTAATCTCAAAGATTTTTAGTTATACCAAGCTGTTAAGAAAGTCCTATTAGTAACACAGGCTTCCCGCCTGTGCGAGGCAGGATGCTTGTCCTACTTAAGCCTGTGACAAGCAGGATGCTTGTCCTACTTAAATTGATTTTATTGATTCTTCCTTCTTCCTTCTTCCTTCTTCCCTCTTCCTTCTTCCTTCTGCTATAAGTCTAATTGCTCCGGTGTCATATTGGTATTCCCTCTTTACGAATGTTTCTTAACAAAGGACCATTGCGGGAAGTAAACCGCTCTTCATCAATATATAAACAGCTAATTACTTCATCATTTTGTAATGATAAATCTGCGACTATTTCTAAGCTTCTATCAATCTCCTCACCCGAATTGACAACTCCTTTAAGAATTACTAATATATCAATATCCGAACCGGGGACGGCTTCGCCTCGCGCCTGGGAACCGTAAAGCATGATTTTCACTAGGCGATCGCGATAAAGATTTTCCAAGCGCGATCGTAATTCCATCAGAATTATTTGCAGTTTCTCGTTAATTTGCATAATTTGATGACACCAATAAAATTATGGTATTATCGCGGGGTGGGGGCGGGTTGATAAATATCTAAGCTGGGTATATTCATCTGTTGGCGAACCCGCCCCTACTTGTCCTAACCGTCTTGACGGGTGCTATAGCAACTAAAGTAGAAACTTTAGTCACAAACAATCAATTAATAAAGAGGCACCGAAGCATCGACTTCTTTACTCCAAGCATTAATGCCACCTTTGACATTAATTCCCTCAATACCTGCTTCCTTAAGAATTGCTAAAGCCTTCGCCGAACGCCCCCCCATTTTACAATGGGCAATTAAACGATTACCGTTTAATAATTCCTTAACTTTGCTAATACCTTCACCCCGTTCAATATCAGGTAAAGGAACTAAAACAGAACCCGGAATTTTGGCAATTTCATACTCATTGGGGTTACGGACATCAACCAGGACAAAATCCTTCGCGTCACTATCAATTAAGGCCTTAAGATCCTGAACCGTCATCTCAGCAATATCCATTTTTTGTTCCGCCTCCTGTGCTTGGGGAATACCGCAGAATTGTTCGTAATCAATTAATTTTTCAATTACCGGACGAATGGGATTTGGTCGTAATTTTAACTCACGGAATTTCATATCTAAGGCATTATATAGTAACAAACGACCGCTTAATGTTTGTCCTCTGCCCAGAATAATTTTAATGGTTTCCGTGGCTTGAATACAACCAATTACACCCGGTAAAATACCTAAAACACCACCTTCCGCACAAGAGGGAACCATCCCTGGTGGGGGGGGTTCTGGATATAAATCTCGGTAATTTGGACCCCCTTCATAATTAAAGACAGTTGCTTGGCCTTCAAAGCGGAAAATTGACCCGTAAACATTGGGTTTATTTAACAACACACAAGCATCATTTACCAAATAACGAGTCGGAAAATTATCCGTACCATCCACGACTAAATCATAAGGTTTGATAATCTCAAGTGCATTGGCCGAACTCAAACGAGTTTCATAGAGATCAACTTGGCAATAGGGATTAATTTCTAAGATGCGATTTTTCGCAGATTCTATCTTAGGTTTGCCTACCCAAGAGGTGCCATGAATAACCTGACGTTGCAGATTAGAATGATCGACAATATCAAAATCGACAATGCCAATTCGACCAATTCCTGCCGCGGCGAGATACAGTAACAGAGGCGAACCGAGTCCACCCGTACCGATACATAAAACATTGGCGGCTTTAAGACGCTTTTGCCCTTCTAATCCTACTTCTGGTAGAATCAAATGGCGTGAGTAGCGTTCATATTCTTCTGGTTTGAGCTGGATTTCTTCGAGATTGGGATTTAACATGAGAGTCTATTAGTGATAGGGGATTGGTGATAGGGGATTGGTGAGCGGGGATTGGTGATAAGGGATTGGTGATGATGAAATTTTTGTTGTCCCCAGTCCCCAGTCCCTAGTCCCTAATCCCCAGTCCCCAGTCCCCAGTCCCCCTGATGTTGCTCAAATTAATATCATACTTCAATTGGGTATTGTGGATGAGAAAATTTGATCAAGAAACGGGGTTTCTGCCTAAGTCTGATTAATGAGGAGATAATGTGGTTTTGAGTCGATATCTCACTGTGGCATAAATAGATTTATAGGAAGCCTGAATCTGATACTCTTGATAGATCCATTCTTGAATTTCATTATAACTTTTAAATCCCTTATTGGGATCGTTAAGACGCTGTTCTAAACTGGCACAAATTTGAGGAGTTATTGTCGGTTTGCGCCCGCCACTATGATTTATTTTCAATAAACCTTTTAACCCTTGAGTGCGATATTTCTTTAACCATCTTTGCAGAGTAATTCGATTCACTCCTATGGTGACGGCTAAATCTTTGACGGTGGTGATTTTCGCCATTTTAAATAGATATAAGGCTTGGATTTTCTGAAAGCTACTCGCTGTAGTTTGCTCATTTAATAAGGTTTTTAGTTCTTCAATGGTTTCTGTTATATTCAAGTGACAAATTCCTGACATTTTAGTTACCTTCCTCTGAGATTTTAAGATTAAACAATATTGTTTTTGATAAAGTCAATAATTATTTCTAACCCTTCTTGTGTTTTTAAATTGCTAAAAACAAAGGGTTTCATCCCTCGCATTTTTTTTGTATCATGTTCCATTACTCCTAAATCGGCACCTACATAAGGTGCTAAATCTGTTTTGTTGATCACTAATAAATCTGATTTTGTGATGCCTGGACCGCCTTTTCTGGGAATTTTATCCCCGGCGGCGACATCTATTACATAGATAGTTAAATCAACTAATTCTGGGCTAAATGTCGCGGCTAAATTATCTCCGCCACTTTCGACAAAGACTAATTCTAGTTGATGGTTAAATTGGTTTTCTAGTTGTTCGATCGCGACTAAATTAATAGACGCGTCTTCTCGAATCGCGGTATGGGGACATCCTCCGGTTTCGACACCTAAGATCCGATCGCGCTCTAAGGCTTGACTTCTGACTAAAAATTGGGCATCTTCTTGAGTATAAATATCATTAGTAACAACGGCAAGTTGATATTCCTCTCGTAAAGCCTTACATAAGGAATCGACTAATGCTGTTTTTCCCGAACCCACGGGGCCGGCTATTCCTACCCGAAATGCACTCATTTGTTTTATTTGTTGTAGTTTAGTCAATAGATTAGGGATGGAAAAATAGGTAATTTTTCGGATTGACAAAAGGATTACCTAATAATAGAGCTTAACTACGAAACAGTCGGCTATATTGGGTTTCGTGAGCCATACTCGCGAGGCTAAGTCCCCAATTACAACTGTTAAGTTGATCATCCTCTAATCCTAAAACTTCTTGAGCACAATTGTGAAGGGGTGATGATAAATCTAGTAACATTTGTTGGCCCGCGGTTTGCCCCAAGGGGATGAGTTTAACTCCAGCATTGACAAGATTACTCGCCCAACTGTATAAATATCCTAAAATAGCAGATTCTTGGTCTATTTGCCAGTATGTCGCGGCGATGCCAAACACGATCGCGTAATTACAGGGACTTCCACAAGCGTTGAGGGTATCAGAGAGGCTTAGAGTGATATTCTCAGAAAAGCGCGATCGAGTATCCTGTAACAATTTGACTAACATTCGCCCCATTTGCCAACTTTGTTGACGTAATTCGTCACTTTCTCTAGTAGCACTCGCCCATCCATTCCAATAATTTAAGGCTGTGAAATCTCCTAATCGAGCCGCGTTATAAGCACGAAGCATAAGGGCGGTTTCGATACGGATAGATCCCCATCGTAAGCCATCTTCTAACCATTGTCTTAAACTGATATTGTTATTAATAATACCTTGTTCTACCAATATTTCTAAACCTTCTGAATAACAATAGGCTCCCACTGGTAAGGTGGAACTTGCTAATTGTAGTAATGATAAAATCGACATTATGGGTGATAGGTAATAGGTAATGGGTAATATAAAGTCCGGTTGATTAATGTATAAACCGGGTTTCTGAGCGCAAAAATCGTCATTTTCGCCAACCGATCAACGTGAGAAACCCGGTTTCTTTAGGGGCGGGTTTACGGGATCTCTTGCTTCTAGTTAAGATATTAGCGAACCAGCCCCTACACTTATTAGGTGTATTTTTCCTTCTTCCCTCTTCCTTACTTCCCTCTTCCTTCTTCCTTCTTCCTCTGTGCCCTCTGTGCCTTTGTGGTTAATTAATTCTTCCTTCTTTCTTCTTCGGATTTCCCTCTTCTCTCTGTGTCCTCTGTGCCTTTGTGGTTAATTAATTCTTCCTTCTTTCTTTCTGTTAATGATGATGTGCATAGGCACCAGTTTCAGGTTGAAAAGGTGCAATTTCTTCTATTACTTCTAAACCTAAATGTTCCAACATAGACTTTAAAACAGAGTCCGGTGATAATCTTAAATAATTGGGGGCTATTTCCACAGAGACGTGACGATTGCCTAAATGATACGCGGCTTTTAATAGTAAATGGGGAGAAGGCGCGATCGCGGTTAAAACCGGTTCCGGTTTCGCGATGACTTGGACTAAAAAAGAACCATCATCGGATTGTAATAAAGCGCGATCGTGTAAAACCGTTCCTCTGGGTAAAGAAACATTAACAATATCTCCCGTAGGTGTTTCAAAACGATGACGACTGCGAGTACGTTCCCACGCGGTCAAGGGTAAGATTAAACTAACAACAGCATTAGGATTTGCGGGTAATTGTCGCGTTACAGTCACTATCATTATGAAGTTTTATCCCTCAAAATTCATCACATTAAACCACTCAAAATAATGACGAAATCCCTGCTCCCAAAGATAAAAAATTGGGAGATTTGCACAGGGAAATTACAATAGAGAAGAGGGAGAGATAGAGAGATTTAAAAATAGGTAAAAATCGCGTTACTCAATCTCACTTTCGCCCTATCCTCTCTCTCCTATTGACCTTGTAAACGAATTAACTCGGCTTGAATGCGTTGTTTCAGGGTAGGATCAGCTTGTTGAAGTAGCGTAATGGAATTAAATTTAGAAACCGTCAATCCATTATTTTCAATAATCTTTTTGGCTTGTTCGCAGTAATTTACCGCGATACCACGAATCTCACCCGGAAGAGTATTAATTTTCTTGGTTTCATTACACACAACAGGAGGAACATTACCCTTGTTGATTCCCTTAATCTCATTATAGGCTTGTTGTCGTCGGGGTTCCATTGCCAAGACGGCACGGGCATAGTTGGCAATTTCCTCGTTACTGACTTCTTGCGCGATCGCGGTGGTACTAAAAGTCAATCCTAAAGACTCTCCTGACAAACTGGGAATCACTCCCGTCACTACCCCGGTTAGGGATATCGCGCCAACGAGGAGAGATTGAGAGAATAGACGGCTCAGACGCCATTGGGAAAAATTAGCTATGGTATTCATAATGTTAACTACTTAAGTATGTAGGTACAATTTCACTTAGAGCACGGATCACTCACTGGTTTTGAAGCATTTTACAGGGCTTAAGTTCCTGATCAACTGGAAATATCTCTTCCATACTTGATCCGAGAGTGGCTTTTCCATCGGGGTACGGAGGGCCGAAACTTCGGATATTACCTCTTTTTTTTCGGGGTTTCTTTGATTCATGGGACAAGCTTTGACCCATTTTACTTTGGATTTGCCCTCATTATTTTCTCAAATTCTATTTTGATTTTAAACCCAAATTGTTTTTTCCGAGGGCTAATTTTTGGTGCTTATCGTGGGGCACAGAAGATCGGCTTATTCCGATACAGGTCAGGCTTGTTCTTTAAGGGATCAATTCTATAATATCACGTTTTGACGAAAAACGGTTTATTATCACAATTTTTTTTGATAAAGTGGGCGGGGTTTTTTTCCCGAAAATGTCTATCCCGTTACGGGATCTTGATAAAGTCCCCCGATCCCCCAAAAAAGTGTCCTGTACCCTCCTAGGCCCTATAATTAAGACTTACGCAGAAACTAGGTTCCTCATTCCCAAATCAAAAGCTCAAATTTTTACACAAAATCCAAAAATTAAAAATTGATATGACTGACACGGTGCTAGAGGTTCGCAACCTGCGGGTTGAATTTGCCACGGATGAAAAGCTAATTAACGCGGTGAAGGGGATTGACTTTACGGTGAAACGGGGTCAAACTCTAGGCATTGTGGGGGAGTCGGGTTCAGGAAAGTCGGTAACAGCCCTCGCGACAATGGGGTTATTACCAAGTTTTAGTAAAATTAATGGTGAACTTTGGTTTTCAGGGGTTGCAAATGATAGAAAACCCGTTGATTTATTGACTTTATCGGAAACGGATAAACAACAATATCGGGGTTCCCAAATCGCGATGATTTTTCAAGAGCCGATGACTTCCCTAAATCCGGTTTTTACCATTGGTTTTCAGTTAACAGAAGCCCTTTGTCAACATCAAAAAATTTCTCAAACCGAAGCCCGTCGTCAAGCCGCATCATTATTACAAGAAGTCAAGCTTTTACCCAGTGATGCACTCCTACAAGAACGATATTTTGAAGAATATCGAGAAAAGCCAGAAACCAGTCGCGATCATCGTACCCCTGCACAATATATCAATCATCAAAAACAAGCCATATTAAACCGTTATCCCCATGAGTTATCAGGGGGACAATTACAACGGGTAATGATTGCTATAGCTATTTCTTGTAATCCTACTTTATTAATTGCGGATGAGCCTACAACGGCCTTAGATGTGACGGTACAAGCGACTATTTTAGACCTTTTAAGGGAATTAAGAGACTCTAGGGGAATGGCGATGATTTTTATCACCCATGACTTAGGTATTATTGCCGAAATTGCCGATTCTGTCGCGGTGATGTATCAAGGTGAAATAGTGGAAAAAGGGGATATTCTCGATATTTTTACGCAACCGAAACATCCCTATACCAAAGGGTTACTCGCGTGTCGTCCACCTTTAGATCGACAAGTAGAGCGTTTAGCAACGATCGCGGATTTTATGGATGTGATCGAAACCTCTCCTGGGGAATTTAGCATCAGAGAAAAAAATAATCCTACTCCTGAATTTATTAAGGAGTCCCCAGTTACTAATCACCCGTCACATCCTCAGACAAAAAAATTGTTAGAAGTGCAAAATTTACGAGTAGGATTTCCCCTCAAAGGAATGTTTGGGGAAATGAAACGTTTTTTGATGGCGGTTAATAATGTTTCTTTTGATGTTTATGAGGGGGAAACATTAGGTTTAGTGGGTGAGTCTGGTTGTGGGAAATCGACTTTAGCAAGGGCATTATTGCAATTAATTCCTCCCACTACAGGAAAGGTATTTTTTCTAGGGGAAGAAGTGACACCTCCGGCAAAATCATCGAAATGGATCTGGGCAAATTATCGTCCACAACAGGAGTATAAACGCAAATTACGCTTTTTGCGTCGCGAAATGCAAATTATTTTTCAAGATCCTTTTAGTTCCCTTGATCCGCGTATTTCGATTGGGGATGCGGTGATGGAGCCTTTAGTGATTCATCAACCTCAGAAGAGTGTCAAGCAAAAGCGCGATCGTGCAGCTTATTTATTAGAAAGAGTAGGATTAAACCCCGATTTGATGCGTCGTTACCCTCACGAATTTTCCGGGGGACAAAGACAGCGAATTTGTATTGCTCGCGCTTTAGCATTAAATCCCAAATTTATTATTTGTGATGAATCTGTTTCTGCCTTAGATGTATCGGTACAGGCACAGGTTTTAAATTTATTGAAGGAGTTACAAAATGAATTTGGCTTAACTTATATTTTCATTTCTCACGATTTAAGTGTGGTGAAATTTATGAGCGATCGCATCATGGTAATGAATAAAGGAAAAATCGAAGAAATTGACGAATCCTCGCAAATTTATTATACTCCTAAAAGCGATTATACTAAACAATTAATCGCGTCTATTCCCACCGGAAATTTAGATCAAGTGCGGAGCCGTAGAGGTGTTAGATTTTAGGTATCCCAGAAACCGGGTTTCTTTGGCATTATCATTTACCGCCGGAGATAACTGGCAGAAACCCGGTTTCTTTTCCCGGTAAAACTTATCTGTGTTAAGTGGAGCGCAGAAACCGGGTTTCTGAATATGTTACAAAGAAAAGAGGATGGCTCTATGTTGATAGAGGTAAAAATTCCCGAAAAATTGCCATTTTTAGAAAGTTTATGTTGGCAAAGAGAAGGGATAAAAAATCTCACACCATTAGAAATGCTAAAACGCTATGAAAGAGGATGGTATTATCGGGGCGTTTTAGATGAGATAAGTCCCCCCGAAGCTGGGTTTATTCAACAATTAGCAAATCTCTATAATTCCTGGTTAGCAGAAACAATGTTTACTCAAGATTTTCATAACAAAATTCTCCTGGTGCTTAGTCAAATAAATCGTAATTTTTTTGAAGATTGCGGGACTTATTTTGGTGGAGGGACTCTGGTTAGTTTAATCTATGGTGAATATCGACTAAGTAAGGATATTGACTTTGTTTGTGCTACAGGAAAAGGTTATCGTCTGCTACGTCAAGAAATTTTCAATCAAGGCTATAATGCCATTTTTAGTAGTCAGAATGATATCCGATTACCTGGAGAAATTCAAGCTAACCAATATGGGATAAGATTTCCGGTTTTTGTGGGGGAAACGCTGATTAAATTTGAGATTATTATGGAGGGAAGGATAGAATTAGGAAATCCTGAATATCCGATTTTTTTGCCCATTCCTTGTTTGAATAAAATCGACTGTTTTGCCGAGAAATTATTAGCCAATGCCGATCGCGGGTGGGATCATTCCGTTGAGTCGAGAGATTTAATAGATTTAGCCATTCAAAGGTTAAATTCTGCTATTCCCCAAGAAGCTATTGCCAAAGCAGAAAACGCGTATGCTGTCATGGCACCTCTGAAAAAAGCCATTATTTATTTTCAAGAAAATCCTGATTATCGCGAAAAATGTTTTACCGCGTTGCGAATTTCAGACTTGAGTAAAATTATAGATGGAATTGACTTACTCGCGGCCGACTTTGAGTTGGATAAAACTATCAGAATTTTCACGGAAATCAAGGATGATTATCTTGATATATAGCCTTCTCAGAAACCGGGTTTCTTTATTAGCTTAATTGAGTCTATGTAAACTCTCATAGAAACCTGGTTTCTTTTTTATGCGCGCATATAGATTTGTAGGGGTAGCGCCCCCGTGCCTACCCCTCTTGCCCCCCCGCGTGGGTCCCCCTCTTGCCCCCCCGCGTGGGTCCCCCCTGCTGGCGGGGGGGTAGGGGGGGGTGGGGTTGGGCTCACAAGGGTAGGTTTTTTTCTAAAACCCTGATGTCGTAACCGTTTTGCCTGATGGGGAAGCGAATCGCCCAAATATTTACCCAGTCTGGAATTGAGGATTTTTCTACCCGAAAAACCTACCCTTGTAAGGTGGGGTTGGGGGGGGGAGCGGGGCAACCACGGGGGGAGCGGGGCAACCACGGGGGGATTGCCCCTACCTGAATTGTACAAATCATGATTACGCACTATATAGCCTTCTCAGAAACCGGGTTTCTTTATTAGCTTAATTGAGTCTATGTAAACTCTCATAGAAACCCGGTTTCTAGGCACGATGCCAAATAGCTTTCCAAGCAAATTGAGGTAAAGCTAACATTCTACGCCAGCGCCAAGGCTCCTGATATAAACGATATAACCATTCTAAATTATTATCGCAAAACCACCCGGGCGCTCGCTCTTTCGTGCCTGCCCAAATATCGAAACTTCCTCCTACTCCTACCCAAATTGAGTGAGGGCATAAATGTTTATTTTCCGCGATCCAAAATTCTTGACGGGGGACTCCTAACCCGACAAATATTAACTGGGGTTGTAATTGTTTTAATGTTTCCTTTAATTGGGTTTCTTCATCCCCGGAAAGATAACCATGTTGACACACGATCGCGACTTCTGGTATTTTATGATGCCAAGTCTCCGAAGCCGCGATCCCCACACCCGGAGCCCCGCCAAAGAAAAAGACAGAAGGAGAAGGATAAAAGGTAGTAATTTGGGATAAAAGAGATTCCGCTAATTCAATCCCAGGAAAGCGTTTAATTTTTTTCCCTTTGAGACGCAAATAGAAAACAATACCCGCGCCATCGGGAATAACTAAATCAGCAGAATTAATAATATTAGCCAGCCGGGAAGTTTTCTCAGCTTGCATACACATTTCCGCGTTTAAAGTAACAACATGACTCCCTAAACCTTGATTTAAACGTGATAACAAATAACCCGGATAATTATCCGATAAATGCACAGGAAGTCCCAAAACGGGAAAGACTTGCACTGTTGTATTCATATTTATGTACTCTCACACCAAAAGACTTAGTTTATAGGTTAGAGTACCTCAAATAATGACATTAGACTAGAGGGGGAAAATTGGGGATGTCAAATTTAAGACTGAGGGCCCAGTCTCTTCTCAATTCCGTTAACATCCCTTGCTAATCACTGGTAATTACTGTTGTTGGGGTTTGAGAGAGCCATCCGCGTATAATTCTAGGGGGATGAGACGCTCTTTGCCATTTATGATTACCTTAGAATAGACAATTTTCAGTAAAGGGGCATGATTTTCATTTATACGATAAGACATATCGATCACCTAATTTGGTTAAGGGCTATCTGGCGGTTGGGTTGAGGAAATAATCCATTAGTTAATCAGGGATATTTAATCACTCAACCCAACCTACTTTCTTCTTACTTCTTAAAGAAAAGATTAAGTATAAGTAGGTAGATGCAAATAAGTCTGGCTATCTGAATTAAAAACCCGTGCCACCAGACTATGTTGCCAATTTGGCATAAATTTACAATTATTTATTTACATAATGGCGTTTAATTAGGCGATCGTACTCTGTACGGGTAAAGATTTGGTAAAATCTGGTAAGGAAAACACGATCGCGTAACTGGCATCGTTAATTTTACCTTCCGAGACATTTGTCAACAAATCAGGATAAAAGAGAAAAAAATCTATGGCAATGACAGCCCCTCAAAGACAAGAGCGTTTAGAGTATTACTATCATCAAATTAAAAGTATTATTCTCAAACGTCAAAACCCCATTAGTGGGTTACTGCCCGCGAGTACCGCGATCACTGCCCACGGTGACTATACTGATGCTTGGGTGCGTGACAATGTTTATAGCATTTTAGCCGTTTGGGGATTAGCCTTGGCTTATCGGAAGATAGATGCCAAACGCGATCGAACCTATGAATTAGAGCATAGTGTCATAAAACTAATGCGTGGGTTATTGTTTGCCATGATGCGACAATCCCACAAAGTCGAAAACTTTAAAAAGACTCAATCTCACCTCGATGCCCTCCACGCGAAATACAATACCCAAACCGGAGATATTGTAGTAGGAGACGACGAATGGGGACATTTACAATTAGATGCCACCTCTATCTTTATCCTGATTTTAGCACAAATGACCGCATCAGGATTAAACATAATTTTTACATTAGATGAAGTTAACTTTGTCCAAAATTTAGTCTATTATATCGGACGAGCTTACCGTACTCCAGATTACGGAATTTGGGAAAGAGGGAATAAAATTAATCACGGTAAAGCCGAATTAAATGCCAGCTCCGTAGGGATGGCAAAAGCAGCATTAGAAGCAATTAATGGCTGTAATTTATTTGGAATTTCCGGTAGTCAAGCATCCGTTATTCACGTTTTACCCGATGAAATTGCCCGCACTCGCACCACCTTAGAATCAATCCTCCCCAGAGAATCAAGTTCCAAAGAAGTCGATGCCGCGTTATTAAGTGTAATTAGTTTTCCCGCGTTTGCCGTTGACGATCGAGAAATCCGTCAACGCACCAAACAAAAAATCATCGAAAAATTACAAGGAAATTATGGTTGTAAACGCTTCCTTAGAGACGGACATCAAACCGTTTTAGAAAATACAAAACGTTTACATTATGAACCCCATGAGCTTAAACAATTTGAACATATCGAGAGTGAATGGCCTTTATTTTTCACCTATCTCTTTCTCGATGGTTTATTTCAGCGCAACTCCGCACAAACACAAGAATATAAACAGCGTTTGAACTCACTTTTGGTCGAAAGTGATGGTTTTAATTTATTACCAGAACTTTATTACGTTCCCGCGGATAAAATAGAAGCAGAAAAACAAAATCCCCACAGTCAGACTCGTTTACCTAATGAAAATATCCCTCTAGTTTGGGCGCAAAGTTTATATTTTCTCGGTCAACTTATTGAGGAAAAATTAATCGAATTAGGAGATATTGATCCCCTGAATCGTCATCTTTCTTTAGGACACGATCGCGAATCATTAATACAAATAGCATTGTTAGCAGAAGATGAAAAATTACAAGCCGAATTAGCCGATCAAGGAATTGCCACTCAAACGCCAAAACAAGTCGCGCCAATTTCCCTTCGTCAGGCGAAAGAACTCGCGTTAGCCTATTCCCAAATCGGGCGAAATGACGCGTTAGGACTAACAGGAAGACCACTCCGACGCTTAAGAAGTTTAACCACTTCCAGAGTCTTTCAAATTCGTGGCGAAACCATCGTATTTTTGCCCGCGTTCTTAGATCAACAGGAATTTTACTTAACCTTAGACTATCATTTTTTAGTCTTTCAAATTAAGAGTGAATTAGCCTATATTCATCGTCATTGGTCACAATTAGGACGACCCACCATGACATTATTACTCACTCATACAATGCTAGAAACGGGACGGGAAGCCTTCTTAAATTTAATTAAAGAAATGAGGGATGGTTCTTGTCAAGAAGTACCGGTAAAATTAGCTAACCTGAATCAATTTATATTAACAGCAGGCTCAGAAAGAATAGACTTTCTCCATGATTTTGAGTTTGACAAAGAAACCCTCCAAGAAGCAAAATCACTCTGTTCTTATTTAGGGTATAATCCAGAGCAAACTCGTCCTTTAAGTCATACTCAGGAATTTCAATTAGAGTTTCAAACCGACCTGAAATTCTTACTCCTTGCCTTGCGTAATTCCCAAAATCTGTATGAACAAGTGGAATTATTACGGACATTAATTCGCTTAAAAGGATTAGAATTTGATACCGGGTTTGGTGGTTATGGTGTCCCTGTTACTGTCGCAGATTTACTTAAGGAAATTTATGTAAAAGCCGGAAACCATCAAAGTAAAATTCATTGGGCTGTTGTCCGTTATACCGCGGGTTTATTGAATAAAGTTGATATTAGTTTATCCGATGCTGTAACGGATATTTTAGTAAGAGGAAAACAGGTGACTGTAGGGAAAGCTTACAGTGAAGATTCGGTTATTTCTCAACCGAGTTCCTATACAGAAATTATCGAGAAAATTCGCCTATTCTGTAGTGAGGATATTCGGGAAAGAGTCTTAACTCAAGAAATTTTGATTTATTTAGGGTTATTAATTAAATCAGAACCGGATTTATTTAAGGGTTTACTGACATTGCGAGTGAGTTATTTTATGTTGTTAATTACGAGTGAATTAGCCAATGAATTAGATATCTCACAAAATGAAGCCTATGAAAAATTAATGCAGTTAAGTCCCTTTGCCATTCGCACTCGTTTACGGGAAGTGTTAGCCGGATATGAGGGGATGAATCAAGTTTTACGTCAACAGGAGTTATTACATTTAAAACAGTCAAATCAGACGATTAACTGGGAAGTTTTACCTGTGTATCAAGATGCCGAAATGCCTACGGGTGGATGGCGTCGTCAGCGACAAAAGGAGGGTTCTTTAAATCGTGTCCCCAAGGATTTTTATCCGAAAGTTTGGGGATTATTACAACATTGTAAGGGATTAATTATTGGGGATAAATTAGAACGTCGTAATCGTTTGGATAGTGATTTGATTGTGTCAGAAATGACTCCGGGTGAGAAAAATTTTGCCTTACAGGTGGAACATTTGTTAAATAAAATTTCCGCGCCTGAATATCGTCAAGTCAATATTGAAACGTTGATGGAATTAGCGGAAATTACCCAGAAAAATCCTGAGTTACAAATTGAAGAGTATATTGTTTTAGATGTTTTAATTGGTCATGCTGTGCGCTTAAATTGGTTAGAGAAACATCACGATCGCGTCCCTCAATACGATCAAGATAAGGCGATCGCGTGGCAAAATTTTTATGAAACTTCGCCTTATGTTTGTGCGAGTTATATTGTCAAAGCCTTCCGTTTCCTTGCCCAAGGGGAAGTCAACGCCGCGTAATACAAGAAATGAATAAACATAGATACACACAGAAAATATACATTGCTCTGTGTGTATCTGTGACTAATTTATTCGACCAAATTACTAGCCAGTTGACGAGGCTTCGTGACCGCGGTTTCCGGTGGGAAACTCATCGCTTTTAACCAGTTATAATTAGACGCGATCGCGCCCGATAAAGTGTGGTAAATTTGATAATTGACACCAAAATCCTGACAAACTTCTGCTAAAATTTTAGAAATTTGAGGATAATGAATGTGACAGATATGAGGGAATAAGTGATGGACAACCTGATAGTTTAATCCCCCCACATACCAAGTCACAAATGGATTATTGGGTGCAAAATCAACCGTCGTGCGAACCTGAAAAATAGCCCACTCATCCTCGATACGGTTTTCTTCAGCAGTGGGAGTAATAAATTCCGCGGTATCCATCACATGAGCCAGCATGAATACCTCACAAATTAGTAATCCGTAGGTGAAAAATGTCAGAATAAAACCTAGAATTACCTGTAATGGAGTGTAACCAACCGCGAGGGGTACACCAATAAAAATCCCTAGCCAACCTACCTTACCCAGGAGCAAAGTTGCTAATTTGACAAAAGAAGGTTTGGGAACTACATGATCGTGATATTTGCGCTTGAACAAAATAATTTGAACATCGCATAACGACCAATACAAAGGAATGAAGGGATAAATAAACCAGATAAACAGATGTTGAAATTTATGATACCACTCGTGGGGCATATCCGGCGACATTCGCACTAAGCCATCGCCGTGAATTTCGACATCGTGACCGAGAATATTTGTATAGGTGTGGTGTAGATAGTTATGGCGGAATTTCCATAGGTAGCTAGAAAGTCCGATCAAGTCGTAAGTTAAACCCAGACTATAATTTACCCATTTGTGATTAGAATAGCCTCCGTGATTGGCATCGTGGCCAACACAAAAAGCAAAACCAGCCAAGCCCAAGGCAAAAACGATACAACCAATAATTTTCAGCCCCATAACGGGGGGCCCAAAAAGGGTGAAAGTGTAAGCCGCGATCATCCACAGAAGTATAATTACGGTTTTAAGGTACATCTGTGGATTATCACGTTTTGAGATGTTTTCAGCCTGAAAGTAGGCTTCTACTCGACGGTTTAGCTCTTTCCAAAAACCATTGCTTTTGGCAAAAATTACCTTGGATGCTGTCATGTTAAAGAGAAATTTGCAGATTCGCTGACGTATTATACCCTGTCGCAGGTATCAAAAATATCCAAATATCAAAGCCCCGGAGCGGAGCTTGAGGTCTTTTTATTATTTTATTATTTTTTAATTTCGTATTAGAGTGAGATCGCGAATCTCTGATAGTCAGATGGAAAGCCATTCACTTATTGGGGGTGATTTTTTAGTGAACCACAAAGGCCGATTAGAACACAAAGATGGTTATTTTCCGGGTGATCCCTTCGGGGACGGGCTGCGCGGGCGGGGGTTTCCCTTTTCCCCTAAAGGTTTTCCCTGTTGACCGGAAATAATGGGATACAAGCCCCGTCCTTCTAGGACGGCTTTTTATTAATTAATTCATCGATATAATCCAATCGCTTATTTTGCCAGTCTGGGATATCCCTGAGAGCCTGTTTTTGTCCAGTGCGACCTTTAAAACAAATCGGATGTTTGTCCAAAGGGATTTCATTTTCAGGTTCCCACCTGTATTTGTGATTTTTCTCAAAAGGCATAGCTATCTTTTGTGTATAGTGGTATACTACTTATAGCACGTTCAGGAAGGTTATGAAAGCCAGGTATCAATATCGTTTTTACCCAACAGCACAACAGCGACAGAGTTTAGCTCAGTTGTTTGGTTGTGTCCGTGTGGTTTGGAACGATGCCTTGGCTATCTGCAAACAGTCAGAAAAACTGCCGAGTAATAACGACTTGCAAAAGTTGGTAATTACACAAGCAAAGAAAACTGTAGAACGTGAGTGGCTATCTGAGGTTTCTAATATCCCGTTGCCACAATCTGTTGCAGATTTAGGAGTAGCCTATAAAAACTTTTTCGACTCTCTAAAAGGGAAGCGTAAAGGGAAAAAAGTTGGTAGTCCTAATTTCAAAAAGAAAACTAATCAACAATCAGCACGTTTGAGAATTGGCGGATTTTCAATCAAAGGCGATGATGTCTATCTGGCAAAGATTGGTAATGTCAAGCCAATTTGGTCTAGAGACTTACCGTCATCGCCTACATCCGTCACCGTAATTAAAGACTGTGCTAATCGCTATTTTCTCAGTTTTGTAGTAGAGATTGAACCTGTTAATATTGATGCGAAAAACCCAAGTGTCGGTATTGATTTGGGAATGAAAACTTTGGCTGTCATGAGTAATGGGGAAAAAGCGGAAAGTCCTGATTATTCAAAATTAGACAAGAGCCTTCGCAAACTTCAAAAGAAACTAGCTCGTCAACCCAAAGACTCAAACCGGAGAAATAGAACTCGGATTAGGATGGCAAAACTGCACAATAAAATTGCCGACACCCGTAAAGACTTCTTGCACAAGCTATCTACAAAACTTGTTAGCGAAAATCAAGCTATTGTTTTGGAAGATTTAAATGTGTCAGGAATGGTGAAAAACCGCAAGCTCTCTAGAGCGATTAGTCAGCAAGGATGGAGAGAATTTAGAACTTTGTGCGAAGGCAAGTCTGAGAAGCTTAATCGAGATTTTCACGTTATAAGTCGATGGGAACCAACAAGTCAGGTCTGTTCCGAGTGTGGGTACAAATGGGGCAAGCTTGATTTAAAAATTCGGTCGGTTAAGTGTTTAAATTGTGGAACTGAACAGGACCGAGATGAGAATGCAGCAAAAAATATAAATAAAGTCGGGATAGGGCATTGCCACGACTCTAAACGGACGCAGAGACAGAGTAAGACTATTATCGCCTGCGGCGACGCGTAGCGAACGGTAGCGTCAGTCAGTGAAGCGTCAAGAATCACTGTGCCTTCAGGTCGGTGAGTATGTCAAATTCTTTCTCTATTTCTTTCCTCTGTGTCCTTTGTGCCTTTGTGGTTTTATTATTAAAAAAAGTGTTCTTGTCGCAATTTTTTGGGAAAGTGGTATAATTCCTGAAGATATCTAATAGAATTTTCTGGTTTTATACCACTTTTCACAAGTTATGCCCAAGACGCGTCTCAACCGACTGAGGATTTAACCTGATGCACGGGATATCGGTTAGGAATGAACCATTAAATATTGGCCATTACCATTATATTCACCATCACAACTGGCAAAATTAGCAACAAACCACATCAAATAAAACCGCCAGATCCGGCGAAATTTGCCATAGTCCATGCCATAGTCTAAATCTTTGACTTGCGCCTGAGAGTCATCAAAATTTTGCAGCCAGTTAGCAAAGGTCTTAGAGTAATTGAATCCATTGATATACCATTGTTTAATGGTTTTTAAATCTTTGTTATGGCTGGGAACTTCATCATATTTCCAGAAACGACCGTGGGGAAAAATGTATTTGTGCGTGTAAACGCTGGATATATTGTTGGGGGTGCGGACTGTGATGATATGAAGGAAAAATCGGCCATTTTCCTTCAAAAAAGAAGCCAGCTTTTGGAAAGCATTCGTTAAATTGCCGACATGACAAAAAACACCTATAGAGAGAATTTTGTCAAATTTTGTCTCAAAGTTGGCATCATTCAAATCCCCTTCATAGAGAGTAAATCGACCTGAATTGAGATAGCTATCGGGATCTTGCATCTTGTGACGCATATATTCACATTGTCCGCGACTCAAGTTAATACCCGTAAATTTGACATTGGGGAATTTGGAAAGAATATAGTTAGGAACACAACCCCAACCACATCCAAAGTCTAAAATATGATCCCCATCCTTAATTTCTAACTTCTCAATCACATCATCAATCATCTGCATCTGCGATTGTTCGAGATTTGCTGCTCCTTTTTCCCACAATCCCATACTATACTTAGGATAAATGAGTTTACCGTCGCCTAACATGGAATTGAGCATGGTTTGAGGCAAATCGTACTGAAGTTTCATTAAATCGCGTGATCCTTCTGCGGTACGCTCTGTTTCTTTTAATACCCATTCATAGGGTACAAGAAGGGATGGAAAATACCGAAAAAAGATGGGCATACAGGTATCGAACAGCGATCGTAAAACCGAATCTGGTACTTCCACTCCGTTGATATAAGCCTCAGCTACAGTCATTTGTAGTGCATTCACAACTTGAACGACTCCACGGGTGGCTTGGTATGCGAAGGGGCTTTTGATATTCACATCTCCCACGACTGGCAGATGCTTTTCGATATTTGGCAGTGTTGTTAAGGTAGTCATGGCTAATAAATTTTTTTATGATTTTTCTATGGTAGCAAAAAAAAAATTGGCTGTGTTGAGGTATCGCGTCAAGGGTTTAATAGGGAGCCTCTCATTTTTGTACATTGGTAGTGGGAGCGCAGAGATCCCTAAGCTCCCTAGGGATCTCTGCGCTCCCACTACAGTTTTTTTGCTTCTTTGAGATGCTCCCGTTTAATGTCACAAATATCTGAGCTAACTTAGCCCCGAACTTCTCTATCATTTCCTGGGGTTTCGTATCTTTGCGTGTCTCATCGAGATTAAATGTGTCAAAGGCTTTGGGAATTGCTTAGGGCCGGTTTGGGCAATTTTCGCGGGTTTGTTGACCTATTAGGCTCGATTATAAGTAGCTGAAAATAGGAAAAGTTAAACTAATGAGAGACCGTATCGTGCTACTCCCCTAGCTCAATGGAAAAGTTTTTGGTTAGGTTTATTTGCCTAGGTCATAACTTACCCTATTCACGAGGATAAAGTTTTCATTGTATTAGAAATCAGGTGCCACTTTTACCGGGTTTAAAAAACACAAAAAAAGCGCGATCGTAATTCATCTTATCTAAGTTAAAATAGAAAAGTCGTTTAAGAATACCCAAGCCTTGAGTTACGATAACATCTGTAAATTTTTAGCAGAAGAGTATCCCAAAGAATTTGCCAAGTGGCTCCTGTGTGGGGAACCCCAAGACGTTCAAGTTCTCAAAACCGAATTGAGTCTGGAACCCATCAATGCAGATGCCTTAACACTACTACAAACTGCTAATGAAATTCTACACATTGAATTTCAAACCCTACCGGCATCAGAGCCCCCAATTCCACTACGAATGTTAGACTATTGGGTGAGACTCCATCGCAAATATCGCGTTCCGGTTCAACAATTCGTGATCTTTCTCAAAGAAACGAACTCAGAAGGAGTATTTACCCAAGAATTTATCTTGGGAAACACCCAACATCGGTATCAAGTCCTACGATTGTGGGAACAAGAACCCGCGATATTTTTAGCCAATCCAGTCCTCTTACCTTTTGCGGCCTTAGCTCGTAGTCAGTCACCGGAACAATTATTAGAGCAAATAGCTGACCAAGTTGCTAACATAGAAGAAGGAAAACAGCGCCAAAATATTGCG
>Ga0075160_10000045_pt1 | contig 61319 bp, 52 predicted proteins | sample JI91814C2DNA_FD_70969 | JGI IMG/M metagenome (GOLD analysis project Ga0075160, IMG submission 70969) | Wastewater effluent complex algal communities from Wisconsin, to seasonally profile nutrient transformation and Carbon sequestration -... | ecosystem: Engineered > WWTP > Effluent > Algae... | reverse complement strand
GGCGTGCGGCGGTGACGTCATCGAGGTCCACGAATGCGAGTCCCAATCGCGCCGCGAGGATCTGCCCCAGCGTTGTTTTGCCGCTGGCGCGCAGGCCCATGAGGAGGATGTTGGTTGGTGCGGGCGACATCGCGGAATCGTACGAGGGGCCTCCCAACAAAAAACCCCTCGTTGTGCGAGGGGTTGATTTGATTGCCTGATGCCCGATGCCTCTCTTCACGCCCTCGACTGGTACGCCCCGTCGATGGTCGCGATGCGAAGCACCTCGCCCACGTTGATGAAGTCAGGCACGCGGGTCTTGAGGCCGGTCTCCATCGTGCAGTCCTTCATCACGTTGGTGACCGTCGCGTTCTTGACCGCGGGGTCGCACTGGGCGACTTTCAACTCGACGGTGGGGGGCAGTTCGATCGAGACGGGGTTCCCGTCGATGCAGAGGACGACCGCCGACGTGTTGGGGTTCATGTACAGGAGCGCGTCGCCCAGGATGTCCTTGTGAAGGACCATCTGGTCGTAGGTCTCGGCGTCCATGAAGGTCGCGCCCGTGGAGTCGGAGTAGAGGTATTCCATCGGGCGACGGTCTAGGTCCACCGTATCCAATGTGTCGCTCGACCCCAGGCGACGCTCGATCGTCTTGCCCGACGCGATCTCCTTGAACTTGATCTGGATGAACGCGCGAAGGTTGCCGGGGGTCCGGTGCTCAACGCTGACGAGCACGGCCACCTTGCCGTCGATCTTGATGCCAATACCCGCGCGCAGGTCGGTCGCCTTCATCGTGGAGCCTCATATCGCTAGAGAATCGAACAAACACCAAGCGGCGGACGCCCGCCAGCGTGGGGCCGATTGTAGACCTTTGGGCGAATGACTTCCCGCAGCCTCACTTGGCCCCGGCCGCGCTCACCGTCAGTTCCGCGGCCGCCGACTTCTTCGCCTTGTCCGCCTGGACGTGCAGGCGACGCGTCCGGTGCGTGGACCAGTCCTTCACGAGCAGGTCCGGCGACTCCGACCCGTCGTGCACACGCAGCACGTCGTACGCGTTGTCGCGCTGCGCGGGGAGGAAGCCCGCGTCGCGGATCAGGCGGCACAGCACCGCCTCATCGAGGCAATACGTCGTGCCCGCCGACGACACCACGTTCTCTTCCATCATCACGCTGCCCATGTCATTCGCGCCGTACATGAGACCCACCTGCCCGACGTGCGGGCCCATGGTGACCCAGGAACTGCCGATGCTGTAGATGTTGTCGAGCATGAGGCGCCCGATCGCCTGCGTGCGGAGGTAATCGCTCGCGCCGCTCATGCGCACGCGCTTGCCGAAGAGCGACGCCGTTGGATAGTGCGACGGGTCCATCGCGTTGTAGTCAAAGTAATCCGCCGCACGAAGGCCCGTGGGCTGCGCGCTCGCGCCGCGTCCAAAGTCGAATGCCCGCGCGACGCCCTCGCCGGGGAACTCCATGTCGAGTTCCTTCGCGTCCGCGCCCCAGTCCGGCACGCGTCCCAGTGGCGTGTTTTCCCGCTGGAAGGGCCACGTGATGAACGCCTTGTAGTGCCCCATGCGTGTGGCACCCGGGCCCTCACTCCCCTCACGCAGCGCCCGGTCCTGCCAGTGCCGCACGAGCCCCATGTGATGCACGCGATCGGCGTATCCCTCGATGTGCCCGAACATCATCGTGGCGCTCGTGAACATCCCGAGCGTGTGCGCGACGTACATGACCGTCAGCCAACTCTCGGCGTCGCACTTGCCCAGCCCGATCTTCTGTCGCACGGCCGGAGCAAAGATCTCGCCCCCGCCGCCGGGCAGTGAATGCAGTCCCGCTGCCTGCAACTTCGACAGGACCCAGCGAACCTTGTCCTCAAACGTCGCGCCTGGTGGCCCAAAGAAATGCACAAACTCCACCATCTCGGGCGGGCTGAACGCGTGGATGTGGATCTTCGGGAACTTCTCGCGAATGCTCGCGAGCAGATCGAGGTACCAATCAAGGGGCAGGTTCGGGTTCATGCCTCCCTGCATCAGGATCTGCGTCCCGCCGATCGCCTGCAACTCGGCGATCTTCTGGTGGATCTGCTCGAATGTCAGCGTGTACGCGTCGCGCTCGTCACCATTTCGCTTGAAGGCACAGAACGTGCACTTGGCATTGCAGATGTTCGTGTAGTTGATGTTGCGATCGATGATGTAGGTGCGGAACGCGTCGCCGTGGATCGCACTCGCGCGGGCGCTGGCGAATCGGCCAAGCGTCGGCAACGACATTGTCCCTGTGGTGATGCCGCCCGGGTTCGTCGCCTTGAACAACTCCAGCCCTTGATCGAGCGTCAGGCGAGCTTCGCCACGCGCGACCGCTCCCAGCAGCCCCGCGTCGGTCGCGGAGAGGTGCGGGTGTTCCGTCGGCGGGCGATACAGAGTGCTCATCGAGGCCTTTCAGGGGTGGTCTGCGGCTGGCACCACACGCCAGTTCGGACGCCGTGCTTTCACAGATTCTTGAAATCTGAGGACAGTCTAGCGGCCGTTTCCGCGCTCCGCCACACGCGACACCTCCTCCAAATTCCGCATTCCAAGCCTCCAGCCACCCCTAGGAGCCCCTCCCAGGGCCAATTCCGCCCCAGTTATCGCCCCCCACTCAACTCCACCCGCTTATCGGCCGACGTGAAGATCACGGGCACACGCCCGACACACTTCGGAGCCTCCCATGCGCGCACGGATCTTCTCGTTTCTGCTGGCCGTCCTCTGCCTCTCGCGAGTCGTGGGGGGGCAGACCGTCTCGACCGCGTTCACCTATCAGGGCGACCTCTCCAGCACCGGCACGCCCATCAACGGCTTCGCCGACTTCACCTTCACCCTCTACGACGCCGCCACCGGGGGCACGCAACTCGTGACGCCGCTCATCCGCAACGGCACCACTGTCAGCAATGGCATCTTCACGGTGTCGCTCGACTTCGGCGCGGGCCCTTTCAACGGCAACGCTCGCTATATCGAGATCGCCGTTCGTCATCCCAGCGGCGTCGGGCAATACACCACGCTCTCGCCACGTCAGCCCATCACGGTCACGCCTTACGCGCTCTACGCGCTCAACGCCTCGTCCGGCGCACAAGGCCCCGTAGGTCCGCAAGGTCCCGTTGGCCCCACCGGTCCCATGGGCCCGCAAGGCGCGTCGGGTCCATCGGGCCCATCTGGTCCCGCAGGCCCCGCCGGTCCCGCAGGTCCCTCAGGAGCCAACGGCGCGACGGGCGCGAACGGCTCTCCCGGTGCGCAAGGCGCTCAAGGCCCGCAAGGTCCCACGGGCCCCCAAGGCCCCGCGGGCGCACAAGGTCCAGCAGGTCCCGCGGGTGCGGCTGGCGCAGCGGGTGCATCACCCTTCACGCTGACCGGCAGCAACGCCACCTTCACCATCGGCAACATCGGCATCGCCACGACCTCGCCTCAGTACCCGCTGCACGTCGTGACGCCACTGGCCCGCGCAGGTGTTTTCGAGAGCACCCTCTCCAGTGGCACATCGCTCGCGCTCGCCGGCAAGTCCGCGAGCAACACGGGCGTGGGCATCCTCGCGTGGGCAGCCTCCACCAGCGGCGCGACCTACGGCCTGCATGCCCAGAGCGATTCACCCACAGGGCGTGGCCTGCTCGGTTGGGCCAACTCCACCACGGGCGACGCCTGGGGCGTCTCGGGGCTGACCAGCAGCAACGCGGGCATAGGCGTCTCGGGGCACGCCAACTCCACCACGGGCGTCACCACGGGCGTCGTGGGCCGCTCTGATTCCGCGACGGACGAAGCAACAGGCGTGTATGGCGTCGCCGCCGCAACTGCGGGCGCAACCACCGGCGTGTGGGGGCTCGTGCAGAGCAACGCCGAGGGCGCCGCCGCCGTCTACGCCACCAGTTACGGCACCAGCGGCCAGAACTTCGGCCTCTTCGCGTCAGCGGACAGCCCGACTGGCTTCGCCGTCTACGCCGCAGGAGATATGGCCTGCTCGGGCGAGAAGGCCTTCATGATCGACCACCCGCTCGATCCGACGAACAAAGTGCTGATGCACTACGCAAACGAAGGCCCCGAGCCCACGAACACGTATCGCGGCAACGCGGTTCTCGACGCGCAAGGCGAGGCCGAGGTCACGCTCCCCGATTACTTCGAGTCCATCAATCGCGACTGGACGTACCAACTCACGCCCATCGGCGGCGCCATGCCCGCGATCCACGTCGCGAGCGAAGTCTCAAGCAACCGCTTCCGCATCGGTGGCGGCTCGCCCGGCATGAAAGTGTCGTGGAGTGTCACCGGCATCCGCAACGACGCGTGGACCAAGACTCGCGGCGTGCGCACCGAGTGGGACAAGCCCGACGCCTGGAAGGGTAAGTTGCTCACGCCCGTCGCCTGGGGACAGCCCGCCGAGGCAGGCATCTTCTTCCGCGCAAGACGCCTCCTCGACGCGGTGATGCCGCAGACCGCACAGGAAGTCCTCGGAACGCAGGCGGAAACAGCGGTCAACCCGGAATAACTCGCGAGCGAGAGTAGCATTTACGAGCGCCAAGCGCACCGTACCCGATCCCGAAGGCGTCACACCCCGGCACCTGCCACCTTCGGCAACTTCGCGCGCGCTCACGCGATGCACGCTTCGCCCGTCGCCATCGCAATCGCTCACTTCACCACTTCGAACGCATCCAGCACGCTGGGCACGCCAGCGGCCCGCACTTCGTGCAGGAACACGTTGCCGATCACGCGATTCGCTTCGTTCGCGGCGATGCACGTGTTGTCAGGTCCGACATCGACCTTGTCCATGAAAACCACGATCGGCTTGTCGTGATACTTCGCGAGCAGCATGACCGTCCGCCTGCTGAACACGCTCTCATAGTCCCAGCCGATAAGTGCAAGCCCATCAACCGGGCGCACCTTGAGCGCGATGCCAAGTTGCGTCTTCGTGTACGCCGCGAACTCCTCGCTCGTCGTGCACACCGCGTAGGGCTGCATCCCCTCACTCACCTCGCGCTGGTAGGCGACTGCGGGCGCAACCAACGCAACCTTCGGGAGTGCTGCTTTCCCGCCCAAGAACGTTGAATACGCAAAGTACCCCGACACCGCAACCGCCACGAGCGCGGCCACGCGAAGCCAGTTGACCTGCTTCTTCGCCGGCAGGATCACTCTTGTCGAGGCTTCGGCCGGAGCCAGCGCATCCTCCGCGTCCACGATCGACGCCGCGATGTGCTTGAGGACCAGGTCCGACGGCGCGAGTTTCCCACGCAGGCTCGCATCAACACGCCGCTGCAGCGCGACATGCTCGCACAGCACCGCGTCGGTTTCGAGGGACTTCTCAAACACCAATCGCTCGCGATCACTCAGCGTGCCATCGATGAACCGATCGACCAGTTCCGCCGACGAACGACCGAGCCCGCCCAGGTTAGCGGCGGAGTCCGGCCCACCCGAATCGCCCGAAGGATCACGCAAGAGGCGCTCAAGCATGCTTGGTCCCTCCCGTGCCCGAAGAAAGCCCGGGCGCGATGCCAGACCCGTGATTCGACCCATGCCCGCTCGCCGACGAACGCTCAAAGGCGAGCAACGCCGCCCTCATTCGCATTCGTGATCGGTGCACATGGCTCATCGCGGTTCCTTCGGCAATCTGCAACGCTTCGGAGATCTGGCGATACGAAAAATCAAGCACCGTCCGCATCAAGAGGCACGTCCTGGCTGTCTCATCAAGCGTGGCGAGCGCCGCCACGACCCGATCATCAAACGGCTCCGACCGATCCGAATGCACCGGTCCATCGCTCGCGGCCGTCTGCAATCCATCGATGCTCGATGCCTTGCGAATACGCCTTCGCCGTCCCTCGTTGAGCGCGGTGTAGCGAACCACCTGCCCCATCCAATGCACGAAACTCGTCCCGCGCACAAACTCCTGACGCTTCGCAAGCCCAGTAAGTGCGCTCTCCTGCAGAACGTCCTCGGCCTCGTCGCGATTGCCAAGCACCGAGACCGCGACGCACCACAGCGAGCGAGCGTGCTCCTGGAACATCTGCGCAAACTCGCTCTGGCTGAGCGGCGGTGTGTGCATGACGCAGCGGTTTCCTTCCGACCTTGACTACGCCCACCCGGAACACCCAGGGAGCAAGCGCCTGCGCCCGGCCCGTTCAATGACGGGCAAGGCACGCGACGTGTCGTCAACGCAGATGGTACAGAGTGTTTTCCTGTCACGCTTCGACGAGCCACCACGAGACCCGGCCTTCCTCCTCCCACAACCAGGACCAAGGTCACCCTTGGCCCATCGACCCTCTCCAGATGTCCCAGGCACGCTCCGCCATTGCGGCCAACCCCAATCCAAACCGATTCTCGGGCCCGTCTAGGCACTCGCCCGAAGATGCCACGCCCAGCCACCGATCGCCTTCATCGCCTGCGGCCCGCAAGCGCCTCACCCGCCCGTCCATTCAACAAGGATTCCTACCCCCGGGGGTGATACTGCTTGTGCACGCTCCGCAGGCGTGCCTTGTCCACATGCGTGTAGATTTGCGTCGTGGTAATGTCCGCATGCCCGAGCAGATCCTGAACAACCCGCAGGTCGGCCCCCCCGCTGAGCAGGTGCGTCGCGAAACTATGCCGCATCGCGTGCGGGTAGGCCTGGGGCAACCCGGCCGCCTTCGCGCACCGTTTGACGATCTGCCACACCGCGACGCGGTGCAGGGGTTTGCCCGACTTGGACACGAACACGCGCCCCTTGTCCTGCCCCGCTCGCGCCGCTGTCACCAGGACCGGGCGGCACACCTTGAGGTACTCATCGATCGCCGCCGCCGCCGGCGCATGCACCGGAACCATCCGCTGCTTGTTCCCCTTGCCGATCACACGCACGCGCCGGTCCTTGGCGAGATAGTCGCTCAACTGCAGCGACGCCAGTTCCGACGCGCGCAACCCGCTCGCGTACAGCAACTCCATCATCGCCTTGTCGCGCAGCGCGAGCGACACGCCGGCCTGTGTCTCCTTCGACGTGACGCTCTTCGCGCCAGTCCGCGACGGATCCCCCGCCGACGTGATGATCGCGCGCGTCTGCGCCACTGACAGCACTCGCGGCAGGTTCTTCCACCGCGTCGGCCTTTCCAGTATGTCCGACGGATCATCCGTCAGGAGCCCAGCCCCGCGGGCCCAGCGAAAGAACGACCGGATCGCGGCATGATGCCGCACCACGCTCGACGACGCCATCTTTTTCTTCGCCCGCAGCGCCTGCACATGCTCCACCAGGTGGCGGGGCTGGGCGTCGCCCACCTTCTTCACCTTTGCCTCGGCCAGGTCATCGAACAGATCAGCGATATCGCGCATGTACGACGCGATCGTGTTGCCCGAGAACCCGCACTCGATCTGCAGAAACCCCCTATACCGGGCGGCGGCCGTGTTCAGCCCTTCCGCCCACGCCCGCCGAACCCGCGCGACTCGCCCGCGCCTTCGCGCCGACGGTGCGGCCCGTGCCGCCTCTGACGCGCCGCCCCTCTTTCGAGGGACCTTCGCCGAGGTCGCGGGAGTGATCTGCGCTGCACGTTTCACGCTGACATCATCGTGAGGAGTGGGTGGGCCAGTTGAGTTTCGGCCCGCCACCCCACGAAAAAGGCCCGGACTCGTTAAGAGCCCGGGCCTCGGATCACACGGAGGAGAGAGACTTAGCCGAGCAACTGGAGGGCTGCCTGGGGCTGCTGGTTCGCGAGACCCAAGACGTTCGTCGAGGAGGAGACCAGGATCTGAGCGCGGGTCAGACCGGCGGTTTCCTCTGCGAAGTTCGCATCACGGATGATGGACTGGGCCGCCGCAGTGTTCTCGATCGCGATGCCGAGGCTTCGGATCGTGGCACCGACGGTGTTCTTCTGGAACGCGCCCAGTCGGCCGCGGAGGCTGGAGAGTTGCTTGATCGCCTCAGCGACGACCTTCTGGCCCTGCAGGATGTCACCGCTCACAACGTTGTTGGACTTGCCGCTCGAAAGGCTGGAGAGGAAGCCAACATCGGTGTTGCCGAGGCGTCGGGCCGCGACGTCCTGGATGCCCAGGGCGACCTTGCCCGAAATGTCCGCCTTGGACGAGAGTTGGAAGTCGGCACCACCGCCGGTGATGTAGAAGGCCGGATTCCCGCCCGTACCGACGTTGCCGATGGCCTGTGCCGTCGCCGTGTCGAGGGTGAGTTCAACGTTGAGGAAGTCGGTGCTGACGCGGGCAACCTTGCCGGTCGAGATGGCTCGGACGCCGTTGACCGTCGCACCCACGTTTTGACCATCGTCGCGGACGCCGTTGATGGCACCGGTGAAGAGGGTCTGACCGGACGTGAGCACGGTGTTCTGGTTGGTCGTGTCGGCACGATAGATGCCGGCCTGACCAATGTTCCCGTTGAGCCCGCCGTCGTCGGCGATCTTGACCGAGACATACTCGGACGACCCGAATGCATCGCTGGTCAGGTTGATCATCGTGCTGCTGGCGGTCGTGAGGCTCGCCCGGACGCCGGTGACATCGACATAAGAGTTGATGGCATCGACGATCGACGCGAGGCTCGTGCCGTCGGCGAAGGACAGTTCACGATTGCCCTGGCTGCCACCGATCTCGATAACAAAGGTCGAGTTGGTGCCCAGGTCGAGCGTGGTACCGCCCATCGAGAGGAACAACGCACCCTGCTGAGCGGACTCGGTGACGAGGACGCTGACCCCGAGGCTGTCCCCGGAGAACTTGGCGCTGTTGACCTTGAAGTCGGACACGCCCGTAGCGATGCTGGATGTACGGAAGTCCAGATTGCCGTTGAGGAGTTTCGTGCCCTGGAAGTTCGTGGCGCTGGCGACACGATCAATGGTCTGGAGGATCGAGTCGATCTGCAACTGGTTCGCGGTCTTCTCTTCAAGAGAGAGGCCCGCACGGCTCGCCGTCGCGGTGAGCAGACCCTGAAGTTCGGTCAGGAGACCCGACACTTCCTGCAAGCCGCCTTCGGCGATGTTCACTACCTGATCGGCGCGTTCCGCGTTGGTGACGGCCTGGTTCAGGCTCTTCTCTTCGCTGCGAAGATTCTCGCTGGCGATGAGACCTGCCGGATCATCCTTACCGCGGTTGATCCGGAACCCGGTGCTCAGGCGCTCAAGTGAGCCACCCAAGGCCAGGTTGTTCTGCGAGAGAACTCGCTGAGCAATCATCGACTGAACGTTCGTATTGATCCGACCCATAAAAACCTCCGTGTGCTGACCTCGGCGTCCATGCTCTGGGCCGCTCGTCGCGGCGCCGTCTGTTCGTCGGGAAACGCTCCCGACGCTCCGGCCGCTCACGAACACCGCGAGCGTTGAACGCCGAAGGACGGTTCTCGGCCCCGTCCCATTCCGTATCGGTGGTTGCCGGACCTCGATGAAGCCGCACGTTCGGATTCGCCCAACTTCCCCTCACAAATCCTCCAAATCGTTCTTCCGGCACCTTCCGGATCCCTTATCAGGCGCAGAAACGGCCCGTATCGCGCAAGAAGCGCACGAAAAAGCCCCCGCTCAGAGGAGCGGGGGCCTGTTTCAGAGGCTCAAATGGGTCAAACTTGGGTCAAATCGGGCTTAGCCGAGCAACGACAGGGCGGCCTGGGGCTGCTGATTCGCCAGAGACAGCACGTTCGTCGAGGCCGAAACCAGGATCTGAGCACGCGTCAGACCCGCGGTTTCCTCGGCGAAGTTGGCATCGCGGATCACCGACTGTGCCGCCGCGGTGTTCTCGATCGCAACGCCCAGGCTGCGGATCGTCGCACCAACCGTGTTCTTCTGGAACGCGCCCAGTCGACCGCGGAGGCTCGAGACCTGCTTGATGGACTCGGCGACGATCTTCTGGCCCTGGAGGATGTCACCATCCACCACGTTGCTGCTCTTGCCCGAACCGAGGGCGTTCAAGTATCCCAGGGTGCTGTTGCCGAGCTTGCGCACCGCAACGTCCTGGATGCCCAACGCGACCTTGCCAGCGATGTCGGCCTTCGCAGAGAGTTGGAAGTTGGCGCCGCCGCCAGTGATGTAGAGGGCGGGGCTGGAGCCGCCGACGTTGGCAAGGGTCTGGGCAGTTGAGGTGTCGAGCGTGACTTCGACGTCGAGGAAGTCGGTACCGACGCGAGCCGTCTTGCCGTTGGCGGTGGCTCGGACACCGTTGATGGTGGCTTCGACGTCCTGACCGTCGTCACGGATGCCGTTGGCGAGGTTGGCGAACGTGGTGTAACTGGCGGCGTTGGTGGCCTGATCGGTGGCACTGGCAAGGCTGATGCCCGAGGAACCGGTGATGCTGCCGTCGTCAATAACCTTGACCGAGACGTAGTTGGCCGAGCCGTACTCAGAGGTGTTCAGCGAGATCACGCCGGTGGAGGTCAACGAAGCGTTGACTCCCGTGACGTCGGTGTAGGAGTTGATCGCGGCGACCATGGAGTCAAGGGTGGTTCCGTTGGCGAACGAGAGTTCGCGGGCGCCCTCGGAGCCGCTGACTTCCATGGTGAACGTCGAGCCGGTGCCCAGGGTGAGGGCGGCGGACCCGAAGTTCATGTACATCTGCCCCTGCTGAGCAGAGTTGGTGACGACGACGCTGACGGCGAGGCTGTCACCGGAGAACTTGGCGCTGTTGATCTTGAAGTCGCTCACGCCTGAGGAGACTCCGGAGGTCCGGAAGTCCATGTTGCCGTTGAGGAGTTTGTTGCCCTGGAAGTTGGTGGCGCTGGCGACGCGGTCGATCGTCTGGAGGATCGAGTCGATCTGCAACTGGTTGGCGCGGCGTTCTTCGATCGAGAGACCAGCAGTGCTGGCGGAGCCCGTGAGCAGACCCTGGAGTTCAGTCAAGAGGCCCGAGACTTCCTGGAGACCACCCTCAGCGATGCTGACGATCTGGTCGGCACGCTCGGCGTTGGTGACGGCCTGATTGAGGCTCTTTCCTTCGGCGGCGAGGTTTTCGCCGGCGATGAGGCCTGCCGGGTCGTCCTTGCCGCGGTTGATGCGGAGGCCCGTGCTGAGGCGCTCGAGCGAACCACCAAGTGCCTGGTTGTTCTGCGAGAGAACACGCTGAGCAATCATCGACTGAACGTTTGTATTGATACGACCCATGAAAAGCCTCCGTGAACTACGACCCGCTCCACGCCGCGCGACCGGCCCAGGCCTGACGCGGATCGGCCGGTGTTACCGGCCCAACTACTCCGGGTGTTCCTTCACCCGAGGCCCAAAGCCCGCAGTGAAACGCACCGCGAACCACCCCGGGCGAGCACACGCTCTCCGCCGAGGCGTCGATTGCATCGGGGACATGGGCGGTTCAGTTCACTTGTGACGGTGAGTTGGGGTGGGGGGCAAGCGACACGATCGACGCCGTCGTCACACGCCGCACAGGCGCGAAAAAACGCCCCACCGGTGTGACCGGCAGGGCGTCCGAGAATTGCAGGGTTGTCAGTCTCTCAGTGGCTCGTCACGATTAGCCGAGCAACTGCAGCACGTTCTGGGACTGCTGGTTCGCCAAAGACAGCGTCGAGATACCGGACGACGAGAGGATCTGGGCTCGCGTCAACTTGCTCGTCTCAGCGGCGAAGTCCGCATCGCGAATCTGCGAGTCGCTCGCCGACAGGTTCTCGAAACTCGCCTGGAGGCTTCGAGTATTGGTCTCAAGCACGTTGCGGGTGAACGCGCCGAGCCGTCCGCGGAGTTTGCTGATCTCGTCGATCGCGCTCTCTAGGACGCTGCTGGCTGCGGTGAAGTCCCGCCTGTTGAACGACGCGAGAATGTCGTTGCCTTGTCCGCGTTTGAGGCTCGACAGGAACGAGAGTTGCCCGTTGATGAGTGTTCCGCCCAGGGCCGAGGCCGCGACGGACTGGATGCCGATGTTGGTCTGCTGGAGTGCGTTGACCTCAGGCCCGAGTTGGAACTGGGCGCCGCCGCCTGTGATGTAGAACGTTGTTGCCTGGCTCGAGGGCGTGGTCGCAAAAGTCTCGTTGAGCAGGAGGTTCATGCCCAGCGCGCCCGAGTTGATCGAGATTTCAAGCCCGTTGCCCGTCGCGAGGTTGCCGTTGATGAGGGCCGAAACATCGCGTCCGTTGTCGGAATCCGCCGTGACGAGGGCAGCGGTGCCCCACGGGGGCGTGGTCCAGTTGACGTTGGCGTTCTGGTCAACGGCGTAGGTGGTCCAGCCGTTTTGTGCAGCATCCGCCGGCCCGCCCAGGCGCTTGACCGAGACAAACTCGTTGCTGCCATAGCCAGCCGACTCGAAGACGACTCCCGAGACGGTGTTGTTGACGCCCTGCAGCACGCGGGCCCGGACGCCCGTAAGCGCGGTCAGGTTGTTGATGCTCGCGGCGATTTGAGCCATCGTCTGCCCCGAGGCGACGGTGATGACCTCGACACCCTCGGCACCGCGGATTTCCAGCGTGAGCGCGGAGGGCGTAGTGGCCGCCGCGTTCGTCCTGTAGTACAGCGATCCGACCTGTGCAGAGGCAATGACATCGACCTGCACCTGGAGGGAGGTAGCGTTGACGAAACTCGCGTTGTTGATGCGTCCCTGCGAGATCGCGGTGGCATTCATGCCCGAGACCTTGTAGTCGAGGGCTCCGTTGAGCAGTTTCAGTCCGCCGAAACTCGCGGTGTTGCTGATGCGCGTGATGGACTCGATTGCAGAGTCGATCTGCAACTGGTTGGCGTTGCGTTCTGCGTCGCTGGAGGCGCCGGAGTTGGCGGCTTCCACGATCAGACTCTTGATCGAGTTGAGCAGGTCGTTGACTTCGGTGAGCGAAGCCTCGGTCGTCGAGATGACGCTGTTGGCCCGGTCCGAGTTCTTGATGCCCTGGTCCACACCCTGGATCGTCGTGCGCAGACGTTCCGAGATGATGAGGCCCGCCGGGTCATCCTTGCCGCGGTTGATGCGAAGTCCGGTGGACAATCGCTCCAGTCGCAGCGCCAACTCTTTCTGCGTGCGGCCGAAGTTGGCCTGAGCAATCACGCTCGAAATGTTGGAGTTAATCCTAGCCATGGCAATCCTCCGTGATCGAGGCTAAGCGGTCTTTGAAGTCCGCATTCTGTCAGCAAAACACTTGAAGACGAGAGATTCCGACGCCGGGCTCAGCCCTGCGCAAGTCCCTTGATTGGCAACGTTGATCGGAGAGCCGCCGGCGACGAGCCGGTGCCCGTGGCGGGTGTTGGCGTCGCCGCCAGACGCGAGGTCTTCGCGTTCACCCGCAGTTTCGCAGGCCCGGGCGAGATCGCGCCGTTCCCATCGGGAAGGCTCGAACCCGCCAGGCGCGATGCCTGCTCGTTCTCGACCCTGATCGCCTCGTACACCTCCTTGCGGTGTACGGCGATCCTGGTCGGCGCCGTGATCCCGAGGCGAACTTTGTCCCCCCGGATATCGACGACGGTGATTTCGATCTCGTCGCCGATCATGATTGTTTCGTCTCTCTGGCGTGAAAGCACCAGCATGGATCCACTCCTTGATCCCGGTCTCTTGAAAAGTACCTATGCCTGCGAAGGGCTCTTCTCTCGTGCCGCACGGAACAGACGCGGCAACTCCCATCCCCTCACGCCCGTGGCATGAAGGGCATCTCAGCACCCTCGCGGCTCTGGAAAGTCCGTTTTCCATCGCTCCGTCAAACTCTCACGCCGACATCGCCTGTGTGGCGACTCCCGGCGCGACCTTCATCAGCATGTGGCGCGTGTTCCAACGCTTCTCGGCGAGCACCAGTTGCTCGCCTGATTTCGTCAGCGTGTTCACAACCAGTGGGCCTTGCAGGTTGCCCGTGAGACTCTGGTCCACCTTGTTCACGATCACAAAGACCTGCGCGTCCTCCAGGCGGGACAGGTTCAGGTCTTCCATCTGTTCCGGACGGATCGGAACCGAATACTCCGGCACGAACAGTGCCGGATCCGTCACCACGAACGCCAGGCTCGGCTCGTCCAATGACTGAAGCCAGAAGAACGCACTGTCCTCACCCGGTTCGAGGAGGCAGTACCGCTTCTGAGACGAGAATCCCAGCAATCCCTTCGTGAACGTGATCACGCGGTCCTCCGCGATGTTCAGCGTCCCGAAACGCGTCGTTCTGACTTCCATGGCTCGCTCCGCTGCCTTGGCCACTCAATCCCTGACGGCCTCCCGGCATCCATTGCCAGGCGACATCCTGTCACTGACCGACTCCCGATTGGCCGACCGGGAACCGTTTCTTCCTGAACTCCGGCACCGGGCTCTCGCCCGAACGCCGACGCTTCTCTTCCTCACCCCAAAGAACTCGATCAACCCAGGAAATCCAGAAGACTGAGTTGCTGCAATCTCGCCGTCACCTGCAAACCCGCCTGCTGCTGCGTCTGAAGCAACTGCAACCTCGTCGCCGCAGCCGTGAAGTCCAAGTCCCGCAGTTCGCTCCTCACCGACTCATCAACGACCGCACGGTCTTCAACCCTCGTGGTCGCCGCATCGACTCGCTGGGCGTATCCGCCCACCAAGCCTCTCACTTCCGCCAGACCGACGAGAAGACGGTCTAGTCCCTCTCCCGCAAACGAGATGCCACGAGCGTCGTCTGTCAATAAACTCTCACGCAAATCAATCAGATTCGAGAACAAGTTGTCCACGCGGATGCGTGCTTTGTCCGCCCCGGTGATCGTCCCGGTCCCGGCGTCATAGGTGGCGTTCAGCAAACCCAGGTTCTCCGCGGCGGGGCTGCCGTTGAGCGCACCCACCCGCATCGTGCCGAAACTCGAGTCCTGCGACAAGACAATCCCGTTCCCGCCATTGCTCAAACCAGCGGAGAACGCGGTGGGGGGGAGGCCGGCGGCCGCAAGTTGGGTCTGCGCTTGTGAGTTGATCGCCGCCAGCAGCGTGCCGACATTGGTGAGGTCTGACGGCCGAAGGTCGATGTCGATGACGGTGTTGTTCGCGTCACCCAAGGTGATGCGGATATCGGTGTCGAGGCTGGGATCCAACTGGCCCGTCGTCGGGTTGAGCGTGCCATCGTTGATGACGACGCCGCGCCCGAAGTTGAAGTCCGAGAGGAGCGTATCTTCACTGAGAGACCGGATCCCCAGGCGCGTCGCGGTCATGTTTTGACCCGGGACTTCCTCGATACTCATCGCCTGGGCCTGGCTGCCAGCGACCTCGTTGAGCACATCAATCCCGTTTCCCGCGGCGTTGATCGACACCCGCACGCCGAGGTTCGCCCCCTCGATTAGGTTGCGGATGTCTTCAATGGTCTCGGCGCTGGACAGGTCAATGACCGCCGAGCGACCCATGTTGTTCAGGCGGAACGACCCCAAAGCGCCGGTCACCCCCGCCAACGCCGAGACCGGCGAGTCCATGGACAGTTTGGGACCCAGCGCGAGCCCGGCGTTCGCGGTGTCGGTCAGCGTCATCCCCCCGGACGTGGTCAACCCAAGGTCCGCGGCCGTCGTGCCGATGTCAACGTCCGAGAACTGCAGAGAGGCTCCGGTCAGGAGGTCGAACTGGAACCCTTCGCCGGCGAGTTGGACGCCGTTGGAGCCCAAGACCGTGACCGAGTTCTCGGTTTCGTAGAGACGGATCGCGTTGGTCAAGCGCTCCTGGACGTCACCGACCGAGTCGGCGCCGGTGAGGTCGATGCGCGCGACCGGCCCGCCGGAGGCGGAGAACTCGATGGTGCCGGTCGCGACGCCCAGCCCGCGCGCACCCTCGAGGGTGGTCAGGCGTGCGTTGACCGCGAGGTTTGGATCAAGGTCCACCGACCCTCGCACGCGGGCGGCCATCGCGCCGATTGCGTTGCCCGCTGGGAGAGTGATTGGGACATTGCCCGCGACGGCCAAGTCCGTCACGAGGCCCGGGCCGGTGCCCGTGTAGCGGTAGCCACCAAGAAACTCGGAGATCGGTGCTCGAGTCGTGACCGATCCTCCAAAGAGGTAGCCCGCAGGGCCTTGCCGCTGCGAGGTATTGAGGAGGCTCTTGATCAACTGGTCAACGACGACCGCCTGGCCGCGGCGTTCTTCGGTGCTGCTCGTGATCGACAACTGGTTCATCGCGATCGACTTCGCCTCGAGAGAAAGCCCGTTCGCCTCGTCGAGCGCGCTGTCGAGGACGTTGAGGTTGGCCGTGGCGTGGGTCAGGTTGCGCTTGATCTGCTCGTTGCGTTCGAGACGCTCATCAAGCACGCCGATCGTGGCGGCCTTGACCGCGTCATCGCTGATCTTGTTGATCTCGCGCAGCGTCGTCAGTTTGTTGCTGGCGTCGAAGAGGGCGAGGTTCGTGCGATTCAGGCCGCTGAGCGCGAACTGCGACGTCAGGACGTTGGGCACTCGCGACAGGTTGGACGGGATGCTGGTCATGGGTCGTCCTGTTTACACGAGGGTGAGAAGAGTCTGGGTCAGTTCGTCCGCAACGCTGATCACGCGGGCACTCGCCTGGTACATCCGCTGGAAGTTCATGAGGTTGACCGACTCCTCGTCGATGCTCACGCCGCTGATGCCCGCTCGCTGCGCCTCGAGGCTCGCCCGCACACTTGCCGCTGCTTCGAGCGTCGTCCCCGCCGCCGCCGCCTGCACGCCGATCGCCTGGGCCGAGTCCCGCCACGCCTCGGCGATCGTGCGCCCTTGGAGATTGGACAGTTCCTTGTCCTGCAACTTGGCGATCTCAAGGGCGGTGCCGTTCTCGACGAACTCGCCATCGACAATCCGCCCCGTCGTGAGCCGTGAGGTGTCCGAGATCAGATCTTCGCGCACCGTGAGATTCGAGGCATTGGTCCCGATGAAGAACGAGTTGACGCCCATCACCGCGAGCGCACCGGAGTTGTCTTCGGAGAAGGCGAACTTGAACCCGCCCGCCGCAGTCACCTGGAGTTTACCGTCCGGGGAGAACGACGCCGTCAGTCCCTCGATGCCGTTGATCGCGGCCCGAATGTCCTCGGCGGACGTGTCGTCGCCAAAGCCAGCCTGTCCCGCCGAGTCGATGCCATCGAGATCAACAGGAATCCGCAGCGTGCTCGTGGCTCCGGTTCCTTCGTTGCGGACGGTGACCGTGAAGCCGCCGTGTGTCGCGCCATAGGGGAGCACGCCGGTTGCCTGATTGTTCGGGTCGTTGAGCGCACGCGTGCGGTCGGCCGCGGTAAAAGAGAGCGTTCCGATCGTGTCCTGCAAGCCCTTGGCATTGGTGCCCGTACTGTGAAGGCGATTGACCTCGAACGCGAGTTGGCCCGCCGTGCGATCCAGCGTTTCAATCACAGAGTTGATCGCCTCGTCGCGTCCGGTCAAAGCCGCACCGATCTCACCGGAACTGATCGAGAGTTCCTGCTGATTGCTCGCGATGCGGATGCGCACCTGAGTCGCGCCACCCTGTGTGAGTTGCTGCGCCTCGATCGTGCGTCCCTGCCCGCCCAGAACGATCGGCATGGACCCCACCAGGACGTCGGCGCCCTGCGAACCCTGATCGATCACCGTGATGTCCATGAGTTGCGAGAGTTCGGTGAGAGCCTGCCCGCGCTGGTCACGCAGGGCGCTCGCCGTCCCGCCGCCACCCTCGGAACTGGAGATCGCTCGATTGAGATCGGCGACCGTGGTGATCAGCGAGTTGGCCCGCTCGACCTGCGTCGCGAGTTGATCATCCATCGAGCGCTTCTGGTCCACCAGTTCGCTGCGCAGGCGACCCATGAAGTCGGCGAGGCGCTGCCCGCTCTGCACGACGGTGCTGTTGGCCTGCGTCTGATTGGCGCGTTCGCTCCAGGCCCTGAAAAACGCCGTAAACTCGCTGGAAAGATCGTTGTCACCGAGTTCACCCAGCGAGGCCTCGATCTGCCCCAGGATGCCCGAATACGAACGGGCGGCGGCCTCATCACTGCCCGCGTGCCACAGTCGCTGCTGGAGCGCATCATCCACCTGGCGGCGGATGTCGCGCATCAGGACGCCGTTGCCGATGGTGACATTGCTCCCGATCGTGTTGCCGCGAATGGGCGAAAGAACGCCGACCTGGCGCGAGTACCCGGGCGTGGAGACGTTGGCGATGTTGTTGCTCGAGACCTGGATCCCGAGTTGGCTCGCGACCAGTCCGGTGCGTCCGATGTTCATCGCGGCGGTGAGGCTCATCCGTGTCGTCCTTCATTCGCGTTACTGCCGGATATCGAGGGCCGAGGCGAGCACGAGCCCTTCGACGACGCCACGTTTCGAGTACACACCCGCGTGCGAGAGTTTGCGAGCCACGTGCTGCATCAGCCCCTGCATGTGCGAGGCGAGCGCGCCCGCCGCGAGCCGCAGCCCCGACTGCTCTGCCTGCACCGACTTGACCAGTTCTTTCAGTTCATTCGCCATCTGCACAAGGTGCGAACGCCGGGGCTCAGGCAGGGCGCTCGCAACATCGCTCAGTTTCGCATCGCGCCCGGGAGGAACAAGCCCATCACGCATCGCACTCGCAATCAGGGATCGACGCGCCTGATCCAACTTCGTGATGCGAGAGACGAGATCCTGGTGCTCGATGACCATCGCTTCTGCCCGCTTCGCATCCGCGGCTTGGATCGCAGCCTTGTGGGCTTCGACCGTTGAGGAAAGCCGTTCGTAGGTCTCGATGTAGTCCTCGAGGAGCGCTTCCAGATCGGCACCGACGCCCTTTGGGGGTGTGGACGCGCCGGCGCGCTCGCGAGTGATCGTGCTCATACCGCACCTCCTTCATCCGCTGGGGCGATGAACGGGTTGGCCGGAATCGCGGCCTTGGATGTTGCCGCACCACGTTTCATCAGCGTCTGTGCGACGCGGTCCACCAGTGCCCAAGACTTGGACCCGACGATTCGCTGCGACAACTGCGTGTCCATCATCTGACCGAAACTGCGTTCGGCGGAGTTGGGCTTGAAGGGCTCCGCGGCGTTGTTCGTCTCACGCAACTGCTTGAGAACAGGCTGTACCAGTGCCGTCGCGACCAGTTGCTCCGCCGCCTCTCGCGCTTTCTGCTCGGGCGTCTGATTCACCTTGTCGGAGCGCGTCTGCGCACGCGAGAGGACCGACGAAAACGATGCCTGGTTCTCGATCGATTGCCGCCGCGCGATGTTCGGATCCCCGATCTCGGCGAATCGCAACGCGGACGAGTTCATGATGACGTTGGTCGTGTTCATGCTTGGGGCTCCGCCGATCAGCGGTAGTCCTCCACGATTTCGGCATGCAGCGCGCCGCTGCGATGCAAGGTCCTGATGATCGCAATCTGCTCCTGCACGGGGACGTTCAACTGCTTGAGTGCTGAGACCAGGTCCGTCAACTTCGCGGACTGGCTGGGGCGCGCGATCGTCTTCACGCCCGCCCAGCGGCTGGGCGAGTTGTCTGGCTGCGCTGGCGTCGCGCTCGTGGTCGAGATCGACAGATCCTTCTGCGTGATCGCGACGGGGCTGATGTCCACATCCGCCGTCACAACGATGATGCCGCGAGTGACGTTGTAGACGACCTTGGCGCCAAGGCCCAGAAATCCGGGGTTGACGTCCGCGCTCTGCACAGCCGCGAGAAAGCCTGCGGTATCCTGACGCTCGTGCACGGGAATGGCAACGCGGATCGTGCGATCATCCACCACGCGAGCGACGGCCGGGCCTTGAGGTTGCACAGCGGCATTAATCGCTTCCGCGACATGGCTCGCCGCCTGATAACTCTTGAAGACCTCGTCGAGAATCAGATCGAACGAGTCGGTGATCGGTGGAGCCGAGACGTCCTCGATCATGCGCGCCCCGCGCGTCACGCGGCCGCGGGTCGGCGACGCGATGTTCTCGAGTTCCATGGGCCCTTCGGCGATCCCGAACACGATCGCGTTGGCATTCGTCGGGCCACGCAGTGGCGTCAAGAACAACTGCCCACCCTCAAGGCTCTTCGCAGAGCCCACGGTGGTGACCGTCACATCAATCTGATCGTCCGCCTTGGTGCCCACGCGAACCACGGCCGTCACCAGCACGAGCGCCACGGACTTGGTCGCCGCAAGGTCTTCGAGGCGTGCCGGTGCATTGCCCTCATTGGCGAGCAGACTCGCGAGCGGACGTGCGAGCATCAGTTCTTTGCCCGAATCACCCGTGCCCTTGAGTCCCGTGACCAGTCCAAGCCCACGCAGGACCAACTCGCCCTCACCCTTGATGCGCGTGAGATCAACAACAGTAGTGGCGCGGGCGAACGTCGCGGCGAGAAGGAGGACCACAAACGCGACGAGCAACGACAGCCGACGAATCCTGATTTCTGTTTTCCAGGCGATCATGCGTTGCTCCAAGCGGGATCCTCCCGCAGGTGCCCAAGGACTACGCGTTCAGTACGCAATCCCCGTGCCAGTCGTCGCCGCGTGCGTGGAGGCCGAAACTCGCGTCCATGCGAGCCGGGCCTCGGCGGCGTGATGCCTAGAAGTTGAAGATCGCTTCAAGAATGCGGGGGATCCACCCCTTGGTCGCGCTGTCCTTCACCTGCCCCGTGTTCTTGCTGACGAGCGTCAACTCCGCGAGTTGCGTCGAGAGCACGGTGTTGTTCTGCGTCACATCCTCGCGTCGGCACTCGCCGCTGAGGACGAGGTTCTGCTCCTCGTCATCCTTCTTGACGGTGCGTTTGGCTTCCAACACCAGCACGCCATTGGGCTTGACATCGATAACGGTCGCGGTGATGCGGTCGCTGAAGCGGTCGGAACGGTCGTAGGTGCCTTCACCCTTAAACTTGTTGGCGCTGGAGACGTCCACGCCGACGATGGGGCTGCCTGTGACGTCGCTGATCTGTCCATGGAACAGTTCGCCGATGTTGGGGAAGCGGTTGACCTGCCCCTTGACGCTCGTGTCCTTCTTGGTGTCGAGCGTCTGCTTGCTCTGCTGAGAACTTGACTCCGAGATGATGATCGTGACCTTGTCATGGATCGCGTAGACCCGTGCCTTGGGCGGCTCGACCATGAGGAGGCTGACGGTCCGCAGCGACGCGAGCGTGTCAGGCTGGCCCAGGGCGTCCTTGGGAATCGGGGCGGACTTGGTGAGCATTGCCTGCCCAAAGGCGGGAACCGCCGTCGCCAGAATCACCGCCGAAAACCAGACGTTCTTCGCGTTCATGCTCATCTCCCGCGTGCCGTTCACTGCTGCCCGCCCGCGACGACCGCCCTGCCTGGGCCGGTGATCGTCACGCGCACCGTCACCGGCACGCCACGCTTCCCGCGGGCCTTGTCCATTGCCGTCAGGCTCGCCGCCTGCTCGACCACGATTTCTTCACCTTCTCGCCCGTCGGCCAATGCCCGGGCGTTGTTCATGCGAATCACCACGCCACCAACAACGGAGTCCACCGCGATCAGGTCCCCCTTGCGAACGACCGCGGGCGTCTCGACATCGCGAGCGAGGATGACCGTGCCGGGATCGAGGCGGCTCTTCGCCGCCGCACCGACGACCGCCGACGCGTGGGCGACTTCACTCAGTGGTGAGATCCATCGATCTTCCTCGAGCACATCAGAGCTCGTGATCCGCATGCCACGCGAGACCATGCCACGCGTCACGAGCACCGATCGACGAACCTGCACGCCCACACGGATCGATCCCTCGGCCACCAACCTGGTGCCCTCGTACACACGGATCGTGAGCGGCATGCGTTCGGATCGCCCCGTTGGCGTCGCCGCCACGGTGCGCCCGGTCGTTGGCACATCAAGAATCCCCGATCGATCGGCGTCGTACGCCAACTTCAGGTCTCGAACTTCCACGCCAAAGTGCTGGGCCAGCCGCGTCGCGACGTGGTCGCGCACGCTCACGCCCGCCTTGGGCAGTGGGGCGAGTGCGGGCTTTGGCGCATCGGCGGAAACAACCGAAACCTCGCAGGTTGAGCCGGAGAGCGAGACCTTGCCCCACTTGATGTCCGTGCCCTTGAGTGCGGCACGAACCAGGGCAATGTCCACCTTCACCGAGCCCTTTGCGAGCGGCTTGGATTGCGTTGCTGCCACAATGACCGTTGTTGCAAATCGCGTCGCATCTTCGCCTGTCAGGTCGGCCACGTCTCCGAGCGTGATCGAGCTGGATTCCCCGACTTTGGCCGCGGGGCGCAGCGTGATCGTGCTTTGCGCGCACGCCACCGCTGTCAAGCACAGGGAAAAGAAGATGGCGAGGATTCTGGTCATCATGTCGTGCCCCTCCTGGGCTCCTTGTCAGTGCATCATCCTGACGCACCCGCTTCAAGCAATACCTAACGGCGATTACCGGCGAAGTTGGGCGACTGCGCGAAGCGTGTCGTCCGCCGCACGGATGCTCTGGCTGTTCATCTCGAAGGCCCGCTGCGTCTGGATCAGGCCGATGAGTTCCCGGGTGGGATCGACGTTGCTGGCTTCGAGGAAGTTCTGGAGCAATGAGCCACGATTGTCGGTGCCGGGCGTACCGGTCGTCGCGGGCCCCGAGCCGTCGGTCACGACGTAGAGGTTCTCGCCGACCTGCTTCAAACCCGCGGGATTCACGAACGTGGCGAGTTCAAGTGTTCCGGCGGTCTGGGGAGCCGAGTCTTCGGTCGTCGTGTACGTCACGTCGCCATTGGATGCGATCGTCACCTGATCCGCATTGGGCGGGATGACAACGGGTGGCACGACGCGTCGGCCAACATCGTTCGCGAGCACCAGTTCACCATCGCGATTGAGCGTGAAGTTCCCTGCCCTGGTGTACGCCACGCCGCCGCCGAGGTTGTCCTCGACCTGCACCTGGAAGAAGCCCTGGCCCTGGATCATCGCGTCCAACGGCCGACCCGTCGTAAGCGAACTCCCTTGCGTGAAATCCAGTTGCGTGCCCGACGCACGCACGCCAAGGCCCACGTAGTGCCCGATCGGGCGCGTGTCCTGGATCGCGTTCTGCGTGCCCGCCTGGGCCTTTTCGATGTACAGCAGGTCCTGGAAGTTCACGCGGCTGGACTTGAAGCCCGCCGTGTTGATGTTCGCGAGGTTGTTCGCCGTCACGTCGAGCGCTGTGTTCATCGCGCTGAGTGCGGAGGAGGCGGACTGGAGTGCGTTGATGGCCATGCGTGTTCCCGTGCAAACAGACAACTACTCAGCCGTCAGGTGCGATCACCCGAGGCGTGCAAACTGATTGATGAGCCGATCGTTCAACCGATCGCTCTGCGTGATGACGTTGATGTTCCCCTCGACCGCTCGACCGGCATCCGAGATCTGCATGATCATGCGGATCTCATCCACCGACGATCCTTCTGTCGCATACTGGCTGACCTTGCCCTTGGCTTTGGTCAGGGAGTTCTGCGCCTGCGGGTCGATCTCGTACAGACCATTGCCGCGCTTGCGCAACTGCGCACGATCCTGCACATCCACAACCCCGAGTTGCGCAAGGACCGCGCCATTCTGGCGGATCGTGCCGTCGCCGTCGATCGTGATCGCGGGTCCATCGGGGATCTTGATGGGGCTGCCACCCGAATCGAGCACTTCAAAGCCGTCGGTGGTGACCAGCAGTCCCTCGCGTCCGCGGACGAATCGCCCGTCGCGTGTGAGGCGGGATTGATCGCCATTCTCTGTCTTCTCGCGCACCTGGAAGAAGCCGCTTCCCTCGATCGCCACGTCATAAGGACTGCTGGACTTGTCGGGATTTCCCGGCGTGAAATCAACGCCATTGGGAGCCAGTTGCACTCCCGCCGACAGCCGCTCGAGTAACGCGTTGCTCGGCATGCCGCCCAGCCCATCTTCATCCCGGGCCGACGCACGCTGGCGCACGATGGGGATGTCCGCCTTGAAGCCGGTCGTGCCAAGGTTCGCGAGGTTGTTGCTGTACACGTCCTGGCGATAGAGCGCCGTCGCCGCGCCCGATGCCGCCATGTACATGCCATAGTCCATGCCCCGCGTACCACAAGCGGCGTGCCAACATCGTTTCGCGCACCATTCGCCCTGCCGCGCAGCCAATGCGTGCACGACTCGGCAGAACCGGCCGACCGGCCAAAAACACCAACGCCCACGACTCTCATCGGGGGCGTCGGCGCGTACTCCTATGTCCGTATCGGGCGAAGCGGCGAAACGAAACGCCTCCCGCACACGCCCGCAAAACGCGCCATTCCACTTTGCTCAGCGACGCCGACGGCTCGCGAGGACCATGCCCGCGCCCAGAAGCCCAACCGTGGCCGGCGCAGGAACCGGGAACTCCATGATGTAACCGCGTCCAAAGTACCAGTTGGGCTCATCATTCCACCAGCCGATGACCTGCCCGGGGACGTACGGATCCTCGTAGTTCACACGCCAGAAGGCGAGTTTGTCTTCACCCTCGCCCCGGTTGTCGCCGTTGTTGGGCTCTGGCTGCGTGGGCTCCCAGTTGTTGTACGAGGAGAACGCTTCGCCCGTGACCCACGACCAGCCATCCGCCGGCTCGGGGCTGCCCGGCACCTGGAACCCGCCAAGCCAATACATGTCGATGACCGCTTGGGCGAGGTTGTCGATGAGGAACTGGTTCTCCGCGGCGGAGGTGATCACCACCATGTGCCCATCGAGACCGAGATGCTTGATCCCGGCGGACTGCGTGAAGGCTTGGTTCCAAGTGATCCCGCCATGCCCGGCGGTCACGTACGCGTAGTAACTGCCCGTGCCGGGGTTGAAGACCGGTGTGGACATATTGATCAACCCCGCAGAAGCCGGGGCCGCCAAGGTGAACATTGAAATCGCGGCAAGGAAGGACAGACGCACACCAGAAAGGCGCGTTGAACGGGTATTCATACTCTCCCCTTCGTAAGCAAAGCGGATCTCTCCGCGCTGCTCCTTCCCGAAGTCAGAATAGTCACCCAAGCGGTTAGTTCCAGCCCAGAGTCCGAAAAAACCGGCAAATCTTGCGCAAGCGACAGGCAGCCACGCGGTTTAGTTATTGGACGACGCTCGGTTCAGAATCCACCGGCATTACACACCGGCCAAGGACCGGCTTCGCCGCGTTTCAAACCCAACGCTCGAATCGCGCCGCTCAGCAACCGTTCTCGAAGCGTGCGAGGAAGAAGAGCAGGTCGTTGATGTCCACGCCGCAGTCGGCTTGGCCTTGTCCAGATCCATTGTCGAGGTCGGCCTCAGTCGAACCGAGCTCGAACTGCGAGAGGAAATAGAGCAAATCGTTGATGTCCACGCCGCCATCGGGCGTGCCCTCGCTCAGGCCGTTGTCGAGATCGGCGTAGCAGAACTGCGAACTGCTGATGCGCGCGACGTAGTTGGCAACGCCGGTGTTGGGGTCCTGGCTGAATGCGAACAGGCTCCACGACGTGCCGTTGAAGTACGATGCGTTCACTGTGTAAAAGCCCGTCACTTGTCCGGCGGCGGTGCCGACCTGGAAACCAAAGTCGCCGGCGTAGTTGTAGTTCTGCAACGCCACGCTCCAGCCGATGTTGTTGAAACCCCCCGTGGTCGTGATGTTTGGCAGCGGAATCGTGACATCGAAGTAGTTGGGCCCGATTTCGCTGGGCGCAGAGGGAAGTTGGACGCACGGGATCGTGGTGGTGTAGAAGGGCGTGCCGGGGCCGAAGACAAGACCGCTTGGATCGCCGTTGTTGAACGTGAACACAATGTCCGTGGACCCGGGCGTCGCACTGTTCGCGACGGCGAGCGAGAGCGTGATCTGTCGCACCGTGAAGGTCGGTGTGCCATCGTCAATAAAGCCGAGCCAGCCCGAGTCGCCGTACTTCACCGTGGAGGCGTTGCTCGTGTTGAACGGCACGAAGAAGCCATTGTTGGACGCGTTCTCGAACACGACCTGCGCAAACGCGGCGGGGGACAACATGGCGGACAGAAGAACAACGGCTGGAACCTGCTTCATGGAAGACCTCTTCATGGGCGAACGATGTTCACATGGAACCCCGTCGCGTCGATTTGCTCACCCCGGAACGGACAGGCAATTTGTACCATGATCTCCCTTTTCAGTCGAGACTTTTGACATTAATTCGCCCGATTGTCCCACGATAACCGCACGGTGCGACGTTTGGGCGCCAATGAAAAAGGCCCGCACATTGGCGGGCCTTTGCAAAGCGTGGGTGTCATCCGGGCGTTATTTCGAGCCGCCGATCCGCATGCCGTAGAACGAACGCCAGACGAAGAAGGCGGAGACGAGGAAGAAGGCGATGGTGAGCCCCAGCGTCAGGCTGGTGTGCTCGCTCCCGTCCTTGCCCTTCATGCTCACGGCGAGCGCGACGGCGAGGAGGCCGAAGAGTGTCGTGAACTTGATCACGGGGTTCATCGCGACCGAGGACGTGTCCTTGAAGGGATCGCCCACGGTGTCGCCCACGACCGTTGCAGCGTGAAGGTCAGAGCCCTTGCCGCGACCGCTGTTCTTGTAGACGGGATCGGTTTCGACGATCTTCTTCGCGTTGTCCCATGCGCCGCCGGCGTTTGCCATGAAGATCGCCTGATACAGCCCGAAGAACGCGATCGAGATGAGGTACCCGATGAAGAAGAACGACTCGTAGAACGCGAAGGCGAGCGTCGCGAAGAAGACGCCCAGGAAGATGTTGAACATGCCCTTCTGTGCGTACTGCGTGCAGATCGTCACCACCTTCTGGCTGTCGGCGACGCTTGCCTTGGTCGAGCCATCCAACTTGATGTTGTCCTTGATGAACTCCACGGCGCGATACGCACCAGTCGAGACGGCCTGCGTCGAGGCGCCCGTGAACCAGTAGATCACCGCGCCACCCGTGATGAGGCCCAGGAGGAACGGCGGGTGGAGGATCGAAAGGAACTCGAGATTGGTCGAGAGGCCATGCGTCAGTTCCACGATGATCGAGAAGATCATGGTGGTGGCGCCGACGACGGCGGTGCCGATGAGCACGGGCTTCGCCGTCGCCTTGAAGGTGTTGCCCGCGCCGTCGTTTTCTTCGAGGTACTCCTTGCCCTTCTCGAAGTTGGGCGAGAAACCAAAGTCCTTCTGAATCTCGGCGTTGATGTTGGGGATCGTCTCGATGGTGGAGAGTTCGTACACGGACTGGGCGTTGTCGGTCACCGGGCCATAGGAGTCAACCGCGATGGTGACGGGGCCCATGCCCAGGAAGCCGAACGCGACAAGGCCGAACGCGAAGACGGCGGGAGCCATCATCAGCGAGCCGAGGTCAGCGCCCGTGGCCTGTCCGATCATGGCGATGTAGTATGCGGCGCCCATCAGGATGACGATGGCCATGCCCAGCCAGTACGCCGAGAAGTTACCAGCGACCAGGCCCGAGAGGATGTTGAGCGAAGCGCCGCCCTGCTCGGAACTCTTGACGACTTCCTTGACGTGCCCGGAGTGCGTGGAGGTGAAGACCTTCACGAGTTCGGGAATGATCGCGCCCGCCGCTGTGCCGCAGGTGATGATGAGGCTGAGTTTCCACCACCAGGCATCGGCGCCAGGTCCAGAGCCGATGGTCGGGATGAGGAAGTAAGAAGCGACGAACGTGAGAGCGATCGAAACGACGGAGGTGAGAACGACGAGGCTCGTCAGCGGGTGCTCGAAGTTCATCTTCGTGGCGTTGGCGTACTTAGCCTTGGCGAACGCCTCGTTGATGAAGTAGGAGAGGGCCGAAGCGATCACCATGATGATGCGCATCGCGAAGAGCCACACGAGCAACTGGATCTGGATGTTGGCGAAGTTGGCGCCCGCAGTCTTCTCGTTGATCGCGAGCATGATGAACGTGATGAGCGCAACGCCCGTGACGCCGTACGTCTCAAAGCCGTCGGCCGAGGGACCGACCGAGTCACCAGCGTTGTCACCGACGCAGTCGGCGATCACGCCCGGGTTACGAGCGTCGTCTTCCTTGATCTTGAAGACGATCTTCATGAGGTCAGAGCCGATGTCGGCGATCTTGGTGAAGATGCCGCCCGCGATACGCAGAGCGGAAGCGCCGAGCGATTCGCCGATCGCGAAGCCGATGAGGCACGCGCCCGAAACGTCCGAGGGGACGAAGAGCAGAATGCCCAGCATGATGAGCAGTTCGACGGAGATCAGCAGCATGCCGATGGACATGCCCGCCTTGAGCGGAATGGCGTAGCAGGGGAAGGGTTTGCCGCGGAGCGAGGCAAACGCCGCACGGCTGTTCGCGAAGGTGTTGACGCGGATGCCGAACCACGCGACGCCGTACGAACCCGCGATGCCGATGAGGCTGAAGACGAGGATGATGGCAACCTTTGACATTGGCATGCCGGGCGCGACGCCCTCGCCCATGGGGATCAGCCAGCCGAAGTACCAGCCGACGATCGCGGCGATGAAGACCCACAAGACCATCAGGAACTTGCCCTGCTGGATCATGTACGACTTGCACGTTGTGTAGATGAGTTCGGAGATCTCGAGCATGGACTTGTGGACGGGCATGTTCTTGAGTTGGGCGTAGATCCAGAGCCCAAAGAGCATGCCGAGCGCCGCCACACCAAGGCCGCCCATCAGGAGGACGTCGCCAGCGATGCCCATGAACTTGACGGCGCTGACGTCAGGGAGCGGGAGGTTTGCCTCGCCGCCAGCGTGGCCAGTGGCTTTGCCGGCGGTGTCAGCGGCCAGTGTGAGTAGGTAATCCAAGCGATCATCTCCTGTACGATGTTCAAACGTCGGTCCGTCGATGTGAGGCACCGGGAACGCTGGGCTCCGCCCAACCCGGAAGAGAGAAGTTCCTCGCCGATCGGGGTGTCGGGTTGGACAGATTCGTCGATCGCTCGACGCCGCCAGCCTGTCACCAACGATTGGATCGGACCATCCCCACGGCGAAGGGCACTTATTGGCCCCATCGCCCCAAAACGAAAAGCGACTCCACGGTTTTCACCGGGGAGCGCAGTCAGTTACTTGGTCGTGTCCTTGTCCTTGAACGCGGGCTTCTCGAAGAACCCATCATCCTTCAGGCGACGGTTGACGCTCTTGCGGGCGGCGCGACGGCGGCGCTCGGAGGGCTTCTCGAAGAACTCCTTGCGCTTGATGTCCTTCGTCAGGCCTTCCTTCTCGCACAACTTCTTGAACCGCCGGAGCATCTGCTCGGTGGACTCGCCGCTCCGTGCCTTGACCCGAATCGCCATGCTTGCCTCGATCTTCTGTGGAATGACCTTCGTACCGTCCGCGACCGGCTCCCCGCGATTGGGAAACACGCGCCGCCACCCGCACTTGCGGGCCCCAAGTAAAGGATTCCCCCCGCGTCTTATCAAGTCCGACCCCTCCTCCAAGCCGCCGCAATTGGCGCAATCGGTCGGGTATTTGGTTGGTGGGTGCCCTATCCTGTGCCCACGCCACGCCCCAGCCCGCTCAGATCGGATCTGGACGGAGACGAAACGAGACGGCGAAACTAGGGATTTCCCGGGCACGGAGGCTTGGTGCAGTTCCGAGAACGAACACTCCGAAGAAGCCCGCCACCGAGATATCCTCGCGGGTCACAGTTTCAAGGATGAACACATGAACGCACATCGGATGGCATTTTTCGCGGTTGTGGCAGGAGCATTGACGTTTTTCGCCGGGTGCAAGACGACCTATTCCACGCACCAGTTGGGCGAACAACGCGTCGTTGCGAAGTACAGCGGCCGAGCCCTCTTTGCGGAAGTGCCCGAGACGGTGCGCGTTCCCGCTGTCATTGCGGCGGCCGACGAGGTCGCCCGGGCACGTGGTTACACCGTGCTCAAGAAGGAAACGACCGAGGAAAACGGGATCATCACGGTCGTCCCGCCCGCGCGCGATTCGATCACGCGACTCGTGATCCACGCCGATCGCGTCGATGTGGGCACGGCGATTCGCATTTCCTTCGAGCCATTCCCGGATCGCCAGTTGTGCGAGTCGTTCTTCGACGCGATCCTGGCGAAGGTCTCGCCGAAGTAAGCGGTTCGGAGATTGGACTTGGCTAAACAGGCGCGAGCGTTTGCTCGGGACCCGCTATGGTCCCGCATGAACGTGCCGGATACAGGACATACTGGGCCCTCGAAGCACGCGCCCAATCGCCTCGCGCGCGAGTCGAGCCCGTACCTCCTGCAGCACGCGCACAATCCCGTGGATTGGTTCGCGTGGGGCGACGAAGCCTTTGAAGAAGCACGCAAGCGAGACGTTCCGATTTTCCTTTCCGTCGGCTACGCCACCTGCTATTGGTGCCACGTCATGGAGCGCGAGTGCTTCGAGAACAAGGCGATCGCGGATCAACTCCGAGCCAACTATGTCAGCGTGAAAGTTGATCGCGAGGAACGCCCCGCGGTGGATGAGTTGTACATGGCCGCCACCACCATCACCACCGGACATGGCGGCTGGCCCATGAGCGTCTTCCTCGAGCCGACGACGCTGAAGCCCTTCTACTGCGGCACGTACTTCCCCGCAGCAGAGATGCCCGGACTGACGGGAAGACCGACGTTTCCCGCACTGCTGAGCGCGATCTCCGACCTGTGGAACAACAACCGAGCGAAAGCACTCGAGCAGGCCAACGTCGTCGCCGAGGCGGTGAAGGAGCAGACGGGCAGCCCATCACGCGACGGCGTCGCGCCCCTGGATTCTTCGACAGTCGCCGACGCCGCATCGACGCTCCTCCGCATGTTCGACCAGGTCGATGGCGGCTTCTCGCGCTCGCCCAAGTTCCCCCAGCCCGTCTTCCTCCAGTTCCTGCTCGATGTCCGCCACGTCGTGGATGAGACGACGCGCGGCACCATCGACCACACCTTGCGTCTCACGCTCGATCGCATGGCGTGTGGCGGGATCTTTGACCAAGTGGGTGGCGGGTTCCATCGCTACAGCGTCGATGCCCACTGGATCGTGCCGCACTTCGAGAAAATGCTGTATGACCAGGCGCAACTCGCGCGCGTCTATGGCATCGCATCGCGCGTCTATGCCGATGACTTCTACGAGGATATCGCACGCCGCACGATCGAGTGTGTCCGGCGTGATTTCCGAGACGGATCGTCGAGCGGCGTCGGGTTTTTCTCCGCGCTCGACGCCGAGGTCGATTCTCGCGAGGGTCTCAACTACCTGTGGACCAGGGAAGACGTGCGTCACGCACTTGGCAGTTCGGGCAACGTTTCAGACGCCGCGTTCGCGTGCGATGTCTATGGCCTTGACAGTGGCGCCAACTTCAAGGATCCGCACCACGCGAGCGAACCCGCGCGCAACGTCCTCCGCCTCGAAGCAAGGCCCGAGCGCGTGGCAGAACGTCTCGGCAAGAGCGCCTCAGAGTTCGCTACTAGATTGGCGACCGTGAACCAGCGGTTGCTCGCGGTGCGCACCCAGCGAAAACAGCCGCGCACCGACGACAAAACTGTTGCATCGTGGAACGGGCTGATGATCACCGCCCTCGCCGACGTCGGGCATGCCCTTGCGGATCAGGGCATGATCGATGACGCCCGCTCGGCTCTTGGGTTCGTGCTCGAAAACCTGCGAACAAGCGGGCCGAACGGCGGTCGTCGCCTCGCCCGCGCCTGGAGAAACGGCCCCAGCACGGCCCAAGGCGTGCTCGAGGACTATGCAAACCTCCTCGAAGCGATCGCGGCACTCGCTCACGCCGTGCCAGAGAACAAGCAGGCGATGCTTGAAAGCGCCCGCGAGTTGCTCGCCGTGATCGATCGAGACTTTGTCGCGGCCGATGGTTCCCTCACCGACTCGCCCCGCGACGCACAGCACCTGTTCGTGAACACGCTCGCATCGCACGATGGCGCGATGCCCAGTGCCGTGGGGACACTGTTGCATGCGTTGCTCGATCTCCATGAAGTCACGGGAGACCACGCCTTTGTGCGACGCGCCCGCGAGATTCTCGCGTCCATCAGCGCGAGCATCGCCGCACATCCAGTCTCGACCATCCAATCAACTCGCGCGCTGCTGCGTCTGCTTATGAGCGGCGAGTTGGCACCGGAAGAAGCCGCCGCGAGCACGGCATCCCCATCCGCTGGCAGCAATAGCCGAGCGTCGCAAGCGACCGACGACTTTTCGCCCGTCGAGGTCTATGCAGACCTCGAGCGTGTGCTCGTGTCCGAGGAGATTCCCGGCTCTCTCACGCTCGCGGTGCGCATCGCGCCCGGGCACCATCTCATCGCCGCCGACCCGGGCGCGGCAGTGGGGGGCCTGCTCCCGTTCCGCGTCGGCATCGTGCACGGCAAGGGCATCGCGGCCTACGCGGACTACCCGGCGGGCAACGACTTCGGCGTCCCGGGTGCGGGCACGATCAAGGTCTACGAGGGCGAGATCGAGGTGCCGATTGTGCTCGAACGAACCGGCGAGATTGCTGGTAATCCACTGCTGTGCGTCGCGTTCCAGGCGTGTACCAGTTCGGAGTGCCTCGCGCCGCGCACGCTGGAGATTGACGTCGCGATCGATCGGGCGTGAGCGCCACGATTCGCTCCGAAGACTCCGCTCATCGTGGGCGTGCAATGCGAGAAGTGTCTTTGGGAGTACTCGCGATGCGAAGCGTCACGCTATGCGCACGTCCACGATCTCGCATTCGACGCTGCTTCTCCCGCTCCACGTGTTGATCTTGGGAGACACGATCGCCTCGATCGCGCTGCCCGCCGGCAACTTGTGGATGTGCTCCGCCCAGTTCCATGCGAAGAACCGAACACCCGGCGAGCCTGGTCCCGTCGTCGCGGTGAACGAGAGATGCTTGTTCAAACTGCCAAACGTCTGTGGCCGCCCGACCATGCAAATGCCGCCGAGGCGCACCATCGGACGCGGGTTGTCCGCGCCGAACGGCGCGAGCGAATCGAGTTGCTTCACCGCCATCGCGTTCAGTTCTGCGAGCGACGCGACGGTGTCGAACTTCGCCGTGCGCTTGAGATCGGCTGGCTTGAGCATCGTGTTGCAATGCTCGATGAACTGCTCCGCAAAGGCGTCGAGGCGGGAGTCTTCGATCTTCATCCCGGCCGCCATCGCGTGCCCGCCGAACTGCGCGAGATTGTCCTTGCAATGCTCGAGTGCGGCGTGCAGCGAGAACCCCTCGATCGAGCGTCCGGAGCCATGGCACACACCATCGTGACGCTGGAGCAAGATCGTGGGTCGCGAGTATCGCTCGACCAGTTTCGAGCAGACGATGCCGACGATTCCGCGATGCCATTCCTCGTGCGCCAGCACGATCGCACGGCGCCCATCAGTGTGCATCCCTTTCGCCTCGACCAGTTCGCATGCCTGCTCGAAAATCTTCCGCTCGCCCGCACGCCGCTCATCATTGAGTCGCGACAACTGCTCCGCGATCGCGTTCGCGCGAGCGCCCGTCGCGGTCGTCAGCAACTCCACGGCCTCGCGCGCGTGCCCCAGCCGACCAACAGCGTTCAACCGCGGGCCTAACTTGAAACCGACGTCTTCCTCGACGACCTTGGCATCGGCGAGGCCCGACGCCTCGATGAGCGCGTTGAGCCCCTCGAAACGCGTGTGCCGCATGCGTCGGAGGCCAAAGGTCGCGATCACGCGATTTTCGCCACGCAGGGGCACGACATCCGCGATCACGCCAAGCGACGCGAGCGCGAGCACGTCGAGCAGAAGTGATCGCATTTCCTCACCGACGCGCTGGGAACCCGCCGCGAGCGTCGCGATTCGCCACGCCACCTTGAATGCAACCGCACTCCCCGATAGTTCCGGGAATGGATACGGCGCGACGCCCGGCCTCTTGGGGTGCACGTGTGCGAGTGCCAAAGGCAACTCCGCCTCACTCGTCGGCGGCGTGTGGTGATCGGTGATGATGAGTTGAGTCGAAGTCCCTTCGAGCGCCACCGATGCGGCCTTCGCCGTGATCCCGCAATCCACCGACACGATCAGGTCCGCGCCGTCCTTCGCCAACTTCGCGAGCGCCTCGGCGTTGAGTCCATATCCCTCCTCCATCCGGTGCGGCACATACGTCGCGACGTTCGCGCCCGGCGCGACGAACGTCAGCACATGGTACAGGATCGCCGAGGCGGTGATTCCATCGACGTCGTAGTCGCCATAGATCACGATCGACTTTCCTGACCGGGCCGCTTCCAGCATGCACGCCGCGGCCTTGTCGAGATCGGGCATAAGCGACGGGTCGTGCAGTTTGCCGAGCGTGGGCTCCAGAAAGTCCCGGGCGGCGTCGCCCATCAGCCCACGCGCTCTGAGCACGCGTGCAACCAGCGCCTCGCCCGCCGGCGAACTGGCGGCGGGGTCTCGGGGAAGCCACAACTTGGTCAGGCCTTGGGTGTGCATTGGGCGGCGTAGGAAACGGATCAGACACAAGATAGGCCGTGCTCGGCGCGGCACGACAGACCCGCCATGTGGTGATTCCACCGAATGCGACCGATCGCCCGATGAAGGGCTCAAGAATCGGGTAGGATGGAGTCCAGATTCACGCGCTTTCAGCAAGGGTATCCGACATGGTCCGACTCTCCAAGATCTACACCAAGACCGGCGACGACGGCACCACAGGCCTCGCCAGCGGCGAACGCGTCCCCAAGGACCATCTCCGGGTCGAGTGCTATGGCACGGTTGACGAGGCAAACGCCGCCGTGGGCTTGGCCGTTCTTCGCTGCAAGAAAGGCAAGGACAAGGGCATCGGAGACGTGCTCCGCTCTGTCCAGAACGATTTGTTCGACGCCGGTGCCGATCTCGCCACACCGATTGTGCAGGACGAGAAGCCGGGGCAGGCCCTTCGTGTGACGCACGCTCAGACGCTTCGCCTCGAGAAGACGATCGACTCGTACAACGAGAATCTCGCGCCGCTCAAGAGTTTCGTGCTGCCCGGCGGGTCGGACTTCGCGGGCGCGCTGCACTTGGCACGCACGATCGTCCGCCGTGCAGAGCGTATTGCAGTCTCTCTACTCACACGCGAGCCAGGAAGAACCAATCCCGAGGCGATCAAGTACCTGAATCGATTGAGCGATCTGCTCTTTGTCCTTTCTCGCGTCGCCAACAGCAATGGCAAGAAGGACACGCTCTGGGTTCCCGGCGCGAATCGCGACAAGAAGAAGTAAAGCGAGGATCGGAGGCAGAACGTGAGGCGGGTTCCAGGCGAGCACATGATGATCACGGCCGAGTTCGGCAGCGAACTCGAGGCCGAACGTCTCGTGCGACTGCGCCGCCGGTTCCTGTGGTACACGGGCACCGTCGCGACGATCAACTCGCTTGGTCTTTTGAAGGAAGTCATCTTTGCCGATCGGACGAGCGAGGACTTTTCGATCCCCTCGCTGCTTCTCGCGCTCACGAGCCTGATCCTCTACGTGGTTGCGTGGGTCCATGTGCGACGCCATCGCCACACGCGCTGGCCCTTGCTCACGATCACGACCTGGCTCATTGTCGCGAGCGGCACGCTGACGCTCCTCGCCGGGCCGATCACGATGGTCCAGAGCACCGCGCGAGATCGCGGCATGCCCGTGGCCCACGCGTTTGGCGAAGTGGTCGAGATGGACCTTGCCGACGAGGACAAGCCCATCACCCACGCACCAGACCTCAACGGCGCGAAGGTCACGCCCGAGGCCATCGATGATGAGCAGCCCACGGCGGCCGATCGTGTCTGGCGCGGGAAGCGCAGGCCCGCGACAGTGAACTACCTCGGCGGCTGGGGCGTGTTCAACATTCTGCTCACGCACGTTCTGGCATGTGCTTTCCTCCCGTGGACCGCGAAGGAGTCCATCAGGCCCATCCTGCCGCTGCTGGTGATCAACGCCGTGGTGACGCTGCTGATGCTGACGTACCTGCGCTGGATCGGCTCGACCAACTCGGATTCATGGATGTTCGCGGGGATCGTGATCCTGTTCTCGCCGCTGGTCGCGTCGCCGGGTACGGCGCTGTGTTGGTGGCGGCACAGCCGTTTCCGTGATGAGGTCACGGGCCGACTGGTGCGCGGGCGCTATGCCGAAATGCGCCGTGAACTCACCGACGCGCGGCGTATCCACGAGTCCCTGTTCCCCAAGATGCTCATCGATGGGCCGATCACGTTCTCGTACGTGTACGAACCCATGCGCCAGATCGGCGGCGACTACCTCTACGCCCAGGTCATCCCTGGCGAGTCGAAGGGCCTGCACCTGGTCATCATGGACGTGACGGGGCACGGGATTCCCGCTGCCCTCACAGTCAATCGCCTGCATGGCGAACTGCAGCGGATCTTTGCCGAGCAGCCGACGGTCGCGCCAGGCGAGGTCCTGCGGCTCCTGAACCGGTATGTGAACCTCACGATGGCCGACCACGCCCTGTTCGTGACCGCGCTGTGCCTGCGGGTGGATCCGGCGCGGCAGAAGGTGGAGTATGCCAGTGGCGGGCATCCACCGGCGTACATCCGAACGGTCGATGGTTTCGTGCATGAGTTGCCTGCGACGACGTATTTGCTGGGTGCAGAGGCCGACCAGTTCTTCCAGCCCGGCCAGGCCGAGGCTCAGTTCAGGCCCGGCGATCGCATCGCGGCGTTTACAGATGGCGCGATCGAGGCGCGAGGCCCGGCGGGCAAGATGATCGGCCTCGCCGGGATGCGTGCCCTCATCGCCAGGACCGAGACGCGCGGCGAACGCCACTGGGCCGCGAAGTTGCTGCAGGCGATCGACCAGTTCCGCGCAGGTCCCCCGAGCGACGACACGCTCGTCGTTGAGATCGGATTCACGCTGCAGTCTGGTCCTGTGACCGTGTCGGCACCGAGCACGGCTGTGGCGAAGGTGTAAAACCAACGCCCACGATGAGATCCACCGAATCGTGGCACTCCGGCGTGTGAGATCGCCTCTCTCAGTGCTTCACACCCTCGATCTTGCCCTTCGTGTATTTCTGAAGGGCCTTGTCGAAATCGACGCCATTGATGTTGGCGAGGGTGGTGAGCCAGGCGAGGACGTCGGCGAACTCTTCGTCGAGGTTGGCGCGTTCTTCGGGGGTGGGTGTGCGTCCGGGGGCGTTGTTCTGGAGGGCGGTGGCGAGTTCGCCGACTTCTTCCATGAGCCAGAGGAAGGTGCCGGGGGTGCCGCGGGCGTGGTCGGTGGCGTAGTACTTCTCGCGGATGAGGGCTTGGAAGGCGTTGAAGGTGAGGTGTTGCATGGGAATGGTCCTGCGCTGGGTGGGGGTGGGGGGCGTTTGGCTTGGATTTGGGTGGGATGACCCGCCGAAATGGGCATGAATCGGTTGGGACGATAGTCTTCAGAGCGATGGATGGTGGCGATTGGCTTGCCCGGTCGGGAGGCGGGGCTATCATTGAGGCCCTGCGCTGACGGGTAGTCCGGCGGCGGTTGTGGGATGATTGCACGACGATTCTGGACTATTTTGCCATGCCGACGATCAACCAGTTGATTCGCAACCCCCGCCGCTCGCTCTCCAAGACGAACAAGGTCAAGGACTTGCAGCGCAGCCCCCAGAAGCGCGGCGTGTGCCTGATCGTCAAGACGACGACCCCGAAGAAGCCCAACTCGGCTCTTCGTAAGGTGGCAAAGGTTCGCTTGTCCAACGGCAAGGAAGTCACTGCCTACATCGGCGGCGAAGGGCACAATCTTCAGGAACACAGCATCGTTCTCGTCCGTGGCGGCCGCGTCCGCGACCTTCCCGGTGTGCGTTACCACATCGTGCGCGGCAGCCTCGACTGCCTTGGCGTTGAGGACCGCAAGCAGGGCCGTTCGAAGTACGGCGCCAAGCGGGCGAAGGGTAAGTAAGAGGCAATGGGCAGTAGGCAATGGGCAATAGGCCCGAGCCGAAAGCCCTGAAAATGACTGACAATTTGGGGCTTTGTGAGAGTTCAAGGCGTGTAGCCTTGTGCCTCGCAGAACCCGGCAGTAATCGAGTGGAACCAGCCCGGTTTCATCGGTGAACAGTGCAGCGGAGGCCAGTTGGTTTCCGTCCAGCCGAAGGAGTTTTGGAATGGGTCGCAAGAGTTTTACCGCCGCCGCCACGCAGTTGAAGCCCGATCCCCGTTACGGCGATCCGGTGCTGGCTCGCTTTATCAACTGCGTGATGTCGGATGGCAAGAAGGCCACCGCCCAGCGCGTGGTCTATGACGCGTTCGACATCATCACGACCAAACTCGAGAAGGAAACCGACCCCAACGCCCCGAAGGAGCCGATCGTCCTGTTCCAGATGGCCCTCGAGAACGTGAAGCCCTTCGTCGAAGTCCGCAGCAAGCGCATCGGCGGTGCGAACTACCAAGTCCCGATGCAGGTAAACCGCAAGCGTCAGCAAAGCCTCGCGTTCCGCTGGATTCTTGAAGCGGTGCGTTCCGAGAAGGGCCGTCCCGTTGCCGCTCGCCTCGCCGACGAGTTGTACGCGGCTGCCAAGAAGGAAGGCAAGGCGATGAGCACCCGCGAGCAAACGCACAAGATGGCGGAAGCCAACCGCGCGTTTGCCCACTTCGCGAACTGATCGCTGGATTGAGCATCGAAGTTTCGAATAAGCCCCGGGCAACTCGCCCGGGGTTTTTCGTTTGATGGGATCGAATCGTGGCGATCGCTTTTTCGCACGCGGTGTTCGCGGTTCGCGTATCGTGCAAAGCATGAAAAAACCCGCTGTTTCCAGCGGGCTTCGCGTGATTCCTGGGATTGGGAACTATCAGGCCTTCTTCTCGGCCTTGTCGGCGGCGGGGGTCTTTGCCTGCTCCTGGCCGGCGACGGCGAGGCCGGCGACCTGCTTCATGCCGCGACGGCGATCGCGGAGGCGACGGCTCTTGCCAGCGCGGTCGCGGAGGTAGTACAACTTGGCGCGACGGCTGTCGGCGCGGCGGACGGCCTCGATCTTGGCGACCAATGGGCTGTTGAGCGGGAAGCAACGCTCGATGCCGACTTCCTCGACGATGCGGCGGACGGTCATCATCTCGTTGATGCCGTGGCCAGAGCGAGCGATGAGGACGCCCTGGAAGACCTGGGTGCGCTCTTTATCGCCTTCAACGATGCGGAAGTGGACGTTCACGGTGTCGCCGACGTCGACGCGCGGGACGTCGCTCTTGATGAAGTCTTTCTCGACCATGTCGAGGATCTGTTGCTGGGACATCTTGGCCATGGCGCACCTGCCGGGAAAAAGGAAGACTCTGACAGAAGCCGAACGCTCGGTCTATCGAGTCGGGCCCAGAGGATAGGCGTCTTTGAAGCCCTGGTAAAGCCCGCGAAAGATGCTGTGAAAGGGCGTTGACAGGACGGGAATGCGGGCGAATCGGCGAGGCGAGGGTCAGGGCTGGAGGATGCCACGGCCGGGCTGCAGGGCGCTCATGGCCTCCTTCACCCGGGCACGGCGCTCGAGAAGGACTCGGCGGTTCTTTTCCATTTGGGTTCGCCGCTCGCCGCCGACGTTGGGGTCGTCGATCTGCATGTCGATTGCCTGGAGGCGAGTGTCGATGTTTCGAAGTTCGCGATTGAGGGTGGAAAGGCGGGTTTGCAGTTCGCCTGGGTTGGAGGTGAAGCGTTCGAGTTGTGCTTCGCCCACGGCTCCTTGGCGGCCGCCGGCAGAGGGGGCGCTGGGGCGCTCGATGTCTTCCGCGGCGAGTTTGGCTGCTTCTTCGCGGGCGACTTCGTTGGTGTGGACCTTGACGCCTTCCCAGTGTGGCTGGAGGTCGAGGGGCGCGGCGGGCTTGGCGTTCACCATCGCGCGATCGAGTTTGAGGCGGAAGGCATCGCGCAGGACCGCGGGCTCCACCGAACGTTGATTGGCGGCGAACTGGTCCCTGCGATCAAGGTCGGGCAAACTGCCGAGGGTGAGGCGGACGATGATGGGCTTTCCCTGCCTGAAAATACGGAGCGAAACGCGTTCGCCGGGCTCGCGGGATTGGATGACGCGCTTGCCCTCGTCCATGCTGTGGATGCGGACATCGTCCATCGCATAGATGGTGTCGCCGGGCTTCAGGACGCGGTGGGAATCGAAGCCCTCGAAGGTCCCTTCGATGACGGCGCCGCTCTCCATTCCGCCCACGAAGCCGCGCTGGAAACTGATGCCCAGTGCGGCGCGAGGTGTGGAGGCGAAGCGTTCCCAGGTGAGGCGTGTGAGGCGTTCACGCTGCTCAGCGGAAAGCGAGTCACGCTTCAGGAACTCGAAGAGCGAATCGAGGTTGGGGCGTGCGGCGGCGAGTCTGGTCGTCGCGTCCGTTCGCTCCCAGAGCGAGGGCGCGCCCAGCGATCGCACGAGCGCTTCGAGATCGACAGCGGCTGGCGGAGCCGATTCGGGCGTAGTGATTTTCGCGGTGGCTGTGAACGGGCGCAGTGGTTGTTCTGCGGCGGCGGCGAACGACGCGGCGATCGCGCAGGACGCGATGCTGGCGACGGTGATGAGCGGGAGGCGTGATGAAATCATCGGTCGCGGTTCCCCTGCGGACGGCCCAGAGGCTGGGCCGTGAAGTCGGCCCTCACCCCGGGGGTGGAACCCCGCAAGGCCGACTGCGTGAAGGAAGTGTACCCGATTGGCCGGTTTCGGCGCGGACTATTCGACGTTTTGGGCTTGCTCTTTGATGCGGTCGATCGCACCCTTGATCTCGACGGCGGAGCGGGAGATTGCTGCGTCGGGAGACTTGCTGGCGATGGTGTTGGTCTCGCGGAGCATTTCCTGAGCGACAAAGTCCAGCGTGCGGCCCACGGGACGCAGATCTGACGCGGAAAGCAGGTCTTTGAACTGGTCCAGGTGCCCGGTCAGGCGCTTGGTTTCCTCGGCGATATCGGTGCGTTCGGCGTAGACGGCGATCTCGCGGATGAGGTCAACCTGGGAAAGGTTGATCTGGGCATCCTTGAGAAGGGCCTCGATGCGGGCCTTGAGGCGGGTCTCATAATCCGCGATGACCTGCGGGGAGAGGCGGATGATGTCGACGAGGCGCTGGGCGATGTCCTTGCGGTGGCTCTCAAGGTCTTCTTGCAGGGCCCGGCCTTCGCGGTCACGCATCTCGATGAGTTGCTTGAGGGCTTTCTGCAGGAGAGGAATGAACGCGGTGCGGGCACGCTCGAAGCGCTCCTCTTCGTTGGCGGGAGGCTGCAGAACGCCAGGGAGGCTGAGCAGCGCTGCGGTGTCCACGACAGGGGTGACGCCCTCCACCTTGGGCATGAGTTTGATCTGCTCGATGTAGCGATTGAGGGCTTTGGCGTTGATCTCGAAAGCAGCAGTTTCGGTGGCATCGGCGCAGCGGGCGTTAACGGTGACGGTGCCGCGGGTGATGAGGGTGCGGAGGACCTGCTCCATCTCGGCCTCGAGTCCCTGGTACTCGTCGGGGAGGCGGATGGTGGCCTTGAAGTACTTGCTGTTGAGGGAGCGGACTTCAACGAAGAAGTGAGCGCCCCCGACCTGGGCGGATGCTTCGCCATAGCCGGTCATGCTTCGAATCAAGAGCCGACCCCTTTCGAGAGTGGTTGACGGTTCGGGAGCGACCGGCTCACTTGGGAGCGGTCGCGGGATCGGGCTTAGGAGCCTCGGGGGTGGTGGCAGGGGCCTGACCCGACGCGGGGGGGGTCACTGGGGCTGGGGTGCCTTCGGCGGGCTTGGAGGCGCCGGGAGTCTCTGCAGGCGGCTGGGAGCCTGCGGGGGCGTCCGAAGGGACGGGCGGGGTCGAGGCTGGAGCCTCGGGTGGCGTCCCGGCTGGCTGGTCGCCCGCGCCCGGGGTTGGCGCGATGGCTGGGGGTGTCGCCTTGGGATTGGCGGCGGCTTTGGTGCCGTAGTTCAGGGCGATGGCGGCGAGGAGGTAGACCACAAACATGGAGATGGTGAGGACGGTAAGTGCGTCGCCGGTTTTGGTGCCGAAGGCAGTCTGGCCCGAGCCTGAGCCGCCGCCGAAGGCACCGGCGAGGCCGCCGCCTTGGGGGCGCTGGACGAGGACGGTGAGGATGACCAAGCCGCAGATGAGCAGGAAGAGCACCATCAGGACGGCGAGAACCCATTGATTCCAAGCAAGCGTGAGCAGCATCGAACTCTCCGACCCCACGATCGCCGGTCTCCTGCCGTGACGGGGGAGGGATAGTAGGAGCAGCGGGAAGGGCGGGAACGCGAGTTCGGGTTCTAGTGGTGGGCGCCTGCGTCGGCGGCGGGTTTGGCCTTGGCGGCGGCCTTGTTCTTGCGGGGGGGCTTCTTCGCGGGGGCCTTGGGCTTGGGAGCGCCGTGGCCATCGTCCTTCTTGGCGTCGCCGTGCCCGCCTGCGGATTCGCCATGACCACCCGGCGCGGCACCATGGGCGTCATCGCCGTGAGCGCCGTCGGCATGAGCGACGGGGATGGTTGGCGGGTTGCCTTCCTGGAAATCGAAGGCGCCGGGCTCGTGGGTGATGGTCTCCGGCGTACGTGTGAGAACGACGGCCCAGAGGACGGCGGAGAAGAAGATCGTGCCACAGGCAATCCAGCCGACGCTCTGGCGAATGACCGCGGGCTTTCCTGCGAGCGGCGCTGAGAGGGGCGCGAGGGCTTTGGCGATGAAGGGTGTAAGGCTCGGCACGCGGATTTTGAGGCGTGGCTTTTTCGCGGGTGCTTCGCGGGGCGAGTCGCTTGGTGGTTCGGAAGGGGATGGTGCGGTCGCGGCGGACTGGCGGGCCTGCGTGTTGGTGGTGGAGGCTGCGGCGGGAGCGGGAAGTTCGATGTCGACGGGCGTCTGGTCGAGCATCTTGCCGGCGATCTTCGAGACTTCTTCGTCGATAGCGGCGAGCGACGCGGGCGCAGTTGAGGTTGAGGCGACCGGCGCTGGTGTCGTGGATTGGGTCGGCGAAGCGGCGACGGTTGGCGTGGCGACCGGTGCAGGAGTCTCTGTGACTTGCGCGACGGCGGCGGGTGGTGGTGGAGGTGCTGTTGGAGCCGTCACTTCGACGGGTGCGGCTGAGTTTGACTGTACTTGCTGGATGAGCGAGTCGACCTGCGCGAGGAGGTCTTCGTGCGAGATTGGTTCTGGCGCGGGTGGTGCGGAGGTTGGCGTTTCGGTGTGAGTTGCCGCAGCGGCAGTGGCGACTGGCGCGGGTTGGTCTGCGACGGCCGCGATGGCGGGAATGGCATCGCTGGCCGGAGTCGCGTTTGTCGGATTCGCAACAGCGGGAGCGGCAGCGACGGTGTCCGTGGCGGGTGCGAGCGCGTCGGAAGGTGCGGCGGGTGCTGGTGCGGTCTCGTGGCTTGCGACTTCCGCGGCGACGTCGTTGGCGAGCGTCTGGCCCGCGTCGTCGATCTGGGCGAGGAGATCATCGACCATGTTGGCGAGGTCGAAGTCGTCGTTGGATGTGGGGGCTTGCGGCGGGGGCGGAGGCGTGGGCGCGGGGGTAGACGCCACCGTAGTGTCGGCGGGTGGTGCGCTGGGGTTGTTCGGAGCCTTGCTCATCCGTGAGGCTGGAAGACGAAACGAGAGTGACGGGCGCGGCGCATCCCCTGCGGCAGATGACGCCCGACGGGCAGATAATCGGCGTGTTGTAGGGGTGACTCAAGGGACCCAATGGGAGTCGACAGGGAGCCGACAGGCTGGGGCCTGATATCGGACGGTCGGGGTGTGGAAAGTATCTGCAGAGCAGGGGAAACGGACCATGGGCGTGCATCGACTGTTCGAAGAGGGACTGGTTGCCCGGGATGGGGACGTGATCGTCATTGGCGGGGAAGAGGCGTACCACGCTGCGAGGGTGAAACGTGTGGAGGTCGGCGAGCGAGTTCAGGTGCTCAACGGGGCGGGGCTGCTGGCGGACGGGGAAGTTGCGGAGATTCGGAAAGGGCGAGACGGGTGGGAAGTGGCGGTGCGCGTGCTCGGCGCGAGGGTGATGGAGGTTGAGAAGCCGCAGGTTGAAGTGTGGACTGGCGTGCCCAAAGGGGATCGCTTGGAGGACATGGTGGACCAGTTGGCGCAAATTGGCGTGGCGGCGTGGGGGCCTGTGCATGCGGCGCGGAGCGTGGTGGAGCCCAGGGAAGGGAAGATGACGCGCGTGAGTCGGCGTGCTGTGGAAGCGAGCAAGCAATGCGGGCGGGCGTGGTCGATGCGTGTGGAGGAGGGAGGGGATTTGAAGGTGGCGTTGGGGGCGGCACCATCGCGCGTCCGGGTGGTTCTGGCGGACGCGAGTGGCGGGGGGTACGTTCGCACCGGGGCAGAGCGGATCCGGGTGCTCGTGGGTCCTGAGGGCGGTTGGACGGAGGATGAGGTCCGGATGGCGCGGGAAGCGGGGGCGGCGGTGGCTCGATTCGGGGCGCACGTGATGCGGGTTGAGACGGCAGGGCCGGTGGCGGCGGCTGTGGTGTTGGCGACCGAAGCGCGTGAGTAGTTCTCGGGATGTGTTTTTGCAGGGTTAGCATTGCTGAGGGGTGTCGGTTGTCGTCTGTAGGCGGGTGTCGGCTGGGTTATCCTCTGGCATGCCCGGGGACCCTTTGGGAGGTATGCCATGCGCTGGAACTGCGTGAACGGACTGTTGTGGAGTGGGATCGCGGCTGGGATGATGGTGTTGGCGGGGCACGCTATCGCGATGCAGCCCAAGGTTGGCGAGGTGGGGCGCGGGACCGAAGTGGTGGCGGGCGCGCTCACGGCGGAGGAGCGGGCGCGGGCGCTGGCGATGATGGACAAGGCCGTCGCTTTTCTCAGGACCAAGCAGGACAAGGCGAGCGGCGGGTGGAACGTGAGCGCGGAGCGTCCGGTGTTTCCGGCGATCACCGGGCTGGTCGTCAGTGGCATGCTTGGCACGCCGAGTGTGGGGATGATGGACGACAGCGTCGGCCTCGCGCACAAGTTCATTTTGAACTACGTGAAGGATGACGGCGGGATTTATGGCATGGCTGGCGAGCAGGCGATGCTCCCCAGTTACAACACGGCGATCTGCGTGTCGGCGTTGTCGAAGTTCACGGATGCGCGATCGAAGGACGCGATGAAGAAGGGCGCGGAGTTTCTGAAGCGTTTGCAGAACAGCGAGGGGGCGGCGTTTGACAAGGGCGCGATGAAGGACGCCGGGGAGAAAGTTGGCAAGGACCATCCGTTTTATGGTGGATGGGGTTATGGCAATAGCGGACGGCCTGACCTGTCGAACAGCGGATTTGCGATCGAGGCGTTGCATGCGGCGGGTGTCGACGCGAGCGATCCGGCGTTTCAGCGGGCGCTGGTCTTCCTTCAGCGCGTGCAGATGGTTGAGAAGATCGATGGAAAGCCTGTGAACGACATGGACTACGCCAAGGGTTCAAAGCAGGGCGGGTTCATCTACTCGACGAGTTTGAGCAAGGACAAGATGGGTTCGGGCGAGACGAAGAGCGAGATGATCGAGGAGACGCTGGACGATGGTTCCAAGGTCAGTCGTCTTCGCGCGTATGGGTCTATGACGTACGCGGGGTTCAAGAGTTACCTGTACGCTGGGCTCTCGAAGGATGATCCGCGGGTGACGGCGGCTCGCGAGTGGATGAAGTTGCACTACACGCTCAAGGAGAATCCGGGCGTTGGCACGGATGGGCTGTACTACTACTTCGTGACGTTTGCGCGGGCGAATGCGGCGTTTGGCGAGGCGTCGATTGAGATTGTGAATCCGGAAACGAAGGCGAAGGAAACAAAGCGGTGGGCGGCGGACCTGATCAATCGGCTGGCCGAGTTGCAGGAGCCTGATGGGTCGTTCAAGAGCGTGGATGATCGATGGATGGAGAATGATCCGGTTCTGATCACGGCGTATTCGCTGATTGCGCTGGGAGAGGCCGTAAAGCAGTGAGTGGTCGTGTTTGGACGAATGTTCGGGCGCGTTTGGCGGTGTCTCGCTGGCGGGCCCTTTGAGTTTGGGAGTGTGGCATGGCGGAGAAGAACGGCTCGTATGCGGAACTTGTGAAGATGCATCGCGAGGCGGCGGCGCTGTCGTCCGTGTCCCAGTTGCTCAACTGGGATCAGGAAACCTATATGCCGCCTCGTGCAGCGCCGTTTCGTGCGGAGCAGATGGCGGAGTTGGCGCGGATCGTGCACGATCGGCGGACGAACCCACGCGTCGGGGAATTGATTTCGGCGTGCGAGAACAACGGGGTGATGAAGGATCCGACGACGGCGGCGAACGTCCGCGAGATGCGCCGCGACTTTGACCAATCCACGCGGCTGCCATCGGACCTTGTGGCTGAGTTGGCGCTGACGGCGAGCCAATCACAGGAGGCATGGAAGCACGCGCGCGAGAAGAGCGACTTTGCGGCGTTTGCACCGTGGCTTGAGAAGATGATGGGTTTGTCGCGGCGCAAGGCGGAGTGCCTGGGCGTTGGGCCGGGCGGCGAGTTGTATGACGCGTTGATTGATGAGCATGAGCCTGGGATGACGGCGAGGGCGGTGGAGGCAACGTTCACGCCCTTGCGCAAGCAGTTGGCAGATTTGATCGCGGAGATCGCGGCGGTGTCTGGGACGAAGAAGGGAAAGGTCAGCACGAAATGCCTCGATGTGAAACTGGAGCCTGACGCGCAGCACAAGTTTGGTTTGCACGTGCTACGGAAGATGGGGTTTGATCTTGACGCGGGGCGGCTGGACGTGACGACGCATCCGTTCTGCTCGGGGATGGCGCCTGGCGACACGCGGTTGACGACGCGCTATCGGGAGGAGAAGTTCACCGATGCGTTGTTCGGCACGCTGCACGAGATGGGGCACGGCTTGTATGAGCAGGGGTTGCCCAAGATCGGCGAGGGGGCGGGTAAGGGGCTGGACTTGTATGGAACGCCACTGACTGAGTCGATCAGTCTGGGGATCCACGAGAGCCAGAGTCGCATGTGGGAGAACTTTGTCGGGCGTGGGAAGCCCTTCTGGAAGTGGGCGTTGCCGCTCTCCAAGAAGTACTTTGGCAAGGCGTTGCAGAAGTACAGCGTGAAGGACTTCCATGCGGCGGTGAACACGACGACGCCGAGCATGATTCGCGTGGAGGCGGATGAGACGACGTACAACATGCACGTGATGATTCGCTTTGAGATTGAGCGGGCGCTGATCTCGGGGGCGATGAAGGTGAAGGACGTGCCGGGCGAGTGGAACGCGCGGTACAAGGATTATCTGGGCGTGAAAGTGCCGGACGATCGGCGCGGGTGTTTGCAGGACGTGCACTGGAGTTTCGGGTTGGTGGGGTATTTCCCGACGTACACGCTGGGGAACCTCTACGCGGCCCAGTTCTGGGAAACCATCGTGACGGAAATTCCGGATGTCGAGAAGCGCATGGCGAAGGGGGACTTCGCGGCGTTGCGGGCGTGGCTGCTTGAAAAGATCCATCGGCACGGGAAGCGGTATCGTGCTGCCGAGTTGTGCGAGAAGGTGACTGGCAAGGCGTTGAGCGCTGAGCCCTTGATGCGGCACCTGCGTGGCAAGGCGAAGGCTGTTTACGGGATCAAGTGATTTCACCGTTGAATGTGTGGACGAGTTGATAGGAGCGCGATGCCGACTGGAGCGGGATTACAAAGCGGGAAGAACGGTCGTGTGTACGACCTGTGCGTGATCGGCTCCGGGCCGGCGGGGCAGAAGTGCGCGATCCAGGCGGCGAAACTTGGAAAGCGCGTCTGCATCGTGGAAAAGCGTGACGTCGTCGGCGGGGTCGCGGTAAACACGGGGACGATCCCGAGCAAGGCGCTGCGCGAGGCGATTTTGCGGGCTCTTGATCACGGCGGGGTGTTCACGCGATCGGCGGACTTTGCGGCGGCGGGCACGAACGGGCGGGGCGTGACGTTCGCGAAGTTGCTGGGGTCGACGAACGAGGTGATCAAGGCGGAGATCGACCTGATCCGCGGGCATCTTGATTCCAATGGGATCGAGGTGATGACGGGGACGGCGAGTTTTCGCGATGCGGAGACTGTGGATGTGGTGTCCGCGCACGCGACGACGACGGTGCGAGCGGAGAAGTTCTTGATTGCCGTGGGGACGAGGCCTGCGCCGGCGGCGGGCGTGGCGTTTGATGGGCGATGCGTCGTATGCAGTGATTCGCTGCTGGGCATGGCAAACCTGCCACGATCGATGATCGTGGTGGGGGGCGGCGTGATCGGGACGGAGTATGCGAGCATGCTTCAGGCGCTGGGCGTGCGTGTGACGCTGATCGAGGGGCGCAATCGGTTGCTTGATTTTGTGGATGTGGAGATCGCGGAGGCGCTGCAGTATCACCTGAGGCAAGCGGGCGCGACGCTGCGGCTGGGTGAGAAGGTGGTCAAGATCCGGGCGCTGGATCGCGACGGCGATCCGAGCACGCCGGGGGACGAGTGGGTAGAGGCGTTCCTTGAAAGCGGGAAGATGCTGCGGGCGGACGCACTGCTTTATTGCGTGGGGCGGCAGGGGTGCATTGAGGAGTTGAACCTGCCGGTGGCGGGGGTGGAGGCGGATGATCGAGGGCGGATCAAGGTGGATGAGCACTATCGCACGAGTGCTGCCAATATCTACGCTGCGGGGGATGTGATTGGCTTTCCGGCGCTCGCGAGCACGAGCATGGAGCAAGGACGCCTCGCTGCGTGCAACATGTTTGGGGAGCGGTGCGATGTGAACCCCGCGCCGCTGCCCTATGGGATCTACTCGATTCCTGAGATCAGCATGGTGGGATGGACGGAAGAACGGCTGACGAAGGAAGGGATCCCGTACGAGGCGGGCGTGGCGCAGTACAAGGAGATTGCGCGGGGGCAGTTGCTTGAGGATGAGATCGGCATGCTCAAACTTCTGGTGCACCAGGAGAGCCGCGTGATCCTGGGCGTCCACGCGATCGGGACGGGGGCGACGGAGCTGATCCACATCGGGCAGACGGCGATGGCGTTCAACGCAACAGTGGACTACTTTGTGAACGCGGTGTTCAACTATCCGACGCTGGCGGAGTGCTACAAGGTGGCGGCGTTCAATGCGGTGAACAAGTTGGGGAATGTGTGATGGGCTTGGTGGAATCCAGTCTGGTGCTGGCAGGCGCGGTGCTCGGCGCGGCGGAGAGTTCGCCGTCATCGGCGGCCTTTGGTGTCACCGTCTTTGTCGTAATGGGTGCTTTCGGTTACTTGGCGTGGAAGACGATCAAGAATCGGCACCGGTTGGACTTGGTGCTCGAAGAGCAATCCAGGGCGAATGCTCAGATGCAGGCGAATGCAGAGCGAGACCAAAGGGCTTACGCGCAACATGTCGCACTGAATGACCTGACGGCTGAGAAGATCAAGTTGGAGAACCAGTATCTTCAGTTGCAGGTCCGCATTGGCCAGATGGAGATTGAATCTCGCGAAAGAGCCGAGGAGTATCACCGGCTGATGAGCGAGAAGACGCGGTTTGAGATCCAGAGTTTGAAGTTGCACATCCGCGAGCAGAACAAGCGGCTCGATGATTACACGGGATTCAACGAGGACGAGTGAACGGCGAGTGTGCTTTCGAAGAGTGACGCGCACGAGAGAAAGAGGAGTCTTTGATGCCCCCCGGACCTGTTCCCAACGCAGCGCAGATGGCCGACATGGTCAACACGATCGGCCGGCAACTTGTCGGCGTCGCGATGATGGTGCAGAAACTCAAGTGCAGCGTGTATCGCCTCGAGGCGATCGAGAAGTTGCAGAGTCTCGGGAAGAAGCCCGTGTATCCGGTTGAGTTTCGCTCGCAGTTTGGCGAGGATGCGCTGGTGTGGGAGTTGTTCAACGGGCAGACGGACGGATTTTTCATCGAGGTGGGGGCGTTCGACGGGTACAACTACGCCGTCACGTATGCGCTGGAGTGCCTTGGATGGAAGGGGCTTTTGATTGAGGCGATTCCGGAACGTGCGGCGCAGTGCAAGGAGCGCAGGAAGAACAGCCGCGTGGTGCATGCGGCGCTTGCGGCCAAGCATGGCGGCGAGGCGACGTTCAGTGTGACGGAAGACGTATTCGGCGGGATGCTGTCGTACCTTGATCCGAACTCGCAGCACGCCAAGACGGTGTCGCACGCGAAGAAGCGGCAGGTGACGGTGCCTGTCACGACGATGAATGAACTTCTCAAGGATCACCATGGCGAGATCGATCTCGCGGTGATCGACGTGGAAGGTGGAGAGGTAGCGCTCTTGGGCGGGTTTGACTTGCACAAGTACAAGCCCAAGGTCCTGCTCATCGAGGATAATGAGCGCGGGGCGAATGCGGCACTGCACAACTACATGTCGATGATGCCTTATGTCATGGTCGGGTGGCTTGAGGTGAACCGGATTTATGTGCGGGCGGACTTGGCGCAGGAGTATGCGGCGCGGATCAAGTGATCGCGCATCGGAAAGCGTGACAACGAATGGCAAAGAAGCCCACATCTTCTGCTGGATCGAAGAGCGCTAAGCCCGCGAAGAAGGGGGCGAGCGATGGTGGCTTTCTTGGACGGGCCGCGACGGATGACGGGCCGGTGCAGCGCCCAGAGATGAAGAACGCGCTACCGATTCCGGTGCCGATTCCGCTGGCGAGAGTGCTCGGGCAGGATCGTGCTTTGGCAACGCTGCACAACGCGCTGGCGTCGGGGCGGATCCATCACGCCTGGATTTTTCACGGGCCGACGGGGGTGGGGAAGTTCACGACGGCTCTTGCGTTCGCGGCGATGATCCTCGATCCGACGACGGCGCAGGGATTGTCTGGCGAATGGGCGGCGGACCCGGAAAGCAAGGTTCAGACGCTGATCAAGGCGGGGATGCACCCGGACTTGCACATTGTGACCAAGGAGTTGGCACTCTTCAGCGAAGAGTCGAAGGTGCGGGAGAGCAAGCAGCGCACGATCGCGAAGGAAGTGGTGGAGGAGCATCTGCTCAAGCCGGTGAATCTCGCGCCGCTGATGAGGTCTGGGGCGAAGGTGAGCAAGGTGTTCATCGTGGACGAGGCGGAGTTGCTGGATCGGTCGCTCAGCAATGCGCCCGTGCAGAACTCTCTCCTCAAGACGCTGGAGGAGCCGCCCGATGGGACGGTGATCATCCTGGTGACGTCATCGGAGGAGATGCTGCTGCCGACGATTCGCTCGCGGAGCCAGCGCGTGGGGTTTACGCCCTTGCCGCTTGAGGCGATGCGGGAATGGGCGAAGGGTGCGGCGGTGCGCGATGGGGCGCCCATCGCGCCGGAAGAGCGAGATTGGCTGCTTTCGTTCGCGTCTGGCGCGCCGGGCGTATTTGTGGCCGCGCGGGATGGCGGGCTGTTCGCATGGAGCATCGCGCTCTCACCCATGCTGGGCAAGTTGGTGCAGGGAAAGTATGAAATCGCGCTGGCGCCGACGATGGCGAAGTTGATTGATGAGTACGCCGAGGCGTGGGTGAAGGCGCACAAGAACGCGAGCAAAGAGGCTGCGAATCACGACGCCGCGGAGTGGCTCTTCAGGCTTCTGGGTGAGTTTTTCCGCGGCGTGCTGCGTTCGGCGGCGATGGGCGGGCAGAAGACGCCCGAGGCGAATGAGCGCCTGGATCGCCTCGCAAGTGGCATGGACTTGATTGAGGAGGCGCAGCGACGATTGCACGCAAACATCGCTGCGGCGGCGGTGCTCGAAGGATTCGTCGCGGACGCGGTCGGCGTGTTTTCGGGTGAGGGAATCGGGGCGTGAGCGAGTGCGCCCGGTCAAACCGACGCCCGCGATGTATCAGCCCTGGATAAAGAGAGATGAACGCTTGGTGGGTTCTGCGGAGGGCGCGGGCTCGACGCGACGCGGGGGTTCAATGCCTGCGGCGCGTTCCTCTTCGAGGCGCTTCATGAGCAGCAGCCAAGTCTCGCGCTCGTACTCAAGCAGTTCGATGACCTCGCCGACCTTGGTGGTGTTTTTCTCGATGCTCGCGTCGAGGAGGTGCGTGTAGAGGAACGTGTAGAGGGCCTTGACGTTTTCGGCGAGTTCCGGCGCGAGGTCGTTGCGGATGGTGGTGAGTAGTTCGAAGATGATGTTGCGGCACTGGGAGATCCCGCCGTAACTTGCTTCGTAGTCCTTGCGTTCGAGGCCGTCCTTGCCTTGCTTGGCGAACTTGATGGCTCCTTCGAGGAGCATGAGGCGAAGTTCCTCAGGGCTCGCGCTCATGACGCGGCTGCGGAGGTAGGCGTTGGCGAGTTGGGCGGTGTTGTTGTGAGGCAAGGCGCTCATAGGTGAACAAACTATCGGAACAACTCGGGTGCAGGTTTTGCGCGTCGCAGATTCGGATCAGATCCGGGATTAGCCCAGGGAGCCGAGGGCGGATTGCTGGCTCTGGAGTTTGCTGATCGCGAGTTCCATCTGGACGAACTGGCGTTCGAGTTTGGAGCGCTTGCTGGCGAGACGCTGGTCCAGGGAGGTGATGCGAGCATTTTGGGCGGTGATCTGGTCCGTGATGGCCTTGTTACGAACGCTGAGGATGCCCGTGTTGGAGTCGATGTACTTCTTTGAGAGTTCCTCGATCAGGCCCATGATGCCAAGCGAAGAGAAGGTCGCGGTGGTGTCGGTGTTTCGGACGGTGACGCCCTCGGAGATTTCCTCTTCCGCTTCTGCGGTGTTCTGGATGCGTGCGGCGAAGAGTGCCTCGACGCCTTCGGCATCTTCGTCGAGGGCGGTGCGGAGGCGGTCTTCGTCGAGTTCGAGATCGCCCCCGGTGCCGACGGTGATGCCGATTTCGGCAAAGCGATTGAACGAACTAGCGACGTCCTTGGGAAGCCCCTGGATGGTCTGGAAGAGCGTGTTTCGCAGTTGGATCGCGGTGGAATCGCCGAGGAGCGCGCCGCCCTTCTTGGTTTCGGCGTCGTATTTGGTGAGTTCGTCGATGCGGCCGGTGAGGGTGTTGAAGGTGCTGATGAACGTCTGGATCGTGGAGACCATTTCTTCGCGGTTGGAAGCGACGCTGACGGTGATGGGATCTGTCGACACGGACTTCGCATCGAGTTTGACGCCTGGGACGAGGCCATCAAACGAGTTGCTCGAGCGCGTGACGGCGACGGCGCGGGCGGCGTCGGTGGAGCCGAAGAAGAGTTTGGCGTCTTCGCCCCGGTCGAGCGTTGTGAGGCCGAGATCGAAGGTACCTGTATCGACGACGAAACGTCCGGTGCGACCCGAGAGGGTGCTGCTGAGCGCGAGGCGATAGGGCGTGGCACCGGCACCATCGCTGATGACGGCGGCGGCGATGCCAATGCCCGCGGCGTTGATCTTTTCGGAAACTTGCTGGAGAGTGTCGCCCACGCCGAAGGTGACCGACTTCTCGAAGGAGCCGTCGATCTTGTTGCTGACGCCGACGTCGGAAGCCTCGCCCTTGAAGTTGAGGTTCTTCGCGACGACGCCCGACTCGTCATTGACCTTGATTTTCTGCGTGCCGGCGGGCGTGGACGAGTTGTCCTCGTAGATCTCGATGCCGTCGCCCTTTGCGTTGATGCGGGCCTTGGCCTTGAGGGCGCCGTCGTTGATGAGTTCGATGACGTCACCAAAGGTCTTCATTGAGTTTGTGACGCTGAAAGTCTTGGAGAGGCCCATGGAGTCGGTGATTCGGAAGGTGCCCGTGCCGACGGCTCGCTTGAGCGGATTGTCGGCGAGGAGGGTGTTTTCGGTGACGTAGCGCTTCTGGAGGTTGGTGCCACTGACGGTGGCAGCGGCAATGCCCGTAGCACCGGTCGAGATTCCGAGGGCAGCGGCTGAGTCGGCGCCATTTGTGCCTGTGACGATGAGGTTGGACGTCGTGGCGCCCGTCAAGTCGACGATCTTGAGTCCGGTTCCCTGATCGTTGAGCGAAACGCGCACGCGACTGGTGCTCGCGGACTCGATGGTGCTCATGATCTGGTCGAGGGTTGTTGCGCTGGCGATGCTGGCGGAGAAGGTGTCGCCGTTGCGGAGGGTGAAGTTGAGTGTGCCGTCACCGGTGACGCCTGAGCCGCCGTTGAGGGATGTGACGAGGGTTGAGTTGAGCCCTGAGAGGACGCGACGGCCGTTGATCGTGCCGACGGTCGGGCCTGAGAGGATTCCTAGGTCGCGGGCGGTGTTTGTTTCAAGAGGACCATTCTCGATGACTTCGAGGGTCCGCGTTCCTTGGCTGTCGGCGATGACAAGTCGCCCGTTTGTCGCGTCGATGCTCGCCGAAACGGTGGTGGCGCCCGCGGCGGTGAGGGCCTCGTTGATGCGTGTGATCACGCCACCGGCGGTGCTGACCGCGGCAGCGACCTTGACCTGGGTGGTGTTGGGAGGCGTGCCCTGTTGCTCGTACTTCTCGCCGATATTGACGGAGACGTTGGTCGTCGTGCTGCCGTCGGTGACCTTGACAATGAAACTGAAGGCACCCGTACCGACGACGTTGTTGATCTGCACGCCCGTGCTGTCATTGAACGAGTTGAGCGTCGTGTTGGCGTTCATCGCATAGACGCTTGCGCCGGTGCGCGTTCCGCCCGAGGTTGTGCTCGCGGTGGTGAGTCCGAGGCTTGTGGCAGTGGTGTAGCCGATGGCGTCCGCCACGGTGGGGGCGGCAGAGTTGCTGTTATTGTCTTTGATGACGAGGCGACCCTGGGAGACGGACGCCGTGACCTGCGCGACGCCGTTGCCATTGATGGCTTCGAGGACGTCGCTCACGGTGACGGCGCGGGAGAGATCAACGGTGGCGGCACGGTTGGCGGAGTCGGTGATCGTGATCTTGCCGCGCGCGACGCCAGCGCCGTTGTTGAGATCCGCGAGGGCGACGTCGGCGTCGAGGCGGGCGCGGGCGCTCTCAAATGTGAAGGAGGACGCGCCAGCGCCGGTGATGTCGCGATCGGTAAACCCGCGGGAGAGGGTTTGCTGGGAGGAGACGAGACGGTCGACCAGGAAGGTAAAGGAGCCGACGGCGGCGTTGGTGTCCGCGGTTGCGGAGAGTGTGTCCTTGTCGCTACTGGTGGCGGCCTTGAGTTTGAAGGTGCTCTTGAGGCGGAAGGTCTCGGCGGCGGACTTGAGGGCCTGGATCTTGCTGTTGAGGTCGAGGATGCCGATCTGCTGGGTTTGGATCTGGCCGATGCGCTTCTGGATGAGGGTCTTTGGGCGCGACTCGATCGACATCAACTGCTCGATAATCGAGGCAGTGTCGAGACCGCTGAAGATACCGCCGCCGCCGGCTGATGCAACGCCACTCATTTGGGCCTCCTGATCGAACCCCACGCGAGGCGTTGGGGTATCACTTCAATCGGCCTGTCAGGAATACCTGCTTGATGCCGAATGCAAAAGGGGACGTAGGTTATTGGACGGGCCGCTCGGATCGGGAAAGAATGCCCGTCGAGGCGCGGAGAATGCGCCCCCAGGCGGGCGAAACTTGCCGATAATCGGGGGCGGGCGTTTGCCGGTGCCCATTGCGGAATGCAGGAAAAGGAAGGCGTCCATGACCTCGAAGCAAGCCGTTACCAATGACATGTTGAATCGCTTCGGAGCGACCACCAAGTTGGGGCGCGGGTTGGTCGGAGGGCTGTGCGGGCTTGTTCTGCTTTCGGCGGTGGTCTACGGGATCGCGTCGCTGGTGATGGGGTCGCAAGTGCCCTGGGTGCAGTTTGCGATGGAACCCGTGGTGGTCGCGGCCTGCGTGGTGGGGTTGATTTTCTCGTTCGGGAAGTTGCAGTGGGCGCCGGCGATCACGCTCGTGTGCATCGCGGGCACGATCCTTGTCGCGTCCGTTCTGATCTATCGCGGCATGCTGGGGCAGGTGCAAGTTGCCGGTCGCGATCAGGGGTTGTCGCTTAAGCCCTGGCTTGGCGGTCGTCTGGGTGCGGCGCTGGTGCTGGTGCTTATCGCGATGATCGAGGTCGTGCGCCGCGACCCGCTGTCGAGAAAGTTCTTTGCGAAGGGGCTGATCGCGAGCGTGCCGTTTGGAATGGCACTGGGCGGGTTCCTGTACGTGCTTCAGATGCACTCGCCTGGCACGTCGAGCATGCCCGGATGGATGTCTGTGGGCCTGCTTGTAACGCTGGGCTTCGCGGCGGGGATTGCACTGTGCGCCGCGGGGCATTGCTTCATGCGAGCGTTCGAGATTGGCGCCGACTTTGGCGAGGGACGCCCGAGCGTCACACCGCCGACGGATGCCAAATCGTCTTGAACTCGACGAACGACTCGATCCACCAGGGGCTCTGACAGTCGGGGCTTGTCCACTCGACGTTGGTGCGGACCATCACGCGTTTGAGATTCTCGGCGATGCCCGCGCGGAGCGTGGCGTTGTGCTTTACATCAAGATTCGCAGCGTGGATCGCGTCGATGTCTCGATGTGTTGCGATCTGGGGCACGAGTTCGTCGTGCTCGCCAGTGAGGATGTTCACCACGCCTGCGGGAAGATCGCTGGTCGCGAGAACTTCACCAAGAATCGCGCCAACGAGCGGGTTGGCTTCGCTGGTGATCGCAACGACCGCGTTGCCTGAACAGATAGCGGGCGCGAGAAGGGAGATGAGTGCGAGGAGGGGCGCTTCGCGCGGGGCAATCGCCGCGACGACGCCCGTGGCTTCGGGGATCGTGAAGTTGTAGAAAGGGCCTGCGACGGCGTTCTGGCAGCCGACGACTTGGGAAAACTTGTCAGACCAGCCCGAGTAGTTGACCAGGCGGTCGATGGTGAGGCTGACTTCCTGCGTGGGGGTGAGCGGCCGCATTGCCTTTATCGAGGCGGCTTTCTTCGTGGTAGTCGCGGCGCGTGTTGGGGCGATGTCAACGCTGGAGAGGGCGTCGACGAACTCGTCGCGCTTGCCTTCGAGCATCTCGGCCATGCGATAGAGGATCTGGCCGCGGAGATAGGCGGTGGCGTCGGCCCACTTCGGTTGGGCCTTGCGTGCGGCTTCGACGGCGTCGCGGAGATCTTTGCGGGAGGCCTTGGCGACATGGGCGATGACTGCGGCTTCGGTCTTTGGCTTGCCCTTTCCTTGGGGCTTGCTCTTGGCGGCGGCGCCGAGCACCGGCGTGGTTCGGCCACTCTCGCTGCGCGGGAACGCGCCGTCGATGTAGAGTTTGTACGTCTTGAGGACATCGAGGCGCTCAGTCATGTGAGTGCTCCAGGGAAACTTCGAGTTCAAGTTCGTCGCGGAGGGGAATGCCGTTCATGCCGATGAGGGGGACGGGCTGGCCTTCGGTGCGGTAGCGATCCATCATGCCAGCGTGGACCTTGACCATTTTCATACCGCGGCGTTGATAGAAGCGAATGGCCGCGAGGTTGTCGTTGGACGTGGTGAGGAAGAGTCGCTTGGCTCCGCGCTCGCGGGCCTCGAGTTCGGCGCGGTCGAGGAGGGCTGTGGCAAAGCCCCGGCCCTCGAGGACGGACGCGAGCGTGATGACCTCAAAGCCGCTCTTGCCGATGTGGTACGTGAGGTGTCCGACGGGGCGTGCTTCGACGCTGGCGATAAAGCCGGGGAGTTGGTCGGCTTCGAAGCGAATGCCACGCGAGAAGATCGTGGTTGAGTGCCAGTGGCGACGGAGTTCGCCTCGCAGGAAGTCGGCGTCAATAGCGGCGACGGGTTCGATGCGCACGGCGCGGTGCCAGCGAATCCAATCGAGGACGTCGCGTGCGCATTGGTCTGGGGGGAAGACGGGGTACCAGACCTTGCGGATTTGGCCGTGCTCGCAGTACCACGCCATGCGCTTGAGGAGGGTGTCCGGGCCGCCCGACTCGACAGGGAAATCGAAGGTGGGGAGGTCGAGCGCGTTTGCGAGGTGGAGTGAGGAGTCGCTCAGGAACTCGAAGGGGACATGCTCGCGGCGTTTGAACTCGCGCTGGTGATCGGTGGTGTTGGTGCTGACGCCCGTGATGTTGACGCCCAAGAGTTGGAACTCTTTGTAGAGATCGCGAAAGGCGCACGACTGGGGAGTGCAGCCACGCGCGCCGGGGATGGACTCCCACGTTTCGCCCGCGAAACCAAGTTTGGGAGGTTGGCCGGGCACGCCCGTGCGCGGGTAGAAGAAGAAGACGCGGGGCGTGGCACCTAGCGACGCGACGTCGCACGATTCGCCGGATGTGCAGAGGAGGGAGAGGTGGGGCAGGGGTGTGCCGGGGCGGAGGTGCCACGTGCCGCCATCGTCGGTCGGGACGGGGAGGTCGGCGGGTAGCGTGGTTGGATGGTCGTGGGCGGCTTTGGTCATTGCGTGTGAGTCGCGTTTGAGAGGATCGGCGTCTGCTGCTTACTTCTTTTCTTGTGAAACACGCTCGGGCTTGTCGGCGGGCGTGAGGGCGGCGTCGATCGCGCCCGGCTTGCTGAGTTCGTCGCGCAGTTTCTCGAGTAGTTTCTTCGTCGAGCGGACGCCGTCGTACTCGGGAGTGGCGCTGCCTTCATACTCGATGCCGATGCGTCCGCGATAGCCATGGGCGAGGACGATTGCGATCATGCGTTTGTAGTCGGTGTGCTTCTCGTTGCCGTTCTCGTCGAAGTCGTGGGACTTGGCGGAGACGCCCTTGGCAAAGGGCATGAGTTCCTTGGTGCCCAGGTAGCGGTCGTACTTTTCGGTGCTGCTGATGTTGAAGTTGCCGAAGTCCGGGAGCGTGCCGACGCGCGGGTGTGCGGTGAGTTTCATGACCCCGGCGAGCCACGAGCCATTGGACGAGAGCCCGCCATGGTTCTCGACGATGACGTTGAGCCCATGCGGATCGGCGTACTCGCAGAGGGAACGGAGTCCTTCTGCGGCGAGTTTCTGCTGTTCTTCGAAGGTGCCGGAACTCTGGGCGTTGACGCGGATGCTGTGACAACCGAGGAACTTGGCCGCGTCGACCCACTTCTTGTGGTTGTCCACGGCCTCGGCGCGCTTGGCTTTATCCGCATCGCCGAGTGCTCCTTCGCCATCGCACATGATGAGGACGCTTGTGACGCCGTGGTCAGAGCAACGCTTCTTGAGGTCTGTGAGGTAGGCGGCGTCCTTGGCCTTGTCCTTGAAGAAGGAGTTGACGTACTCGACGGCGTCGATGCCGAAGTTGTTCTTGGCGACCCTGGGGAAGTCGAGGTTGTCGAGTTCCTTGGCGTACAACTTCTTGTGGAGGGACCACTCGGCGAGCGAGATGGTGAACAAGGGCGGCTCCTTCGCGGCAGGGGTTGCGGGCTTCGATGGCTGCGCAGCACGCGAGAGGCTCGGCAGGAATACGCCAGCCGTGAGTGCGGCAGCACCTTTGAGCAAGGAGCGACGAGCGAGAAGTTCGTTGTCGTGTGAACTGGCCATGATCGGTTCCTTTGTTCGATTAGAGCGAGAGATATCCGCGGAGTCCCTGCACGCCGCCCTCGCGGCCGAAGCCTGATTCTTTGTACCCGCCGAAGGGGCTGGCGGGGTCGAACTTGTTGTAGGTGTTGCACCAGACGACGCCGGCCTTGAGTTTGCGGGCGATCTCAAAGATCTTGCTCCCCTTGTCGGTCCAGATGCCTGCGGCGAGGCCATAGGGCGTGTTGTTTGCTCGCGTGAGTGCTTCCTCGGGCGTGCGGAAGGAGAGGACGGAGAGGACCGGGCCAAAGATCTCCTCGCGGGCAATCGTGTGGCTGGGCTGGACGTCGCTGAAGAAGCACGGGCGGCACCAGAAGCCCTTGTCTGGGAGGGTGGACGTGTTGGGCGAGTGAAGCGTCGCGCCCTCGGCCGGGCCGACTTTGAGATAGTGGTTGATGCGATCGGATTGCTCACGGCTGTTGATCGCGCCGACGTCGGTGTTCTTGTCGAGCGGATCGCCGACGCGAAGGCTGGCCATGCGGAGTTCGAGTTTCCTGATGACCTGGGGCAGGATGGACTCCTGCACAAAGAGACGCGAGCCGGCGCAGCAGACCTCGCCCTGATTGAAGTAGATGCCCGCGATGATGCCTTCGATGGCCTGGTCGATGCTGGCGTCCTCGAAGATGATGTGCGGGGACTTTCCGCCCAGTTCGAGCGTGAGGCGCTTGTATGAGCCATCGGATCGCGGCGCGGCGCAGGCGGCGGCGATACGCTTGCCGACTTCGGTGCTGCCTGTGAACGCGATCTTGTCGATGCCCTGATGCTGGACGAGGGCGGCGCCTGTTGAGCCGTCGCCCGTGACGATGTTGATGACACCCGGCGGGAGCCCGACTTCGTCGAAGATCTCGGCGAGTTTGAGCGCCGAGAGTGGTGTGGTCTCGGCGGGCTTGAGGACGACTGTGTTGCCACACGCAATGGCGGGCGCGATCTTCCACGCGGCCATGAGGAGCGGGAAGTTCCAGGGAATGATCTGCCCGCAGACGCCGATGGGCTTGGGCGTGCCGTGCGTGCCGGGGAAGGCGTACTCGAGTTTGTCGGCCCACCCTGCGTGGTAGAAGAAGTGTGCTGCGACGAGAGGGATATCGACGTCGCGAGATTCCTTGATGGGCTTGCCCGAGTCCATCGTTTCGAGGACGGCGAGTTCGCGAGCGCGTTCCTGGATGCGGCGCGCGATGCGGTAGAGGAACTTTGCTCGTTCGGTTGCGGGGAGGGCGGCCCACCTGGGGAGTGCGGCGCGGGCCGCTTTGACGGCAGAATCGACATCGGCGGCTGAGCCCAGCGCGACGCGGCTGAGGACTTTCTCGTTCGCGGGGTTGATCGTGTCAAAGTGCGATGCGTTCTTTCCTGACTTGGCAGCGGCGGGTTTGGGCGCGATCCACGAGCCGTTGATGAAGTGGGAGTATTCGGGCTTGATGTCGACCTTGACGCTCTCGGGCGCGGGCGCGTAGTTGCCAGCAAACTCGGCGGCGAGGGAGCGTGGAGCGGATGGCGTGGAGCGGGACTTCTCGACGACGCTCGTTGCGTGGCCATTGGTTGATTCGTGGGTGCCCATGGTCGTGTCCTTGGCTTTGAAAGGCTGGGAAGTGCGAGGGTGCGTGGGAAGTGGGTGATGGATCAGGCTTCGGAGAAGTCGTAGTGGGCCATGTACCGCCCGGTCTTGAGGCGGACGATCTGGCGGAGGATGTCGTTGCAGAGGGTGCTGGCGCCGAACCGGAAGTAGTCGGGCGTGAGCCACGGGTTGCCCGCGGCGTGCTCGAACCCTGGGACGCGGAGCGGGCCCATGGTTTCACGAACCATCACGAGGTACTGCACGGCCTGCTTCGCGGAGCGGATGCCGCCCGCGGGCTTCATGCCGATCACGCGGCCTGTGCGTGAGTAGCAATCGCGGATCGCTTCGAGCATGACGAGCGTGACGGGCATGGTGGCGGCGGGGACGACCTTGCCCGTGCTGGTCTTGATGAAGTCGATATCGCCCGGGGCGTGGTCGTGGGAGAGGAGCGCGTCGATGGAAAGGTCGCTGGCGCGCCGGACGTTGTCAAGCGTTTCGAGTTCGCCCGTTTCGAGGATGACCTTGAGGTGGGCGAACGTGCCATCGGCTCGCTCGCAGGCTTTCTTGGTCAGGCGGATCTCGTCTGCGACTTCGTCGTAGCGGCCTGCGAGGAACGCGCCGCGGTTGATGACCATGTCGATTTCGTGCGCCCCCGCGGCGACGGCGCGGCGGACGTCGTCGAGGCGCACGTCGAGCGGGTATTGCCCGCTGGGAAATCCAGTCGCGACGGAGGCGATCTTCACGTTGGTGCCGCGGAGCGCATCAACACACGTTTCGACGAGCGAGGGGTAGACGCAGACGGCGGCGGCCGAAGGGAGCGGCTCGCCGAGTAGGTCCACATCGCGCTCGAAAGGGCGGATTGCTTTGCGACACAGCCCGCGTGCCTTCTCGATGGAGTCCTTTCCTTCGAGCGTGGTGAGGTCCATCATGGAGAGGGCGAGTTTGAGAGCCGCCAGTTTGGAGGAGGTCTTAATCGATCGCTTCGTGAAGGAAGCGGCTCGCTCCTGGGCCATGACGGTGTCGACGGAACTGATCGCGGTCATACGGAAGTCTATCGCGGCGGAAGGGTCTGGAGGAACGCACGAACGGCCTCGAAAACCACAGGCTGAGTCGCGGCACCGGTCCACAGGCCATGGTGACCGGCACCAGGAATGACGCTGATCGAGCACTTGCTT
>Ga0075160_10000041_pt1 | contig 62194 bp, 58 predicted proteins | sample JI91814C2DNA_FD_70969 | JGI IMG/M metagenome (GOLD analysis project Ga0075160, IMG submission 70969) | Wastewater effluent complex algal communities from Wisconsin, to seasonally profile nutrient transformation and Carbon sequestration -... | ecosystem: Engineered > WWTP > Effluent > Algae... | reverse complement strand
TCCAGCTGCAGCTCCAGGGTGGCGGCGTCGCCGGTGGCCAGGATGGCCTCCAGGCGCTGCTGTTCGGAGGCGAGCTTGTCGAAGTCGGCGTCTTCTTCGCCGTAGGCCGCGTAGACCTTGTCGAGCAGCTCCTGCGCATGCAGCAGGTCGCCCACGCCTTCTTCCACGGCCTGGCGCACGGTGTGCTCGGGGTTCAGGCGCGGCTCCTGCTCCAGGTAGCCGACCTTGATGCCGGGCGCCGGGCGGGCTTCGCCGGTGAAGTCGGTGTCCACGCCGGCCATGATGCGCAGCACGGTGGTCTTGCCCGAGCCGTTCAGGCCCAGCAGGCCGATCTTGGCGCCCGGGTAGAAGGACAGCGAGATGTCCTTGATGATCTGGCGCTTGGGCGGCACGGTCTTGCTGACGCCGATCATGGTGTAGATGTACTGCATCGTGGGCTCTCGCATCAGGCCGGGGCGGCGCGGTGGACGGCGCGGCCGGGCAGGGTGGGGCCGCGCAGGAGGCCGCGCAGCCGGTCCGGGGTTTCGGAGGAAGGGGGATTATCGCGCAGGAACGGGGTCAGGTTCACTTCTTTTCACTAACCAATGGTTAGTGAAAAGAAGTGAACCTGACCCCGTTCCTGCCCCTGAATTGCCAGATCGCGCCCCGGAAAGGCCCGCTGCGCCTGTTTCCATGGCATCGCCGCGCTTGGCGGTGACCTGGAGGACGCGCCATGCGCATTGGCTGGAAGCTGGCCCTGGTGGGCCTGATGTTGCTGCTGCTGTTGATTCCGCTGGGGCTGCTGGACGGCCTGGTGGCCGAGCGGCAGGCCCGTGGGCAGGAGGTGGCGGACGAGATCGCCCAGTCCTCGTCGGGGCCGCAGCAGGTGGTGGGGCCGCTGCTGCTTGTGGAGGCTCGCAAACTGACCGAGCGCCGCCGGGTGGTGACCGAAGGCGGCGTGATGCGCGAGGAAACCGAACAGGCCAGCGAGACCGTGCACTACCTGGCCAGCCCCGCCACGCTGGCCGTGGACAGCCGCCTGCGCATCGAGAAGCGCGGCCGCAGCCTGTTCACCGTGCCCCTGTTCCATGGCGCACTGAAGCTGTCGGGCGAGTTCCGGCACCAGGCCCACGCCCTCGAGGACGGCAGCCGGCTCGAACCGGTCCGCGCCTGGCTGGTGCTGGGCCTGGGCGACAACCGCGGCGTGCAGGCCATGACCCTGAAGGTGGACGGCCGCCCCGTCACCGCCGAGCCCGGCACCCGGGTGGGCTGGCTGCCCGAGGGCCTGCATGCGCCGGTGCCGCTGGCCGCGCTGCAGGGGCCGATGGCCTTCGACGTGGCGCTGGACCTGACCGGCACCCAGTCCCTTTCCTGGCTGCCGGTGGGCTCCGAAACCACCGTCACCGCCTCGGCCGACTGGCCGCACCCGGGCTTCGAGGGCCGGCACCTGCCGCAAGCCTCGAAGATCACCGATGGCGGTTTCAGCGCGAACTGGGCGGTTTCCCGGCTGTCCAGCCGCGTGCAGCAGGTCGTGGCGGCCTGCCCGCCGCTGGCCGGTGAGTGCGCCGGCCTGGCCGACAGCGGCTTCGGGGTGCGCCTGGTCGAACCGGTGGACCGCTACCTGATGACCGACCGGGCGATGAAGTACGCGCTGCTGTTCCTGGCCCTGGTGTTCGGCGCGGTGTTCCTGGTGGAAGCGCTGTCGTCGCGACCGGTGCACGTGGTGCAGTACGGCCTGACGGGGCTGGCGCTGGCGATGTTCTACCTGCTGCTGCTGTCGCTGTCCGAGCACATCGGCTTCGGCCTGGCCTACGGGCTGGCGGCAGCCGCCTGCAGCGGGCTGCTGGGCTATTACCTGGCCGGCGTGCTGGGCGGCCTGAAGCAGGGCCTGGGCTTCGGGCTGGGGCTGGCGGCGCTTTACGGCCTGCTTTATGCGCTGCTGCGGTCCGAGGACTACGCCCTGCTGGTGGGTGCGGGCGTGCTGTTTGCGGCGTTGGCGGCGGTGATGGGGCTTACCCGGCGGGTGGATTGGCACCGCGTGTGAGGGAATTCGTACCAGGTACATTTTCAGGCTCGCTGAGACAGGGCCTGTCAGGCCCTGTCTCAGCGAGCCTGAAAATGTACCTGGTACGCTGGCCGGGCGGTGTCGTCTGGCCGCAAGTGCGCGTGGGGGCTACAATTTAGGCCTCCCGCCGCCTCCAGGAAGCCCCAGCCGATGTTCTCCAAGGATATGCAGATCGCCGGTTACGACGACGCCCTGGCCCAGGCCATGGCCCGGGAGCTCCAGCGCCAGGAAGACCACGTCGAGCTGATCGCCTCCGAGAACTACGCCAGCCCCCGCGTCCTGGAAGCCCAGGGCAGCGTGCTGACCAACAAGTACGCCGAGGGCTACCCGGGCAAGCGCTACTACGGCGGCTGCGAGTACGTGGACGTGGCCGAGCAGCTGGCCATCGACCGCGTGAAGCAGCTGTTCGGCGCCGACTACGCCAACGTGCAGCCGCACTCGGGCTCGTCGGCCAACATCGCCGTCTACATGGCCCTGCTGCAGCCGGGTGACACCGTGCTGGGCATGAGCCTGGCCCATGGCGGCCACCTCACGCACGGCGCCAAGGTCAACTTCTCGGGCAAGACCTATAACGCCGTGCAGTACGGCGTGGACGAAAACGGCCTGATCGACTACGACCAAGTGCAGCGCCTGGCCACCGAACACCAGCCGAAAATGCTGATCGGCGGCTTCAGCGCCTATTCGCAGGTGGTGGACTGGGCCCGCCTGGCCGCCATCGCCAAGTCGGTGGGCGCCTACTTCTTCGTGGACATGGCGCACGTCGCCGGCCTGGTCGCCGCGGGCCTCTATCCCAACCCCGTGCCGCACGCCGACGTCGTCACGTCCACCACCCACAAGACCCTGCGCGGCCCGCGCGGCGGCATCATCCTGGCCAAGGCCAACGAGGCCCTGGAGAAGAAGTTCCAGTCACTCGTGTTCCCCGGCACCCAGGGCGGCCCGCTGATGCACGTCATCGCCGCCAAGGCCGTGGCGTTCAAGGAAGCGCTGGAGCCGTCGTTCACCGACTACCAGAAGCAGGTGGTGCTCAACGCCAAGGCCATGGCCAGCACGCTGATGTCGCGTGGCTACAAGGTGGTCAGCGGCGGCACCGAGAACCACCTGATGCTGGTGGACCTGATCGGCCGCGACGTCACCGGCAAGGACGCGGAAGCCGCGCTCGGCGCCGCCCACATCACGGTCAACAAGAACTCCGTGCCCAACGACCCGCGCTCGCCCTTCGTCACCTCGGGCCTGCGCATCGGCACCCCGGCCGTCACCACGCGTGGCTACAAAGAGGCCGAGTGCGTGGCCCTGGCCGGCTGGATCTGCGACGTGCTGGATGCCCCGGCCGACCAGGCCGTCATCGCCCGCGTGCGCGACGCCGTGACGGCGCAGTGCCGCGCCTTCCCGGTGTACGGCTGACGGATGCACTGCCCGTTCTGCCAGCACGAAGACACCCGCGTGATTGATTCGCGCGTGTCCGAGGACGGCTCCACCATCCGCCGACGGCGCGAATGCGAGCACTGCAACGAGCGCTTCAACACCTTCGAAGTGGCTGAACTCAAGCTGCCGGCCATCGTGAAAAGCGACGGCCGCCGCGAGGCCTTCGACGATCGCAAGCTGCGCACCAGCTTCGACCGCGCGCTGCAGAAGCGCCCGGTGTCGTCCGAACAGATTGATGGCGCCGTGCGCTCGGTGGTGCACGCCCTGCGCCTGAGCGGCGAGCGCGAACTGCCCTCGCTGCGCGTGGGTGAGTTCGTGATGGCCGAGCTCAAGAAGCTCGACCAGGTGGCCTACGTGCGCTTCGCGTCGGTGTACCGCAAGTTCGAGGACGTGCAGGCCTTCCGCGAGGAAATCGAGCGGCTCGAGCGCGACCTGCCCGGCCTGGAGGGACTGCAGCTGCCCCTGCTGGAAGGCGCGCCGGAAAAGGCCCGGCGTTGACTCCGGTGGAGGTTCGCTTCCTGGCCGACGTGCCGGGCCACGCCACCACCCTGGCCCGTTGGCACCACGCCCAGTGGGGCGACCTCTACACCGACTGGACCCTTGAAGTGGCCACCGAAGAACTGCTCGACCACGCCACCCGCCGCGCCATGCCCACCACTTTGGTGGCGATGCAGGGCGACGTGCCGCTGGGTTCGGTGAGCCTGGTGCTGGAAGACGCGCCCGAGCTGCGCGACCAGGGCGACGCCTGGCTGGCCAGCCTGTACGTGGTGCCCGAAGCGCGCGGCCTGGGGCTGGGCGTGCGGCTGGTACGGGAACTCGTGTCGTTCGCCGCGCGCGAGAAGGTCGGGCGCCTGTGGCTGTTCACGCCCGAACACGCCGCGTTCTACGCCCGCCTGGGCTGGCGTCCGCAGGGCTCGGCCAAACTGCGCGGGGTACCCGTGCAGCTGATGGACATCGTGCCGGCATGACGGCGACCGAATGAAGACCTTCTCCGCCCACGACCACGCCCACATGGCCCGCGCCCTGCAGCTGGCCGAGCGCGCCGCGTACACCACCCAGCCCAACCCGATGGTGGGCTGCGTGATCGCCGATCGCGAGCGCGTGCTGGGCGAAGGCTGGCACGTGCGCGCCGGCGAGCCGCACGCCGAAGTGATCGCACTGCGCGCCGCCGGCTCGCGCGCCCAGGGCGCCACCGCCTACGTCACGCTGGAACCCTGCGCCCACCACGGTCGCACGCCGCCCTGCGCCGACGCGCTGGTGGCCGCCGGCGTCACGCGCGTGGTGGCGGCTGCGCGCGATCCGTACTACCAGGTGGCGGGGCAGGGCTTCGCCAAGCTCGAGGCCGCCGGCATCACCGTGGAATCGGGCCTGATGGAAGCGCAGGCGCGCCACCTCAACCGCGGCTTCTTCTCGCGCATCGAGCGCGGCCGGCCCTGGGTGCGGGTGAAGCTGGGCATGAGCCTGGACGGCCGCACGGCCCTGGCCAACGGCGAATCGAAGTGGATCACGTCCGAGGCCTCCCGCGCCGACGTGATGCGCTGGCGCGCGCGCTCGGGCGCCCTCCTGACCGGCATCGGCACGGTGCTGGCCGACAACCCGCGCCTCACCGTGCGCCTGCCCGAGGGCGAGGACTTCGTGCCGCCGCTGCGCGTGGTGGTGGACGAACACGGCCGGCTGCCGGCCACGTCGCACCTGCTCACCGACGGCGCCGCGCCCACCCTGGCCGTGCACGGCGACGACGTGGTGCCGGCCTATGGCGACGACGTCACCGCGTTCGCCATCCGCCGCTTCGTGCACGGGGGCCTGGACCTGGGCGCGCTGCTGTCGCAGCTGGCCCAGCGCGGCGTCAACGAGCTGCAGGTGGAGGCCGGCGCCACCCTCAGCGGGGCACTGCTGCGCAACGGCCTGGTGGACGAGCTGCTGCTGTACGTGGCGCCGGTGCTGCTGGGCGAAAAGGCCAAGCCGCTGTTTGCCGGCATTGATCCGGCAGGCATGGCCTCGCGGCTGGGGCTGAAGATCGTGGATACGCGGCAGATCGGCCCGGACCTCCGCCTCCTGCTCACGCCCTGAAAGGCCGCCGTCGCACGGAAAACCGGGGTCAGAGCCCGATTTGCCCGGCGGAACGCCACGAATAACGGGGTCAGAGCACGTTTTGCCTGCCGGGATGCCGCGAAACACACGCAGTGTCGCGGGCAAAACGTGCTCTGACCCCGTTATTGCTGACGCAGCCTTCGCTCCCGGGCCTTACAATGGCGGCTTATTTCAGGGCCTTTTCCCCATGTTCACCGGATTGATCCAGGCCGTAGGCCGACTCACCCAGCGCGAAGTGCGCGGCGGCGACCAGCGGCTGCGCTTCGGCTGGGGCACGCTGCCCGCGCACGACATCGAGCTGGGCGAGTCCATCGCCGTCAGCGGCTGCTGCCTCACCGTGGTGGCCTGGGACGCGCACGGCTTCGATGCCGACGTTTCGAACGAAACCCTCGCGCTCACCACGCTCGGCGGCCTGCCCATCGGCGCCGCCGTGAACCTGGAGCGCTCGCTGCTGCCCACCACGCGCCTGGGCGGCCACCTGGTGTCGGGCCACGTGGACGCCGTGGGCGCCGTGGAGAAAGTCTGGGACGACGGCCGCAGCCAGCGCTGGCGCTTCACCGCGCCGCGCGGCGTGTTGCGCTACGTCGCCGCCAAGGGCTCGATCGCCGTGGACGGCACCAGCCTCACCGTCAACGCCGTGGACGACACCGGGTTCGAAGTGAACCTGGTGCCGCACACCGTCGCCCACACCGCCTTCGGCGAAACCGCCGTCGGCGCCGCCGTCAATCTTGAGGTGGACACCATCGCCCGCTACGTCGAGCGGCTGCTGGCCACCCGCGAGGAATCCGCATGAGCTTCGCCACCATCCCCGAGCTGCTGGAAGAACTGCGCCAGGGCCGCATGGTCGTCGTGGTGGACGACGAGGACCGCGAGAACGAAGGCGACCTGATCATGGCCGCCGAACTGGTGAAGCCCAGCGACATCAACTTCATGGTCACCCACGCCCGCGGCCTGGTGTGCCTGTCGCTGACGCGCGAGCGCTGCCGCCAGCTGGGCCTGGGCCCGATGGTGCGCGACAACAACTCGCCCTACCACACCAATTTCACCGTCAGCATCGAAGCGGCCGAAGGCGTCACCACCGGCATCAGCGCCTACGACCGCGCCCACACCATCCGCACCGCCGTGCGCCCCGACGCCACCGCTGAACACCTCACCCAGCCCGGCCACATCTTCCCGCTGATGGCCCAGCCCGGCGGCGTGCTCACCCGCAGCGGCCACACCGAGGCCGCCAGCGACCTGGCGCTGATGGCGGGCCTGGAGCCGGCCGGCGTGCTGGTGGAAATCCTCAACCCCGACGGCTCCATGGCGCGCCGCCCCGAACTCGAAGCCTTCGCGGCCGAGCACGGCCTGAAGATCGGCTCGATCGAAGAACTCATCCGCTACCGCCTGGAAACCGAGCACACGGTCGAGCGCGTGGACGAGCGCGACATCAGCACCATGCACGGCGCGTTCAAGCTCGTGACCTACCGCGACCGCGTCAGCCGCGACCTGCACTTCGCGCTGGTGCACGGCCAGCCGCGCGCCGACGTGCCCACCCTGGTGCGCGTGCACGTCAAGAACCCGCTGTCGGACGTGCTGCACTGGCAGCGCGCCGATTTCGGCGTCAGCGCCAGCGACGCGCTGGCCGCGGTGGCGCAGGCGGGCGAGGGCGTGGTGGTGGTGCTGGCCGAGCCGGTGACGCCCGACGACCTGCTTGCGCGCATCACCGAAAGCGACCAGGCGCAGGCTCCGAAGGCGCGCGAGTGGCGCCGCAACGGCGCCGGTGCACAGATCCTGGCCGACCTGGGCCTGGGCAAGCTGCGCGTGCTGGGCACGCCGCGCCGGCAGGTGGGCCTGGCCGGCTACGGCCTGGAAGTGGTGGAGTACGTCGCGCCCGCGCGATGATTCCGGTGTGCGTGTAGGCATACGGCTCGACGACGCCATCGCCGCGTCGCGCGGCTGCCGTGCGTGGCTAGACTCGCGGCCAGGTTCAGAGGCCGCGCATGGACGAATCGCTGTTCCGCCAGCAAGTGCTTGAGTCGCGCCAGTCCCGCTGGCTCGGCGGCATCGTGCTGGGCCAGCCGCTGGGCCCCTGGCTGCTGACCGGCGTTTCGCTGCTTGCCGCGTCGCTGGTGGTGGCCCTGCTGGTGCTGGGCGAGTACACGCGGCGCACGCGCGTCACCGGTCAGCTGGTGCCGAGCCTGGGCGTGGCGTCGGTGGCGGCGCCCGGCGCCGGCACGCTGGCCCAGGTGCGCGTGCAGGAAGGGCAGCGCGTGCTGGCCGGCGACGTGCTGGCCGTGGTGGCCACGCCGCGTTCCACCCTGGCCACCGGCGACACCGCGCAGGCGCTGCAGTCGGCCATCGCGCAGCGCCAGGACAGCGTGGTGGACAGCTACGCCTCCCAGCGCGAACAGCTCAAGGCGCAGCGCGACGGGCTTGGCGCGCGCATCGGCGCCGTGGCCGCCGAACAGCGCCAGGTGCAGCTGCAGCTGGCCACGCGGCGCCAGCAGCAGGCGCTGGCCGAACAGACGCTGGCGCGCTTTCGCGGCCTGCGGGAAAAGCAGTACGTCACCGACCTGCAGCTGCAGCAGCAGCAGACGCTTGCGCTCGAACATCTGGGCGAAATGCAGGCGCTGGAGCGCCAGGCGCTCGCGCTGGCCGGTCAGCGGCAGGAGCTGGAGCAGGCGCGCCGCGAACTGCCGGCGCGGCTGGCGGCGCTGGACGCGGCCGAGCAGCGCGATCGCGCCACCCTTTCGCAGGAATCGGTGGAAGCGTCTTCGCGCGCCGAAGCGGTGATCCGTTCGCCGGTGTCGGGCACCGTCAGCACGCTGCTGGGCCAGGCCGGCCAGGCCGTGCAGGCGGGGCAGCCGGTGCTGAGCCTGCTGCCGGCGGCCAGCGCGCTGGAGGCGCACCTGCTGGTGCCCAGCCGCGCGGTGGGCTTCGTCGAGCCGGGCGATGCGGTGCGCCTGCGCTACCCGTCGTTTCCGTACCAGAAGTTCGGCCACCACGGCGGCAAGGTGCTGCGCATTTCCCGCAGCGCACTGAGCAGCGGCGAGCTGGGCACGCTGGTGGGCAAGGGCAATGCCGGCGAGCCCTACTACCGCATCGTGGTCGCGCTGGACCGGCCCGCGGTGCGCGCCTTCGGCCGCGAGGAAGCGCTCAAGCCGGGCATGCTGCTGGAAGCCGACATCCTGGGCGAGCGGCGCCGGCTGTGGGAGTGGGCCATCGAGCCGCTGTACGCGCTCAGCGGTTCGCTGGCCGGTGCGCCATGAGCGACGCAAGTTCATGAAAGCCATCCTCCAGGCCCAGGCGGCCGAATGCGGCCTGGCCTGCCTGGCCATGGTGGCCGACCACCACGGCCATTGCACCGACCTGCCGGCGTTCCGCCAGCGATACCCGCTGTCGCTCAAGGGCGCGTCGCTCGACCGCCTGGTCGGCATCGCGCAGGGGCTGGGCCTGCAGACGCGGGCGCTGCGGCTGGAGCTGGACGACATGGCGCAGCTGCGCACGCCCTGCATCCTCCACTGGGACCTGAACCATTTCGTCGTGCTCAAGCGGGCGGGGCGGCGCGGCATCACGATCCTCGACCCGGCCTCGGGCGAGCGCCGGCTCACGCTGGCCGAAGCCTCGGGCCATTTCACGGGCGTGGCGCTGGAGCTCACGCCGGGTGCGGACTTCCAGGCGCAGCCGGCGCCGCCCACGGTGAAGCTGTCGCAGCTCACGGGACCCCTGCGCGGGCTACGGCGTTCCCTGGCGATGATCCTGGCGCTGTCGGTGGCGCTGCAGGTGTTCGTGCTGCTGGCGCCGTTCTACATGCAGTGGGTGGTGGACCAGGCGCTGGTGTCGGGCGACCGCGACTTGCTGACCGTGCTCGGCCTGGGCTTTGGCCTGGCGCTGGTGCTGCAGGTGATGATCGGCGTGCTGCGCGGCTGGTCGGTGGTGTTCCTGTCCACGCGCCTGGGCCTGCAGTGGATGGGCAATGTGTTTGCGCACGCGCTGCGGCTGCCGATGGGCTTCTTCGAGAAGCGCCACCTGGGCGACGTGGTCTCGCGCATGGGTGCGGTGCAGGCCATCCAGCGCACGCTCACCACGAGCTTCATCGAGGCGCTGATCGATGGCCTTATGGCGGTGGCGACCCTGGCGATGATGCTGCTTTACAGCCCGAAGCTGGCGGCGGTGACGGGCGTGGCGGTGCTGCTGTACCTGGGCCTGCGCGCGCTGGCGTTCCGGCCGCTGCGGGCCACCACCGAGCGGCAGCTGGTGGCGTCGGCGCAGCAGCAGTCGCACCTTCTCGAATCCCTGCGCGGCATGCAGAGCATCAAGGTGGCCGGGCAGGAATCGCACCGCCAGGGGCGCCACCAGAACCTGATGGTGGCCACGGTGAACCAGGAGCTGGCGCTGGCGCGGCTGGGCCTGGGTTTCAGCACGGCCAGCCAGCTGCTGTTCGGGCTCGAACGCGTCGCGGTGGTCTGGCTTGGCGCGCGGCTGGCCCTGGACAGCGTGTTTTCGGTGGGCATGCTGATTGCCTACCTGGCCTACAAGGACCAGTTCGCCGCGCGCGTGTCGGGCCTGATCGACAAGTGGGTGGAATTCCGCATGCTGCGCCTGCACGGCGAGCGGCTGGCCGACGTGGTGCTGACCGCGCCCGAACGCGACGATGCCTCGGCGGTGGAGCAGGCGTCGCCGGTCGAGGCGCGCATCGAGGTGCGGGCTCTGGGCTTCCGCTACGCCGAAGGTGAGCCCTGGGTGCTCAAGGACTGCAGTTTCACCGTCGAGCCGGGCGAGTCGGTGGCGGTGGTGGGCGTGTCGGGCTCGGGCAAGACCACGCTGGTGAAGCTGCTGCTGGGACTGCTGCCCGCCAGCCAAGGCGAGGTGCGGGTGGGCGGGCACTCGATCGGCAGGCTGGGCCTGCGCAACTACCGCGCCATGATCGGCGCGGTAATGCAGGACGACCAGCTGTTCGCCGGATCGGTGGCCGACAACATCGCCTTCGGCGACAGCCAGCCCGATGCCGCGCGGGTGGAGGCCGCGGCCCGGCTGGCGGCCGTGCACGACGAGATTGCGGCCATGCCGATGGGCTACCACAGCCTGATCGGCGACATGGGCACCACGCTGTCGGGCGGGCAGAAGCAGCGGGTCATCCTGGCGCGCGCGCTGTACCGGCGGCCGAGCATCCTGTTCCTGGACGAGGCCACGAGCCACCTCGACGTCGAGCGCGAGCGCCTGGTCAACGAGGCCGTGAAGCGGCTCAGGCTGACCAAGGTGATCATCGCGCACCGGCCCGAAACCATCGCCTCGGCCGACCGGGTGCTGGTGATGCACGGCGGGCGCATCGTCCAGGACCTGCGGTCCGCGGCGCTGGCCACGCCGGCCGCCGCCCCCGCGGGCGGGGCGGCACCGCAGGCCGCGGCCCGGGCCCGTTCGGCCGCGCGGGACGAGGCGCCGGCCCGCGGGGTAAACTAGCCCCCTTTCCTTCGGCCACCCCCTTCCGATGAGCCACTTCGAAGGCGACGTCCAGAGCCCCGGCTCCGCTCGTTACGCCATCCTCGCCAGCCGCTGGAACCCGCGCATCACCGACACCCTGGTGGACGGCGCGCGCAAGGCCTTCCTCGACAACGGCGTGCCGGCGGAAAACGTCGACGTCGTCCGCGTGCCCGGCGCCTGGGAGCTGCCCATGGCGGCCGCCCAGGCCACCGACCGCGGCGGCTACGTGGCCCTGGTGGCCCTGGGCTGCGTGGTGCGCGGCGACACCCGCCATTTCGAACAGGTGGCCGACGAGTGCGCCCGGGGCCTGATGCGCGTGGCCCTGGACAGCGGCGTGCCGGTGGCCAACGGCGTGCTGGCCGTGGACAGCTACGCCGATGCCGAGGCCCGCGCCGGCGGAAACCACGGCAACAAGGGCGAGGAAGCCGCGCTGGTGGCCATCGAAATGGCGAACCTTTTCGGGAAATTCGAATGAAGCAGCCCCGCCCCGACGGCGTTGATCCGCACGCCCGCTCCCGCGCCCGCCGCCGTGCGCTGCAGGCGGTCTATGCCTGGCAGCTGTCGCACACCGCCATCAACAAGGTGATCGACCAGTTCCAGAGCGAGCAGGACATGGACGTGGCCGACCAGGAGTATTTCGAAGACCTGGTGCGCGGCGTCGAAGCCCACCTGGGTTCGCTGGACGAAGCCCTGAGCCACTTCCTGGACCGCGACATCGCCCAGGTGGACCCGATCGAGCGCGCCGTGCTGCGCATCGCCGCCTACGAACTGCGCCACCGCGTTGACGTGCCCTACCGCGTGGTCATCAACGAAGCCATCGAAACCACCAAGCGCTTCGGCTCCGAACACGGCCACACCTACGTCAACGGCGTGCTCGACCACGCGGCCGCGCAGTGGCGCGCCGCCGAGGCGCAGGCCCCGCGCCGCAGCTGATGCCGGGCGAATTCGCCCTGATAGACCGCATCCGCGCCCGCGTGCGCGCCCGCGCCGACGTGGTGCTGGGCATCGGCGACGACGCCGCCCTGCTGCAGGTTCCCGCCGGCCACCAGCTGGCGGTGAGCTGCGACACGCTGGTGTCGGGCGTGCATTTCCCTGCGGAAACCGCGCCCGCCGACATCGGCTGGAAGGCGCTGGCCGTGAACCTGTCCGACCTGGCCGCGATGGCCGCCACGCCCGCCTGGTGCACGCTGGCGCTCACCCTGCCCGACGCCGACGGCGACTGGGTGGACGCGTTCCTGGACGGCTTCCTCGAACTGGCGCAGCAGCACGACGTGGCGCTGGTGGGCGGCGACACCACCGGTGGCCCGCTGTCCATCACGGTCACCGTGCACGGCTTCGTGCCCGAAGGCCAGGCGCTGCGCCGCGACGGCGCGCGCGCGGGCGACGAAATCTGGGTGACCGGTTCCATCGGTGACGCCGCCGGCGCGCTGGCGCAGTGGCGCGCGCGCGGGCCTGCGTCGGCCAAGCTGCGGCACCGACTGGACCGGCCCACGCCGCGCATCGAAGCCGGCCTCGCGCTGCGCGGCCTGGCTACGGCCGCCATCGACCTCAGCGACGGCCTGGCCGCCGACCTGGGCCACGTGCTGGCCGCCAGCGGCGTCGGTGCGCGCATTGACCTGGGCCGCCTGCCGACCTCGCGCACGCTGGCCGATCATTTCGACGAAGCCCGCCGCTGGCCGCTGCAGCTCTCGGGCGGCGACGACTACGAACTGTGCTTCACCGCGCCGGCCAGCGCCGCGTTCGCGATCGAACAGGCGCTGGCCGCATGCGAAGTCACGGCCACGGTGGTGGGCGCGCTGGAGTCCGGACCCGGCCTGCGCTTCAGCACGCCCGAGGGCGAGGACTACGCGCCCGCCGCCGCCGGCTTCCAGCACTTCCAGGGCGTGCACTGATGGCCGTGCTGCCCGTGGGCACCCGCCGCCGCCTGATGAAGCACCCGCTGGGCTGGGTGGCCGCGGGCTTCGGCGCCGGCTTCTCGCCGCGCGCGCCGGGCACGGTGGGCAGCCTGGCGGCGCTGCTGCCGTGGTGGTTCCTCCTGCGCGACCTGTCGCTGCCGGTTTACCTGGCGGTGCTGGCGGTGGGCTTCGGCATCGGCGTGTGGGCTTCGCACTGGGCCATCCGCGAAACGAAGATCGAAGACCCCTCGCTGGTGGTCTGGGACGAGTTCATCGGCATGTGGATCGCACTGCTGATGGCGCCCGCGGGCTGGCCGTGGATGCTGGCGGCGTTCGTGCTGTTCCGGCTGTTCGACATCTGGAAGCCCTGGCCGGTGCGCTGGGCCGACCGCAAGCTGCACGGCGGCTTCGGCGCAATGCTCGACGACGCCATTGCCGGGCTGTATGCGCTCGGCGCGCTGCAGCTGGCCGCCTGGTGGCTGGGCTGAGCGAGCCGTAGGAAGACTCGGACACCACGCCGCGCGTCCGTCCTATCCTCCCGCGCTCCCCACCGCGGGGATCATGCCGCCTGCCTGGTCGCGGGAAGAATCTGCTGATGGCTGCGTTGGATTCCGCCTCACGCCGTCCGGCCCAAGTTCGCGCGTCCGCCGCAGCCGCCGCTGACGTTGCGCTGCAGCCGTCTCCCAGCCCGGCCCGGGCGTTTCGCCGGCGGCGTGGGCGTGTCGCGGGTGCTTCCATGGCCTTGCCTGCAAGCCGCAGGCGAAGAAGGGAGCAACACCATGAGGGCACTGAGCCTGGAAGAAAGCGCCGCGGTCAGCGGCGGCGAAGGGATCATCGGCACCATCGCGCTGATCGCGGTGGCCGGCTGGATCTGGCAGAACCGCGAAGCGCTCAACGAAATCGCGCAGAGCGCCGCCAGCAAGCTGGTGGACATCGACGCCGAATGCGGCAACAAGCCGTGAACCCCACCCCGGAGAATCCCATGCGAATCCTCGAAAGCGCGGAACTGCAGTCGGTCGCCGGTGGCGACAGCGTCGAAAGCAACCTCGGTGCCGGCCTGGCCCTGGGCATCCACGGCGTCACGTCCCAGGAAGCCAAGACCCTGGGCATGGTCTCGCCGGCGGGCTGGTTCGCCGGCGCCGTCATCCACTACTTCACCACGCACTGAGCCTTCCGTTCCCGCCGGCGAGACGTCGCCGCCGGGAACGGTTTCCCTGCCCGCCGCCAAGGAATCCACGCATGACCACGCCCACGCCTCCCGCGCACACGCCCGCGCCTGTGCCCGCGCAGTCCCCCGCGCCCGCGGCCGCCTTGCCGCCCGGCCTGCCTGCGCTGGCCTCCCTGCGGCCGCTGCTGTGGCTGCTGCTGTTCTTCGCCGTCTGGAGCCAGCGCGTGGCGCTGCAGGAGATGGCCGACGCCACGTCCGCCACCCTGGTGCAGCTGGCCGCGGCCTGCGGCGACCCCAACCGCTGACCATCACCGGGTCAGCGCGTGTCGCCCGGTGCGGGCGGCAGCACCTTGCCCGGGTTGAGGATGCCGTCGGGGTCGAACTGCTGCCTGATGGCGCGCATCAGCGCCATCGCCTGCGGGCTGAGCGCGCGCGCCAGCAGTTCGCGCTTCACCAGGCCGATGCCGTGCTCGCCCGACACCTGGCCGTCGAGCGCAATCACGGTGTCGAACACGGACTCCAGCGCCGCTTCGGCGCGCGCCGACTGCGCCGCATCGGCCGGGTCGTACAGGATGTTCACGTGCAGGTTGCCATTGCCCGCGTGGCCGAAGCACACGATGGTCAGCGACTGCGCCGCCGCGATGGCGCGCACGGCGGCCACCAGCTCCGGGATGCGCGACACCGGCACCACCACGTCTTCGTTGATCTTGCCCGGCGCCAGCGTGCGCAGCGCGGGCGACAGCGCCTTGCGCGCGGCCCAAAGCTGGTCGCGCTCGGCTTCGTCGGCGGCGGCGGTGACCTCGATGCAGCCTTCGCCGCGCGCTGCGGCGGTGAGCGCGGCTATCGCGGCATCAAGCACGGCGGCCTCACCGTCGGCTTCGATCATCAGCAGCGCGCCGGCGGCGGGAATGCGGGCGCCGCCCACTTCGCGCGCCAGGCGCACGCCGTCGCCGTCCATGAATTCGAGCATGGACGGGGTTACCGGCTGCGCCATCAGGCGCGCCACCGCCGCGGCCGCGCTGTCCACGTCGGCGTACAGCGCCCGCAGCGCGCGGCGGTGCGTGGCCACGGGCGTAAGCCGCAGCGTGGCCTCGACGATCAGCGCCAGCGTGCCTTCCGAACCAATGAGCAGGCGCGAGAGGTCGTAGCCGCTGGCGCCCTTGGTGGTGGGCGCGCCGAAGCGCACCAGTTCGCCGGCGCCGGTGACGGCGGTGAGCGCCAGCACGTTGTCGCGCGTGGCGCCGTACTTCACCGCGCGCGGGCCGCCGGCGTTGCAGGCCAGGTTGCCGCCCACCGTGCAGTACGCGGCGCTGGTGGGGTCGGGCGGCCAGAACAGGCCGTGCGGCGCCAGCGCCGCCTGCAGGTCGCCGTTGAGCAGGCCCGGCTGCACCACCGCCACGCGGTCGCCGGGGCGGATGGCCAGCACCTGGTCCATGCGCTCGAACGACACCACCAGCGCGTCTTCGCTCGGCACGCTGGCGCCGGTGGTGTTGGTGCCGCGCCCGCGCGCCACGATGGGCAGCTTGGCGGCGCGGCACAGCGCCACGATGGCCTGCACCTGCGCGGCCGTGGTGGGCAGCGCCACCGCCAGCGGCAGGCCCTGGCGGCGCGAGTTGTCGTAGCCGTAGGCCAGCCGCTCGGCCGCGTCCAGCAGCAGGCCGCCGGGGCCAAGCAGTGCGGCCAGGGGTGTCAGGAGCGCGGGCGGCAGTGGGTCAGGCATCGCGCGATTGTAGGGCTTGGCGGCGAGGTTGGCGGGAAGCGAGGTTTGGCCACGGATTTACGCGGATGAACGCGGATGAAAAACAGGAAAATGAAGCGGAGCGTGAGTGGTTCGCGGCAACGCGGACCCATCCCGCCTGTGCACTTGAATCCGCGTTCATCCGCGCAAATCCGTGGCCAAAAGCCCTTCAGGCATCCTCCAGCGTGAAGGCATTGCGCAGCCACTCGCACGCGAACGGTTCGTCGCCCTGCACGGTGACCACGTCGAAGCGGCAGGGCGCGTTGGCCAGGCCGCGCTGGCCGGCCAGCCAGGCGCGCGCGGCCAGCACGATGCGGCGGCGCTTGCGGTAGTCCACCGAGCCGGCGGCGCCGCCGAAGCGATCGCTGCTGCGATAGCGCACTTCGACGAAGGCGACGGTGTCGCCGTCGCGCATCACCAGGTCGAGTTCGCCGAAGCGGAAGTTGACGTTGCTGGCCAGGGTGCGCAGGCCCTGCGCTTCGAGCGTGGCGCGGGCGGCCGCTTCGGCCGCCGCGCCGGTGTGTCGTCGGTCAGGGCGTGCCGGCATCGGGCAGCAGCGCGCCGTCCAGCGCGGGCCGCGAGCGGCCGCCGCTGAACACTGCCCATGCCGGGCGGCGCTGGACGCCGCCGAAGGAGTCCATCTGCAGCTCGCCCGTGGCGCCGCGCAGCTGCGCGCCCGGGTCGCTGGCCAGCTGGTCGAGGTAGCCCGACAGCAGCCAGGCGTCCATGCCGAAGGCGAACAGGCGCGCGCCGCCGCCCTGCGCCGAGGGCAGGGTCTGGCCGATGGTGTCGGGGTCGGGCATGCCGCCGCGCAGGCCCAGCAGCCAGGGCAGCTCGGGGTATTCGATGCCGTCCAGTTCGGTGTCCATGCGCAGGTTCGCGCCCGACAGGATCAGGGACGTCGCCACGCGCGGCACGCCGATCAGGCCGGCCGCATCCATCTGGCTCGACAGCAGGCGCGCCTGCGCCGCCTTCAGGCTCAGGAACAGGGCATCGGGCCGGGCACCGCCCAGCGCGGCCTGCAGGGCCGGCACGTAGTCGGGGTTGGATTCGCTCACGGTGACTTCGGTCAGCACCTGGCCGCCCAGCGACTTGAGCCGCTCGCGGAAGGCGCCCAGCGCGCGCTGCGCGCTGTCGTCGGCCTGGGTGACCACCAGCACGCTGCGCAGGCCACGATCCACCAGGCGGTCGGCGGCCGCGGCGCCTTCGTCCTCGGGCGACAGCGCATACGCGGCGCTGCCCGGGGGCGGCGGCACGGTGCCGCGGTTGAGCGCGACCACGGGCAGGTCCAGTTCCGGCAGGCCGAACAGCGTGTTCACTTCGTCGCGCGTGAGCGGGCCGACGATCATCTGCGCGCCTTCTTCGCGGGCCTTGGCCAGGGCGCCACTGACGCCGTCGGGGCCGGCGGTGTCGTGGAAACGGAGCTGCGGCCGGCGGCGGTTCTCGCCGTAGTAGCCGGCCAGCAGGCCGTCGCGCACGCTGTGGCCGGCGGCGGCCATGGGGCCACTGAGCGGCAGCAGCGCGGCCAGGCGCAGCGGCGGGCGGTAGCCGTCGCGTTCGGCGGGCGGCAGCTGGTCCAGACCGGGCGACGACGCACTGCGGTCGTAGGGGCGCGGCAGCGGCAGGCCGCGCTGGGTCAGCGCGCGCCCGGCGTACAGGTACACCGGATGGCCGGCGGGCACGGCGGCGCTGGCCGATGCCAGCGTGGCGTTGGACAGCTTCGCCAACAGCCCGTCGATGCGGCGCACGGCGGCGGCGCGCGCGCCGCGGTCCAGGGTTTCGAGCTGCCATGCCAGGTCGGCGGCGGCGTCGAAGGGACGGCCCTGCGCTTCCAGGGCGTCGGCGCGCAGCCCGTGCCAGCGCTGGCGCTGCGCGGCGGGCACCGACTCGCGCGGCTGCCCCAGCAGCGCCAGCGCCTCGGCGCTGCGGCCGGCGCTGGCCTGGAAGCCGGCGTTGAGCAGGTCGTGCAGCAGCAGGTCGGCGCCTTCCAGGCGGCGGCGGTTGGACGCCGTCCAGGCCTGGTTGGCCGCGCCCTCGTCACCGGCCAGCCGGTACTGTTCGGCGGCGTAAAGCCAGGCGCGGTCGCGCGCGGCGCCGCGGCTGGCGTTGGCGACCGCGGCCCAGGCGCGCGCGGAGTCGCGATGCTTGCCGTCGGCGGCCAGCTGCGATGCGCTGTCCTGCTGCACCGAGGCCTCGGGCGAAACGGCCACGCTGGCGCATCCGGTGGAAACGGCCAGCACCAGCAGCAGGGGGATCAGTCGCAGCATGTGGGAAGGGTCCAGGGTTCGATGCGGTTACGATGATACCCCGGTGCACACGGAGGGCGCGGACATGGCGGCAACCAAGGCGGGGACCCTTTACGTGGTGGCCACCCCGATCGGCAACCTGGGCGACCTGACCGCCCGTGCCCGCGAAGTGCTGGCGTCCGTGGACGCCATCTGCGCCGAAGACACCCGCCACACCCGCCAGCTGCTGGGCGCGGTGGGCATCGAGCGCCCGCTGCTGGCGCTGCATGAGCACAACGAGGGCGAGGTGGCCTGGAAACTGGTCGAGCGCCTGCGGGCCGGCGAATGCCTGGCCCTGGTGTCCGACGCCGGCACGCCGCTGGTGAGCGACCCGGGCTACCGCCTGGTGCGCGAAGTGCGCGCCGCGGGCCTGGCCGTGAGCCCCGTGCCCGGCGCCTGCGCCGCCATCGCCGCGCTGTCGGTGGCCGGCATCCCCAGCGACCGCTTCTGCTTCGAAGGCTTCCTGCCGGCCAAGGCATCAGGCCGCCGCGAGCGCCTGGCCGAACTGGCGAAGGAGACCCGCACCCTGGTGTTCTACGAAAGTTCGCACCGCATCCAGGAAGCCCTCGCAGACTTCGTGGCGGCGTTTGGCGGCGAACGCGAAGCCGTTCTCGCACGCGAGCTGACGAAACTGTTCGAGACCGTGCTGGGCGACACCCTCGCCGGCATCGCCGAAAAGGTCGCGGCCGACGAAAACCAGCGCAAGGGCGAGTTCGTGGTCGTGGTGCGCGGCTGCGAGGACGACACCGCCGCCCGCCTGGTCGAGGGGCAGCGCCTGTACGCCAAGCTGGCCGAACACTTGAAACCCTCGGTCGCCGCCAAGCTCGCTGCCGACATCAGCGGCGCGCCCCGCAAGGCGCTTTATGGTGGCGAAAGCGTTTAGCCGCGGATTTACGCGGCCAAAAAGCCCTTTGGCCGGGATGTGCGACAATCCCGCCCGGCGGAGTCGGTCAAGGCAGTCGCGTCGCAGCAATGCGCCGAGGAAAGTCCGGGCTCCACAGAGCAGGGTGCCAGGTAACGCCTGGGCGGCGTGAGCCGACGGAAAGTGCAACAGAAAACAAACCGCCGAACGGCCCGCAAGGGTGCGTGGTAAGGGCGAAACGGTGGGGTAAGAGCCCACCGCCCGAGGGGACAACGCCTCGGGGCACGGCAAACCCCACCCGGAGCAAGACCAAATAGGGGTGCTATGGCATGGCTCGTGCCGCACCCGGGTTGGTTGCTTGATCCCAGCGGTGACGCTGGGGCCAGAGGAATGACTGTCCACGACAGAACCCGGCTTAACGACCGGCTCCGCCACTTTCCTCCGCAAGACCCCCTGGATCCGCGCACTCGCCGGTGAATCGCCCCGGGCGGGCGGCCGTGGGTCCGGGCCGCCCGGGCACTGACCGGTTCTGCTAACCGCGTCACGCCCTCAGATCAAATCCATGTGAAACAACACTTGCCCAACGGTTCTTAAACCAGACTCTCAAGATTCGCGCAAAGTGTTGATCTGCCTGATGAAATTACCCTGTTTTTGTCCTTGACAGCCCCCGGGGGCAGGTCTAACGTGGGCTTCCGAGGGAATTTCGGGTTTTTTGTGGCTTTTGGTGGATAAGGACTGATCCAGCGCATGTTCCAGGGCGAAACCGCGATCACGATCGACGACAAGGGCCGTCTGGCGATTCCCACCGCCTACCGGGACCTGGTCGCGCGCGCCTGCGGCAACCGCCTGGTGGTCACCTACAACCCCTACGAAGCCGGCTGCCTGTGGCTGTACCCGGAAGCGGCCTGGGAAAAGGTCCGCGACCAGGTCAACGCCCTGCCCAACGCCAAGCGCGTGCACCGCAACCTGCAGCTCAAGCTCGTCGGCGCGGCCACCGTGGTCGAACCCGACGGCAGCGGCCGCCTGCTGCTGCCGGCCAGCCACCGCAATGCGGCGGCCATCGAAAAGAAAGCGGTGCTGCTCGGCATGGGCGGCAAGTTCGAATTGTGGAGCGAGCAGGCACACCTCGCGCAGATCCGTCAAACCATCGGTGAAGACGAGATCAGCGAGGACATGCTCGACCTCAGGCTGTGACGGGGCTGGCCGGGATGCGCACCGACGCGCAGCCCAGCCATCTCCCGGTGATGCTGGCGCAGGCGCTCGACGGCCTGCGCGTATTGGGGAATGGCAGGTACCTGGACGGCACGTTTGGCCGCGGCGGACACGCCCGCGCCGTGCTCGACCGGCTGGGGCCGGAGGGACGTTTGCTGGTGATGGACAAGGACCCCGAAGCGATCGCGACCGCCCACGCGCTGTTCAGCGCGGACCCGCGCGTCGCCGTCTACCGGGGCTCCTTCGCCGACCTCGGCCACTGGGATGAAACCGCCCCGGGCCTGGACGGCGTGTTCTTCGACCTGGGCGTGTCGTCGCCGCAGCTGGACGTGGCCGAGCGCGGCTTCAGCTTCAGCAAGGACGGCCCGCTGGACATGCGCATGGACCCGGACTCGGGCGAAAGCGCCGCCAACTGGCTGGCCCGCGCCACCGACGCCGAGATCGCCGACGTGCTGTGGACCTACGGCGAGGAAAAGCTCAGCCGCAAGATCGCCCGCACCATCGTTGCCCGCCGCGACGACGCGCCGCTGCTGCGCACCGCCCAGCTGGCCGACCTGATTGCTTCGGTGGTGGGTCGCGGCGACAGCAAGATCCACCCGGCCACGCGCAGCTTCCAGGCCATCCGCATCTTCATCAACCGCGAACTGGTGGACCTCGAACAGGGCCTGGACGCGGCGTTCGCGCGGCTCAAGCCCGGCGGCCGGCTGGTGGTGATCAGCTTCCATTCGCTGGAAGACCGCATCGTCAAGCGCTTCATCGCCGCGCACGCCAAGGCGCCGCCGGGCAACCGCCGCATGCCGGTGGAGCGCGACTTCACGCCGACCCTGGTGGACGTCAGCGGCGCGCTGCGCGCCGACCACGCCGAAACCTCGGTGAACCCGCGCGCCCGCAGCGCCGTGATGCGCGTGGCCGAGAAGCTGCCGCAGGGAGCGGCCGCATGAGCATGCGCGATTTCCTGTTCGCCCTGCTGGTGGCCGCGGTGCTGTCGAGCGCCATCGCCGTGGTGCACGCGCGCCACCTGCATCGCCAGGCCTACATCGCCCTGTCGGGCCTGCAGCGCGACCGCGACGAGCTCAACATCGAGTTCGGCCGCCTGCAGCTGGAGCAGGCCACGTGGGCGGAAGCCAACCGCATCGAACAGGTGGCCGGCACCCGCATCGGCATGAAGTACCCGACCGACGACGACATCGTGGTGCTGCAGCCATGAAGGTCCAGCGCAGCAGCTACAGCCTTCGCAAGCGCCTGCTGGCCATCAGCGTGGTGCTGGGCGCGTTCGGCCTGGTGCTGGTGGCGCGCGCGGCGCACCTGCAGCTGATCAGCCCGGATTTCTACCAGGAACAGGGCGACGCCCGCTTCCTGCGCGAAGTGCCGATCGCCACCTCGCGCGGCACCATCACCGACCGCAACGGCGAACCGCTGGCGATCTCGTCGCCGGTGGAATCGGTGTGGGCCAATCCCAAGGAGCTGCTGCAGCACGCCAACCGCATACCGGCGCTGGCCGAGGCGCTGGGCATCCCCAACGACGTGCTGGCGCAGCGCATCTCGCAGCGCGCCGACAAGGAGTTCGTGTACCTGCGCCGGCACATGAACCCCGACATCGCCCAGGCCGTGGTGGACATGGGCATCCCGGGCGTCTATTCGCAGCGCGAGTTCCGCCGCTTCTACCCGCACGGCGAAGTGATGGCCCACGTGCTGGGCTTCACCAACATCGACGACCGCGGCCAGGAAGGCCTCGAGCTGGCCTTCGACGACTGGCTGACCGGCAAGCCCGGCGCGCAGCAGATCATCCGCGACCGCCGCGGCCGCACCGTGGAGAACGTGGACCTGATCCGCGCCGCCGAGCCGGGCCACGACCTGATGCTGTCCATCGACCGCCGCATCCAGTACCTGGCCTACCGCGAACTCAAGACCGCGCTGATCGAGCACGGCGCCAGCAGCGGCTCGATCGTGGTGCTGGACGTGCCCACGGGCGAGATTCTGGCCATGGTCAACCAGCCCTCGTACAACCCGAACTCGCGCGAGGGATCGGGCCCGGAGGCGCAGCGCAACCGCGCCGTCACGGACGTGGTGGAGCCGGGCTCGGTGATGAAGACGCTCACCCTGGCGGCGGCGCTGGAAAGCGGCAAGTTCACCCCGGAAACGCCCATCCCGACCGCGCCCGGCTACATGCCGCTGCCGGGCGGCTACACGGTGAAGGACTTCCGCAACTACGGCACGCTGACCATGACCGGCGTGCTGACCAAGAGCTCGAACGTCGGCGCGACCAAGATCGCCAACGAGCTGACCAACGAACACCAGTACGACATGTACCAGCGCTTCGGCCTGGGCCATGCGTCGGGCAGCGGATTCCCCGGCGAATCGGCCGGCGTGCTGCGCGCGCCCAACCTCTGGGGCCCGACCGAGAAGGCCACCATCAGCTACGGCTACGGCCTGTCGGTGACGCCGCTGCAGCTGGCCCGCGCCTATGCCGCGCTCGGCAACCAGGGCCGCCTGCACGAGGCCACGTTCGTGAAGGGCGCCGATTCGGCCAGCGTGCAGGTGATCGACCCGGCCATCGCCACGCAGCTGATGACGATGATGGAAACCGTCACCGGCCCCGAGGGCACCGCGCGCCGCGCGGCCGTGATGGGCTATCGCGTGGCCGGGAAGACCGGCACCTCGCGCAAGGCCAGCGGCGGCGGCTATGCGGCCAAGCGCTATGCGGCGGTGTTCGTCGGCCTGGTGCCGGCGTCCAAGCCCAAGTTCGCCATGGCCGTGGTCATCCACGATCCGCAGGGCCTGGAGTACGGCGGCGGCGCCGTGTCCGCACCCATCTTCCACCACGTTATGGACGGCGCGCTGCGGCTGATGGACGTGCCGCCGGACAACATCGAACAGTGGTTCGCCGCGCAGGCCAAGAAGAACGCCGCCTCGGTGGCGGCCGCGCCGCCGGCCGCGCCCGCGGCCCCGGCCGTGCCGGTGCCCGTGGAGTCGATGCAGTGAGCCGCGCCATGCCGCTCAGCGCGCTGCTGCAGGGCGAGCCGGCGCTGCCGCCGGGCTTCGACCCGATGGTGGCCGGCCTGAGCGCCGACAGCCGCGCGCTGGACGCCGGCGATGCCTTCGTCGCGCTGGCGGGCGCCAGCACGCACGGCCTGCGCCACGCCGGCCAGGTGCAGGCCGCGGGCGCCAGCGTGATCCTGTTCGAGCCGCCGGCGCCTCAGGGCATCGTGCCGCCGGCCAACGCCGTGGCCGTGCCCGGCCTGCGCGCGCGCCAGGGCGAACTGGCAAGCCGTTTCTACGGCGCGCCGTCGGGCGCGCTGGCCATGACCGGCGTCACCGGCACCAACGGCAAGACTTCCACTGTGCAGCTGATCGCCCAGGCGCTGACCCTGCACGGCGACGTCGCCGGGACCATCGGCACGCTTGGCGCCGGCCTGTACGGCAAGCTGGTGGCGGGCGAGCGCACCACGCCCGACGTCATCGCCGTGCACCGCCTGCTGGCGGCCATGCGCGGCGAGGGCGCCACCCACGTGGCGATGGAAGTGTCCTCGCACGCGCTGGAACAGGGACGCGTGGACGCGGTGGCGTTCCGCACCGCCGTGTTCACCAACCTCACGCGCGACCACCTGGATTTCCACGGCACCATGGAAGCCTACGGCGCCGCCAAGGCCCGGCTGTTCGCGTGGCCGACGCTGCAGGCCGTGGTGGTGAACCTGGACGATGCCTTCGGCCCGGCCCTGATGGCCGGCGCCCACGCCGGCGCGCGCCGCATCGGCCTGAGTTCGCGCGGCCACGCCGACGCCACGCTGCGCGCCGAGCGCGTGGCGCTGGCCACCGACGGCCTGCACTTCGACCTGGTGGAAGCGGGCGCGCGGCATGCGATCGTGTCGCCGCTGCTGGGCCGCTTCAACGTGGACAACCTGCTGGCCGTGGCCGGCGCGCTGCGCGCCCTGGACTGGTCGCTGGCCGACGTGGCGGCCATGCTGCCGCGCCTGTCGCCGGTGGGCGGCCGCATGAGCCGCGTCGGCGGCCGCGACGGCCAGCCGCTGGTGGTGGTGGACTACGCGCATACGCCCGACGCACTGCAGCAGGCGCTGTCCAGCCTGCGCGAACACACCCCCGGACGCCTCACCTGCGTGTTCGGCTGCGGCGGTGAGCGCGACGCCGGCAAGCGCCCGCAGATGGCGGCCATCGCCGAAGCCGGCGCCGACGCCGTGGTGGTGACCGACGACAACCCGCGCCACGAAGACGGCGACGCCATCGTGGCCGGCATCCTTGCCGGCTTTGCCCGTCGCGACGCGGTGGCGGTGCAGCGCGACCGCGCGCGCGCGATCACCGACGCCATCGGCGCGGCGACCGCGGGCGACGTGATCCTGGTCGCCGGCAAGGGCCACGAGCCGTATCAGGAAGTCGCGGGCGTGAAGCACGCCTTCGACGACCTCGCCGTGGCGATGGCCGCGCTGGAGGCCCGCCCATGAGGCCGCTGCTGCTGTCGCAGGTTGCGCGCTGGGTCGAGGGCCGGCACCTGGGCGACGACGTGGAAATCACCTCGGTCGGCACCGACACGCGCACGCTGGCGCCGGGCGCGCTGTTCGTCGCGCTGCGCGGCGAACGCCACGACGGCCACGCACTGGCCGCCCAGGCCCACGAGGCCGGCGCCGTGGCGCTGCTGGTGCACCGCGAAGTGGACAGCCCGCTGCCGCAGGTGCTGTGCGCCGACACCCAGGACGCGCTGGGCGAGCTGGCCGCGGGCCTGCAGCAGGGCCGCGGCGCGGTGGTGGTGGCCATCACCGGCAGCAACGGCAAGACCTCGGTGAAGACGCTCGTGCACGGCATCCTGGCGCGCGCCGGCAAGGCCTGCGCCAACCCCGGCAACTTCAACAACGAGATCGGCCTGCCGCTGGCGGTGATCGCCGCGCCGGAAGACGCCCGCTTCGCCATCTATGAAATGGGCGCCGGCCAGCCGGGCGACATCGCCTACCTGGCCAGCATCGCGCCGCCGCAGGTGTCGCTGGTGAACAACGTGATGCCCGCGCACATCGAGCGCATGGGCAGCCTGCTGGGCATCGCCGAAACCAAGGGCGCCATCTACGAGGCGCTGCCCGACGACGGCATCGCCGTGGTGAATGCCGACGACACCTTCGCGCCGTGGTTCATGCAGCGCATCGGCGCCCGCCGCACGCTGCGCTTCGGGCTGGAGAACGACGCCGACGTGCGCGGCACCGCGCTGCGGCACTCCGCCCAGGCCACGCAGTTCCGCCTGCACACGCCGGCGGGCGAGGCCGACGTGGCGCTGCCGCTTCCCGGCCGCCACAGCGTGATGAACGCGCTGGCCGCCGCGGCCCTGGCGCTGGCCGCCGGCGCGTCGCTGGACGACGTGGTGGCGGGCCTGCAGAACGCGCAGCCGGTGCCGGGGCGGCAAATCCCGCACACGCTGCGCGGCGGCGCGGTGCTGGTGGACGACAGCTACAACGCCAACCCCGGCTCGGTGGCCGCGGCCATCGCCGCGCTGGTGCAAACCGGCGGCGAGTCCTGGCTGGTGCTGGGCGACATGAAGGAGCTGGGCGAGGGCGCCGCACTGCTGCACGCCGACATCGGCGCGCAGGCGCGCCGCGCCGGCATCGCCCGGCTGTTCACCGTGGGCGAGCTGAGCGCGGAGGCCTCGCGCGCCTTCGGCGACGGCGCCCGTCATTTCAACGACCAACCGGCGCTCGTGGCGGCCCTTTCCAGTGCGCTGCAGGCGGCTCCGGCCGGCCTGCGCTGCCTGGTGAAGGGCTCGCGCTCGAGCGCGATGGACCAGGTGGTGGCCGCCGTGCTGGCCGCCGACAGGCAAGGAGACGCCGACCATGCTGCTTGAACTCGCCCGCTGGCTGCACGAACTGGGCATGATGCCGCCGCTGTTCGGCTACATCACTTTCCGGGCCATCCTGGGCGCGCTGACCGCGCTGCTGCTGTCGCTCTGGCTGGGCCCGCACGTCATCGAGCGCCTGGCGCGGCTCAAGGGCGGCCAGCCGATCCGCACCGACGGCCCGCAGTCGCACTTCTCCAAGGCCGGCACGCCCACCATGGGCGGCACGCTGATCCTGATGACCATCACGCTGTCCACGCTGCTGTGGGCCGACCTGCGCAACCGCTACGTGTGGGTGCTGCTGGCGGTGATGGTGGCCTTCGGCGCCATCGGCTGGCTGGATGACTGGATCAAGATCGTCCGGCGCGATCCCAACGGCCTGAAGTCGCGGCACAAGTACGCGCTGCAGTCGCTGTTCGGGCTGGCGGCGGCGCTGTTCCTGTTCTACACCGCCGACAACGCCAACTCGACCACGCTGTTCCTGCCGCTGCTCAAGGACTTCGCGGTGCCGCTGGGCGGCCTGTTCGTGGTGGTGGCGTACTTCTGGATCGTCGGCTTCTCCAACGCGGTGAACCTCACCGACGGCCTCGACGGCCTGGCCATCATGCCCACGGTGCTGGTGGCCGCGGCGCTGGGCATCTTCGCCTATGCGTCGGGCAACGCGGTGTTCTCGCAGTACCTGCAGATCCCGGCCATCCCGGGCGCGGGCGAGATCACCATCTTCTGCGCGGCCATTGCCGGCGCGGGCCTCGGTTTCCTGTGGTTCAACACGTATCCGGCCATGGTGTTCATGGGCGACATCGGCGCGCTGGCGCTGGGCGCCGTGCTGGGCACGGTCGCGGTGATCGTCCGCCAGGAAGCAATCCTCGTGGTGATGGGCGGCATCTTCGTCATCGAAACGCTGTCGGTGATGATCCAGGTGGCCAGCTTCAAACTCACCGGCCGCCGCGTGTTCCGCATGGCGCCCATCCACCACCACTTCGAGCTCAAGGGCTGGCCGGAGCCGCGCGTGATCGTGCGCTTCTGGATCATCTCGGTGATGCTCGTGCTCGTTGGTCTGGCGACCCTGAAGGTGCGCTGAGATGAACCCGACCGACCGCGCCCACCAGGCCACCAAGCTCGACGCCATTACGGGCCGCTTCGACCCGGTGTTGCTGCTGGTGACGCTGGCGCTGGCCGGCCTGGGCGTGGTGATGGTGGCCTCGAGCTCGATCGCCATCGCCGAGGGCCTGGACGTGGGCCCGTTCTACTTCCTCACCCGCCACCTGGTGTTCCTGGCCATTGGCGGCGGCCTGGCCTGGGCGCTGATGCGCATGGAGCTCAAGATCGTCGAGAAGTACAGCCACCTGCTGCTGGCGATGTGCTTCGTGATGCTGCTGGTGGTGTTCCTGCCGGGCATCGGCCGGTCGGTGAACGGCGCGCAGCGCTGGATCAACATCGGCATCGCCGGCTTCCAGGCCGTGGAAGCGGTGAAGCTGATGTTCATCATCTGGCTGGCCAGCTACCTGGTGCGCTACCGCGACGAGATCGCCCAGCAGTGGATGGCGCTGATCAAGCCGCTGGGCGTGGCGGCGGCCATCGTGGTGCTGCTGTTGCTGCAGCCCGACTTCGGCTCGGCGGCGCTGCTGCTGGCCATCACCGGCGGCATGGTGTGGCTGGGCGGCGCGCGCATCCGCAACCTGCTGATCCCCGGCCTGGTGGCGCTGCCGCTGCTGGCCATCGTGGCCATCGCCGAGCCCTACCGCGTGCGCCGGCTCACCTCGTTCCGCGACCCCTGGGCCGACCCGTTCAACGACGGCTTCCAGCTGACGCAGGCGCTGATTGCCATTGGTCGCGGCGAGTGGTTCGGCGTGGGGCTGGGCGGCAGCGTGCAGAAGCTCTTCTACCTGCCCGAGGCGCACACCGACTTCATCTTCTCCGTGACGGCCGAAGAGCTGGGCTTCGCCGGCTCGTTCGCCATCATCGCGCTGTTCGCGGTGTTCACCTGGCGCGCCTTCAACATCGGCCTGCGCGCGGTGGAGATGCGGCGCCACTTCGCCGGCTTCTGCGCCTTCGGCGTCGGCTTCTGGGTCAGCCTGCAGGCGTTCGTGTCCATTGGCGTGAACCTGGGCCTGCTGCCGACCAAGGGCCTGACGCTGCCGCTGATTTCCTCCGGCGGCTCGAGCGTGATGATGACCTGCGTGGCCATCGGCCTGCTGCTGCGCGTGAGCTACGAGCTCGACCGCGCCGAGCGCCAGGTGGCGCGCCTGCGCGGCGCCGGCCTGGCCGCGCCGGAAACCGGCGACGACCGGGTGGAAACCGCGGCGCCGGCGTCGTCGTCGCCGGCGGTCGCGCCCAGCGCGATGGGTCCGCGCGGCTCGCGCCACCGCATCGAACCCAAGATCGGAGCCGTGGCATGAGCGCGCCCGTGCTGATCCTTGCCGGTGGCACCGGTGGCCACATCTTCCCGGGCCTGGCCGTGGCGCAGGCGCTGCGCGCGCGCGACGTGCCGGTGGTCTGGCTGGGTTCGGCCGGCGGCATGGAAACCCGCCTGGTGCCGCAGGCCGGCATCGCCATCGAAACCATCGCCGTGAGCGGCCTGCGCGGCAAGGGCGTGGCCACCCTGCTCAAGGCGCCGGTGCTGCTGCTGCGCTCGCTGTGGCAGGCGCTGTCCATCGTGCGCCGCCTGCGGCCGCGCGCCGTGCTGAGCTTCGGCGGCTATGCCGCCGGCCCGGGCGGGCTGGCCGCGTGGCTGCTGCGCCGGCCGCTGCTGGTGCACGAACAGAACCGCGCGCCCGGCCTCACCAACCGCGTGCTGGCGCGCTTCGCCCGGCGCGTGCTGTGTGGCTTCCCGGGCAGCTTCGGCCATCGCGACGCCGAAGCCGTGGGCAACCCGGTGCGCCCGGACATCGCCGCGGTCGCGCCGCCGGCCGAGCGCTTCGCCGGCCGCGAAGGGCCGGTGCGCCTGCTGGTGCTGGGCGGCAGCCAGGGCGCCTTCAGCCTCAACGTCGCACTGCCGCAGGTGCTGGCCACGCTGCCGGCGGCACAGCGCCCGCAGGTGCGCCACCAGTGCGGTGAACGCCACGCCGAAAAGGCGCGCGCCGCCTACGCGGCATCGGGCGTCGAAGCCAGCATCGAACCTTTCATCGCCGACATGGCCGGTGCCTATGCCTGGGCCGACCTGGTGGTGTGCCGCGCCGGCGCCCTGACGCTGGCCGAGCTGTGCGCGGCCGGCGTGGGCGCGCTGCTGGTGCCGTTCCCCAACGCGGTGGACGACCACCAGACCCGCAACGCGGAGTTCCTGGCCGAGCGCGGTGCCGCGGCCATCGTGGCCGAAGGCGAAGGCTTCGCCGAGCGGCTGCTGGCCGCCGCGCAGCCGCTGCTGGCCGACGCGCCCCGGCGGCTCGCCATGGCCCGGGCGGCGCGCGACGCCGCCATGCCGCAGGCCGCCGAACGCGTGGCGCTGATCGTCATCGAAGAGGCCCGCGCATGAACCGTCGCCGCCTGCAGGAAACCGGTGACCTGGCGCGGGCGTTCCCGCGCGTGCATTTCATCGGCATCGGTGGCGTGGGCATGAGCGGCATCGCCGAAGTGCTGGTCACCCTGGGCTACCAGGTGTCGGGTTCGGACCAGAGTGATTCGGCCACCACCCGCCGCCTGGCGGCGCTGGGTGCCACCGTGCACCGCGGCCACGTGGCCTCGAACATCGAAGGCGCCGACGTGGTGGTGGTGTCCAGCGCCATCCGCGCCACCAACCCCGAGCTTGCCGCGGCGCACGCGCAGCGCATCCCGGTGGTGCCGCGCGCCGAGATGCTGGCCGAGCTGATGCGCTTCAAGCGCGGCATCGCCATCGCCGGCACGCACGGCAAGACCACCACGACGTCGCTGGCGGCCAGCGTGCTGAGCGAAGGCGGGCTGGACCCGACCTTCGTGATCGGCGGCCAGCTGCTGTCGGCCGGCGCCAACGCGCGCCTGGGCGGCGGCCAGTGGCTGGTGGCCGAGGCCGACGAGAGCGACGGCAGCTTCCTGCGCCTGAACCCGCTGGTGGCGGTGATCACCAACATTGACGCCGACCACCTGGAAAACTACGGCGGCGACTTCGAGCGCGTGAAGGCGGCCTTCAACGAGTTCCTGCACCGCCTGCCGTTCTACGGCCTGGCCGTGCTGTGCGTGGACGACGCCGAAGTGGCCGCGCTGGCCGCGCAGACGCCGCGCCACCTGGTCACCTACGGCATTGACCAGGCCGCCGACGTGTTCGCCCGCGACGTGCGCCAGGAAGGCCCGTGCATGCGCTTCACCCTGCACCTGCCCGAGTGCGCGCCGCAGGACGTCACGCTGAACCTGCCGGGCCGGCACAACGTGCTCAACGCGCTGGCCGCGGCCGCCATCGGCTGGCAGCTGGGCGTCGAACCGGCGCAGATCGCCTCGGCGCTGCAGAAGTTCCAGGGCATCGGCCGCCGCTTCAACCTCAAGGGCGAGCTGGACTTCGGCCGCGGCAAGGCGCTGCTGGTGGACGACTACGGCCACCACCCCAAGGAGCTGGAGGCGGTGTTCGCCGCCGCCCGGGGCGGCTGGCCCGAGCGACGGCTGGTGGTGGCGTTCCAGCCGCACCGCTACACCCGCACGCGCGACCTGTTCGACGATTTCGCGGCGGTGCTTTCGAGTGCCGACGCCGTCGTGCTGACCGAGGTTTACGCCGCCGGCGAAGCGCCGATCATCGGCGCCGATGCCAAGTCGCTGGCCCGCGCCATCCGCGCCCGCGGCCGCATCGACCCCGTGGTGGCCGGCAGCGCGCGCGAACTTCCGGCCGTGCTGGCCGACCTGCTGGCCGACGGCGACCTGCTGCTGATGATGGGCGCGGGCGACATCGGCTATGTCGCCGCTGACCTCGCGGCCCACGGTATCCATGGAGCACCCCAGGCATGACGCCCATTCCCGCCCCGCGCACCACCGACGCCCGCGCCTTCGGCCGCGTGGCCGTGCTGATGGGCGGCACCAGCGCCGAGCGCGAGGTATCGCTCGACTCCGGCGCCAACGTGCTGGCGGCGCTGCGCGCCCGCGGCGTGGACGCGCACGCGGTGGACGGTATCCCCGCGCTGCTGGAAGCGCTGCTGGCCAAGCGCTTCGACCGCGTGTTCAACATCCTGCACGGCAACAAGGGCGGCGGCGAAGACGGCGTGCTGCAGGGCCTGCTCGAGGCGCTGCAGGTGCCGTACACCGGCTCGGGCGTGCTGGGTTCGGCGCTGGGCATGGACAAGATCCGCACCAAGCAGGTGTGGCTGTCGCTGGGCCTGCCGACGCCGCGCTACGTGCGCCTGGCGCCGGGCGACGACGTCGCGGCGGCGGCCGCGTCGCTGGGCCTGCCGGTGATCGTCAAGCCGTCCTGCGAAGGCTCCAGCGTGGGCGTGTCGCGCGTCTTCAATGAATCCGACCTCGCCGCGGCGGTCGCGCTCGCCGCGCGCTACCCGGGCGAGCTGCTGATGGAGCAGATGATCGTCGGCGGCGAGTACACCGTCGGCATCCTCGGTGACGTGGCGCTGCCCAGCATCCGCATCGTGCCGGCCGGCGAGTACTACGACTACCACGCCAAGTACGTGGCCGAAGACACGCAGTACGTGTGCCCCGGCCTGGACGGCGCCGCCGAGGCGCAGATGCAGGCGCAGGCGCTGGCCGGCTTCCGCGCCGCGGGCTGCACCGGCTGGGGCCGCGTGGACGTGATGCGCGACCGCGACGGCAACAACTACCTGCTCGAAGTGAACACCGCCCCGGGCATGACCAGCCATTCGCTGGTGCCCAAGGCCGCGGGGCAGGTGGGCATCGGCTTCGAAGAATTGTGCTGGCGCGTGCTCGAAACCAGCCTGCCGCAGGAGGCCGCGCGCCCGTGAACGCCCTGCTGCGCATCCTGGCCTGGACCCTGGCGATCGTGCTGGTGGCGCTGCCCGTGGTGGCCGTGCTCAACGGCTGGATCGCGGGCGAGCGCTGGCCGATGCGCAGCCTGGCCGTCACCGGCGAGTTCCGCCAGGTGGACGAGGCCGCGGTGCGCGAAGCGGTGCTGCCGTCGGTGCAGCAGGGCTTCTTCGCCGTGGACCTGGACCAGGTGCGCAGCGCGGTGGCGGCCCTGCCGTGGGTGGAGCGGGTGGAAGTGCGCAAGCGCTGGCCCGACCGCCTGGAAGTGAGCCTGACCGAGCACACGCCGGTGGCGCGCTGGAGCGACGGCCGCATGCTGTCCGAGGACGGCAAGCTGTTCGCCGCCCCGGCCGGTGCGGGCGCCGGCCTGCCGCTGTTCGAAGGCCCCGAGGCGCGCACGAGCGAACTGATGTCCTTCCACAGCCTGGCCCGGCCGCTGTTCCTGCCGCTGGGCCTGCGCGTGGACACGGTGACGCTGAGCGCGCGCGGCAGCTGGAGCCTGCTGCTCGACGACGGCACCCGCATCGAGGCCGGCCGCGGCGACCCGCAGGCGCGCCTGGCGCGCTTCGCCCGGATGCTGCCCCAGCTGCGCGCCGCCGATGCGCGCGTGCTGGTGCGCGCCGACCTGCGCTACACCAACGGTTTCACCCTCGTCTGGCAGGACGCCCCGGCGCCGTCCGCCATTCCCCCCGCATCTGCAGCACAGGCCAACACATGAATCGCAAAGGCGACAAGTCGCTGATCGTCGGTCTCGACATCGGCACCTCCAAGGTCACCGCGCTGGTGGGCGAGTACTCGCCCGGCCAGGAAATCGAGGTGATCGGCATCGGCTCGCACGAATCGCGCGGCATGAAGCGCGGCGTGGTGGTGGACATCGAGTCCACGGTCCAGTCCATCCAGCGCGCGGTGGAAGAGGCCGAGCTGATGGCGGGCTGCGAAATCCGCTCGGTGTACGCGTCCATCTCCGGCAGCCACACCCAGTGCCGCAACTCGCCCGGCATCGTGCCGGTGGCGGGCGGCGAAGTGACCTATGCCGACCTCGACCGCGTGCTGGAGGCGGCCAAGGCCGTGGCCGTGCCGGCCGACCAGAAGATCCTGCACGCCATCGCCCAGGAATACATCGTCGACAACTCCCAGGAAGGCATCCGCAACCCCGTGGGCATGTCTGGTGTACGGCTCGAGGTGCGCGCGCACCTGGTCACCGGCGCCCAGTCGGCCGCCAGCAACGTGATGAAGTGCGTGCAGCGCTGCGGCCTGCAGGTGGACGACCTGATCCTGAGCTCGCTGGCGTCCAGCACCGCCGTGCTCACCAGCGACGAGAAGGAGCTGGGCGTGGTGCTGGTGGACATCGGCGCCGGCACCACCGACATCGCCGTGTTCGTGCAGGGCGCCATCCGCCATTCGGCGTCGCTGCCGATCGCCGGCGACCAGGTGACCAACGACATCGCCCACCTGCTGCGCACGCCCACGCCCGAAGCCGAGCAGATCAAGGTCCGCTACGCCTGCGCGCTGGCCCAGCTGGCCACCGCCGAGGAATCCATCCAGGTGCCCAGCGTGGGCGACCGCCCGCCGCGCCGCCTGGCGCGCCAGGCCCTGGCCGAGGCGGTGCAGAACCGCTACGAGGAGATCTTCGAGATGGTGCAGGCTGAACTGCGCCGCTCCGGCTTCGAGGAGCTGGTGCGCGCGGGCCTGGTGCTCACCGGCGGCGCCTCGCGCATGGAGGGCGTGGTCGAACTCGCGGAAGAAATGCTGCACATGCCGGTGCGGGTGGGGATTCCCCAGCACGTGTCCGGCCTGGGCGAAGTGGTGGGCAACCCGGTGCATGCCACCGGCGTGGGCCTGCTGCTGTGGGGCAGCCAGTTGGAACACCCGCGCCGCCCGGCGCTGTCGGCGGGCAAGGCGGGCACGGTTTGGACGAAGTTCAAGAACTGGTATCGAGGTGAGTTCTGAGTTTCGTCGTCGTCACGGCACCAAAAGCGCAAACAAGAAAAACCAAACCCCTGGATCGGAATCACGGAGGATCAACACATGGCACATTTTGAACTGATCGAGAAGCTCGCCCCGAACGCCGTCATCAAGGTGATCGGCGTCGGCGGTGGCGGCGGCAACGCCGTCGCGCACATGGTGAACGCCGGCGTGGAGGGCGTTGAGTTCGTCACCGCCAACACCGACGCGCAGGCCATCAAGCAGTGCGGCGCCAAGCTGCAGCTGCAGCTGGGCGGCAACGTCACCAAGGGCCTGGGCGCGGGCGCCAACCCGGAAGTGGGCCGCCAGGCCGCGCTGGAAGACCGCGAGCGCATCGTCGAGGCGCTGGAAGGCGCCGACATGGTGTTCATCACCGCCGGCATGGGCGGCGGCACCGGCACCGGCGCCGCGCCGGTGGTGGCGCAGCTGGCCAAGGAGATGGGCATCCTGACCGTCGCCGTGATCACCAAGCCGTTCCCGTTCGAAGGCCGCCGCCGCATGCAGGTCGCGCTCAAGGGCATCGAGGAACTGAGCCACCACTGCGATTCGCTGATCACCATCCCGAACGAAAAGCTCATCACCGTGCTGGGCCGCCAGGCCACCATGGTGCAGGCCTTCCGCGCCGCCAATGACGTGCTGCTGGGCGCCGTGAAGGGCATCGCCGACCTGATCGTCAGCCCGGGCCTGATCAACGTGGACTTCGCCGACGTGCGCACCGTCATGTCCGAAATGGGCCTGGCGATGATGGGCACCGGCGTGGCCCGCGGCGACGACCGCGCCCAGGCCGCCGCCGAGGCCGCCATCTCCAACCCGCTGCTGGACGAAGTGAACCTGTCGGGCGCCAACGGCGTGCTGGTCAACATCACCGCCGGCCCGGACTTCACGATGGCCGAGTTCGACGAGATCGGCCGCACCATCGAGGAGTTCGCCTCCGAGGACGCCACCGTGGTCATCGGCACCTCGCTGGACCCGGACATGCAGGACGAAGTGCGCGTCACCGTGGTGGCCACCGGCCTCAACCGCGGCGTCGTGCGCCAGGCCGCCCCGCGCGCCCCGGAGAAGGAGGTCTACCGCGCCCCGGTCAAGCTGGTGCGCAACGGCAGCACCGGCCAGGTGGAATACGACGCGATGGCCAACGTCACCGCGGCGCCGTCCGGCAACCACCTGGGCCTGCGCTCGGGCCGGGCCCATGAAGCCCCGTCGGGTGCCGCCAGCGCCCTGGCCGAACTGCCCAACGACCACAGCTACCTCGACATCCCGGCCTTCCTGCGTCGCCAGGCCGACTGAGCGGGGCGGCCGCCGGCCCGTGGCCGCCCGACCAGGCGCCGCGGACCGGGCAGCCGCGACCGGCCGGCCTGGATGGCCGGCCGGGCAAGAAGGCCGCGCGTCCAGGCGCGCGGCCCCAGTGTTGTCCCCAGGGGGAACGGAAACCTTGGCCCGCCGGGCTGTCCGGCGGGTCTTTTTCCAGCCAAAGCAAGCACTTGCGTGGCGCCAGCGGGGGTTCTACCGGACCGGGGTTGCCGGAATGTGACGGAAGGCCAGTTGTTATCTTTTCGTTCAGTACACCGTGTGCTATGGTTCGGAAGGTTTTGCGCGCTCCTTCTGCGGAGACCGCTACAAAAATGATCAGACAGCGAACCCTCAAGAACGTCATCCGCGCCACTGGCGTCGGCCTGCACAGCGGCGAAAAGGTCTACATGACCCTGCGCCCCGCGGCGCCCGACACGGGGATCGTGTTCCGTCGCGTCGATTTCGACCAGCCGGTGGAAATCCACGCCAAGGCCGAGCGGGTCGGCGACACCAGCCTCTGCACCGCCCTGGTCGAGGGCAATGTCCGCGTCATGACGATCGAGCACCTGCTCTCGGCCATGGCCGGCCTGGGCATCGACAACGCCTACGTGGACCTGTCCACCGCCGAAGTGCCGATCATGGACGGCTCGGCCGGTCCCTTCGTGTTCCTGCTGCAGTCGGCGGGCATCGAGGAGCAGGAAAAAGCCAAGCGATTCATCCGCATCGTCAAGCCGGTCAAGGTCGAGGACGGTGACAAGTGGGCCCGCTTCGAGCCCTTCGAAGGCTTCAAGGTCGGCTTCACGATCGACTTCGCCCACCCCATCTTCAACAAGTCCACGTCCAGCACCGAGATCGACTTCTCCACGACCTCGTTCGTGAAGGAAGTCAGCCGGGCCCGCACGTTCGGCTTCATGAAGGACATCGAGTACCTGCGCGAGCGCAACCTGGCGCTGGGCGGCTCGATGGACAACGCCATCGTCCTGGACGACTACCGCGTGCTCAACGAAGACGGCCTGCGCTACGAGGACGAGTTCGTGAAGCACAAGATCCTGGACGCCATCGGCGACCTGTACCTGCTGGGCCACAGCCTGATCGGCGCCTTCTACGGCTACAAGTCCGGCCATGCGCTGAACAACCAGCTGCTGCGCACCCTCCTGGCCGACACCACGGCCTGGGAAGAGGTCACGTTCGACGATCCGGCCCTGGCGCCCATCTCCTACGCCCATCCCGCGCAAGCGGTTTGAGACGCGCATCACGGGCCTTCACGGCCATTTAACGTCCGGTTAACGACTCACAGCGTTCCACGGGGCATCATGCCCCGTCGGTCGAAGACCGGGCGCTGGCCGCCAGCCTCAGAAGCTGGTCCCGCAGCTCCGGATCCGAAACCGACTGGGCGGTGGCCCGCAGTGAATCGCGGACCGTCTCGGAAAGTGGCTTCGGCTGGCCGGCCCCCGCGGGCGCGACGGCAGGAGGAACCGCCACTTTCACCACCAGCGTCCCGGCCTTGAGCCCGGCCGCGGCCGCGGCGTCCAGCAGGGCGTCCGCATGCAGCCGCAGCTTGGCCTTCCAGACCGGGCCGCTGACCAGGAACACCAAGTGCTTGTCATCCACGTTGGCCAATCTGCATTGGTCGGCCAAGGTGGCGGGGAGACTCTGGCGCAACAACGGGTCGAGCGCGTCCAGCCAACGGGCACGCTCCACCAGGTTGGCCAGCCCGGTTCCAGCCAGCGCTTCGAGCGCTCGCGGGGGCAGGGCGGCCGGCACCGCGCCGCGGACATTGGTTTTGGGTGGTTTATTCATGATGAATGTCATCATCGCAGCAAAATTCCTTCGGGCGCCGAAAAAGCTGGCGTTCGATGATCCCAAAGTGGCCGGCGTCACCCTTGGCGCCATTGCGCTGGTGTTGGCCACCGCTTTCGGCATCGGCTACATGGCCCGCGGCGCCAACGGCGCCGCCCTCGAGGAAATCGCCCGCCTCCAGTCCGAAATGGCCGCCCAGCAGGTCGCCCTCGACCAGGCCCGCGAAGAAGCCCAGCGCGAAGTGAACGCCATCGCCGCCCGCGTCGGCGAACTCCAGGCCCAGGCCAACCGCCTCAACGCCCTCGGCGCCCGCCTCACCCGCGTCGGCAAGCTCAAGGACGGCGAGTTCAACTTCAACGAGCTGCCCGGCCAGGGCGGCTCCGAGTCCGCCAGCGACGTTCCGTCCGGCGACCTGCTTTCCAGCCTTGATTCGCTGCAGCTGCAGTTCGCCCACTCGGGTCGGCAGCTGTCGGTGCTCGAGTCGCTGCTGTTCGACCAGAAGCTCGACAGCAAGGGCACGCCGGCCGGCATGCCGGCCCCCGGCTACATCTCGTCGGGCTACGGCGGCCGCACCGATCCCTTCGGCCGCGGCCGTGCCCACCACATGGGCATCGACATCGACTCCAACAGCGGCGACCCGATCACCGCCGCCGCCGAAGGCGTGGTCAGCTTCTCCGGCGTGCGCAGCGGCTACGGCAACGTGGTCGAGATCGACCACGGCAACGGCTACACGACCCTTTACGCCCACAACTCCGCCAACCTGGTCCGCGCCGGCGACGTCGTGCGGGCCGGCCAGCTGATCGGCAAGGTCGGATCCACCGGCCGCTCCACGGGCTCGCACCTGCACTTCGAGGTCATGCTCAACGGCCGCCAGGTGAACCCGCGCCAGTACCTGGCGAAGGCCCGCGGCTGAAGCATCTGCGCCGGGCTTGATAGTCCCGCCCCCGTCCCCAAGTTAAACTAGCCGGCCACGACACCCCGCAGGGGCTGGCGTGGCCTTTTTCGTTCGCTCCGTGCGACCCCGTTCACCAACCGGCTTCCCCCATGCTCAACAGCTTGCTCACCCGCATCTTCGGCAGCCGCAACGAGCGCCTGCTGCGCCAGTTCCAGAAGAACGTCGCCGCCATCAATGCGCTCGAGCCCCAGATGGAGCGCCTCGACGACGCCGGGCTGAAGGCCAGGACCGACGAATTCCGCCAGCGCATCGCCGACGGTGCCAGCCTGGACTCGCTGCTGGTGGAGGCTTTCGCGGTTTGCCGCGAAGCTTCGCGCCGCGCCCTGGGCCTGCGCCACTACGACGTGCAGCTGATCGGCGGCATGGTGCTGCACTCGGGCCGCATCGCCGAGATGCGCACCGGCGAAGGCAAGACCCTGGTCGCCACCCTGGCCGTGTACCTCAACGCGCTGGCCGGCAAGGGCGTGCACGTGGTCACCGTGAATGACTACCTGGCCCGCCGCGACTCGGCCTGGATGGGCAAGCTCTACAACTTCCTGGGCCTGAGCGTGGGCGTGGTCTACCCGGGCATGCCGCATTCGGACAAGAAGGGCGCCTACGCCGCCGACATCACCTACGGCACCAACAACGAATACGGCTTCGACTACCTGCGCGACAACATGGCCCTGTCCAGGGACGACCGCTTCCAGCGCGGCCTGTTCTTCGCCATCGTCGACGAAGTCGACTCGATCCTGATCGACGAGGCCCGCACGCCGCTGATCATCTCCGGCCCGGCCGACGATTCCCCCGAGCTGTACATCAAGACCAACCGCATCGTCCCCAAGCTGATCAAGCAGGAAAAGGAAGACGGCGAGGGCGACTACTGGGTGGACGAAAAGGGCAAGCAGGCCCATCTGTCCGAGCAGGGCATGGGCCACGCCGAGCAGCTGCTGCTCGAGGCCGGCATCCTGGCCGAGGGCGACAGCCTGTATTCGGGCAACAACCTGGCGGTGGTGCACCACCTCAACGCCGCGCTGCGCGCGCATGCGCTGTTCCAGCGCGACGTGGACTACATCGTGCGCGACGGCGAAGTCATCATCGTCGACGAGTTCACCGGCCGCACCCTGGCCGGCCGCCGCTGGTCCGACGGCCTGCACCAGGCGGTCGAGGCCAAGGAAGGCGTGCCGATCCAGCGCGAGAACCAGACCCTGGCCTCGATCACCTTCCAGAACTACTTCCGCATGTACTCCAAGCTGGCCGGCATGACCGGCACGGCGGATACCGAGGCGTTCGAGTTCCAGAGCATCTACGGCCTGGAGGTGGCGGTCATCCCCACCCATCGCCCGATGGTGCGCAAGGACCATCCGGACCTGGTCTACCTGGCCCGCCCGGCCAAGTACGACGCGGTGATCGAGGACATCAAGGATTGCTACGGCCGCGGCCAGCCCGTGCTGGTGGGCACCACGTCCATCGAAACCTCCGAACTGCTGTCGACCCAGCTCAAGAAGTCGGGCATCCCGCACGAAGTGCTCAACGCCAAGCAGCACGAGCGCGAGGCGCAGATCGTCGCCAACGCCGGCATGCCCAAGGCCGTGACCATCGCCACCAACATGGCCGGCCGCGGCACCGACATCGTGCTGGGCGGTTCGCTGGAAGCCGAGCTGCACCAGCTGCCCGAGGGCACCAGCGACCTCGAGAAGGCGCGGGTGAAGGCCGAATGGCAGAAACGCCACGACGAAGTGCTGGCCCTGGGCGGCCTGCACATCATCGGCACCGAACGCCACGAAAGCCGCCGCATCGACAACCAGCTGCGTGGCCGCGCCGGCCGCCAGGGCGACCCGGGTTCGTCGCGCTTCTACCTGTCGCTGGACGACAACCTGATGCGCATCTTCGCCGCCGACTGGGTGCAGAAGGCCATGCGCGGCATGGGCATGAAGGAAAACGACGTCATCGAGTCGGGGCTGGTGACCAAGCAGATCCAGAACGCGCAGCGCAAGGTCGAGTCGCACAACTTCGACATCCGCAAGAACCTGCTCGACTTCGACGACGTCGCCAACGACCAGCGCAAGGTGATCTACCAGCAGCGCAACGAGCTGCTGGAGTCGGACTCGGTGGAAGAGGCCGTCCAGGCCATCCGCGAGGACGTGCTGGCCGAGACGGTGCGCCGCTACGTGCCGGCCGAATCCATCGACGAGCAGTGGGACCTGCCGGGACTGGAGCGCGCGCTGTCCGACGAGTTCGGCCTGGTGGTGGACCTGCAGTCCACGGCCAACGCGAAGGAAGCCATCGACGCCGACGGCATCCTGGAGCTGGCCGACGCGGCGTTCGCCAGGTTCTTCAGCGAGAAGCAGGAGCAGCTGGGCCCCGAGATGATGCGTCACCTCGAGAAGCACCTGATGCTCAACGTGCTGGACCAGAACTGGAAGGAACACCTGGCGCGCATGGACTACCTGCGCCAGGGCATCCACCTGCGCGGCTACGCCCAGAAGCAGCCCAAGCAGGAGTACAAGCGCGAGAGCTTCGAGCTGTTCGGCGAAATGCTGGCCAAGGTCAAGCAGGAAGTCACTTCGCTGCTGGCGCGCGTGCGCATCCGCAGCGAAGAGGAAGTGGCCGCCATGGAGGCCGCCGAGCGGCAGAGGCTCGAGGCCCAGACCCGCAAGATGCAGTTCCAGCATCCCGAGACCGGCGGCTACGGCGCCGACGAGGAAGCCGCGCAGGCCCAGGCGCTCGCCGCCCAGGGCCAGGGCGTGCTGGCCGCGTCGGCCGGCCGCGACGAGCCCAAGGTCGGCCGCAACGACCCCTGCCCCTGCGGCAGCGGCAAGAAGTACAAGCAGTGCCACGGTCGCCTGGACTGACGAAGGCCGGCATGGCCCGGGGCGGCCCGATGCACGCGCGGCGTACGGATGCCCGACGCCCGGCCTGACCGGCCCGTGCACGTGGTCGCCGCGGTGCTGCGCGACGCCCGCGGCCGCATCCTGCTGGCCCGCCGCACCGCCGGCCGCGACCTGGCCGGCGCCTGGGAGTTCCCCGGCGGCAAGGTCGAGCCCGGCGAGACGGCCCTGCAGGCCCTGGCGCGCGAACTCGACGAAGAGCTGGGCATCCGCGTGCGGGCCGCCGAGCCGCTGATCAGCGTCCCCCAGGCCTATCCCGGCAAGCGCATCGTGCTGGACGTGCACACGGTGCACGCCTTCGACGGCACGCCCCGCGGCCGCGAACGCCAGGCGCTGGCCTGGGCGCCGCCGGAGAAACTGTCCAGCTACCCGATGCCGCCGGCCGACCGCCCGGTGGTGGCGGTACTGACGGCGCCCGGCCGCTACCTGGTCAGCCCCGAAACGATCGAACCCGACGCCTTCCTGACCCGGCTGGACCGCGCGCTGGCCGCCGGACTGCGCCGTGTGCAGATGCGTGTGCGCGGGCTGTCGGCCGCCCGCATGGCCAGCCTGGCCCGCGAGGCCGCGTCCCGGTGCCACGCAAGCGGCGCCGAGCTGCTGCTCAACGGCGAACCCGGCCTGGCCGCCGACCTGGGCGTGGGCCTGCACCTGCCCGCCCGCGACCTGATGGCGCTGTCCGTGCTGCCGACCCTCGCGCCGGGCCAGCGCGTGGCGGCGTCATGCCACGATGCCGACGAACTGGCGCAGGCCGAACGGTTGGGCGTGCACTTCGCCGTGCTCGGGCCGGTGCGCGCCACGGAGAGCCACCCGGGGGCGCCTGGCCTGGGCTGGGAGCGGTTCTCGCGGCTACGCGAAGGCGTTTCCCTGCCGATCTATGCCATCGGGGGCATGAAGCCCGCCGATGTCGCCACGGCCCGCCGGCACGGGGCGCAGGGCGTCGCGGGCATTCGCGGGCTTTGGCCCCGCTGAGGCGAACCGGGCTTCAGCCCCGGCCCGCCGCCAGCGCCAGGTAGCGCGGGTGCAGCAGGCGCACCGCGTCGTGCAGTTGGTCCAGCGACCCATCGTTGACGATCACGTCGTCGGCGATGGCCAGCCTGGCGGCGCGGCTGGCTTGGGCGGCCACCATGCGTGCGGCCATGTCGGATGAACCGCCGTCGCGCTGCACCAGCCGCGCCACCTGCACCGGAGCAGGCACGTCCACCACCAGCACGCGGTCCAGCCAGGGGTAGGTGGCCCGTGCGCCGCCCTCGGCCAGCAGCGGGATGGCGGTCACCACGTAGGGCCCAACGGCCTGTCGGCAGGCGGCCTGCAGCCAGGCCCGGATCAGGGGGTGCAGCAGGCTTTCCAGGGCGGTCTTCGCGGCCGGGTCGGCGAACACGCGCTCACGCATCGCCGCCCGGTCCAGCCGCCCGTCCGCCTGGATGAAGGCATCGCCGAACCGCGACCGGATGGCCGCCAGCGCCGGCTGGCCCGGCTCGACCACGGCGCGCGCGGCCACGTCGGCGTCGGCAACCGGGATGCCCAGGGCTTCGAAGGCGCGGGTGGCGGCGGATTTGCCCGAGGCCACGCCGCCGGTGACGGCGACGATGAAGTCGGCCATGGCCTCAGTTCAGGCCGGACCAGTCGCGGTAGGCCTGCACGATCTGCGCCCCCCACATCAGCTGCACCCAGCCCGCGGCCGCCAGGTAGGGTCCGAAGGGAATGGGCGTGGCCCGGTCGGCGCCGCGCAGGCCAATCCAGATCGAGCCCACCACGGCGCCGATGAACGAGGACATCAGCACGATCGGCAGGATGCCGCCCACGCCGCACCAGGCGCCCAGGGCCGCCAGCAGCTTGAAATCGCCGTAGCCCATGCCTTCCTTGCCGGTCAGCAGCTTGAAGCCCTTGTACACCGTCCACAGGCTCAGGTAGCCGGCCATGGCGCCGAAGATGGCGTCGGTGGGCGAGGTGAACAGGGTGATGGTGGAGAGCCCGAGGCCGATCCACAGCAGGGACAGCGTCAGCGGGTCGGGCAGCAGGGTGGTGCGCAGGTCAATGCCCGCCAAGGCCACCAGCAGGCCGGTGAACACCATGGCCGCCAGGGTCTCGGGGCTGGCGCCGAACCGCCAGGCACAGGCGGCGAACAGCACTGCGGTCACCAGTTCGACCACCGGGTACTGGAGGGAAATGCCGGAGCCGCAGCCGCGGCAGCGCCCGCGCAGCAGCACGTAGCTCAGGACCGGGATGTTTTCCCACGCGGCCAGCTTGTGTCCGCACTTGGGACAGGCCGAGCCCTGCACGACGATGCCGGGCGGTGCGGGTTCGTAGGGTTCGGGCAGTTCGAGCAGCTCGCGGCTTTCGCGCCGCCACTGCCACTCCATCCACGGCGGCAGCCGGAGGATGACGACGTTCAGGAAGCTGCCGATCAACAGCCCGAAGACGAAGGCCAGGCCGAGCGTGAACCCGGCCGAGGCCTGGAGGGCATCCAGCATGCCGGGTCAGCCGATGGTCGCGGCCAGCTTGAAGATGGGCAGGTACATGCCGATCACCATGCCGCCGACCAGCACGCCGATCACGACCATGATGAAGGGTTCGATCAGGCTGGCGAGCGCGTCCACCGAGTTGTTCACTTCCTGCTCGTAGAACTCCGCCACCTTGAGCAGCATGGTGTCGAGCGCGCCGGCCTCTTCGCCGATGGCGGTCATGGACACCACCATGTGCGGGAAGATGTTGACCTGCTTCATGGCGACGTTGAGCTGGTAGCCGACCGACACGTCGTCGCGGATGCGCATCACCGCTTCGTTGTAGACGATGCTGCCGGTGGCGCCGGCCACCGTCTCCAGCGCTTCCACCAGCGGCACGCCGGCCTTGAAGGTCAGGGCCAGGGTGCGGGCGAAGCGGGCGATGGCCGACTGGTGCAGGATCTGGCCGATGACGGGCAGCTTGAGCAGCATGCGGTCGACGTTGCGCTCCAGCGCCTGGGAACGCTTGTAGGCGAACAGGAAGCCGGCGATGGCGCCGACGATGATGCCAAGGATGGCCCACCAGTAGCTGACCAGGAAGTCCGATGCGTTCACGATCATCTGGGTGAACGCGGGCAGGTCGGCGCCGAAGCCCTTGAAAACGTCCTCGAACTGCGGCACCACGTAGATCAGCAGCACGGCGCTGACCACCAGCGCCACGGCCATGACGGCCGCCGGGTAGAACAGGGCCTTCTTGATCTTGCCCTTCAGCGCCTCGGTGCGTTCCTTGTAGGTCGCCACGGTGTCGAGCACCGTGTCGAGCACGCCGGCGCCTTCACCGGCACGGGTGAGGTTGCGGTACAGGGCGTCGAACTGCACCGGGTGCCGCGCCATCGCCTCGCTGAGCGAGCTGCCGCCGGCGATGTTGTCGCGGATGTCCAGCAGCATGTCGCGCATGCGCGGGTTGCTCTGGCCACCGGCCAGGATCTCGAAGCTCTGCACCATCGGCACGCCGGCCTGCAGCATGGTGGCGATCTGGCGGCTGAACACCGAGATGTCCTGGGCGCTGATGGCCTTGCCGGAGGCGCCGAACAGGGGCTTGGTCTTGGTGCGCACCACGGTGGGGTTGATGCCCTGCTTGCGCAGTTCGGCGCGCAGCAGGTTGGCGTTCTTGGACGTGGTCTCGCCCTTCATCTTGACGCCGCGCTTGTCGGTGCCTTCCCAGGTGAACTGTTCCATCGCGTTGGTACGCGTCGCGGGGGTCTTGGCAGCAGTCGTCGCCATGGCTTAGTCCTTGGTCACACGGTTGATTTCAGCCAGGCTGGTGACACCTTGCCGGGCTTTGAAAAGTGCGGATTGGCGCAGGTCGCGGATGCCCGCATCCTGCGCGGCCTGGGCGATCTGCAGGGCGTTGCCGCCCTCGAGGATGATGGTCTGGATGTTCTCGGCCATGGGCATGACCTGGTAGATGCCCAGGCGCCCCTTGTAGCCGTCGTTGCAGTCGTCGCAGCCGCCCGGCTCGAACAGGGTCATGCCGGCCTTGATGTCTTCGTGGGTGAAGCCTTCGGCCAGCAGCGCGTTCTCGGGCAGCGTGATGGGCCGCTTGCAGGCGTCGTGCAGGCGGCGCGCCAGGCGCTGGGCGATGATGATGGTGACCGACGAGGTGATGTTGTAAGGCGCGATGCCCATGTTCATCAGTCGGGACACGGTCTGGGGGGCGTCGTTGGTGTGCAGCGTGGACAGCACCAGGTGGCCCGTCTGCGCCGCCTTGACTGCGATTTCCGCAGTCTCGAGGTCGCGGATTTCGCCGACCATGATCACGTCCGGGTCCTGGCGCAGGAAGCTGCGAAGGGCCGCGGCGAAGGTCATGCCCTTCTTGACGTTCATCTGCACCTGGTTGATGCCCGGGACGCGGATTTCGACCGGGTCCTCGGCGGTGGAGATGTTGCGCTCCTCGGTGTTGAGGATGTTCAGGCCGGTGTACAGGGAAACGGTCTTGCCCGAGCCGGTGGGGCCGGTGACCAGGATCATGCCGTAGGGCTTGGCCAGGGCGTCGAGGTAGAGCTTCTTCTGGTCTTCCTCGTAGCCCAGCTTGTCGATGCCGAGCTTGGCGGCGCTGCCGTCGAGCAGTCGCAGCACCACCTTCTCGCCGAACAGCGTGGGGCAGGTGGAGACTCGGAAGTCCATCTGCTTGGTCTTGGAGATGTTGAGCTTGATGCGGCCGTCCTGCGGCAGGCGGCGCTCGGCGATGTCGAGCTGGGCCATGACCTTCAGGCGCGCGGTGATGCGCGGGTGCAGCTTCACCGGGGCCTTGGCGACGCCGCGCAGGATGCCGTCCATGCGCAGGCGGACCCGGAACTCGGTCTCGTAGGGTTCGAAGTGGATGTCCGAGGCGCCGCGCTTGATGGCGTCCAGCAGCACCTTGTTGACGAAGCGCACCACCGGGGTGTCGTCGCCGCCCTTGGTGTCGGCCAGGTTGTCGGGCGCGTCGTCGTCGCCGCCGGTGGACTCGAGGTTCTCCAAGCCCTCGTCGTCGCCCATGCTGTCGCCCATGCTGTCGCTGGCGGTCAGGGCGAGTTCGATGGTCTTGCGCAGCTTGTCCTCGTCCACGAGGATGGGTTCGACCGTGAGGTTGGCGGCGAACTTGATCTCGTCCAGGGCCCGGGTATTGGTGGGGTCGGCGATGCCCACGAACAGCCGGTTGCCGCGCTTGAACAGGGGCAGGGCCTGGTGCTTGCTGATCAGCTCTTCGCTGATGATTTTGGTGGCGGCCTGGTTCAGGTCCAGGGCGGCCGCGTCGAACAGCGGCATGCCGAACTCGATGGCATTGGCGCCGGCCACGTGGGCGGCGGTGACCAGCTTCTTTTCAAGGAGGTACTGGTGGACCGGCCGCTTGATCTTGCCGGATTCCTCGAGGGCCTTGCGGGCGTCGGCTTCGCTCAGGACGCCGTCCAGCACAAGGCGCCGGGCAATGCCGGTGATGCCGACCAGGTTGGCGGTGGCGTTGGCGTTCACTCTGCTCCCCAGAGCCGCGCGGTTGCGGCAACTGTACCCGAAAAATGGCCGCTGGCCAGCCTGTTGCAGGACTTTCTTATAGTCAAGACGGGGGTCGGATAAAGTAAGCTGGTCATCATGAGCATTCGGGGGGTGGCCGTGAAAGTGACTGTGGTCTTGCCTGCCAAAAACGAGGCCGAGGGGTTGCGCAGGACATTGCCCGCCCTGCGCCAGTGCCTGCCCGATGCCGAGGTTATCGTAGTGGACGACGGTTCCAGCGACGACACGGCCGCCGTGGCGGCCGGCTTCGGCGCCCGCGTCCTGGCCTCACCCTACTCCATGGGCAACGGCGCGGCCATCAAGCGAGGTGCCCGGGCAGCCACGGGCGACGTGATCGTGTTCATGGACGCCGACGGCCAGCATGACCCGGCGCTCATCCAGGGGCTGTTGGACCGATTGGGGCAGGGCTTCGACATGGTGGTGGGAGCCCGTGACGGCAGCGGCCAAGCCAGCCGGGGCCGGGGCCTGGCCAACGGCCTGTACAACTGGCTCGCAAGCTGGATGACGGGGCACGAGATCCAGGACCTCACGTCGGGCTTCCGTGCCGTCCGGGCCAACCGCTTCCGCGAGTTCCTGCACCTGCTGCCGAACGGATTCAGCTATCCGACCACCAGCACCATGGCCTTTTTCCGCAGCGCCTACCCCGTGTCCTACCTGCCGGTGCGGGTGGATCGTCGCGTCGGCACCTCCAGCCACATCCGGCCTATCAAGGACGGCGTGCGCTTCCTGCTGATCATCTTCAAGATCGCCACGCTGTATTCACCCCTGAAACTTTTCGCGCCCACCGCCGTCGGGTTTTTCCTTCTGGGCAGTGCCAACTACGCCTACACGTTCAGCACGCAGGGGCGGCTTACCAACATGAGCACGCTGCTCTGGAGTGCAGCGGTGATCGTGTTCCTGATCGGCTTGGTGTCGGAGCAGATCACGGCCCTTACCTACAAGCGTGATGCCTGAGGCTACCCGCTCAGGCGATCCAAGGCCGGTGCTGCTCGTGCTGGCCTCGACGTTCCCCCGATGGCGGGGCGATCCGGAACCCGGGTTCGTGCAGGAACTTGCCAAGCGTATGACCGGGCAGTTCCGCGTCCTGGCGCTGGTGCCCGGTGCTCCGGGGGCGCCGCGAAGGGAACTCATGGACGGCGTGGAGGTGGTGAGGTTCCGCTACGCCCCGCATCGCCTGCAGACCCTGGTCAACGATGGCGGCATTGTCACCAACCTCAAGCGCAGGCCTTGGAAATGGCTACTGGTACCGGCGTTCGGACTGTCACAAGCCTGGAACACATGGCGACTGCTGCGCCGCCATCGGGTGGACATCGTCCATGCGCACTGGCTGATACCGCAGGGGCTGGTCGTCGCGCTGCTTGGCTGCCTGCCCGGGCGAGCCCCGGCCCTCCTGGTCACCTCCCACGGGGCGGACCTGTTCGCGCTGAAGGGTCGGGTCTACGGCTGGCTCAGGCGTTTCGTGCTCAGACGCGCTTCCGTCGTCACCGTCGTGAGTGAAGCCATGCGTGATGAACTGATCCGGTCGGGGGAGCGGAGCGACAGAGTGCTGGTGCGTCCGATGGGCGTCGACCTGGCAGGCCGGTTCTCGTTGGACCCGTCGGTGCCGCGATCCGCCGACGAGATCCTGTTCGTTGGTCGGCTGGTTGAAAAGAAAGGCCTGTCGCACTTGATCGACGCCATGCCCGCGGTCCTCGCTCGCAGACCCACCGCGCACCTGACCGTGGCAGGCTTCGGTCCCGAGCGGCCCGAGCGCGAGGCCCAGGTGGCCCGACTGGCGCTGGCAGGCAAGGTGACCTTCGTCGGCGCCGTGTCGCAAGCCGACCTGGTAGCGCTCTATCGGCGGGCGGCGGTTTTCGTGGCGCCGTTCGTGCAGGCGGCGTCAGGCGACCAAGAAGGGCTGGGCTTGGTAGTGGTGGAAGCCGCGGGTTGCGGCTGCCCGGTAGTGGTGGCCGACCTGCCCGCCACGCGCGACGTGTTCAGGGACGCCAAGCCGGCCGCGACTGTCACACCGGCATCGGCTCAGGACCTGGCCGACGCCGTTTGCAAGGTGCTTGAGGATCCTCCCGACACCCTGGCGCTGCGGGATTCGCTGGTCCGTAGGTTTGATTGGCGGAGCGTGGCGGAGGGTTATGGCCAACTGCTCGGCGGGCCGGGCTCGCCGTCGCCATGACTCGGCGCGGCCAGCGGTCTACCTCCCGGCTTAGGCACCTGCTGCCGTGAGCATCCCGGCAAGTCGCGTCGCCAGTGCGGGCCATGCCGGCAGGGGTCCATAGTCCAGTCGATCCGCGTCCAGCAAGTGCTCAATGCCCGCCGCGAAAGCCGCCGCATCTGCGATCGGCACCAGGCATGACGGTTGGCGTGCAAGCATCCAGGCGACCGGCGCGGTTTCCGTCGCCACGACCGGCACGCCGCACGCCATCGCCTCGCACAGCTTTGCCGGGTAGCTATTGCGACCGAACGCGGTATCGGCCGTTATCACAGCGCTGACGTCCAGCGCATTCACGAACTGCGGCATTTGTGCGTCGTTGATGTATCCCAGGGCGACGACGCCAGGCTCCCCGGCCAGGTGCGGTGGCGGACGCCCGGTGATCGCGAGCAACGCCTCCGGCCGTTGCCGGCGCAACGTGCGGAACGCAGGGAGCAGGAGGTCGGTGCCTCGTGACGCGCCCCAGCCGCCGTAGTAGCCGACGATGGGCGCCGACACCGGAAGTCCGAGCAACGAGCGGCAATCCGCGCGCTCCAAGGCCACGAAACCAGGGTCGGCTGCCATCGCCAGCACCTGCGTAACAGCCCGCCCCCGCCGGCGCCTGTCCAGGAGGGAGGCCAGCTGGGGCCCGGCCGCGGTCGCCACGTCGGCCGCCCTCAGCGTCCGGCGGTAGGCAAGGTGAAGCGGCATGTTCCAGGGCATGTACGACTCGAAATCGTCGTACGCGTCCACGGCCAGCCTTGCTTCGCAGTGGCGCGCGACATGGTGGGCGAGGCAAGCCACCCAGGCGTCTGAACATCCAATCACCCAATCAGGCTGCCATTGCCTTGCCCCGCGCCGAAGGTCGGCCAGCAGCGACAGGGGACCCTGGCCGCGTGCGTCCCGGCACTGCCACAGCACGCCAGAACGATGCTCATCGCGGCGCTCGCCGCCGTGATGGCCGATCAACTGGACACACACCTCATGGCCCTGGGCGGCCAGCGAAACCGGCAGGTGGTGAAATCGTCCATACGGACGCTCCAGCAGGTCTCGTTGCTGCGGACGTCGCTTGCTGAGGAAGAGTAGGCGCAAGGAAGTGTGGGAGATCCCGGGGGAATGGCCAACACTAACCACTGCCGCCCGGAATTCCAAACCCGAAGCACCCTTTCTGCCGGCGTTGCCGCTCGTATATCATGGCCGCAAGCCTTTGGCGGACGACGTCGGACACCCCACTTGCGTAGCCTCCAGCCCAGCCTCCAGAACGCCCAGCGGCTACCCATGGACCCGGGTCTGGCCTCGTGAGCGGTCCAATGCAGCCACCCTGCCTGAGTGTCTGCATCGCGACGCGAAACCGCGGCGCATTCATCGCGGAAACCCTGCTCGGCATCGCCAGCCAGGGCCAGGGCAGGATCGAAATACTTGTGCTGGACGGCGCGTCCTCTGACAACACCACCGAGGTGGTCACGGGCCTGCAGTCGCAGATTCCCTTCCTGAGGTACGTGCGGAAAGTGCAGAACGGCGGCGTCGATCGCGATTACGACGAGGCGGTTGCCCTCGCGGCCGGACGCTACTGCTGGCTGATGTCGGACGATGATCTGGTGCTGCCGGGAGCGATCGCGGAGGTCCTGTCCGCGATTGACGCGGGCCATGCCCTGGTGGTGGTCAACTCGGAAGTCAGGAATCACGACATGTCCGTTTTGCTCGACCCCAACCGCCTCCAGTGGGAGAGCGACAGGACTTACCCGTCGGGGGACCTGCAGCGCCTGTTCCTGGATGCGTCGGCCTACCTGACCTACATCGGGGCTGTCGTGATCCGTCGCGACCTTTGGTTGGCGCGCGATCGCGCCGCCTACTTTGGCTCGTATTTCATCCATGTCGGCGTCATTTTCCAGGCGACGATCCCCGGCGAAACGCTGGTCATCGCCAGGCCGCTGATTTCCGTTCGTTTCGGCAATACTCAGTGGCGGCCCCGGGAGTTCGAGATCCGAATGGTCCGCTGGACGGAACTGGTTTGGGCGCTGCCAGCCATCGACGAGCGGACGCGCACCAAGCTCTATCGCCGCGAGCCGTGGCGGAGCGGCAAGAGCCTCTTCTTCTATCGGGCCAAGGGAACCTACGGCATCGACCAATACCGGCAGTGGGTCCGCCCACGCGCGAGGTCTGCGTTGAACCGCGCCGTCGCACTTTCCATCGCCCTTTTCCCAGGGCCGTTGGCCAACGTCGCCGGGCTTATCTACTGCCGCCGGCAATACCGCGACTCGAACATCCACTATCTCGACATGAAGGCGAGTCGCTTCTACCCACCGACGTGGTTGAGGAATCTCGTCAGCGCGGCTGGCGCATGACGCCACGAATCTAGGATGCGCCATGAACCCTGCGATCAACGACCAATCCGTCACCGAGATTTCGAGCTGTCGCATCAGTGGCAGCAGCCATCTGGTGTCAGTGCTGAACCTCGGCGTCCAGCACCTGACCGGCGTGTTTCCGCGCAGCCCTCGGGAAGCGGTGACCAAGGGGCCGCTTGAGCTCGTCTGGTGCCCAGACAGCGGGCTGCTGCAGCTGAAGCATTCCTACAGCCTGTCGGAAATGTACGGCGAAAACTACGGCTACCGCTCCGGACTGAATTCGTCCATGGTCGCTCATCTCTCCGGCATGGTGCGCGGAATCGAGCGCCGCTACCCTGTGAAGGCAGGGGATTGGGTGCTGGATATCGGCAGTAACGACGGCACGCTCCTGAAGTCCTACGCCACGACGGGCTTGCGACGCGTCGGGATGGATCCCACCGCCGGCAAGTTCCGCGAGCATTACCCCGACGACATCGAAGTGGTCACCGACTTCTTCAGCGCCTCGGCATTCCTCGCCGTAACAGGCGGTCGTCGGGCGCGCGTCGTTACGTCGATCGCGATGTTCTACGACCTGGAGCGACCGGCTGAATTCGTGCGCGACATCGCCAGCGTGCTGGCGCCGGATGGCGTCTGGCATTTCGAGCAAAGCTACCTGCCGTCGATGCTCCGCACCAATGCGTACGACACGGTTTGCCACGAGCACCTGGAGTACTACACCCTGGGCGTGATCCACTCGCTGCTGAAGTGCGAAGGCCTGCGAATCGTCAACGTGCAGATGAATGGGGTCAACGGCGGCAGTGTCGCCATCACCGCTTGCCACGCCGCAGCCGACATCGCGAGTGAGCGCCCCATCATCGACTGGATGCTCCAGCAGGAAGAGAACTGGGGCCTGAACACGCCCAAGCCCTATCGCCAGTTCGAGGAACGGGTGTTCAAGCACCGCGCCGACCTGAAGCGCCTGGTTCAGACGCTCACCGACAACGGCAAGCGCATCCTTGGCTATGGAGCGTCGACCAAGGGCAACGTTCTGCTGCAGTTCTGCCAGTTCGGGCCGGCCGAGATCCCGGCGATCGCCGAGGTCAATCCGTACAAGTTTGGCGCCTACACGCCGGGAACATTGATCCCGATCGTCTCCGAGACAGAAGCCAAGGCCATGCGGCCGGACTATTTCCTGGTGCTGCCGTGGCATTTCAAGGCTTCGATCGTCGAGCGCGAGAAGGACTACCTGGCGGCGGGAGGCAAGTTGATATTCCCCTTGCCCGAAATCGAGATCGTGGGCGACTGATGGGTCGGGCCCTGATCATTGGCCATACCGGGCAGGACGGCAGGATCCTCTGGTCGCAACTTGAGGACGATGGTTTCGTCCTGACGGGAGTCTCCAGCCGGGAGACGCGTCAGTCGTCCGGCGCCGTCGGTGGACCGGTCGATCTTTCCAGTCTGACGGCGGTCCTTGGCTTGCTGGAAGCCTGCCAACCAGCGCAGATCTACTTCCTCCCTGCCCGGCACCACAGTTCCGGCGAGGCCATGGCCGATGCCGGGCGGGAAGTGCTGGAGAGCTGGCAGTTGCATGTAAATGCCTTCCGGGTCGTATTGGACGCAGCGGCAGTGGTTTGCCCGGAGGCGGGTATCTTCTATGCCTCCTCGTCACGTATCTTCGGCCGATCCGGAGGTGCGCTGTTCAGTGAGGATTCCGTCCGCCGTCCCGAGTGCATCTACGGGATCACGAAGGCGGCCGGGATGCTCGTGGCGGGCGAGTATCGGTTGGCGAAGCGCATGAGGGTTAGCTGCGGCATTCTGTTCAACCACGAGTCGCCGCTGCGAAGGCCCGAATTCGTGTCGCAGCGGATAGTCCGGGGCGTCGTCTCGATCAAGCGCGGTGAGCTTCGCACACTCTCCTTCGGAGACATCGAAGCGCAGGTGGATTGGGGGTATGCGCCCGACTACACGCGCGCAATGAGAAAGATGCTGGACGCCGACGAGCCGAGCGAGTTCGTGGTCGCGACGGGCCGGACGCACCGCGTGAGCGATTTCCTTCGCATTGCTGCCGAGCGTGTCGACCTGGATTGGCGGAGCATTGCACGGGAGGACGGCGCGCTGCTGAAGCGCGCCAGCCAAGGGCTGGCGGGTGACGCCACCAAGTTGCGCCGGACCACGGGCTGGGAGCCAAGCATCGACTTCGAAGCCATGGTGAGACTGCTGGTTGACGCGGAGTTGGCGCGCGTCAGTACTGGCGGTTCCTGACCGCGGAAAGCAGTTTCGGCCAGTAAAGGGCCAGTGGCAAGACGAACGTGAGCGCGTAGGTTGCGATGGTGGCCCACGGCAGCCATTCGATTCCGCCCGATGCTACCAGCAGCACTTTTGCCGCTACGCAACTCACGGCGAACGAGATGGTTGCGAACATTTGGAACCTCAAAACGCTGGCGCTGTTCAGGAATGTGCCGACGGCGTTGCCGACGGCCTCGAACACCGACCAGAGTCCAAATCCGACAAGAAGCAGCGCCGATGTTTGTGTGGGGGCATCCGTGAGCGCCCGCATCAACGGCCCGAAGCCCGCGATTATCAACGTCGAAGCGGTGACGGCGAACAGACAGGCCAGGATCATCGATCGGTTGAGTGTCCTCGCCACCCACGGGAAATCGCCTTTCGCCAGCGCGCTCCGGTAGATGGGCCACAGTGGAGCCCACAGCATGGAAAGCGCCAGTGGAGCCACCGAGAATATGCGCTGCACCACCGCATAGCTGCCGGCGGCCGCCGGATCGTACAGCGTGGAGATCAGCGCAAGGTCGGCGGAAAAGGCGAGGGCGGCGGCCAACTGCAGCACGAAGAAAAGCATGCCTTCGCGCCGTATCGCCGTGCGAATTGCCTTGCCCTCTTCCCTGCTGGAGGGGCTTGACGGGCGGAGGCGCGGATCGCGCAGGAGTGACGTCGTGTTCGCAAGGGATGCCAGCAGCGGAGTGAACACAGCGACGGCCGTCATGGCGAGTAGGGAAGGCTGCACCTTGCCCACGATGGCCACCGATACCAGTGCGCCAAGCTGGCCCACGGCCTGCCACTTGAATGCGCGGTCACCCCGGCCCAGCCCGAGCTGTACCCGATGCCCCAAGTTCAGCGGTAGCGAAAGCACTATCGCGACGAAGACACAGGCGAGGGCGGCAAACGCCGGTCCGGCCGTTTCAAGCGGCAGCTCGACCAGCTTGCCCCAGGGAACGATTAGCCACGCGCCTCCGAGCGCCACGGCAAGCCAGGCGGCCAGGACCAACAGGACGCGAAGGCTCTGTCGGAGAATCTGGGCCACTTCCTCCTTCGCGTCTTTTCCCTTGGCGGCGGCCAGCAGGTTCATCGTCCCGTTCGAGAACCCGAAATCCAGGAAGCCGGCGAAGGCGGTCAGTGAGACCAGCGTGACCCAGAGGCCGAATTGCGTTGCATCCAGTGCCCTTAACGCGAGGGGTATGGACAGGAACAAGTTGGCCGCCGCGCACAGTTTCGCGACCAGTGACCAGCTGCCGGCATGCAGCACGGCCCGCCCCCTATCGCCGATAAGATGGCTCAGTCGGCCCAGGTGCGGCATGCCGTGTCATCCAAGGCGGTCAGAAGAGTTCAGCCTGGTCAGCCACCACATTCCAGACGGGCAGTCCCCTCAACGCAGACTGGCGCTCCGCCAGAGACAGGTAGTCCAGCTGGCCCGCCCGGTTGCGGCTCTCGCGAAATTGCGGCGCGGTGTAGGCGGCGACGGGCAACAGGGCGCGAACGTCGCCGCCAAGCAGCTCACGCCTTACGAAGTAAGCGTTGTTTCCCGCGCTGTTCGTGCCCACCAGCGCATAACCCTTGCGACTGGCCAGGTGGTCCAGTGCCGCCAGTGACGCGCCCGCATATTGGCCGGAATGGTGCGCCGCGATTCGATCGAACGCGGGGTCATAGGGCACCGTGATGGCTCGGTCAGCGCCAAAAACTCCGTTGTACTCCATCACGACGATGCCCGGTTCGATGCATGTGATGGCGTCCCAAAGCCAGTAATCGTTGCCGTCGACGTCAATGTGAAGCAGGCCGACGGGCCGTCCACTGGCCCAGGAAGCCAGGAGCCCATCAACATTCTCCCGGGTGAGGAAGGCATGCGACGCCGTCAGCGCGTGTCGCCAGAACCATTTGCGGCGGCGCAGCCTGGCCATGTTGCTGGCCGATCCGTCGAGCACCAGGCCTTCCCAGTGGTCGTTCACCATCAGGAAACGGGTGTTGGCCTCGGTGTAATCCTCCACGCCGAACTCGATGAAGCGCCGGGGCAGGGAGGGGTATTTGCCGGTCAGCCATTGGATGATGCCGTCGTCGCCGAACTGCGAGTAGACCCGGAACTCGACATCGTGCAGTGACTGGACGCCAGTCCTGCCCCGCACCGTCGACGAAAGAAGGGCGCCGGACAGTTCGGCGTTCCGGTCCAGGGCATCACGGCCCTGTACCCAGTCGCGGACCGTTCGGTAGGCCTGTCGAAGGCGCTGGCTGCTCATCGGCCGACCTCGCCACGCAGCGCCGCAGTTGAAACTTGCGAAGCGAACCAACGGTAGGTGTCGACAAGCCCGACTTCCAGCCCTATCGCGGGCGACCATCCCAGCGACCTGATCCGTTGGCTGTCTAGCAGCTTCCGGGGCGCTCCATCGGGACGCGAATCGTCGAATCTGATGTTGCCCTCGAAGCCCACCGCGGCAGCGATCATGGCCGCCAGTTCGTCGATCCGGATTTCGTCGCCTGAACCCACATTGATGATTTCGTCGCTGCCGTAATGCTCCATCAGGAAGACCAGACCAGCGGCGAGATCGTCCACGTGCATGAGTTCACGCCTGGGGGTGCCCGACCCCCAGACCGTAACCTCCGATGCGCCTGCCGCCCGCGCGTCATGGAATCGGCGGACCAAGGCGGGCACGACGTGGGAGTTCAGTCCGTGGAAATTGTCGAAGGGGCCGTAAAGATTCGTCGGCATGGCGCAGATAGCGTCGAATCCGTACTGTTTTCGGTACGCCTGGCACATCTTGATACCGGCGATCTTCGCAACGGCGTACCACTGGTTCGTCGGCTCGAGCGGGCCGGTGAGAAGATGCTCCTCCCTCATCGGCTGCGGGCATTCACGCGGGTAGATGCAGGATGAGCCCAGGAACATGAGCTTGCGGGTGCCGTGGCGCCAAGCCGAATGAATCACATTCGTCTGGAGTGCGAGGTTTTCGCGGATGAACTCGGCGGCATAAGCCTGGTTGGCGTGGATGCCCCCGACGCGGGCAGCCGCGAGGAAGACGAAAGCGGGCTCGTTCTCGGCGAAATAGCCGTCTACGGCCCGTTGGTCGGTGAGGTCCAGTTGGCCGCGGTCCGCCAGTAGCAGGTTCTGGAAGCCCATGGAGGTCAGCTTCCGCACGATCGCCGAGCCCACCAGTCCGCGATGGCCGGCGATGAAGATGGGTGCAGATCTTTCCATGGCTTCAATCATGGCTTCCCGGCGTTCGGAAGCCGGCCTCCCTGACCATGTGGTCACGCTTGGCAAGCTCCAGGTCGTGACCAGCCATTTCCGAGACCAGGGACTGGAACGATATTCGTGGCGTCCAGCCCAGGCGCGCCTTGGCCTTGCCCGGGTCGCCCAGCAGCGACTCCACCTCCGCAGGCCTGTAGTAGCGGGGGTCGATGGCGACAATGGTCTGGCCGGGCCTGACCTTTGAGTCCGGTCCTGCCGAGACGACGACGCCAACCTCGGCCTCCTTCTGGCCGCGCCATTCGATCGTGATGCCCAGTTCAGCGGCGGTGGCCACCACGAAGTCCCGGACGGAGTGCTGTTCGCCCGTCGCGATAACAAAGTCTTCGGGGGAGGGCTGCTGCAACATCAGCCATTGGGCCTCGACGAAGTCGCGGGCATGGCCCCAGTCCCTTCGGGCGTCGATGTTCCCAAGGTAGAGGCATGCCTGGGATCCCAAGTGAATGCGTGCCAGCGCTCGTGTGATCTTGCGCGTGACGAACGTCTCCCCGCGCAGTGGGGATTCATGGTTGAACAGGATCCCATTGCAGGCAAACAGCCCGTATGCCTCGCGGTAGTTGACCGTTATCCAATAGGCATAAAGTTTGGCGACGCCATAGGGCGAGCGCGGGTAGAAAGGTGTCCGCTCGGACTGGGGCGTCTCTTGGACTTTGCCGAAAAGCTCGGACGTGGACGCCTGGTAGAACCGGGATTTCTTCTCGAGGCCCAGGATGCGGATGGCTTCGAGCAGCCTGAGCGTGCCCATGGCGTCCGAGTTGGCCGTGTACTCCGGCGTCTCGAAGGAGACCTGCACGTGGCTTTGCGCGCCGAGGTTGTAGACCTCGTCCGGTTGTACCTGCTGCAGGATCCGGATGAGGTTAGTGGCGTCGGTCAGGTCGCCGTAGTGCAGCACCAGCCGGCGGTCCTGTTCGTGTGGGTCCTGGTAGAGGTGGTCGATCCGCTCCGTGTTGAATGACGAGGCGCGACGCTTGATGCCGTGCACCTCGTACCCCTTGCTCAGCAGGAACTCCGCCAGGTAGGCGCCGTCTTGTCCGGTGATGCCGGTGATGAGTGCTTTCTTCATGGCGTAGGGGTGTCTGGAATGACTTCAATGGGGGCGTTGGCGCTGGGCATGGGCGCAGGTCCTGCCGTCACTGCGCCGGGGTGGCATCGGACGGCAGCGTCATGCCCAGCGACTCTGCGCGGGCGAGCGCGGCTTGGGCGATGTCGACGTGGCCGTCCTGAACCAGGATCTCGATGACTCGTCGCGCGTAGGCCGGGTCATTCCTGCTGCCCTCGATCGCCTGGAGGTACATCGCCCTTGCAAGCTGGGCATCGCCCAACTTGTTGACGGCGTGGTCCCCGAAGGCAGCATAGATTGATGGAGGCTGGACGGAGCGGCTTGCCAGCGTGGAGTAAGCGCTGGCGAGCTTTCGGTCATCCAGTGCGATGCCTTCCATGCGCTGCCTGACCAGCCCCATCACCGCCAGACTCTCTTGAACGCCGATCGGCCGCGTCTCGAGCTTGAGAGTCATGCGGTCCCACCACTCATCCAACACCGGCTGGCCGGTCGTCGCCGCCATCAAGATAAGTCCCTGTTCGGGCAACGGCGACGCGTTGGGCAAGCGGGATCCACGCTCGAATTCCTTGCGCCCGAAATCAAAGAAAGGTGATTCGGGATTGCTATCCGACAGGGCGACATAAAGCGTGGCCAGGTCACTGCTGGCACGCGGTGACATCGGCGCTCGCGCGACCAGGTCCGCCGCCAGCACAAGCGGGTCGCCCCAGGTCGCGGCGCGGATCGCGCACAGCGCCGACAGGCCGATGACCAGCGCCCCCGTTGCGAAGCGCGCGGCGGATAGGTCGCTGGTCGGGAGCTGGCGAAACAACGCGCCAAGCGTCATGAGGACGCCGAGCAACGCAAAGTAGTTGCGGTGCTCGAAGACCAGCTCGAGGTTGATGACCGTGCTCGACAGCAGGTGGGCGGAGAAGAACCAGAGGATTCCCAGGGTGGCGAGCGGCAAGTAACGGTTGAGCCGCGAGGCGGCAGCCAGCAGCGCCACGATGGCGAGGCCGCCCGCGAGCGTGGTCGGCGGGCTCAGCCAGCCCGTCGACTTGGGGTAGGCGTCGTAATAGAAGGGCATCTGGCCGGGCAGCGGCAGAAGTATTTGCCCGAGGTACATCGGCAGCACGCGCAGTTGGGTCAGCAGCCGTTCGTACAGGGTGAAGTCGCGGTGGGCATAGGCCTCGGGGGTGGCGTAGCGGGGCACCAGCCAAAGCGCGAAGGCCAACACGGCGATGGCCACGCCGGCGGCATAGGTGATCTGCAGGAACCGCCGGGTCCGGGGCTCGCGGGCCTCGAATCTCAGGAGGGTGAGTTCGAGGGCAAGCGCAAAAACGGGGAACAACACCGCTGTTTCCTTGGCCAACATGCCCAGGCCTGCCAGGAGGGCGGATGCGACCAGCCAGGCGACCCCCGACCGGCCATCGCGCTGCCGGATGCGGCCGCGCAGGTAAGCCAGCAGCGCCAGCAGGATGAAGGTTACCGCCAGCATCTCCATGCGCTGCACGATGTACAGCACGGTGGACACCTGGAGCGGATGTATCGCCCATGCCAGCGCGATGGCGGCGGGCGCCCAGCGAGGCCAGCCCCCGCCTGCACGGGGCAGGCTCAGCAGCGTGCGCACGAGCGCCAGCACGAGCAGGGCGTTGACCAGGTGCACGATCAGGCTGTGCAGCTTGTAGCCCCACGGGTTCTTGCCCCCCAGGTAGTAGTCGAAGGCGAATCCAATGGTGGCGATCGGGCGACCGTAGGCGCCAGGCTCATACCCTGCGGCCGCACGCGAGAGGGACTCGGCGTCCAGCGATTGAGCGTGTACGCGGGAATTGGTGACGATATTCGGGAAGTCGTCGAACAGGAAGCCGCCGCTCAGGCCCGGAAAGTACACAAGCATGCAAACCAGCGCCACGACGAGTGCCGGAAGCGTGCGGGCAAGCAGGGGAGGGCTGGGCATCTGGCGGTAAATCCGTTTGAACCGTGTCCAAAAACCATCGTCGGACAATGCGGGCCGAATTACCACCCCTTTGGTCGACGGCGCACGGGCCGTCGCTTGACTGTGCCGGGCGTCAGCTGCAGCCTTCGGGCTTGTGCTTGGCCGCCGTCACGCTCGTGGTGCAGGTCCAGGTGCCGCTGGTGTTTCGTTCCAGGCGCACGGTCTTGCCGGAAACATTCGGGTTGCCGGACATCACGCACTGGATGTAGCCGAGCGCCGGCGACGAGTCCATGGTGATGGAGCTGCACCGCGGAGTCTGTGAACTCAGGCCGATGTCGTCGATGCTGAAGACGGTGGCCCCGCGGGCAATCACCTGTGTCTCGAAGGCGGATTTTCCGCCGGATATTTCAGCGAGCCCTGCGGTGACCTGGGAGCGGGTCACGTAGTCCTGAGTAGGCCGGCAGTGCGATCGCAGCCAGGATGGCGATGATGGCGACCACGATCATCAACTCGATCAGCGTAAACCCGCGCTGTGCGTCGTGCATGGCCTGCCTTCCTGGACGTGCGTCCGAAATGCTCGCTGGGGATTGAAGTTGAAGCTGAGTGAACCTTCCAGATGGACGGGGTGGCGAACCACCCCGTCCCTTGGAGCTCTGGATCTTAGGCGCAGCCGGACGGCAGGTACTTGGCGTCAAGGCCGTTCCCGACCGTGCAGTTCCACGAGCCGGAGGTGGTGCGGGTCAGCTTGACCTGCTTGTTCAGCACCTTCGGGTTGCCCTTCAGCACGCACTGGATCTGCTGGCCGTTGGCCGCAGTCACCGAGCCAACCGGCACGGTGATGGCGCAACGCGGGGTCGAGGCGGTCAGGCCGATGTCAGCCGGCGTGACGTTGGTGGTCGGGGTGCCGCGCTGGATGCGCTCTTCGAACGCCGTCACGCCGCCACGGATGTCGGCCAGGCCGGTGGTGACCTGCGAGCGGGCGATGTAGTCCTGGTAAGCCGGCAGAGCGATGGCGGCCAGGATGGCGATGATCGCGACCACGATCATCAGTTCGATCAGGGTGAAGCCTTTCTGGATGTTCTTCATTTGGGTAAATCCCCTAGGGTGGATTGTGGATGTCACATGTCCGAACGGTTGCCCCGTCCTTGGATAGCCGTGCCGGAGCACATGCCTTTACGGTGATGCATCAACTGTGCCAGCCCGAAGGGGGCTGTCACAGGCCGGAATATTGGCATAGTGGTGAACGCAAGGCCAGCAAGAATTGGGACACTTTCCGCATTTTCCGGCGGGCAAGGCCAAAAGTGACGCTTAGCGTCGCAATGTGCCGTCGGAACCGTGACGGGGTTCTCACTCGCGTGCGCAGTGGGGGGCGAGGGCCTGTTCGGCTATCCTCCGGCACAAAGCCGGCGAGGGGCCAGTGGAATGTCTTCAGCGTTGAAGGGACTCGAGCGATCGCTGCTGTGGTTGTTCATCGCGTCCGGTTTCGCGGGCCTTATTTACCAGTCGATCTGGTCGCACTACCTGGGTTTGAGCCTGGGCCACGCGGCGTACGCGCAGACGCTGGTGCTGGCGATCTTCATGGGCGGCATGGCGCTGGGCGCGTGGCTGGTGAGCCGTTACGGCGGCGGCTGGCGCCGGTTGATCCTGGCTTACGCGGTGGTGGAGTGCGTGATCGGCGTGGCGGGTCTGGTGTTCCACCCGCTGTTCCTTGGCTACACGGATTTTTCCCAGGGCACGGTGTACCCGGCGCTGGAGTCGGCGTGGGCGGTGCGGGCGTGGCAGTGGGGCAGCGCGGCGCTGCTGATCGCGCCGCAGAGCATCCTGCTGGGGATGACGTTCCCGCTGATGAGCGGCGGCTACCTGCGGGTGGCGCCGCGGGCGGACGGCGAGATCCTGGGCGGCCTGTATTTCACCAACAGCATCGGCGCGGCGGCGGGCGCGCTGGTGGCGACGTTCCTGCTGCTGCCGTGGGTGGGGATGCCGGGCGCGGTGGCGATCGCCGGCGCGGTGAACCTGGCGGTGGGCGTGGTGGCGTGGGCGGTGTCGCGGCGCGCGGACGCGCAGCCGGTGGCGTCGGTGCGAACGGCGCAGGAGGCCCAGGCGGCGGCGCCGGCGGACCGCGGTCTGTGGCGGCTGGTGCTGTTCGCGGCGGCGATCACGGGCGCGAGCTCGTTCGTTTATGAGATTGGCTGGGTCCGCCTGCTCAACCAGGCGCTGGGCACGACGGTGCATTCGTTCGAGCTGATGCTGTCGGCGTTCATCCTGGGGCTGGCGTTCGGCGGGCTGTGGATCCGTCGGCGCAGCGCGCGGATCGTGGACGCGCTGGCTTACGCAGGCTACGCGCAGATCCTGATGGGGATCGCGGCGCTGGTGTCGATCCCGGTGTTCAGCCAGAGCTTCCGGTGGGTGGGGGCGATGATGGCGGTGCTGCCGCGGACGGAGACGGGCTACAGCCTGTTCAGCCTGGGCAGCGGGGTGATCGCGCTGCTGGTGATGTTCCCGGCGGCGTTTTTCGCCGGCATGACGCTGCCGCTGTTCACGATGGCGCTGCTGCGGCGGGGCTGGGGCGAGTCGAGCATCGGCCGGGTGTATGCGGCCAATACGCTGGGCGCGATCGTGGGCGTGATGCTGGCGGTGCACGTGTTGATCCCGACGGTGGGGCTGCGCCTGGCGGTGACGCTGGCGGCGCTGGCGGACATCGCGCTGGGCGTGGTGCTGCTGCGCAGGTACGCGGACCGGGTATCGCCGCGCAGGTTCGGGCTGGCGGTGGCGGCGAGCGTGGTGGTGCTGGCGGGCAGCCTGGTGCTGGGCAAGCTCGACCCGCGGGCGCTGGCGTCGGGCGTGTTCCGGCACGGCGCGGCGACCCTGGACCAGGACGCCCAGGTGCATTACTTGCGCGACGGCAAGACCGCCAGCGT
>Ga0075160_10000036_pt1 | contig 64750 bp, 59 predicted proteins | sample JI91814C2DNA_FD_70969 | JGI IMG/M metagenome (GOLD analysis project Ga0075160, IMG submission 70969) | Wastewater effluent complex algal communities from Wisconsin, to seasonally profile nutrient transformation and Carbon sequestration -... | ecosystem: Engineered > WWTP > Effluent > Algae... | reverse complement strand
CATGGCGGTGACTCCCCAAAGGACGCGCCTTTATAGCAAACGAGCCCGTCAAAAAGCCGTTGTGCCACCACACGGGGTCGCTAGGTGCAGGTCGGTGCTCGCCGTGGGTGTGGGCAGGCCGGGCTGGAAAACAAAAAACCGCCTTGCGGCGGTTTTCCGGGAATCCGCAGTGGATCGCCGCTCGGCGCTGGCGCGCCTTGGGCGTTCCCTTGCTTCTCAGCGCTGGCGCGCCTTGAAACGCGGGTTCGACTTGCAGATCACGAAGACCTTGCCACGGCGGCGGACCACCTTGCAGTCGCGGTGACGGGTCTTCGCCGACTTAAGGGAGGACAGGACTTTCATGAAACACCTCTGGTATATGGGCTGGAGCAAAATTAGCCGCGCATTCTAGCGGGTATTTCCCTTCATGTTCAAGCCCTTGCATCCTCGCCGAATGGACTGGTGGTCGTGGCCAGCCGGCGTGGCGGGGCATAATGCTCGAAAACCTGAGGGCTGACGCATGCCAGAGACCATTCCAGTACTGACCATCGACGGCCCCTCCGGTGCTGGCAAGGGCACGGTGAGCCGGATCGTGGCGCATCGACTGGGCTGGCACTACCTGGATTCCGGGGCGCTGTACCGGGCGGTCGGCGTAGCCGCCAGCTGGGCCAACCTGGACGTCTCGGATCCGGCGGCATTGGTGCGCTGCACCTTCGATACGGCCGTCACCTTCAGGGAAAACGCCAGCGGCGACCTGCGTGTCTGGGTCAACGATTCGGACGCCACGGACGAATTGCGCCTGGAAACCACCGGCGCCGTGGCCTCGGCCATCGCGGCGTTCCCGGAAGTCCGCTCCGCCTTGAAGGAGCGGCAGCGGGCATTCCGGCAGCTGCCGGGGCTGGTGGCGGACGGACGGGACATGGGTACGGTCATCTTCCAGGACGCCCCGTACAAGGTTTTCCTGACCGCCAGCGCCGAGGAAAGGGCGGAAAGACGCTATAACCAGTTGAAAGACAAAGGAGTTTCGGTCACACTTGACGGTCTGCTACGGGAGATCCTCGCCCGCGACGCCCGTGATGCCCAGCGCACGGTGGCCCCGCTCAGGCCGGCTGAAGATGCTGTCCTGATCGATACCACCGGCCTGAATATCGACCAGGTCGTGGAACGTGTGCTGGCTCTGGTGAAAACCTGACCGGCCCGGTTCAAGCGCAGCAGTAACAGTCCCGTCGGCAATCCTGCCGGCGGTTTTCATCCACCTCAACACTCACGGCCACAGGCATCCCGCCCAGGCCGACAACGAGTGGACCGATGCGCCAGCAACTGCGCCCGGTCTGCGTCATCAACCGAGATTTTTTCAATGATCGAATCATTTGCAGAACTGTTTGAACAGAGCCAGATCCACCTCACCAAGCTGAAGCCCGGTTCCATCGTCATGGGCACCGTGGTCGAAGTCCGCAACGACGTGGTGGTGATCAATGCCGGTCTGAAGTCCGAAGGCATCGTGCCGATCGAACAGTTCCGTAACGACGACGGCACGCTCACCGTGGCCGTCGGCGACGAAGTAAAGGTCGCCCTCGACTCGCTCGAGAATGGCTTTGGCGAAACCGTCCTGTCGCGCGAGAAAGCCAAGCGCGCCATGGTATGGGACGAGCTGGAAGAAGCCCTGGAAGCCAACGCCACCATCACCGGCCGCATCAGCGGCAAGGTCAAGGGCGGCTTCACCGTCGACATCAAGGACGTCCGCGCATTCCTGCCGGGTTCGCTGGTCGACGTGCGCCCCGTGCGCGACCCGGGTTACCTGGAAGGCAAGGAACTCGAGTTCAAGCTCATCAAGCTGGATCGCAAGCGTAACAATGTGGTGGTCTCCCGCCGTGCGGTGGTCGAGAGCGAGCATTCGGAAGAGCGCGAGCAGCTGATGGACAAGCTGCAGGAAGGCGTGGTGCTGAAGGGCGTGGTCAAGAACCTGACCGATTACGGCGCGTTCGTGGACCTCGGCGGCATCGACGGCCTGCTGCACATCACCGACATGGCCTGGAAGCGCGTGCGCCATCCGTCCGAAGTCGTGGAAGTCGGCCAAGAGCTGGACGTCCGCGTGCTGAAGTACGACCGCGAACGTAACCGCGTCAGCCTTGGCCTGAAGCAGCTGGGCGAGGATCCGTGGGACAACATCGCCCGTCGTTACCCGGCCGACAGCCGCGTGTTCGGCAAGGTCTCCAACGTCACCGATTACGGCGCGTTCGTCGAGATCGAGCCGGGCGTGGAAGGCCTGGTGCACGTGTCCGAAATGGACTGGACCAACAAGAACGTCAACCCGTCCAAGGTCGTGCAGGTCGGTGATGACGTTGAAGTGATGGTGCTGGACGTGGACGAGGAGCGTCGCCGCATCTCGCTGGGCATGAAGCAGGTGGCCGCCAATCCGTGGGAAACCTTCGCTGCCATCCACAAGAAGAACGACAAGGTGTCGGGCCAGATCAAGTCGATCACCGACTTCGGCATCTTCATCGGCCTTGACGGCGGTATCGACGGCCTTATCCACCTGTCCGACATCAGCTGGAACTCCACTGGCGAAGACGTGGCGCGCAACTACAAGAAGGGCGACACGCTGGAAGCCGTGGTGCTGGCCGTCGACCCGGAACGCGAGCGCATCAGCCTGGGCGTCAAGCAGATGGAACAGGATCCGTTCGGCCAGTTCATGGCGGCCAATCCGAAGGGTTCCAAGCTGGAAGGCGTGGTCAAGGAAGTGGACGCCAAGGGCGCGACCATCGAACTGGCCGAAGGCATCGAAGGCTACGTGATGGCGCGCGACATCAGCGCCGAGCGCGTGGACGACGCCAGCCAGCACCTGAAGGTCGGCGACAAGATCGAAGCACGCTTCATGGGCATGGACCGCAAGGGCCGCACCCTGCAGCTGTCGATCAAGGCCAAGGACGATGCTGAAATGCGTGAAGTGCTGGAGGACTACCAGTCCGCTTCGGGCGGCACCACCCAGTTGGGCGCGCTGCTGCGCGCACAGTTGGACGGCAACAAGTCCGAGTAAGCAAGCCACTCGATCCACTCCGGCCCGGGCAACCCCGGGCCGGTAGTGGTGCATTTCGCCTATTGTCGTGACGATGACCAAATCCGAACTCATCGAAATCCTGAGCCGTCGCCAGCCGCACCTGAAGGCCGACGACGTAGATCTTGCAGTGAAGTCGCTGCTGGAAATGATGGGCGGTGCACTGGCCCATGGCGAGCGCATCGAGATCCGCGGATTCGGCAGTTTTTCCCTGCATTACCGTCCGCCGCGCCTGGGACGCAATCCCAAGACGGGTGATTCGGTCGCCTTGCCCGCCAAGCACGTACCGCACTTCAAGCCTGGCAAGGAGCTGCGCGAACGCGTCAGCAGCGTGACCCCCATCGAGGAAAGCGGCGACTGATCGTTCGTCGTTCGTGGGGATGACCGGCCGCGTCCGCTGTGTGTGAGCCGGCTGTCTCGGCTAAGCTAGGCGCTCCCATGCATGGAGCAGCCTGATGAATATTTTCCGCTTGATCGTTGCCTTGGTCTTCCTGGTCATCGGCTTGGCGATTGGCGTCATGAATACGGACCCGATCCTGCTCAAGCTGCCTTTCATCGCACAGGTACAGACCTCGTCCGGGGTTGCCATCATCCTGTCCTTGCTGGCCGGCGTACTCATCGGTGGCGCCATCGTACTGGCAACCATGGTGTGGCCCTTGTACGCAAAACTCCGCAAGGCCAACAAGCAGGTCGGCGCACAGGCGCCTGGCACGGCTCCCTGAGCGACGACACGGACGCATAGCGCATGCAATTCCTCAACGAATGGTTCTGGTTCTTCCTGTTCCTGCCACTGGCTGCCTTGAGTGGCTGGATCATCGGGCGCAGGGGCGGACAGCGGCATGGCGACACCCAGGTCAGCCGCCTGTCGAGCACCTACTTCCGTGGCTTGAACTATTTGTTGAACGAGCAGCCTGACAAGGCGATCGAGTTGTTCCTGCACATCGCCGAGCTGGACAAGGAAACCTTCGAAACACAGGTCGCCTTGGGCCATCTGTTCCGTCGTCGCGGCGAAGTGGATCGCGCCATCCGCCTGCACCAGGGCCTGGTGCAGCGTGCCGACCTCAATGACCAGCAGAAAGTGCAGGCGCTGCTGGCCTTGGGCGAAGACTACATGCGCTCGGGGTTGCTGGACCGCGCCGAAACCGTGTTCAGCGACCTGACCCGCATCGATGAGCGCGCGCCACAGGCATTGAAGCATCTGATCGGCATCTACCAGACCGAGCGCGACTGGGAAAAAGCCATCGACAACGCCATGCGCTACGAAGAAGTCAGTGGCGAACCCATGGGCAAGCTGGTCGCGCAGTTCGAATGCGAATTGGCCGAACGCCATCGCACCGCCAATGAACCCGAGCTGGCGCGCGCTGCCATCACGCGTGCCTACCAGGCGGACGCAACATCGGTGCGTGCGGGGATCCTGGAGGGCAGGATCGAGTCCGACGCCGGCAACCACGAGGCCGCGATCCGGGCTTTCGAACGTGCGGCGCGCCACGACAGCGATTACCTTCCCGAGGTGCTTCCAAGCCTGATGGCCAACTACGAGTTGGGCGGCGACCTGTCGGGTGCGCGTGCCTTTCTTTCGGAGATGTGCGAACACTACCGCGGCATCGCGCCCGTGCTGGCACTGACCCGCCTGGTCGAAGCACAGGAAGGCGTGGCGGCGGCCCGGGCCTACTTGGCAAGGCAGCTCAAGGACCGTCCATCGGTGCGCGGGGAGGCGGCATTGATCGACCTGACCCTGGCCGAAGGTGCGGATCCCGCCGCGACCTTGAATGACCTCAAGCACATCACCGACCAACTGCTGGTGCGCAATCCCAGCTACCGCTGCACGCGTTGCGGTTTCGGTGCACGCACGCACCATTGGCAATGTCCCAGTTGCAAGGAATGGGGAACGGTGAAGCCACTGTTGAATTACGCGGTCGTGTAATGACGGCGTTCATCGCATGGATGCTGCTGCACTTCGTAGTGGCGGTGTTTTGCACTTGGGTGGCCCGACGCTACGCGTTGCATCGAAAGCTGGTTGATCAGCCGGGCGACCGTCGCAGCCATTCCGTGGCCACCCCGCGTGGTGGCGGCATTTCCATCGTGCTTGCCGTGCTGCTCGGGATTGGCTGGATGCTTTTGGCTTGGCCAGGACAGCGGCTGTTGCTGTCCTGCATGGCTACAGGACTGGTGCTGGTGGCAGGCATAGGCTGGCTAGACGACCACCGCCCTCTTTCCCCATGGTCGCGGCTGGCAGTACAGGGAGTGGCGGCACTGGTATTCGCCTGGGGCTTGTACGTGTCCCATGGCGCGCTCTTGCCTGCAGCAGTCGCCTTCCTGCTGGTGATGGTGCTGGTAAACGTGTGGAACTTCATGGATGGCATCGACGGGCTGGCGACCAGCCAGGCCGCCCTGGTAGCGGGTGGGTTGGGGCTGATGCTTGCGGGCGGCATGTTCGGCTGGTTGGCTGCAGGCCTTGCGATGGCATGCATGGGCTTCCTGCCCTTCAACTTTCCCAAAGCCCGGATCTTCCTGGGAGATGTAGGCAGCGGTGCATTGGGCTACCTTCTGGCCACCTTGCTTGGCTGGGCCTTTACGACGACACAGGTAGCGTGGCCGGTCCTGCTGATGCCCGTGGCGGCGTTCCTTGTAGACGCAGGCTTCACATTGGCCGCGCGCATGCTCCGAGGCGAGCGCTGGTGGACCCCCCACGTCACCCATGCCTACCAGGTGTGGGCAAAACAGGAAGGAAGTCACGTCAAGGTGACCGTGGCTTATGCCCTATTCACGCTAGTGGGTGTGATCTTGATGCTGACTGGAATAAGCTGGTCATGGTTTACGGCAGCCTGGATGGGTCTGCTCTGGTATGTATTCGCTTTTTTGTTGTGGGCGCGCATGCGCAGGGATGCCCCGATGAGTAAGGAAACGAAACAGTGATCTCATGGCGTGAGCGAATGGCTGCACTGCTGCCGCGTTTGACCGTGGTCGGGCACGACTTGTTGATGGTGTGGATCTGCTGGCAGGCCTTGCACCACCTGCGCTACGCCATGCTTCCCCAGCCCATTTCTTATCCACTCTGGTCGACAGAAATGGCGATCGTGGTGTTGGCGCAGGGCCTGGTGTTCTGGTGGGTCGGCCTGTATCGGGGGCTCTGGCGTTTCGCCAGCGTCCCGGACCTGTGGAATATCTTCAAGGCCAGTGTGGTCGGCTTGCTGGCCATTGCCTTGGGTCTCGCGCTGTACAACCGACTTGGCTCGGTGCCCCGGGCAGTGCTGGTCATGTACCCGTTCGTCCTGGCCGGGCTTCTGGGCATGCCGCGCCTGCTGTTTCGCGCGTGGAAGGACAACCAGAACACTGACGTGAAGAGCGGCACCGCCATACGCGTGCTGATCCTTGGTGCGGGCAGGGCGAGTGAAGCCCTGGTCCGCGACCTTCGCCGTAGCGGCGCTTACCAACCCGTAGGCCTGCTGGACGACTCGCACAAACTCCAAGGCACCAAGTTGCATGGTGTCCAGGTATTGGGCAACTTGTCGCAGGCACCAACCATTGCCAAGGAAACGGCCGCCAGGTTGCTCGTCATCGCCATGCCGTCGATTGATGCAGCAGCCATGCAGCGCGTGGTGGCATTGTGCGAGAGCACGGGCTTGCCGTTCCGTACCGTGCCTCGCATGGTGGATGTGCTTGAAGGCCGTTCTCTGCCAGGTGAGTTGAAGGAAGTCGCCATTGACGACTTGCTGGGCCGCAAGCCAGTAATGCCTGACTGGAAGCTTATCCGCGGTTGGCTGGGTGGACGTACAGTGCTGGTGACAGGCGCGGGCGGCTCGATTGGCTCCGAATTGTGTCGCCAGTGCGCCCGCCACGGCGCCCAGCGCATCGCATTGCTTGAAGTAGACGAACTTGCGCTTACTACCGCGCATGCCGAATTGCGCCGCGCGTTCCCCGATTTGCAAATCGTGTCGGTACTAGGCAATTGCGGCGATCCTGCCGTAATCGGTCATGCATTGAAGATCAGCGAAGCGGATGCCGTATTCCATGCAGCCGCCTACAAGCAGGTGCCGCTGTTGGAGCTCCAACTGCGTGAGGCGGTACGCAACAACGTGCTGGCTACGGAGACGGTTGCCAGGGCGTGCAAGGAGGCGGGCGTAGGCACTTTTGTATTCATTTCCACTGACAAGGCCGTGGATCCGGTCAATGTGCTTGGCGCCACCAAACGCTTTGCCGAGATGATCTGCCAGACGCTTGATGACCGCAAATCCACGCGTTTCGTCACCGTGCGTTTTGGCAACGTGCTGGATTCGGCGGGCAGCGTGGTACCGCTGTTCCGGGAGCAGATTCGTCAGGGTGGTCCCGTGACCGTCACGGATCCCGAGGTGACCCGCTACTTCATGACCATCCCGGAGGCCTGCCAGTTGATCGTGCAGGCTGCGGCCAGCGCCGCCCATGCGTCCATCTATACATTGGACATGGGTGAGCCGGTGGCGATCCGCGTGCTTGCCGAGCAGATGATCCGCTTGGCCGGCAAGCAGCTGGGCAAGGACATCGCCATCGTCTACACCGGCCTGCGGCCTGGTGAAAAACTGCATGAAACGCTGTTCCATGCGGATGAATTGTACCGGCCCACCTCGCATTCCAAGATCCTGGAGGCACGAGCGCGCGATGCTTCTCCGGAAATCATCGCCCGGGCACTCGTGTTGTTGCAGGAAGGCGTAGCCAGCTATGACAACGTAGAGTTGTCACGCGTACTGCGTGCCACCATCCCCGAGTTCCTGCCCGCCGACAAAATCACAGAAGAAGGCGCGACCATCGTGCAGTTTCCCGCCCGCGAAGCCAGAAAAATACGATGACCCAGCGCATACGCAAGGCCGTTTTCCCCGTGGCTGGCCTGGGGACCCGCTTCCTGCCTGCCACCAAGACCGTTCCGAAGGAAATGTTGCCCATCATCGATAAACCGCTGATCCAATATGCGGTGGATGAAGCGGTGGAAGCAGGTTGCGACACACTCATTTTCGTGACCAATCGCTACAAGCACGCCGTGGCCGATTATTTCGACAAGGCCTACGAGCTTGAGCAGAAATTGGAGCAGGCAGGAAAGCTTGAGCAACTTGAGTTGGTTCGAAACGTGTTGCCCAGCCATGTGCGGGCAGTATTCGTGACCCAGGCCGAGGCGCTCGGATTGGGTCACGCAGTGCTGTGTGCAAAGCCGATAGTGGGCGATGAACCCTTTGCGGTCTTGCTCCCGGACGACCTGATCTGGAATCGCGGCGCGGGTGCCTTGGCGCAAATGGCCGATGCGGCCGAGGCTTCAGGTGAGAGCCAGATTGCCGTGCAGGACGTTCCCCGCGAACAGACGGGCAGTTACGGCATCGTGGCTACGGAATCCTTTTCCGGGCGCGAAGGTCGCATTTCGGCCATCGTCGAAAAGCCCAAGCCTGAATTGGCTCCCAGCAACCTTGCCGTGGTGGGTCGTTACATCCTGAGTCCGCGCATCTTCGACCTCCTGGAAAGCACCACGCCCGGTGCAGGTGGCGAGATCCAGTTGACTGACGGTATCGCCGCATTGCTTGCCACGCAGCCGGTAAATGCTTACCGCTTCCGCGGCACGCGTTTTGACTGTGGCACACATATCGGTTTGATCGAAGCCACTATTCGCTACGCGCTGGACCACGAGAAGTTGAGCGATGCCGCACAGCATCTGATGCAGAATGCATTGAAGGAACTGGGCGTCACCGAACTGGAGTAACGCAGCGGCAAGCGCCTTACTCCCTGCAACTGAAAAGGGCAGCCATGGGCTGCCCTTTTGTTTGAATGAAACTTGTGGGCGTCAGAGCGATTCAAACACGCCCGCCGCGCCCATGCCGGTGCCAATGCACATGGTGACCATGCCGTATTTCTGCTGGCGGCGGCGCATGCCGTGGACAATCGTCGCGGTGCGGATGGCGCCGGTCGCACCCAGCGGATGGCCCAGTGCAATGGCGCCGCCGAGTGGATTGATCTTCGATGGGTCCAGGCCTGTGTCGCGAATCACGGCGAGCGCCTGTGCCGCGAAGGCCTCGTTCAATTCGATCCAGTCAAGCTGTTCCTTGGTAATGCCCGCCTGTTTGAGTGCTTTCGGGATCGCGGCGATGGGGCCGATGCCCATGACTTCCGGGCGCACACCTGCCACTGAGAATGAAACGAAACGTGCCAGCGGCGTCAGGCCGTAGTCCTTGATCGCCTGTTCCGAGGCCAGCAGCACACCGGCGGCGCCGTCGCTCATCTGCGAGGACGTGCCGGCGGTGACCGTGCCGCCGAACTGTGGGTTGCGGAACACCGTACGCAGTTTGGCCAGGCCTTCCAGCGTGGTGTCCGGGCGCGGACCTTCGTCGTTTTCGACCAGCAGCTTGCGCAACTGGATGGTGTTGCCCGCCAAATCCGGCACATGCGACATCACTTCATACGGGCTGATTTCGCTTTTGAATTCCCCGGCCTGCATCGCCGCAATGGCTTTCTGGTGCGAGGCGACGGCGAATGCATCCTGGTCCTCGCGTGAGATTTTCCATTCCTCAGCGACCTTTTCAGCAGTGATGCCCATGCCGTAGGCGATGGCAACGTGGTCGTTGTCGAAGACGCTGGGTGCCATGGCGATCTTGTTGCCCATCATCGGCACCATCGACATGGATTCCGTGCCGCCTGCCAACATGAGGTCGGCATTGCCCAGGCGGATCTGGTCCGCGGCCATTGCCACGGCCTGCAGGCCGGAGGAACAGAAGCGGTTGATGGTCTGCGCGGCGATGGTATTGGGCAGGCCCGCCAGTAACAGGCCGATACGCGCCACGTTCATGCCTTGCTCGACCTCGGGCATGGCGCAGCCGATGATGGCATCGTCGATGCGGTTGACGTCGATGCCCGGCGCTTGCGCGACCACGGCTTTCAGCACGTGCGCCAACATGTCGTCGGGGCGGGTGTTGCGGAACACGCCTTTGGGCGCCTTGCCGACCGGGGTGCGGGTGGCGGCGACGATATAGGCTTCCTGGATCTGCTTGCTCATTGTGGCTTTCTCCGAAAGCCGGGAATGGGGAATGGAGAATGGGGAATCGTTACAGCGGATTCACGCAATCGGTGGCATTCCAGATTTCCGGCAAAAATTAAAATGGTGAAAATGAAGAATCAGTTTTTGCTGTTTCCATTGCCGATTCTCCACTCCCGATTCTCAGTTCCTCAAAGGCTTGCCGGTCTTGAGCATGTGCCCGATGCGCGCCTGGGTTTTTTCCTGCTGGGCCAGTTCGACGAAGTGCTTGCGCTCCAGCTTCAGCAGCCATTCCTCGTCGACGATCGAGCCGCGATCGACTTCGCCGCCGCATAGGATGGTGGCGATGCGCACGGCGATCTCGTAGTCGTATTCGCTGATGAAGCGGCCTTCCAGCATGTTGACCAGCATCATCTTGAAGGTGGCGATGCCGACATCGCCGGCCACCTGGATGCGGCGCGCGGGCAGGGGCGGGCGGTAGCCGCTTTCAGCCAGTGCCAGCGCTTCCTGCTTGGCCACGTACAGCAGTTCGTAGGCGTTGAACACGACCCTGTCGGTCTTGCGCAACAGGCCCAGTTCCTGTGCTTCCATGGCCGAGGCGGATACTTTCGCCATTGCTACAGTCTCGAAAGTCTTCTTCAGTTCGGCGAACACATCGCCACCTGGACCCGCCGCCTGCGACGCGCGCACGGCGATTTCCTTAAGGCCACCGCCCGCAGGCAACAGGCCCACACCGGCTTCCACCAGGCCCATGTAGCTCTCAAGGCTGGCTACGGTTTTCGCGGTATGCATCGGGAATTCGCAGCCGCCGCCCAAGGCCAGTCCGCGCACGGCCGCGACCACGGGAACCAGCGAATACTTGATGCGCTGGCTGGTGGCCTGGAAGTTGGCGACCATCGCTTCAAAGCCGGTCACGTTGCCTGCCTGCAGCAGGCCCATCGCACCGGAGAGGTCGGCACCGGCGGAGAACGGCTCGCTGTGCTGCCACAGCACCAGGCCCTTGAAGTCGCGTTCTGCGATGCCAATAGCTTCCTGCAAACCGTTCAACACATGATCGTTGACGGTATTCATCTTGGTCTTGAAGCCGACCACGGCGATGCCATCGCCATCGGTCCACATCCGCACGCCATCGTTTTCGAACACAGTCTCGCCAGCCGGGAATGTCTCGCCCAGCAGCGGATCGGGGAAGCGCTGGCGCTTGTACACGTCCAGCGACGAGCGCGGCAGCTTGGCGTTCTGCGCCGGGCTGTAGCTGCCCTCGGCCGCATGCACGCCTTCGCGGCCGTCGAACACCCAGTTGGGCAGTGGTGCATCGCTCATGGCCTTGCCGGCCACGATGTCGTCGGCGATCCACTGCGCCACCTGCTTCCAGCCCGCAGCCTGCCAGGTCTCGAACGGGCCCAACGACCAGCCGTAGCCCCAGCGGATGGCCAGGTCCACGTCGCGCGCGGTCTCGGCGATGTCGGCGAGGTGGTAGGCGCTGTAGTGGAACAGGTCGCGGAACGTCGCCCACAGGAACTGCGCCTGCGGATGCTGGCTTTCGCGCAGCTTCGCGAATTTCTCCGCCGGGTTCTTCGTCTTCAGGATTTCAACGACTTCAGGCGCGGCCACGCCGGTCGAAGGGCGGTAGTCCTGGGCCTTCAGGTCCAGCACCACGATGTCCTTGCCGACCTTGCGGAAGATGCCTGCGCCGGTCTTCTGGCCCAGCGCGCCCTTGGCGATCAGGGCTTCCAGCCACTTGGGCGCGGCAAAATACTTGTGCCACGGGTCATTGGGCAGGGTGTCGCCCATGGTCTTGATGACGTGGGCCATGGTGTCCAGGCCCACCACGTCCGAGGTGCGGTAGGTCGCCGACTTGGGGCGACCGATCAGCGGGCCGCTCACGGCATCCACTTCATCGAAGCCCAAACCGAATTCGGCCGTGTGGTGGATGCTGGCCAGGATCGAGAACACGCCGATGCGGTTGCCGATGAAGTTGGGGGTGTCCTTGGCGTAGACCACGCCCTTGCCCAGCGTGGTGACCAGGAAGGCTTCCAGGCCTTCCAGCACGGAGGCGTCGGTGACCTTGGTCGGGATCAATTCGGCCAGGTGCATGTAACGCGGCGGATTGAAGAAGTGCACGCCGCAGAAGCGGTGGCGGAGTTGCTCGGGCAGGACGTCGGACAGGGCATTGATGCCGAGGCCGGAGGTATTGCTGGCCAGCACGGCATGGTCGGCCACGAAGGGCGCGATCTTCTTGTAGAGGTCCTGCTTCCAGTCCATGCGTTCGGCGATGGCCTCGATGATCAGGTCGCAGCCGCGCAACTGTTCCAAGCCCGTCTCGTAGTTGGCGGGCGTGATGGCCTCGGCCAGCGACTTGCTGGCGAGTGGGGCGGGGCTGAGTTTGCCCAGATTGGCGATGGCCTTCAGGACTACGCCGTCTGCAGGGCCTTCCTTCGCTGGCAGGTCGAACAACACGGTGTCCACGCCGGCATTGGTCAGGTGGGCCGCAATCTGTGCCCCCATCACGCCCGCGCCAAGGACGGCAACTTTACGTACAAGTAACTTGTTAGACATGTTATCTAAATCCTTGTTTACAAATTGAAATTATTCAGTGGCCGGCGCGAATGCCGGCCTCTGCGAAGCGGATCAGTTCACGCGCTGCACGCTCACGATGCGCCGCTTCAGTGACATCGGCGGGACGCTTGATCAGGCCGAAGTCGGCCATGGCGTAGGTCAGGGCGCCGGCCAGGAAGTCGAGCCGCCAGTACAGCTCTTCCTTGCTGAGGCCGGGCACGCAAGTGCCGATGGCCTTGCCGAATTCGCGCAGTACATGACCGTAATGGTCGGACAGGAACTTGCGCAGGCCGTCGTTCTTTTCCGCATAGGCACGCGCGACCACGCGCACGAAAGCGCCACCACCGTGGCGGTCCTGCGACATGGCAAGCGCTGGCTCTACGAACGCTGCCAATACCGGTTGGAGCTCGCCAGGATGGTTTTCCAGTGCCGCCTTGAGTTGGCTCAGGCGCAGGGCGGTCATGTCGTCCATGCGCCGACGGAACACCTCGTTGACCAGGTTTTCCTTGGAGCCGAAGTGGTAGTTGACCGCGGCGATGTTGACGTCGGCACGGCTGGTGACCTGGCGCAGCGAGGTGCCGGCGAAGCCGTGCTGGGCGAACAGTTCTTCGGCGGCACCAAGGATCCGGTCCTTGGTCGAGAAGTGGGTAGTACTGGCCATGTCGGCTCCGGTAATCAAACGCTTGTTTGATTCTGTTCTCTGTCGTCCCGGAAGTCATGCTGCGGTGCCGCATGGCTGGCCTCTATTCCCTGCAAATGTGTCGCCGATACGTTAGAATTGCACTTCGCAATTTAGCCTAAGCCCGCGTTTCGACGCGGGTTTTTCATGTTAACCTCGGGTCCGCAGTGGCCCACCCTTCGGAGAAATTCCATGGCGCTGGAGCGCACCCTGTCAATCGTCAAGCCCGATGCCGTCGCCAAGAACGTGATCGGTGAAATCTATTCGCGTTTCGAAAAAGCCGGCCTGAAAATCGTGGCCGCCAAGTACAAGCAGTTGTCGCGCCGTGAAGCGGAAGGCTTCTACGCCGTGCACCGCGAGCGTCCGTTCTTCAATGCACTGGTTGATTTCATGATTTCCGGCCCGGTCATGATCCAGGCGCTGGAAGGCGACAATGCCGTTGCCCTGCACCGTGAACTGCTGGGTGCCACCAATCCGAAGGAAGCGGCAGCCGGCACCATCCGTGCCGACTTCGCCGATTCGATCGACGCCAATGCCGCGCACGGTTCGGATTCGGTCGAGAACGGTGCGATCGAAATCGCGTATTTCTTCGCCGCGACCGAAGTGGTCTCGCGCTAAGCACCGCGTGATGAGCAGCCACGAACTGCCGCCGATTGAATTGAAACTGGCCACGGACGCAGAGTCCGTGGCCAGTGGCGTACCCGTGTCTGCAAAACAGAACCTGATGGACCTTGACCGCGAAGGACTGGAACAGTTCTTCGTCGGCACGCTGGGCGAGCAGAAGTTCCGCGCTCACCAGGTGATGAAGTGGATCCACCACCGCTACGTCACCGATTTCGAGCAGATGACCGACCTCGGCAAGAACCTGCGCGCCAAGCTGCAGGAACAGGCCGAAGTGCTGGTGCCGCAGGTCGTGTTCGACAAACCTTCCACTGATGGCACCCACAAGTGGCTGCTGGGCATGGGCGTGGATGGCAAGAATGCCGTTGAAACGGTCTATATCCCCGACAAAAACCGCGGCACGCTGTGCGTGTCCTCGCAAGTCGGCTGCGGCCTGAATTGCACGTTCTGTTCCACCGCCACGCAAGGCTTCAACCGCAACCTCACCACCTCCGAAATCATCGGCCAGGTGTGGGTGACGGCGCGCCACCTGGGCAACGTGCCCGCGCAGAACCGCCGCCTCACCAATGTGGTGATGATGGGCATGGGCGAGCCGCTGCTGAATTTCGACAATGTCGTGCGCGCGATGAACATCATGCGCGACGACCTGGGCTACGGGCTGGCCAGCAAGCGCGTCACCCTGTCGACCTCCGGCCTGGTGCCAATGATCGACCGCCTTGCCACCGAGACCGACGTGTCGCTCGCGGTGTCGTTGCACGCGCCCAACGATGCATTGCGCGAACAACTGGTGCCGCTCAACAGGAAATACCCGATCGCCGAACTGATGGCGTCGTGCGTGCGCTACCTGCATGCAAACAAGAAGCGTGATTCGGTGACCTTCGAGTACACGTTGATGAAGGGCGTCAACGACCAGCCCGAACATGCGCGACAACTGGCGCAGCTGATGCGCAAGTTCAGCAATGCTGTGCAGACCAAGGACGCCGGCAAGGTCAATCTCATCCCGTTCAATCCATTCCCCGGGACGCGCTACGAGCGCGCGCCCGAGGAAGACATCCGCGCGTTCCAGAAACTGCTGCTGGATGCGCAGGTGCTGACCATGGTCCGGCGCACGCGCGGTGACGACATCGACGCGGCCTGCGGCCAGTTGAAGGGGCAGGTGATGGACCGTACCCGCCGCCAGGCGGAGTTCCGCCAGCACCTGCAGTCGCAGGGGATCGATGATGCGGCTGCGTAGTTTCCTTGCCGCGGTGGCGGTGTTGGCCGTGGTGGGCACGGGGTGTTCCCGGTTGACCTTCGTCAAACCGGCCAGCAAGCGCATCGATTATGAAGAGAAGGGTTCCGCCTATTCGGTCAGCGACAGTCCCGCCACCAAGCAGCGTCTTGCGACGCAGGATCGCCTGGCACTCGCGAGCCAGCGCCTGCAGAGTGGAGACCTGGCCTCTGCGGAGCGCGAAGCCACCGCGGTGCTCAAGATCAATCCCGGCTCGGCGGATGCCAACACTATCCTCGCGATCGTGCAGGACCAGAAGGGCAATTCCGAGCGTGCGGGCGGGTATTACAAGCGTGCCGCGGAATTGGCCCCCGACCAGGGAACTGCCCTGAATAATTACGGGGCATGGCTGTGTGGAACTGGCTATGAGGCGGAATCGCTGGTCTGGTTCGATCGTGCGGTCGCCGCTCCGGGATATGGCTCGCCAGCGTCCGCCTATGCCAATGCGGGCGGGTGTGCGTTGAAGGTAGGCCAGTACGAGCGCGCACAGCGGGACCTGCAGCAAGCCATCGCCCTGGAGCCGGCCAACGCCTTCGCACTGGCATCCATGGCTGAAAGCGAATTTCGACACGGTCGCTATTTCGAAGCGAGGGCGTTCTCGGAACGCCGTCTTGCGGCTGCACCTGCCAACGCAGCCGTGCTACAACTAGCGGTCAGGATTGAAGAAAGGCTTGGCGACACGGCTGCCGCCAGCAGATATAGTCAGCGGTTGAGGGCGGAGTTCCCCCAAGCGGTTACCGCAAACCCCGGGGAAACGACAAGGCCATGACAGACCCAATGCAATCCAACCTGCATCCCGGCAACAACAACCAGCTTCAAGGCTGTGGGGCAGTGTTGCGCCAAGCGCGCGAAGCATCCGCGATCAACATGGCTGATGCTGCCGCAGAGCTGAAAATGCCAGCCCGGGTGCTGGAAGCCATCGAACAGGAAAACTGGCAGCAACTCGGCGCCCCGGTTTTCATACGCGGGCAGGTGCGCAGTTACGCGAAGCTGCTCAAGGTGGATGTCGAACCCTACCTGCAGCAGGCTGGCTTCCAAGGGGTACAGGTCGCCGAGCTTGTCAGCCACAGCCACGTCCCGCGCTACCGCCGGGTGATGGAAAGCGTGGCGCGGCGTGCGGTGTACGTCGTGATCACCGCGGCCATCGCCGTGCCCGTCTGGTTTGCCACGCAGTCGCAGGTAGGCCGCAGCGGCACCCAGACCACCGCATCGCTGGACGTGGTTCCCGCAACTGGCGAGTTGAAGTCCGTGGCCGTTGGTGATCCGACGAAACCTGCGCGCCAGCAAGCGGCTCCTTACATGGCGTCCCTGGCGCCGATCCCGCGTCCGGATGCAAATGTCCTGACCCTGCGCATGACAGGTGACAGCTGGGTGCAGATACATGCGCCGGATGGCAAGGGCGTGGAGCAGGGCCTGCTGAAAGCTGGTGAAGAACGCAGCTTCCGTGCGGGTGAAATCGGGCGTGTGGTGTTGGGCAATGCGGCAGCGGTCGAGGTTCAGCAAGCAGGTAGTACGGTGGACATGACGCCGTATGAGCGAGCCAACGTGGCCCGCTTTACGGTATCCTCTGACGGTTCCCTAGCGCCGGTCGCCAACTGACCCAGCGCGTGGGCGTGTCCAACCCGAACATATACCCCGCCTAGACGGGGCGAGAGTACGCATGGCGATCGACGATCTGCTCGACGAGCACGAACAAAGCGAGCGCGTCCGCAATTGGCTTAAGAACAACGGCGCCGGTTTGATCGGCGGCATAGCCTTGGGACTCGCAGTCATTTTTGGCTGGCAATGGTGGCAGAAGCACCAGGTGCAGCAGTCCATGCAGGCCAACCTGGATTACCAGGCGGTACTGGACAGCCTGGGTGCGGCGGACCTGGAAAAGGCCAAGGCGGCAGTGGCCAAGCTGCAGGGAGGCAACGCACATGTGTACGCAGACCTTGCTGCCATGCGCCTGGCGCAGGCACAGGTTGACGCGGGCAAGGAAGATGCCGCGATCGTCACGCTGCGTGCCACCCATGCCGATGCTTCACTGCAACCTCTGGTCGACCTGCGGCTCGCACGCTTGCTGACGGCGACAGGCAAGGGTGAAGAAGCGCTCAAATTGCTGGGCGAGGCAAGCGATAGCGCCAGCTTGGAGGCGCGTGGTGATGCGCTGATGGCACTCGGCAAGCCTGACCAGGCCCGCGATCTCTACCTGAAAGCATTGACCGGCATGGATGTGGCTGCGCCGCAGCGTCGCCTGGTCGAGCTGAAACTCACTGACGCAGGCGGCAAGCCGCCCAAGCCCGCACAGCCAATTTGATGAGGCCGGTTTTCATGTACAAACGCATTATCGCGATCACTGCGCTCGCCGTGGCGCTTTCCGGTTGCAGCTCGTTCAAGAACATCTTTGGCAACGACAAGGATGACGAGAAGCCGACCGATCCGGCCGAGCTGGTTGATTTCACCCCGTCCGCCACCGTGACCAAGCTGTGGAGCGTGAGTGCTGGCAAGGGTGAAAATCGACTGGGCGTGCGCCAGGGCCCTGAAGTTTCCGATGGCCGTGTGTTCGCTGCTGCAATCGAGGGTGGCGTGCGGGCATTCGATTTGCAGACCGGCGCCGCCGTCTGGAGCCATGAATCGGATTTGCGTCTCTCCGGCGGCCCCGGCGTCGGTGACGGGCTGGTGGTGGTAGGCAGCCTCGATGGCCATGTGATCGCACTGGATGCGGCTACCGGCACTGAAAAGTGGCAGGCCAGGGTGCCCAATGAAGTCATCACCGCGCCGACAATCGGCCAGGGCCTGGTCCTGGTTCGTTCCAATGATGGTCGCGTCACCGCATTCGATGCCGCCTCAGGTGAACGCCGCTGGTTCTACAACAAGGATCTTCCCAGCTTGACCGTGCGTGGTAACGCATCCGTCACGCTTGGTCCGGGTGTCGCGTTCGTCAACAACGACGACGGCACGCTCTCCGCCATGAGCCTCAGTGACGGTCGCCTGATGTGGAGCCAGATCGTCGGCGTGCCGGAAGGCCGTACCGAACTTGATCGCATGGCAGATGCCGATGGCCCGGCCGTGCTGGATGGCACCACCGTGTTCGCTACCAGCTACAAGAAGGAAACGATTGCCATCGATGGCCCCAGTGGCCGTCCGATCTGGACGCGTGACAACGGTGGCGTGGGTGGTATCGGCTTGGCGCCCGGCAGCGTGGTCGTTGCCGACCCGGCCGGGATCGTGTGGGCCCTGGACAAAAGCACCGGCGCACCGGTCTGGTCGCATACCGTGCTTGCGCGACGTTCGCTGACGGCACCTACGGTGCAGGGCGACTACGTGGTGGTCGGTGACTTCGATGGCTACCTGCACTGGCTGCGACTGGACAACGGCGAGCTGGCGACGCGTGAGCGTGCCGGCGGCAAGGCATTGCGTGCCAAGCCGGTAGTGGCGGATGGCATCCTGATCGTGCAGAACGTCGACGGCGAACTCACCGCATTCCGGGTGCAATAAGCGCTTCCGCATGAAACACCGCAGGGACTGGGCGAAATACCCGGTCCCTGGCGAACCGTGATGTCGGGCGTTCCAGGGATTGCGATTTCCCGCTGGTTAATAAGGGATAATCGTCCGCGCGGGGACTTTTCCAGCCCCTTCCCGAACTCCATTCCCGATTCCCGGCTCAAATTATGCTTCCCCTAGTTGCACTGGTCGGCCGTCCCAACGTCGGCAAATCGACGCTATTCAACGCGCTGACGCGTACCCGTGACGCGCTGGTCCACGACCAGCCGGGCGTCACCCGTGACCGTAATTACGGCATTTGCCGGCTGGACGAAGAAAACCCGTTCATGGTCGTCGACACCGGCGGCATTGCCGGCGAAGAGGAAGGACTGGCGGGCGCGACCGCACGCCAGGCGCGCGCTGCCGCCGAGGAAGCGGACCTGGTGCTTTTCATCGTCGATGGCCGCGAAGGCGCTTCGAGGTTGGACGACGACATCCTCAGCTGGTTGCGCAAGACCTCGCGGCCGACGCTGCTGGTGATCAACAAGATCGACGGGCTTGAGGAGTCGACTGCGATCTCGGAATTCTCACGCTACGGTTTCAACGATGTCATCACCGTGTCGGCTGCGCATCGCCAGGGCATCGATGAACTGCTCGAGGAAGTGCACGCGCGGTTGCCGGAAGAGGGCACGACCGAAGTCCTGGACAATGATCCGGCCCGCATCCGCATTGCCTTCGTCGGTCGTCCGAACGTAGGCAAGTCCACGCTGTTCAATCGCCTGTTGGGCGAGGAACGCATGATCGCTTCGGAGGTGCCCGGCACCACGCGCGATTCGATTGCCGTGGACATGGAGCGCGATGGTCGCCAGTACCGCCTGGTGGATACCGCCGGCCTGCGACGCAAGTCCAAGGTCGACGAGGCGGTCGAGATCTTCAGCATCATCAAGACCCTGCAATCCATCGAGCAATGCCAGGTCGCCGTGTTGATGCTCGATGCCACCGAAGGCGTGACCGACCAGGATGCCACCGTACTGGGTGCGATCCTGGATGCGGGCCGTGCGCTGGTGGTTGCAGTGAACAAATGGGACGGCCTGGAAACCTACCAGCGCGAGCAGACCGAATCCTTGCTCTCGCGCAAGCTGAATTTCGTGGAGTGGGCGGAAAACGTGCGCATCTCCGCCAAGCATGGCTCGGGCCTGCGCGAGTTGTTCCGCGCCATCCATCGCGCGCATGCCTCTGCCACCAAGGAACACGGCACCAGCGAAGTCACCAAGGCGCTGGAAATGGCCTACGAAACCAATCCGCCGCCAGCCACGCGCGGCCACGCGCCGAAGTTGCGTTTCGCGCATCCCGCCGGCTTGAACCCGCCGACGTTCGTCGTCCATGGCACGCGCCTCAAATCGCTGCCCGAATCGTACAAGCGCTACCTGGAGAACTTCTTCCGCAAGCGATTCAAGATGGTGGGCACGCCGGTGCGTTTCATCTTCAAGGATTCGGTGAATCCGTACGAAGGCAAGCGCAACGTGCTGACCGACAAGCAGGTCGCCAAGAAGCGCCGCCTGATCAAGCACGTCAAGCGCGGCAAGTAGCCTGCGTCGCGCGTCCCCTGCATGTCGATGAGCAGCTTCCCAACGCGTATCGCTTACGAAGAAGCGCTCGCACTCATCCGTGCCAAGGCGTGCGAACGACAACTCGACGGTGAAACCATCGCCATCAAGCGCGTGGATGGCCGCGTGTTGATGCAGGATGTCGTCACACCCATCGACCTGCCGGCATTCGACAACAGTCGCATGGACGGTTTTGCGCTGCGCCACGCCGATCTTGTGCCGAAGGAAGTCACCCAGTTGCACATCGTGGGCGAGCAGTTTGCAGGGCCGCTGGTCGATATCCCATTGGCGCCTGGCCAATGCATACGCATTACCACGGGTGCGCCGATTCCCTCGGCTGCCGACACCGTGGTCATCAAGGAAAACGTGCGCGAGCACGACGGTACGGTCGAAGTGCCGCCGGGCGTGGATGCCGGGGCGGACATACGCCGTGCAGGCGAGGATGTGCAGCGTGGTGATGTGGTGTTGGAGGCGGGTTCGTTGCTGACCCCCGCGCGCATCAGCCTCGCGGCGGCACTCGGCTTGTCGGACGTGAGGGTTTCGAAACGACCAACCGTCGCTGTATTCACCACCGGCGACGAACTGGTGGAGCCGGGCCTCTCGCTGCAGGCGGGCCAGATCTACAACAGCAACCGCGAGTTGCTGATGGGCCTGCTGCGCGACGAAGGACTGGAGCCGGTCGCCTGGCCGACCTTGCCCGATGATCCAGCGCGGATCGAAACCGCGTTGCGCGATGCGGCGTCTGCCTTCGATGTCGTGATCACCTGCGGTGGCGTGTCCGCGGGTGAGAAAGACCATCTTCCCGCGCTGCTGGGCGAGCATGGCGAAATATATTTCTGGAAAGTGAAGATGAAGCCGGGCATGCCGATGCTGTTCGGGCAGATGGACCGGGCACTGTTCCTTGGGTTGCCGGGTAATCCGGTGTCGGTGCTTGCGACTTTCATCGCCCTGGTCAGGCCGGTGCTGGATGGCCTGCAGGGCAGGGTGGAGCCGCGGCTGCGGCTTTTCGCCACGCTGTCGACCGCGTGGAACAAGCAACACGAGCGGCTTGAATTCCTGCGTGGCCATCTGGACTACGGGCAAGACGGCGTGTTGCGGGTGCAGCCCAATGCCGCCGATGCCTCGCATCGCCTGCGTGCGGCGGCGGCCAGCAATGCCTTGATCGTATTGCCCGAAGGTGCGCAGTTCTTCGAGGCGGGCACGGCAGTCGAAGTGCTGGCGTATTGAGCGCCCGGCGCGATAATCACGCCATGGTCATACAAGAAATCACACCCGGGCAAGCACGGGAGCGCCAGGCGCAAGGCGCCGTGCTGGTCGACGTGCGCGAAGCGCATGAGCGGACAGGTGGGCAGGCGGAAGGTTCGTTGGGTGTTGCGCGTAACGAACTGGAAATGGATCCGGCGTTGCACCTGCCACGCCGCGATGTCGAGATCCTGCTGATCTGCCAGGGCGGCGCACGTTCGCTGCTGGCTGCACAGGCATTGCAGGAAGCGGGCTACCAGAACTTGTCGTCGATCACTGGCGGCACCACGCGCTGGCTGGCGGAAGGCTTGCCGGTAGTGAAGCCGATGCTGGATGTCGAGGAAGCCGACTTCAACGATCGCTACTCGCGCCACCTGCGCCTGCCCGAAGTCGGCGTGCAAGGGCAGCGCAGGCTCGAAGCCTCGCGCGTGCTGATGATCGGCGCAGGCGGGCTGGGTTCGCCCGCGGCGTTTTATCTCGCAGCCGCAGGCATCGGCCATATCCGCATCGCCGATGACGACGTGGTGGACCGCAGCAACCTGCAGCGCCAGGTGCTTCATACCGACGCACGCATCGGTGAAGCCAAGGTGGCTTCCGCACAGTTGACGCTCAATGCGCTGAATCCGCGCACGCACATCGAAGCCATTGCCGAACGCGTGACGGCCGCCAACGTCGAACGGCTGCTTGAAGGCGTGGATGTGGTGGTGGATGGTGCAGACAATTTTCCTGCACGCTACCTGCTCAACGATGCCTGCGTGAAACTGGGCAAGCCGCTGGTGTACGGCGCGGTGCAACGCTTCGAGGGCCAGGTGAGCGTGTTCGATGCAGGCCGCCAGCGTGGACACGCGCCATGTTATCGCTGCCTGTTTCCGGAGCCGCCCGCAGCGGAATTCGCCCCGAACTGTGCCGAAGCCGGCGTGCTGGGCGTACTACCCGGTGTGATCGGCCTGTTGCAGGCCACTGAAACCATCAAGTTGCTCTTGCAGATCGGTGAACCCTTGCGCGGCAGGCTGCTGCATTTCGACGCATTGGCGATGCGCTTTCGCGAGATGCGGCTGCGACCGGATCCGGATTGCCCGGTCTGCGCGCCTGGTGTCCCGTTTCCTGGCTACATCGACTACGCCCGTTTCTGTGGCACCACCACCGTTTGAACGGGGCTGATCGACATTCGATGAATTTGCGGTAGTGTTGGCCCGGCCTGCGCCGTGCGGCAGTGGCAGCTTCGCGTGTCGACGCGTCGGTGGTGGCTTGGCGGTCGTATCGGATCTCGATTTCATGGAAGGGAGGAGCAAATGCGCACCTTGATTCTCATCGTCGCGGGGCTGGTGTTGATGGCGTTTGCGATGTGGCTGACCAAGCCGGGCAAGCGGACCACGATGGCAGCATGGTTTACGGTGGCCTGGCTGCTGGTGACGATCTGGAACCTGGTCACGGGCATGTCGCACGGTTATTCCTTCAAGGAAGAACTGCCAATCCAGTCCGCCATTTTCAGTATCCCGGTGTTTGGCGCGTGGCTTCTGGGCTGGAAGGGACGCGCGCGCCGGGTCCCGTAGTGCCGTCCACAAGGAAGTCGCTCTTGAACACACCGGTTGAATCCCTGCTGCGGCAGCGTGGCCACCACGACAGTGGCAAGGTCACCATGGTCGAGTTGTTCTTCGACCTGGTCTTCGTGTTCGCCGTCACCCAGCTGTCGCATGGCTTGCTGGCCCACCTGACGCCGCTGGGCGCGCTGCACACGCTGATGCTGTTCATGGCGGTCTGGTGGCTGTGGACGTTCACTTCCTGGGCGACCAACTAGCTGGATCCCGAAAAGGTGCCGGTCCGCCTGATGCTGCTTGGCCTGATGCTGGGCGGGCTGCTGCTTTCGACGTCCATACCCGAGGCGTTCGGCGAGAAAGGACTGTTGTTCGCCAGCGCATTCGCCGCGATGCAGGTCGGGCGCACCCTCTTCATGCTGTGGGCGCTGCGTGGCGAAAGCCCCAACCAGTTCCGCAATTTCACCCGCATCCTGGTCTGGCTGTCGGTCTCCGCGGTGTTCTGGCTGTGGGGAGGTTTTGAGGAAGGAAACTCGCGTACGTTGCTGTGGATGGTAGCCATCGCGCTCGAATACGTTTCGCCGTCGCTGGCATTCTGGGTTCCGGGCCTGGGCCGCTCCAGCACGATGGACTGGGATGTGGATGGTGCGCACATGGCCGAGCGTTGTGGGCTCTTCGTGATCATCGCGCTGGGCGAGTCCATCCTGGTCACTGGCGCCACCTTCGCCGAACTTGCGGTCGACAGGGCAACCGTCGCGGGATTCGTCGTGTCTTTCATCGGCAGCGTGGCCATGTGGTGGGTGTACTTCGACACCGGCGCTGAACGCGCCGCGCATCGCATCCAGCATTCCGACGACCCGGGCCGCATCGCCCGGTTGGCCTACACCTATCTGCACTTGCCCATCATCGGCGGAATCATTCTCTGCGCAGTTGCCGATGAACTGGTGCTTGTCCATCCCGGCCACGCCGAACCGATGGGCATGGCCATCATCCTTGGCGGGCCAGCGCTCTACCTGCTGGGCAATGCGCTGTTCAAGTGGGTCTCCAACGACCGGAGGCTGCCGCCCCTGTCGCACCTGGCGGGATTGTTGCTGCTGGCAGTGCTGGTGCCGCTTGCTACCGGCCTGCACTTATCCGCCTTGTCGTTGGGTGTATCGACTACCGCCGTCATGGTGCTGGTGGCGGCATGGGAAAGCCTCACGTTGCGTCGCATACGCTGATCGAAGCACGGCGGGACTCTGAAACGACGTGGGCAGAGGTTAACCTGTAGCCCTTCGCCACCGTGGAAAAACCCAATTGGCCACCGAAGCTGTTTCCAGTGACCTGATCAAGGTCGTCGCCCTGCTGGGGGCGGCGGTAGTCGCCGTACCGATTTTCCGCCGGCTGGGGCTGGGCTCAGTGCTGGGTTACCTGGCAGCCGGACTGGTCATCGGTCCATTCGGCTTCGGCTGGTTCTCCGATCCGCAGTCCATCCTGCACGTAGCCGAGCTGGGCGTGGTCATGTTCCTGTTCGTGATCGGGCTGGAAATGCGGCCGTCGCACCTGTGGGGGTTGCGCAAGGAAATCTTCGGCCTTGGCACGTTGCAGATCAGCGTGTGTACGTTGGCTTTGACCGGCGTGGGCCTGGCGTTCGGCTTCAGCCTGCCGGTATCGTTCGTGGGGGCGGCGGGTTTCGTGTTGACCTCCACGGCCATCGTCATGCAGCTGCTGGGCGAGCGCGGCGATATCGCCTTGCCGCGTGGGCAGAAGATCGTGTCGATCCTGTTGTTCGAGGATCTGCTCATCGTGCCGCTGCTGGCCTTGGTGGCGTTCCTGTCGCCGGTGGTGTCGGAGCAGGCGGACGGTTCACGCTGGACCAGCATCGGTATCGGCATCGCCGCCCTGGCTGGTTTGATCGCGGCCGGCATCTGGTTGCTGAATCCCTTGTTCCGCATCCTTGCCGGGGCCAAGGCGCGCGAAGTGATGACGGCAGCCGCATTGCTGGTGGTGCTGGGTGCTGCCTTGCTGATGGAGCTGGGTGGATTGTCGATGGCCATGGGCGCTTTCCTGGCGGGTGTCCTGTTGTCCGAATCCACTTTCCGCCACCAGATCGAGGCGGATATCGAACCCTTCCGCGGCATCCTCCTGGGCCTGTTCTTCCTCAGCGTGGGCATGTCGCTGGACGTGGCCGTCGTGCTGAACAATTGGCCGCTGATCGTGTCGGCGGTGTTGGCCATGATGGCGGCCAAGGCGGTCTGCATCTATCTCGTGGCGCGCATCATGCGCAGCCCGCATGCCGAGGCGCTGGATCGCGCGGTGCTGATGGCACAGGGCGGTGAGTTCGCCTTCGTGCTGTTTTCCGCCGCGGCTTCCGCGCAGATCATCGATGCCACGGTCAACGCCAACCTGACCGCCATCGTGGTGCTGTCGATGGTGCTCACGCCATTCTTCGTGATCGTGTTGAAGCGTTTCGCTCCCAAGGTGCAGGCTTCCATGGAAGGCGTGGAGGAGGCCAACGGCCTGACGGGCAGCGTGTTGATCATCGGTTTTGGTCGCTTCGGCCAGGTGATGAGCCAGTCGCTGTTGGCGCGTGACGTGGACGTGACCATCATCGACAACGACATTGACATGATCCGCAGCGCGGATGAGTTCGGTTTCAAGATCTATTACGGTGACGGTACTCGCCTCGACGTGCTGCACGCTTCCGGCGCGCACAGTGCACGGGCGATCGCGGTCTGCATCGACGGCAAGGAGTCGGTCAACAAGATCGTGGAGCTGGTGAAGGCCGAGTTCCCACTGGTGCGCTTGCTGGTGCGCTCCTATGACCGCGAACATGCGCTGGAGCTGATCAACGCCGGCGTGGATTACCAGATCCGAGAGACCTTCGAATCAGCCGTCAATTTCGGTGCGGCGGCGCTGGTTGAACTGGGTGTCCCGGAAGACGAGGCAGCACGCATTGCCGAAGAAATCCGTCGACGCGATGCGGAACGCTTCGAGTTGGAGATGGCGGGCGGCAGCCTGAGGGCAGGCGCGAGCGCGATGTACAACAACACCGTACCGAAGCCAACGCCATTCACTACGCCAAAGCGCGAGGGGCGGGCGCTGAACGAAGCGACGGCCGAAGTGATCAACAGCCCGGACCTGGACAGCAGCGCCGGCTAGCGCAGGAAGTCACGGAGGGATTCGTCGTAGCGCGGCTGCAGTGAAATATCGTTGTGGTCGGCAAGTGGGAAATCCACGACCACGGGTGGCGTTTGCAGTGAAGCAATGAGTCGGTCCGTGTGGACGGGCGGAACGACTTCGTCACGGCCGGCGCGCAGGACAAGCAGCGGTCCCGGATACTGCCGCAAGTATTCATGCGAAGCATAGGCGTCGCTGATCAACCAGCGCACGGGCAGCCAGCAATAATGCGATTGCGCCACTTCGGCCAGGCTGTCGAACGGCGTTACCAGGACTAGTTTCTGCACGGGTCTTCGTGACGCGAGGTAACTGGCTACGCCGCTGCCCAGGCTGCGCCCGACTATGGCGATATCACCGGAAGGATGCCGTGCATGCACGGCGTCGTACAAAGCCAGTGCATCGCCGAAAAGTGCGGTCTCGGTTGGCTTGCCCTCGCTGGCACCATAGCCGCGATATGGAAGCAGGTAGACGGTGCGGTCGGGGAAGAGTCGGGTGAATTGCTCGCGCGAGGATTCCAGGCGTTCTGCGTTGCCACCGAAATAGATCAAGGCGTTGGCTTGGCCGGGATTGAGTTTCCACCCACGTAAAGTCACGCCGTCTTGGATCAGGCTGAAATCCGTCTCGCTTGCAGCAACAGTAGTCGCAGACGGGTAGTAGATGAGGTCGCGTTGCTTGAAGTAGAGCAGGGCCGAGATGCCTGCATATACCAGCACCAGCAGCGCGACAACCGAGAGGACCCGCCTGTACGGCATGGTCAACCGTGTCGACGCTGGGCTTCGGCGAAAGCAGCCAGTTGTTCCGGCGTCGCATCCTTCTGGTGCTGTGCCTTCCACTCCGCGAACGGCATCCCGTAAATGCGTTCGCGGGCTTCGTCCTTGCTCATTTCCTGTCCGCAAGCTTCGGCGGCTTCGCGGTACCAGTCGGACAGGCAGTTGCGGCAGAAGCCGGCGAGGATCATCAGGTCGATGTTCTGCACGTCGCTGCGATCCACGTTCAGGTGCTGCAGCAACCGGCGGAAGGCGGCGGCTTCCAGTGCGGTGGTGTCGGTCATGTTCGGGCGATCCAGAGGTGGCGGCCGTGATGGGAGCGACGTGAGTCGCGATGGATCATCGGGAAAGCTCCATCGCGACTGACGTCGCTCCCACAGAAAACCCGTAATCGGGGACAATGTGCGCCGACTCTACACCTGCCAGCACCATGACCGCACGCATCCTGGACGGCCGCCGCATCGCCGAAAACCTGCTGGACGAACTCAAGGCCAAGGTCGATGCGCGGGTGGCTGCAGGACAATCACGGCCCGGGCTTGCCGTGGTGCTGGTAGGTGGCGATCCCGCCTCAAGCGTATACGTGCGCAACAAGCGGCGCGCTGCAGAGAAGGTGGGCATCGAGGCGTTCGACCATGACCTTCCCGCAGGCACCTCCGAAAACGACCTGCTGGCCCTGATCGACCGGCTCAATGCCGATCCGAGGATCCACGGCATCCTGGTGCAGTTGCCGCTGCCGGGCATCCCCGACGCCAGCCGTCTGATCCACCGCATCGACCCGCGCAAGGACGTGGATGGTTTCCACCCACAAAACGTAGGCCATCTCGCCCTGCGCGAATTCGGCCTGCGCCCGTGCACGCCGCGCGGCATCACCACGCTGCTGGGCTACACCGACAAGCCGGTGCGTGGGCAGAACGCCACCATCGTGGGCGTCAGCAACCACGTGGGACGGCCGATGGCGCTGGAATTACTGATCGCGGGCTGCACGGTGACCAGCTGCCACAAGTTCACCCCGCCGCAAGTCCTTGAGGACCGCGTGCGCGACGCTGACATCCTCGTCGTGGCCGCAGGGCGGCCCGGCTTGATCCCGGGCGAATGGGTGAAGCCCGGCTCGGTGGTGATCGACGTGGGCATCAACCGGCTTGAGGACGGCAGCCTGGTCGGAGACGTGGGCTACGAAGCCGCCGCCCAGCGTGCCAGCTGGATCACCCCGGTACCGGGCGGGGTAGGGCCGATGACCGTGGCCACCCTGATGCAGAACACGCTGGAAGCGGCCGAGGCCGCGCTGTCATAGGAGCGCCCCATCGGCGCGAGCTCTTTGCCTGTAAACCGTTCCAGAGCTCGCGCCCATGGGGCGCTCCTACAAAAGCCGAGCGCCCGGATGGCGATTCGCCGTATAATTACGCGCTTCCCCACCGAACGGGTCCGCCGATGCTACGCATCCAGGCTGAAGCTCTCACCTACGACGATGTTTCCCTCGTCCCTGCGCATTCCCTTGTCCTGCCCAAGGATGTCGACCTCGGCACGCGGCTGACCCGCGACCTGCGCCTCAAGCTGCCGATTGTTTCCGCAGCCATGGACACCGTGACCGAAGCGCGCCTGGCCATCGCCATGGCCCAGCTGGGCGGCATTGGCATCATCCACAAGAACCTCATGGTCGAACAGCAGGCGGCCGAAGTCGCCAAGGTCAAGAAGTTCGAAGCCGGCGTCATCAAGGATCCTTTCACGGTCGGCCCTGAAACCACCATCGGCGACGTGCTCGCCCTGACCCGCGCCCGCAACATTTCCGGCGTGCCGGTGGTGGACGGCGGGCAGTTGCTGGGCATCGTCACCAGCCGCGACATGCGCTTCGAAGCGAAGTTGGACGATCCGGTCCGCCACATCATGACCAAGAAGGAACGCCTGGTGACCGTGCGCGAAGGCGCCAGCGACCAGGAAGTGAAGCAACTGCTGCACAAGCACCGCATCGAGAAGGTGCTGGTGGTTAACGACAACTTCGAGTTGCGTGGCCTGATCACGGTCAAGGACATCCAGAAGAAGACCGACAACCCCAACGCCGCCAAGGACAGCGCCACGCGCCTGCTGGTCGGTGCGGCATTGGGCGTGGGTGGCGACACCGAACAGCGCGTCGAAGCACTGGTTGCGGCTGGCGTGGACGTAGTCATCGTCGATACGGCGCACGGTCATTCGCAGGGCGTGCTGGACCGGGTGACGTGGATCAAAAAGCGCTTCCCGCAGTTGCAGGTGATCGGCGGCAACATCGTCACCGGCGACGCCGGGCTGGCCTTGATGGATGCCGGTGCCGACGCGGTGAAGGTTGGCGTCGGTCCGGGTTCCATCTGCACCACCCGCATGGTGGCTGGCGTGGGCGTACCGCAGATCACCGCAATCGACATGGTGGCGGAAGCGTTGCAGGACCGCATCCCGCTGATCGCCGACGGCGGCATCCGCTATTCGGGTGACATCGGCAAGGCTATCGTGGCTGGTGCGTCGACGGTGATGATCGGCGGTCTTCTGGCCGGTACCGAAGAAGCGCCGGGCGAAGTCGAACTCTTCCAGGGCCGCAGCTACAAGAGCTACCGCGGCATGGGCAGCCTGGGTGCGATGGAGAAGGGCAGCAAGGACCGCTACTTCCAGGATTCCAGCGATGCCGACAAGCTGGTGCCGGAAGGCATCGAAGGCCGCGTGCCGTATCGCGGCCCGGTCGGCAACATCATCCACCAGCTCGTCGGCGGCCTGCGCGCCACCATGGGCTACGTGGGTTGCGCGACCATCGACGACATGCAGAAGAAGCCGCAGTTCGTCACCATCACCGGTGCCGGCCAGCGCGAAAGCCATGTGCATGACGTGCAGATCACCAAAGAGCCGCCGAATTACCGGATGGGGTGATGCGCAGGAGTTAGCGAAGAGGAGTGAGGAGTGAGGTAACTCTGGAGCTCCTCTTCTGCTTTTGGTTTCTCGCTTCCACTCACTTCTCACTCCTCTCCACTCACTCCTCGCCCATGACCAACATCCACACCGACAAGATCCTCATCCTAGATTTCGGCGCGCAGTACACGCAGTTGATCGCGCGCCGCATCCGCGAGATCGGCGTGTACTGCGAAATCTGGGCGTGGGACCACGATCCTTCCGAGATCGCCGCGTACGGTGCCAAAGGCATCATCCTGTCGGGTGGCCCGGAATCCACCACGGAAGCAGGTGCGCCGGCAGCGCCGCAGCAGGTGTTCGATTCCGGCTTGCCGATCCTGGGCATCTGCTACGGCATGCAGACCCTGGCCGCGCAATTGGGCGGCGCGACGGAAGCCGCCGATGCGCGTGAATTCGGCCATGCGGAAGTGGAAGTCATCGCACCCGACGCACTGTTCGCAGGCCTCAATGATCACGCAGGCACCACGCCACGCCTCGACGTGTGGATGAGCCACGGCGACCACGTGTCCGAAGCGCCACCCGGCTTCACCATCACTGCACGTACCGACCGCATCCCGGTCGCCGCGATGTCGAACGAAGACAAACGCTGGTACGGCGTGCAGTTCCATCCTGAAGTCACGCACACGAAGCAAGGTGAAGCACTGCTGCGTCGCTTCGTCACCGATATCTGCGGCTGCCAGACGTTGTGGACGGCCGCCAACATCATCGACGACCAGATCGCCCGCGTGCGTGCGCAGGTGGGCGAGGATGAAGTGATCCTGGGCCTGTCCGGCGGCGTGGATTCCTCCGTGGTCGCGGCGCTGCTGCACAAGGCCATCGGCGACAAGCTGACCTGCGTGTTCGTGGATACCGGCCTGTTGCGCTGGAACGAAGGCGACCAGGTCATGGCCATGTTCGCAAGCGAAGCCGAGAAGGGCGGCATGGGCATCAAGGTCATCCGCGTCAACGCGGCCGACCGCTATTTCAAGGCACTGGAAGGCGTGTCCGATCCGGAAGCCAAGCGCAAGATCATCGGCAACCTGTTCATCGATATCTTCGATGAGGAATCCGGCAAGCTCGCCAACGCCAAATGGCTGGCACAGGGCACCATCTACCCCGACGTCATCGAGTCGGCCGGCAGCAAGACCGGCAAGGCGCACGTGATCAAGAGCCACCACAACGTCGGCGGCTTGCCCGAGCACATGAAGCTGGGCCTGGTGGAACCATTACGCGAATTGTTCAAGGACGAAGTGCGCCGTCTTGGCGTCGAACTCGGCCTGCCACGCGCAATGGTCTACCGTCATCCGTTCCCGGGCCCCGGCCTGGGCGTGCGCATCCTGGGTGAAGTGAAGCGCGAATACGCGGAACTGCTGGCCCAGGCCGACGCGATCTTCATCGAGGAGTTGCGCAAAGCTGACCTGTACGACAAGACCAGCCAGGCGTTCGCCGTGTTCCTGCCGGTCAAGTCGGTGGGCGTGGTCGGCGACGCGCGTGCCTACGAGTGGGTAATCGCGCTGCGTGCGGTGGAAACGATCGACTTCATGACGGCGCACTGGGCGCACCTGCCGTACGACTTCCTCGGTACGGTCTCCAATCGGATCATCAACGAACTGCGTGGCATCTCCCGCGTGGTCTACGACATCAGCGGCAAGCCGCCGGCGACGATCGAGTGGGAATGAGCTGAAGCTCTGAATTTCCCCGCTGGATCTGCTTTCCCTGATTGCCAGTCGTCGGTAATCTTCCTGCAGGAGGGAGGGCATAACATCGGGCGGCCGTATTGCGGCCCGCGATGACGCAGTAGCACAACCTCAAGGATCAGCATGGCCCGTCCCATTGCAAGAAAGACCGCGGCAAAAAAGATCGCTGCAAAAAAAGCCACTGCAAAGAAAACCGCCCGCCCGCGCAAGTCGGCGGATGAGCCGGTCCTGATCGACCTCGCCCTGCAGGGCGGCGGTTCGCACGGCGCCTTCACCTGGGGCGTGCTGGACCGCGCGATCCAGGAGCCCAGGCTGCAGCTGGAAGGTATTTCCGGCACTTCGGCTGGCGCGATGAATGCAGCGGTGATGGCCAGTGGTTTCGCCATCGGCGGCGTCGATGGTGCGCGCCAGGCGCTTGAAGACTTCTGGCATCGGGTCTCGAAGGCCGCGCAGTTCAGTCCTTACCAGCGCTCCCCCTGGGACGTGCTGACAGGCAAGTGGACGCTGGATGACTCGCCCTTGTTCATGGCGCTGGACATGGCCTCGCGTGTGTTCTCGCCGTATGACCTCAATCCCGGCGCCTTCAATCCATTGAAGTCGATCCTGGAAGAGAGCATCGATTTCGAGCGCCTGGTCGCTGCGCCGATCAAGTTGTTCATCACCGCCACCAACGTGCGCACCGGGCAGGGCAGGGTGTTCCGCAACGCCGAGATCACGCCTGACGTGCTGCTGGCCTCAGCCTGCCTGCCGATGATGTTCCAGGCCGTGGAGATCGATGGTGATCCCTACTGGGACGGCGGCTATACCGGCAATCCCACCATCACCCCGTTGCTGCGCGAGTGCGCGTCCAGCGACACGGTGCTGGTGCAGATCAATCCGATCGAGCGCTTGGGTACGCCCAAAAGCGCGCGCGACATCATGGAGCGCGTCAACGAGATTTCCTTCAATTCGTCCTTGCTGAAGGAGTTGCGCATGATCGCCTTGCTGCAACAGGTCGCCGACCCGGGTGCCGGCGAAAGTGCGCGTTGGGCCGGCATGCGTATCCATCGTATATCCGGCGATGAGCTGGCGGCCTTCGGCTCGTCTTCCAAGCTCAATGCGGAATGGCCGTTCCTGTGCATGCTGCGTGACAAGGGCAAGGACGCGGTGGAAACCTTCATGGCCAACCACGCCGCCGACCTCAACGTGCGCTCGAGCCTGGACTTGCGTCCACTGCTAGAAGGAGTCTGATCACATGGGATTCCTAGGCATTTTCCTCGCACTCGGCTTGCTGATCTGGTTCGCGTACCGCGGCTGGAGCGTATTGCTGTTGTGTCCGCTCGCCGCGCTGGTCGCGGCACTGTTTTCCGGCGAACCGCTGCTGGCCAGCTGGACGCAGACCTTCATGACCGGCACCGCCGGTTTCCTGGCGCAGTTCTTCCCGCTGTTCCTGCTGGGCGCACTGTTCGGCAAGTTGATGGATGACAGCGGCTCGGTGCAGGCCATCGCCAATGCCATGTCGCAGCACCTTGGCACCAAGCGCGCGATCCTGGCGGTGGTGCTGGCGGGCGCGTTGATCACCTATGGCGGCGTCAGCCTGTTCGTGGCGTTCTTCGTGCTGGTGCCGATGGCGCAATCGCTGTTCCGCCAGGCCAATATCCCGCGCCGTTTGATGCCCGCCGCCATCGCATTGGGTACTTCCACATTCACCATGTCCGCGTTCCCCGGTACGCCCGCCATCCAGAACGCCATTCCCATGCCGTACTTCGGCACCACGTTGTTCGCCGCGCCGGGCCTGGGCCTGATTGCTTCGGCCATCATGCTGGGCTTCGGCATGTGGTGGTTGGGACGCGCCGAGAAGAAGGCGCGGCTCGCCGCGGAAGGCTATGGCGATGTAGTGGCCGTGGACACCGTGGAAGTGGCGGAAAACGCGCTGGTACGCGAGCGTGCGACGACCGCGCACGAATTCGATCCTGCCGAAATCCAGCACGGGCAGCGCAGCGCCGTCTTGCCACCCACCTGGGTTGCGATGTTGCCGCTGGTCGTGGTGATTGCGGTCAACTTGCTGATGTCCTTCGTGGTGCTGCCACGCATGGATGCCTCTTTCCTGGAAGAACTGCGTTGGGGCAATACTTCACTGCAGGCCGTGGGTGGCGTGTGGTCGGTGATGGTGGCGCTGGTGGCGGCCATCTGCACGCTGATCGCGTTGAACCGCACGCGCTTGACTGCCCTGCGCGACAGCATCGACGCCGGCGTGAATGCCTCGGCCTTGCCGATCCTCAGCGTGTCCAGCCTGGTGGGTTTCGGCGCGGTGATCGCGGCGCTGCCGGCGTTCGCGGTGATCAGCGACTGGATCCTGTCGGTGGAAGGCGGGCCGCTGGTGTCGCTGGCACTGGCCACCAACGTGTTGGCCGCATTGACCGGTTCTGCCTCCGGTGGCCTGACCATCGCATTGGATGCGCTGGCGGAGACGTACATGCAGCTTGCGGCCGTGGCAGGCATCAACCCCGAGCTGATGCACCGCGTGGCAGTGATCGGCGCCGGCACGCTGGACAGCCTGCCGCATAACGGCGCGGTGGTGACCTTGTTGGCGATCTGCGGCACCACGCACAAGGAAAGCTATTTCGATATCGTCATGGTCGCGGTGGTCAGTGCCTTGCTGGCGCTGGTGGCGGTGATCGTGTTGGGCACCGCGTTCGGTTCGTTCTAGGCAGCGCAGGAGGCAATCCCATGACCGGGTCCACGGCAGACGACGAAACCTGGATGCGCCATGCCCTGGCCCTGGCCGACCGTGCCGAGCGCGAGGATGACGAAATACCGGTAGGCGCGGTACTGGTGTCAGCCGATGGACAGGTGCTTGGCGAAGGCTGGAACCGCAATCTGGCCGAGCATGATCCCAGCGCGCATGCCGAGATCGTAGCCATGCGTCGTGCGGGTTCCAAGCTCGGCAACCACCGCCTGGTCGGCAGCACGCTGTACGTGACCCTGGAGCCGTGTGCGATGTGTGCGATGGCGATGGTGCATGCGCGCGTGGCGCGACTGGTCTACGCGGCCTCCGATTCGAAGACAGGCGCATGCGGTAGCGTGTTCGACCTGCTGGCCGATCCCCGCCACAACCACCGCATCGAAGTCAGTTCCGGATTGCTGGCGGAAGAAGCCAGCCGACGCCTGACCAACTATTTCCGCGCCAAGCGCGGCAAGCCGCCGCTCGATTGAATCGTAGGAGCGGGCCCTGCACGCGATGCTCTTCGTTCGGATACACGTGCAAGAGCATCGCGGGCAGGGCCCGCTCCTACAACCATTAGCTATTCGCGCTTGGCCAGATGGCGATGATCCATTTCTTCGTTCACGGCCTTCACCGCCAGCGTCGACTCGCGTGCCAGCAGCAGACTGGCGGAGAACATGGCCAACACGCCGAAGGCCGCCAATACCGTCGGCGTCGCGCCCAGGCGGTGTACGAACAGCGTGTCCGCGGCAATCGCCAGGCTGGTGGCCACGAACAGGCAGATGGCCGTGTACAGCAATTGTCCGGCACGCAGGATGATCAGGCTGCGGCGTCGCTGCAGGGCGATGCGTTGTTCGTAGATGGCGCGTTGCAGGGGATCCTGCAGGTCCTGCAGTTCCTTCAAGAGCGAACGCGCGCGGTCGATGATGCGTGCCAGCCGATTATTGGCGGACAGCAGCAACGATGCGGTCGCGGTCAGGAAGAACGCAGGCGCCAGCATCGCGGTAAGGGTGGCGTAGTGCGCGTAGGGGTCGGGGCTCTGCAGCATGGCCTTGGCCGTGGGGTGGCTGCGTTATCATGCGGTACAACCCGTTGTTCCGCAAAATCCATCGCGCATCCACAGGACCCGCCCACGCATGCCATCAACCGACCCACGCAGCGACCGCTTGATCTGGATCGACCTGGAAATGACCGGGCTGGATACCGGACAGGACTCCATCATCGAGATCGCCACGGTGGTGACGGATTCGCAGTTGAACGTATTGGCCGAAGGTCCCGAGTTCGCCATTGCCCATCCGCTCGCGGTACTGGAAGCGATGGACGACTGGAACCGCGCCCAGCACACGCGCTCCGGCCTGTGGAAGCGCGTGGTGGAAAGCACGGTGACACTCGGGCAGGCCGAAGCACAGACGGTCGATTTCCTGGCGCAATGGCTGCCCGCCAATGCGTCGCCGATGTGCGGCAATTCGATCTGCCAGGACCGGCGTTTCCTGCACCGCCTGATGCCGCGCCTGGAGAAGTATTTCCATTACCGCAACCTGGACGTCAGCACGCTGAAGGAACTGGCGCGTCGCTGGGCACCGACCGTTTTGGAAGGCGTACGCAAGCAGTCGGCGCACACGGCGCTGAGCGACGTACGCGATTCAATCGATGAATTGCGACACTACCGCAAGCATTTGGCCGAGCTGGCCGAAAAATAGCGCGTAGGAGCGACGTAAGTCGCGAAACCGTTCCTTACCCAACCGGGACGTCTTGCGCAAGAGAAATTTCAGTCGCGACTTACGTCACTCCTACGCTTGCGTCAGGCTGCAGGACTGCCCGGAGCTACTGCCGCATCATCCGCAATCGCCTTGCTGGCGATCTCCGTCAGCGGCGTGCCATCGGCATTGTGGTGGTAGACGTGCAGGTCGCGCTGGGCGGAGGGCAGGGACAGGCCGTTGCCGAGTATCGCGCTGCGGATGCCTTCGGTGAGCTGGCTGCGGGCCTCGCCAAAATCCTTGGTCTTGGTCCAGGCATACAGGGTCACGTCGACGCTGCGTTCGGCCAGGCGCGTGACCTGCACGAAAGGCTCGGGCGTCTTCAGTACCAGCGGATTCCCCATGGCCAAGCCGAGCAGAACTTCGCGCGCGTGCTTCAAGTCGTCTTCGTAGCCCACGCCGACCAGGATCTCGATGCGGCGCTGCGGCTTGGCGGTGAAATTGATGATGGGCGCGGTGGTAATCAAGCTGTTGGGCAGGATGATCAGGCGATTGTCGAAGGTGCGCATGCGGGTCTGGAAGATGCGGATCTCTTCCACGACACCCTCAGAGCCCGCCGCAAGCACATGGTCGCCATCGCGGAACGGACGCAGCACGATCAGCATCACCCCCGAGGCGATGTTGGACAGCGAATCCTTCATCGCCAGGCCGATCGCCAGGCTGGCTGCACCCAGTACGGCCAACAGCGACGTCGTGGAGACGCCGATCTTCTGCAGCGCGGTGATGAACACGACGACCAGCATCACCGCATAGGCCACGTTGCGCAGGAAGCCGGCCAGCGTAGCTTCCATCCCGGCGCGGGTCAGTGCGCGGTAGACGGTGCGACTGATCCACTTGGCCACCCACATGCCCACCAGCGCGATCAACAGCGCGAGGGTGAAATTCAACAGCAGCACGCCCCAATCGATGCGGCTCAGGTCGAAGATGGGAGCTTCCGACGCGTTGGCGGGCGCAGTCAGCTTGGCGACGGTGTCCTCGATTGCCATGCCGGGTTCAGGACGCCTTGAGCTTGGCCAAACGCAGCCAGGTATCGACCACCGTATCCGGATTCAACGACACCGACTCGATGCCCTCCTGCATCAGCCAGTCGGCGAGATCCGGATGATCGGACGGGCCTTGTCCGCAGATGCCGACGTACTTGCCCTTGGCCTTCGCCGCCTTGATCGCCATCGACAGCAGCTTCTTCACCGCAGGATCGCGCTCGTCGAACAGGTGCGCCACGATGCTCGAATCGCGATCCAGTCCTAGTGTCAGCTGGGTCAGGTCGTTGGAGCCGATGGAGAAGCCATCGAAGATGTCGAGGAATTCATCCGCGAGCAGCGCGTTCGACGGTACTTCGCACATCATGATGATCTTGAGTCCGTTCTCGCCCCGCACCAGACCGTGCTTCGCCAACACCTCGATGACCTTGCGGCCTTCGTCCAGCGTACGCACGAACGGGATCATCACCCACAGGTTGTCCAGGCCCATGTCGTTGCGCACCTTGCGCACGGCCTTGCATTCCAGCGCGAACGCCGGCTCGAAGGACGGATCGACATAACGGCTGGCGCCGCGGAAACCAATCATCGGGTTTTCTTCGTGCGGCTCGTAATTGCTGCCGCCGATGAGGTTCGCGTACTCGTTCGACTTGAAGTCCGACAGGCGCACGATCACGGCATTGGGCGCCACCGAGGCGGTGATGGTGGCGATGCCTTCGGCCAGGCGATCCACGTAGAAGCTGACCGGGTCCGCGTAGCCGGCGGTCTTCGCATCGATCTTCTTGCGCGTCTCCAGGTCCTGGCGGTCGTATTCCAGCAAGGCATTCGGGTGCACGCCGATGTGGCTGGCGATGATCATCTCAAGGCGAGCCAGGCCAATGCCCGCATTCGGCAACTGGCCGAAGTCGAAGGCACGCTCGGGGTTGGCCACGTTCATCATGATCTTGAGCGGGGCGGGCGGCATGTCGGTGAGGTCGGTGGTGATGCGCTCGAACGGCAACGCGCTGCCATAGATGAAACCGGTATCGCCTTCCGCGCAGCTGATGGTGATTTCGCGGCCGTCCTCGATGTGGTCCAGGGCATTGCCGGTGCCGACGACGGCCGGCACGCCCAGTTCACGCGCGATGATCGCGGCGTGGCAGGTGCGGCCGCCGCGGTTGGTGACGATGGCCGAGGCGCGCTTCATCACCGGCTCCCAATCGGGGTCGGTCATGTCGGCGACCAGCACGTCGCCGGGCTGCACGCGGTTCATGTCGGCCAGGCTGCGCACCACGCGGGCCACGCCGCTGCCGATCTTCTGGCCGATGGCACGGCCTTCGGAAATCACGTCGCCGCGTTCCAGCAGGTGGTAGCGCTCGATCTGCGTGGCCTTCGCACGCGACTTCACCGTTTCCGGACGCGCCTGCACGATGTAGAGCTTGCCGCTGACGCCGTCCTTCGCCCACTCGATGTCCATCGGGCGGCCGTAATGGGTTTCGATGGTCAAGGCCTGTACGGACAGCGCCTGCACGTCTTCATCGGAAATGGAGAATTTGTTGCGCAGCTCGACCGGAGTGTCTTCGATGCGCACGCGTTCGCCCGGCTGGTCGGAATACACCATGCGCAGCAGCTTGCTGCCCAGCGCGCGGCGCAGGATGGCCGGCTTGCCCTTGAGCAGGGTGGGCTTGTAGACGTAGAACTCGTCCGGATTCACCGCGCCCTGCACGACCATTTCACCCAGGCCGTAGCTGGAGGTGACGAACACGACGTCGCGGAAACCGGATTCGGTGTCCAGGGTGAACAGCACGCCCGACGCGCCCACGTCCGAACGCACCATCAGCTGCACGCCCGCGGACAGGAATACGTCTTCGTGCTTGAAGCCATGGTGCACGCGGTAGGCGATGGCGCGGTCGTTGTAGAGGCTGGCGAAGACTTCCTTCACCTTCACCACCACGTCGTCGGCGCCGGTGACGTTGAGGAAGGTTTCCTGCTGGCCGGCGAAGCTGGCATCGGGCAGGTCTTCGGCTGTCGCGGACGAGCGCACTGCGACTGCGATGTCACCGCCGCCGTTTTCGTTCGCCAGTTGTGCGTAGGCGCTGCGGATATCCGCATCCAGCTGCGGCTGCAGCGGCGCGTCGATGACCCAGCCGCGGATTTCCTTGCCGGCGACGGTCAGCGCGTCCACGTCTTCCACGTCCAGCGTGGCTAGTTTGTCGAAGATGCGCGTGGACAGGTCGTTGTGGGCGATGAAGTCCTTGAACGCCTCGGCGGTGGTCGCATACCCGCCCGGAACCGACACGCCCAGGTTGGCCAACTGGCCGATCATTTCACCCAGCGAGGAGTTCTTGCCGCCAACACGGGCCAGATCGGCCAGGCGCAGGTCGTGCAGCCACAGGATGTTCTGAGTCACAGTGTTCTGGTTCAAGCGCAACGCTCCAAAGCGGTCGTGCGCCTCGCCGGAGACTTACGGCGAGGGCCGTGTCCATGGGAAGAACCGCTATGATGCAGTGCAGGACAAGCGCAGACAAGCTTGATTTGCTGGGGTTTTCGTGGTGCACAGGGAGTAATAGACCATGCCTAACGTACGTCCGGTGTTCTATGTCTCCGATGGCACCGGTATCACTGTTGAAACCATTGGCCACAGCCTGCTGACCCAGTTCTCCGGGTCCAGTTTCGTGACCGACCGTATTTCCTTCGTCGATGACGAAGCCAAGGCCGCCGACGCCGCCGACCGCATCCGCGCGGCCGGCCAGCGCCACGAGGCGCGGCCCATCGTCATCCACTCCAACGTCGATCCTGCGATCAGCGAGGTGCTGGCCACCAGCGGTGCGCTGATGCTGGATGTGTTCGCGCCGTTCATCCAGCCGATGGAGCAGGAACTGGGCACCTTGCGCCAGTCGCGGGTGGGGCAGGCGCACGGGCTGGTGGATTTCGAGTCCTACCATCGCCGCATCAATGCCATGAACTACGCGCTGACCCATGACGATGGCATCGCGATCAATTACGACGAAGCCGACCTGATCCTGGTCGCGGTCTCCCGCGCCGGCAAGACGCCTACCTGCGTCTACCTGGCGCTGCATTACGGCATCCGCGCGGCCAATTACCCGTTGACCGACGAAGACCTGGAAACCGATCGCCTGCCGCCACGCCTGCGCGCGCACCGGCGCAAGCTGTTCGGCCTGACCATCGATCCGGAACGCCTGCAGCAGATCCGCCAGGAACGACGCCCCAATTCCAACTACGCCAAGCCGGAAACCTGCAGGCGCGAGGTGGCGGCGGCGGAGGCGATGTTCCAGATGGAGCGCATTCCGACCCTCAGCACTACGCATACGTCCATCGAGGAAATCGCGAGCAAGGTGATGTCCACGCTGGGCCTGCAGCGCGAGATGTTCTGAACGAGGATATGGGGCAGGGGGGTTGTTGCTGGATCGCACCGGCCGAATGGCGTGCGGTGGAACCCCAAATTAGGCCGTCCGCGGCGATCCGTCAATGCTGCCGCAATCGATGACCAGCGTGTACGATCAGGCCATGCCCGAAGCCATCGCCCGCGCTGCACACATCCCCAAACTCAACCGTTTCGGTTGGCTGATGGCGCTGTATGCAGAGAACCATGCGCGGCTGGCGCGGTTGTTCGCGCCGGGTGACCTGGCCACGGGGCGTTATGTCTCCAGCATCGGCGATGGGCTGGACCTGTACCTGGACGTGATCGAGACGCACCGCTACACGGTGGAGCTGCGCTTGACCTACGGGGTGCTGGATCCGCAGACGGGCGAGCCGGATCCTTCGGCCTTCGTGCGCCTGTACCGCGATGCGAAGCAGGCGGAAGCCACGCACTGTTACGTGGGCCGTCGCTGGCAGGACGTGATTGGCATGTATCCGCCGCCGGCGGAGGTCATCGGCCACCGCATGCGCATGAACACGTTCCTGGGCAAGTGGCTGGAGTATCTGGCGGAACGCGGCCACGGCGTGGCGACGTTGCACCGGGTCGGGGAAACGGCGGTGGAAGTCGTCGTTGCTGGCTGAAAACAAGCGTTTTCGGTGACTCGCCGCCGCATGCAAGTCGCCAAAGCTGAAGATGCCGATCATCTTTATTGAACACAAGGCTTGCGTGATTCGCGGCCGCTAGCTAGAATTCCGCCCCTTCCAGCCTCGTGGGGCCATAGCTCAGCTGGGAGAGCGCCTGCATGGCATGCAGGAGGTCGGCGGTTCGATCCCGCCTGGCTCCACCAATATCCCGGCAAATAGGCCTGCTTGGGGTAGGGTTCAAGTTTCACTGCGTCCCCATCGTCTAGAGGCCTAGGACACCACCCTTTCACGGTGGACACCGGGGTTCGAATCCCCGTGGGGACGCCACTTGATTCAAGCACTTAGGGCTGCCGCAAGGCGGCCCTAGTTGTTTTGGACTTCTTAGCTATGCTTGAAAACCCAAGTCGCCGGTATCTCACATGTGGGAATCAGTGCTTAGTAGCCATTTCTTGTCTCTGTACATCTCAGAGCTGTATCGACTTGCTAGATCTGTTGACGACGAGTTGACAGCGATATTCAAGACATTGCAGATGCCTGAGGCAGGCAATGGTTATCTCAAAGTAGATCGTTCGCTGCATCAGCGAATTCTTCACGTTCTGATGTACTCCGCAAGGATTCGCGCGATGGTGGAAGTAGGCGCGCGCAACCGAAGCGGTAGTGCTCGTATGGTTATGAAAGATAGAGTAGTGGCATTAGCTGAACTTTTCTCTGAGATTGACCTTTCCCCAGTATTAAATGCAGCTGCAAGAAATTCAGTCGAACATTTCGATGAGTACATCGATGAAATTGCTATTAATTTCGTTACAGGTGAGTCACTTCGTCCTGCGCTTTATCCTGTCGACATGGTCTTGAGTAGTCGCACGATACTCAATCAATTCAAGATAGATGGCCAAGTACCTGCTGTATATCTAGTCCGTGCTTACATCGCTGATGAGGCTGTCTTCTCTAACTGCGGACATGAATTGCATTTGCGTCCATTAAAAGAGTGTTGCGCACAGATCAAAAAAATACTGGAATCCGTAGATTCGCATCTCGCTGAGAACGTGGAAGGTTCTTCTATGCTGGTGATTAATTAGTTTTAGACTGATTCTTTAATAACTGATAAGCCCGAGTAGGGCGGAACCGCCAAAGGCGATTCTGCCGCATGTCCCGCATCGGCCAGAGGGTTGCAGCGGTTAGACATGCGGCGGAATCCGCTTCGCGGGTTCCTGCCTGCGCAGGCTTTGCTTCGCCACCAAGTTGCTGGGTTGATGAAGCTAACCCAGCCTTCGACTAAAAAACATCATCGCATGCCCGCACCATCCATGCTCACTCGCTAGGTGAAAGTATGCTGAAGCCGCGACTCATAATCACTGAACCCGCTTGGCAGAACTTTTCCTCTATGTATCGCGAGGCAAAGGCTGTCGAAGAGGCGAAGACCGGGATGGAGGCGTCCCACCATCTTACTGCGACGCTTTACTTTGGCATATCAGCGCTTGAAGCATTCTTGAACCAGAGAATGCGCTTGCACCTTGCAGGTATGCCTGAGGCAGAAATAGTGGAAAGGCTTCGGAAGGAGACAATAGTTACGAAGATCAAGAAGTGGCCGAAGGAGATACTTGGTTCGCCAATTAGCCTTCGCCAAGAGACGCTGGGCAGGTTGATTCACTACAACGACGTTCGAGGGGCGTTAACCCATCCCAAACACGTGGATCACCGGGACTATATTGCGCTCGAAGTGCTCGATCCGAAGGACATAATAGACTCTATCGCCGAGTATATTTCCCAATTTTTATTTGGCGCAGGCGAACAATTTCACTATTGGCTATGGGGTTGGAACTACATAAGTCCGGGTAGGGAAGGTCACCAAATAGCACTCCTTCCAGCTAGCCAAGTTGTTTTTTCGATGAACGCTCTTGGATTTCCCCGCACGCCTGGCTTCCCACTGGCCTCAAGTCACAGTGACCTTTGGAAGTCCACGCACATGCGGGGTTACTCTGCATATGCGCATGTTGCTCGATTTCTAGAAAGTCTCGACCATTGTGAGCCAAAAGATCCTCAATTTCCTTATCAGCCCAAGTTATGCGGCCGTTGGTGGGATCCGGAGCATCATGCTGCCTGCGGACACGCTAGTCAGCAGGCTATTCAATATGCTGTTGACTACAATCCATGCGAAGAGCGGCGAATCAACGCCGCGACAATTCAATTCCAGCAGATGAGCAGGTTAAAGAGAGTCTGGCACATCATTAAGTTCTTATTCGGCGGAAAGTAGCCCGCGAAGAGCAGAACCGTCCAACGCGATTCCGCCGCATGTACCACATCGGCCAGAGTGTCGCAGCGCATAATCATTCGGCGGAATCCGCTTCGCGGGTTCCGCCCTACGCAGGGTAAGCCTGCTGTCCTATGGAGCCGTACTTGTGAATTTTGAAACTGCCAGATTCGATGCCAAGAAGTATTTGAATGGTGACAAAGCCATTAAGGCATTCCTGGATGATGCGTTTGAATCGGGAAGTGCTGATGTGTTTCATGAGGCGATTCATATTGCGGCACAAGTGTGCAATGCAGAAGATCTGAGCAAAGCATTCCACCCAGTGTGAATTCAGTGCCGTAGGCTGGGTTAGCACTACCAACCCAGCGCCTTTGCTTCGCTACCAACTTGCTGGGTTGATGAAGCTAACCCAGCCTACGATTCAGAACCAGAAACGCACACCCGCAACCCATCCATGCTCACTGGCCTCCCCGCCAGCCGCTTCCGCGAAATCGGCGGTGTTGCCGAAGCGGCGTGACCACGCGTAGCCCACGTAGGGCGCGAACTGCGGGTTGAACTCGTAGCGCAGGCGCAGGCCGAATTCCAGTTCGCTCAAGCCCTGGCCGATGCCGTTTTCCACATCGTCCTTGCTGTAGAGATTCGCCTCCAGCTTCGGCTGCAGTATCCACTGGTTGGTCAACAGGACTTCGTACTCGCCTTCCACGCGGGCGGCGAGGCGGCCGGAGTTACCGACGTAACCGGTCGCTTCCACCTCGAACTTGTACGGTGCCAGTCCCACCACGCCAATCGCCAGCCACTGCCGCGACGGGCCTTCGCCGAAATCACTGCGTACACCGATCACACGATCCCACCACGGACCCGTCGCGTGGCTCCACAGCAGTTCCGCATTGCCATGCGCACGTTCGCCACTTGGCTTCTCGCCCTCGCTGCGCAACACCATCTTGTCGAACGTGCCACCGACGCTGGCGCGCAGGTTCCAGCCCAGCGCATCGTCCTGGTTCCATTCCAACTGGTCCACGCGCAACACGGCGATCAACGGGTCCTCGACCATGTGATCGCGCATGTCCATGCCGCCGAGGTCCGGGAATGCAGCGGCGCGTTCTTCCGGCGTGGGCTCGGGAAATGGCGAAGTAGAGGGGGTCGGGGTTTGCGTGGCCGGCATCTGGTGCTGCGAATGGTCGACCACAGGCGCCTGCCCATGTCCTTCGTGTTGGGCATGCGCGGGCAGGGCGAACAGCAATAGCGCGAGTACGAGGAGCGACTTCATTCGACGCGCACCTCGCGGAACATGCCCAACTCCATGTGCAGCAGCATGTGGCAATGGTAGGCCCAGCGCCCCAACGCATCCGCGCTGACGCGGTAGCTGCGCACATGGCCGGGCAGCACGCTGACCGTGTGCTTGCGTACCTGGAATTCACCGGCTTCGCTCTCCAGGTCACTCCACAGCCCGTGCAGGTGGATGGGGTGCTCCATCATCGTGTCGTTGACCAACACGATGCGCATGCGCTCGCCGTAATTCAGTCGGATCGGCTCTGCCTTGGAAAACGGAATGCCGTCGAAGCCCCAAACATAACGTTCCATGTTGCCGGTGAGATGCAGTTCCAGCGTGCGCCCCGGCTCGCGCGGGTCGGGATCGTTGAAGGTGCTATGCAGGTCCGAATAGGTCAGCACGCGACGGCCGTTGCCGCGCAGGCCGATGCCGGGATCGCTGAGCGAGCGCGACGGTGACATGGTCTGCATGTCCACCGCCGGATTGCCGGTTTCGCTGGCGGGGTGCGAAACCATGTCGCTCGATCCGGCATGATCCATCTTGGAATGGTCCATGCCCGCCATGTTCGCACCGCATCCGCCTTCCATGCCTTTCATCGAGGCCATGCCTGCACCGCAGGATCCCTCCATGCCCTTCATGTCATGTCCGCCGTGTCCCATGTCCGTCATGGTCAACAGCGGGCGCGCGTCCAGCGCCGGTACCGGCGCGACGAGTCCGGCACGGGGCGACAGCGTGCCGCGTGCATAACCGCTGCGATCCATGGCCTGCGCGAACAGCGTGTACGGTTGGTCTTCCTCCGGCGTGACCAGCACGTCGTAGGTTTCAGCGACGCCGATGCGGAACTCATCCACCGACACTGCATGCACCGGTTGCCCGTCGGCGCTGACCACGGTCATCTTCAATCCGGGAATGCGCACATCGAAGAAGGTCATCGCCGAGCCGTTGATGAAACGCAGGCGCACGGTTTCGCCACTTTTGAACAGGCCGGTCCAGTTGCCATCGGGCGTCACGCCATTCACCAGGTAGGTGTAGGTGATCGCATTGACGTCGGCCAGGTCGGTCGGGCTCATGCGCATCGCGCCCCAAACCTTGCGGTCGGCGACAGTGGCGGGCCAGCCATCGCGGGCGGCGTCGCGGCGCAGGTCGCCGACGGTCTGCTTGTGGCGGTTGTAGTAGTCGGCCTGGATTTTCAGCTTGCGCACGATGGCGTGCGGATCTTCGTCGCTCCAGTCGGACAGCAGCACCACGTAGTCGCGATCGGCGGCGACGGGATCGGCGTCGCGCGGCTCCACTACGATCGCGCCATACACGCCCATCGCTTCCTGCAGACTCGAATGCGCGTGGTACCAATAGGTGCCGGCTTGCTTCAACTCGAAGCGGTAAGTGAAGGTTTCACCCGGATGGATGCCGTGGAAACTGAAACCCGGCACTCCGTCCATGTTGGAAGGCAGCAGGATGCCGTGCCAATGGATCGAAGTGTCCACGCCCAGGCGATTGCCCACGCGCACCGTGACGGTGTCGCCTTCGCGCCAGCGCAGCACGGGGCCGGGCAGGGTGCCGTTGATGGCCACGGCGGTTGCGGGGCGACCGGTGAGGTTCACCGGCAGTGCGGCGATACTCAAGTCGAATTCGGTGCCTGAGAGTTCAAGCGGAGCATTCGTATAGCTCGGTGCCGTAGTACCGCTCGCAGTAAACGGAATTTGTGCGCCTGCGACCACCAGACCGAGGCCGGTGACGAACTGACGGCGGGTTGGATCTTGCAGTGGCTTGCGGGTCTTCAAGCGTGGCGGTCCATTCTGTCTGGTGCGCATTATGCCAAGTGGGGCATATGGGGCGTGTAGGGGTCGTCAGCGAGGCACCCTGGACAGACCAGTACGGGACAGAAAGGTTCTTGGATGCGCCTGCACAGCGCCACACTCGGGTTTGATCCAGAACTGGGTTCAGGAATTTCGGCGCGCTAGATCTGTTTTGAATCTATCAAAAAAAAAGACAACACCAAATCCTGTGTCGTCATTCCCGCGAAGGCGGGAACCCATGGACTTTGATTTTCAATGGCTTAACGTCCATGGATCCCCACCTTCGCGGGGATGACGATTTGAAGTTTTACAGGGAACATGAATTATCTATTGAGATAGCTTCTACTCATCCCAACAGTTGCGGAAGGATCACCACCTTGCCGACCGCTTTACGGTTGAACAATGCCTCCAGCGCCTGCGGTGCCTGTGACAAGGCATAGCGCCTTGAAATCAGCGGATTGATCTTACGCTCGCGCAGCCAGGTGAACAGCAGGCCCATGTTCTCCGCATTCAATGCCGGCTCGCGGCGTACGAATTCGCCCCAGAACACGCCGACCAGCGAGCTGCCTTTCAGCAGCAGCAGGTTCGCAGGAATTTTCGGAATATCACCGGCGGCGAAGCCGACCACGAGATAGCGCCCACGCCAGCCGACGCTGCGTAGCGCAGGCTCGGCGAAGTCACCACCGACCGGGTCATAGACCACGTCCACGCCGCGGCCTTCGGTCAGCGCCTTGATGCGTTCGCGCAGGTCTTCGCTGCTGTAGTCGATGATGTCGTCGGCACCGCGGTCGCGTGCGGCCTGGAGTTTCTCCGCACTGGATGCTGCCGCAATCACGCGCATGCCCAGCAACTTGCCGATTTCCACCGCGGCCAGTCCCACGCCGCCGCCAGCACCCAGCACCAACAGGGTTTCGCCGGCTTGCGCGTTCGCGCGATCCTTCAGGGCATGCAGGGAGGTGCCGTAGGTCAGCACGAAACTGCCGGCCAGCTCCAGGTCCGCATCGCTGATGTCTGCAGGCAGTGGGATGACCGTGCTCGCATCGACCAGGGTTTCCTGCGCGTAGGCGCCATGGGACGCAATGCCAACGACCTTGTCACCCACGCTGAGGCGTTTCACTTCGCTGCCGACCTGGATGATTTCGCCGGACAGCTCGCCACCGGGCGAGAACGGGAACTCGGGCTTGAACTGGTACTTGCCCGCGACCATCAAGGCGTCGGGGAAATTCACCGCCGCCACCCGCGTACGCACCAGCACCTGTTTGGGGCCAGGAACGGGGGTGGGCATCTCGCGTAATTGGAGTGACGAGGGCGGGCCCCATGCGTCGCAGACGATGGCTTTCATCAGAATCTTCCCTCGGTCATGTCATACACTTTGTTGCGGAGTGCAACCAGTTTGGGCCCGAAATCCTGCACCAGCTTTTCCCGCGTCATCACCGACACGCGGCCGCTGCAGTTGAACGCGAGCACGCGGCTGCGGTCTGCGGACACCATCGGCACGCCGATCGCGAATACATCCGGGTTCCAGTCGCCCAATGAAAAGCAGAAGCCGTAGTTCTCGTAGTCCTGGCGCGCACGCACGATGCCGGCGCGTACATGCGGCCACAACCCCGGTTCGCATTCGCGTTCGAATTCGGCCAGCTGGCGTTCGAATACCTCCAGCGGCCGCGAGGCGAGGTCGGCACGGCCCAGTGCGGTCGAGCCGTGCGGTACGCGCGCACCTGGTTCGAGTTTCATCTGGAACGTCGCATCGCCTTGGCAGACTTCCAGCAGCACCATGCGCAGGCCGTCGGCGGAGGCGAGCATCACTGCCGATTGCGTGTAGTCCGCCAGTTCGCGCATCAACGGGCGTGCGATGGCCACCACGTCGTTGCCTTTCATGAAGGCGTGGCCCAGCGAGAGCACGCCGGTGCCGAGCGCATATTTTTCCAGCGAGGACGAATAGACCAGGTAACCCAGCGAGGACAGGGTGAAGGTCAGGCGCGACACCGTGGGCTTCGGCAGCCCGGTGCGGCGGGCGATGTCCTGGTTGCCCAGGTGCTGGGTGCCGTGCTCGAAGCAGCGCAGGATCGCGAACGCGCGCGACACGGCGTTGACGAACTGCGGATGGTTTTCGTCGACGGCGTGGTTGAAGGTGTCGGCGTCGCGTTTGGGATTGCCCATGCGGGGTTCAGCCCTGTGTGGTGGTGGGTTGCTTCATGCCTCGGCACTGGCCGCATGTTTCTTCAATTCCAGCTTGGCGAGGGTGACGCGATGTACTTCGTCCGGCCCATCGGCCAGGCGCAGGGTGCGGATCATCGCGTAGGCATAGGCCAACGGGAAATCTTCGGTCACGCCGGCGCCGCCGTGGGCCTGGATCGCCCAGTCGATGATCTGGCCAGCGACGTTGGGTGCGACCACCTTGATCATCGCGATCTCGGCGCGCGCCACCTTATTGCCCACGGTGTCCATCATGTAGGCGGCCTTGAGCGTGAGCAGGCGCGCCTGTTCGATCATGCAGCGCGATTCGGCGATGCGTTCGTGCCACACGGAATGGTCGGCGATGCGCTTGCCGAACGCGACGCGCGACTGCACGCGGGCGCACAGCAGTTCCAGCGCGCGTTCGGCCACACCAATCGTGCGCATGCAGTGGTGGATGCGTCCCGGCCCCAAGCGCCCCTGTGCGATTTCGAAGCCGCGGCCTTCGCCCAGCAGGATATTGGCGACCGGGACGCGAACGTCGCGCAATTCGACTTCCATGTGGCCGTGCGGTGCGTCGTCGTAGCCGAACACGGGCAGGGGACGGATCACTTCGATGCCCGGTGCATCCGCAGGCACCAGCACCATCGACTGTTGCTGGTGGGTGGCGGCAGACGGATCGGTCTTGCCCATCACGATGTACAGCGCGCAGCGCGGGTCGCCGGCGCCGGAGGCAAACCACTTGCGCCCGTTGATGACGTACTCGTCGCCCTCGCGCCGGATCGAGCACTGGATGTTGGTGGCATCGGACGAGGCGACCGCAGGTTCGGTCATCAGGAAGGCGGAGCGCATCTCGCCGGCCAGCAGCGGCTCCAGCCAGCGATCCTGCTGCGCTTCGGTGCCGTAGCGCGCGATGGTCTCCATGTTGCCGGTGTCGGGTGCCGAGCAATTGAAGACTTCGGCCGCCCACGGCACCCGACCCATGATTTCACACAGCGGTGCGTATTCTAGGTTGGACAATCCTTCCGGCGCACGTGGTGATTGCGGCAGGAACAGGTTCCACAGCCCCAGTGCACGTGCACGTGGCTTGAGTTCCTCGATCAGTCGGGTCGGTTGCCAGGCATTGCCCGCATTCCGGTTGGCCTGGATTTCTTCGTGGTAGCGCGCCTCGTTGGGCGTGATGTGCGCGTCGAAAAACTGCAACAGCTGGCTGCGCAGGGCATCGACTTTCGTTGTGTACGAGAAATCCATGGGAGTGTGTCCAGAAGTAGAAACTGCTTTAGTTTCATTCAATGAAACTATGTTTCATCGAATAGGATGCATGCTAATTCCACCTTGCTGCACTAGGCAAGTGCATATACATAGGGTTATCGGGCTTGTCACTCCAGTGGTCACTCAGTACGATGGAAGTCGATACAGAAACTAAGTTCCACGATACAAAACTAAAGACGCCCCGCATGCCCAAGCTGCACGTGCTCTTCAAGAAGGAAGAACTGGATCCCGACCGCCTGCAGGGCAAGGTCGTGATCGTGCTGGACGTGCTGTTTGCCACCTCCACCATCATCCACGCCTTCGCGCAGGGCGCGTACCGCATCTGGCCCGCGCGTGATGCCGACGATGCGCGGCGCATTGCCGCTTCGCTGGACGCACCGCTGCTGGCGGGCGAGTACCTGGCCGACAGCCTGCCCGGGTTCGGCCCGGCCACGCCGCTGGCCTTGTGTGCCTCCGGTTTGGAAGGCGCCACCTTGGTCTATGCCACCACCAACGGCACCGTTGCCCTAGCCAACACGGCCGGCGCGGCGCATGTCTACGTCGGCGCGCTGTCGAATGGTGCAGCGCTGGCATCGCACATCGCACGCCTGCACCCGGACGCACCCGTGCTGGTGGTGTGTGCCGGATCGGTGGGTAGGTTCAACCTGGAGGATTTCTACGGGGCAGGGCATATCGCCGCGCATTTCGAAACCACGGGCCGCTATGCACTGAGCGACGCCGCGCTCGCGGCGGTGCTGCTGTACCGGAGTTGCAGCGCGGATACGGCGCTGAATGCATCGCGCGTGGGCAGGATGATGCAAGCACACCACCTGCACGGCGAAGTCGCGCACGCGGCACGCATGGACACCGTGGACGTGGTACCCGAACTCATCGACGGTTGCCTGCGGGTCGCGGCATGAACGCGATTACGGCTACCAGCAGCGAGCGCAAGGATCCCTTCGATCTGCTTGCGCTCGAACAGTATCTGCAACAGCAGATCCCCGGTTTCAGCGGCCCGGTCACGGCAACCCGCTTCAAGGGAGGCCAGTCCAATCCCACTTACCTGCTGACCACGCCCGCGCGCCAGTACGTCATGCGCGCCAAGCCGGGTCCCGTGGCGCAGCTGCTGCCTTCCGCGCACGCCGTGGAGCGCGAGTTCCGCCTGCAGTCCGCGCTGGCTGGCAGCGCCGTGCCGGTGGCCGGCATGCACTGCCTGTGCGAGGACGAATCGGTGATCGGGCGTGCGTTCTACGTCATGGATTTCATCGAAGGCCGCATCTTCTGGGAGCAATCGCTGCCCGGCATGGAGGCCAGCGAACGCAGTGCCATCTATGCGGAACTCAATCGCGTGATCGCGGCGTTGCACGGGGTGGATTTCGCAGTGCTCGGACTGGCCGACTATGGCAAGGCCGGCAATTATTTCGCGCGCCAGATCGATCGCTGGACGCGCCAGTACCGTGCCAGTGAAACCGTCGGCATCGCCGCGATGGACCAGTTGATCGAGTGGCTGCCGCAACACATTCCGCACGAAGAAAACCCGCAGGTATCGCTGGTGCACGGCGACTACCGCATCGACAACGTCATCTTCCATCCCACCGAACCGCGCATCCTGGCCGTCATCGACTGGGAGCTGTCCACGTTGGGGCATCCGCTGGCCGATTTCGCGTACCACATGATGAGCTGGCACATCGCGCCGGGCGGTGCGATGCGTGGACTGGGCGGACTGGATCTCGCGGCGCTGGGTATTCCCGACGAACCTGCGTACATCGCCGCCTACGAACAGCGCATGGGGCGGCAAGTGGCGGGTGACTGGAATTTCTACCTGGCCTACAACCTGTTCCGCATCGCCGCGATCCTGCAAGGCATCGCCAAGCGCGTGGAAGAAGGCACGGCCAGCAGCCCGCAGGCAGCGGACTACGGGCGCCAGGCGCGTCCGCTGGCGGAACTGGGCTGGCGTTTCGCGCAGCAGGCGGGGCAGTCATGATGCTTGCATCGCCCGTGCAGGGTTGAGGAGACCGGGATGCACTCATTGCTGCTGTCGCGTCGTGATCTGGAATTCATGCTCTACGAATGGCTGGACGTGGCGGCGCTGTCCAGCGCGCCGCGCTATGCCGACCACAGTCGCGAAACTTTCGACGCCGTACTCGACACCTGCGAGCGCATGGCCACCGAGCTGTTCGCGCCACACAACCAGAAAGCGGACCAGCACGAGCCGCACTTCGATGGCCAGTCGGTGCAGCTGATCGACGAGGTCAAGCCTGCACTGCAGGCCTTCGCCGACGCAGGACTGCTCGCGGCGAGCCAGGACTACGACCTCGGCGGCATGCAGCTGCCGACAGTGGTCGAGAAGGCTGCCTTGACTTACATCTACGCCGCCAACATCGGCACCAGTGCCTATCCGTTGTTGACCATGGGCAATGCGAACCTGTTGCTGGCGCATGGCAGTGCGGCGCAGATCGACGCGTTCGTGAAGCCAGAGCTGGAAGGTCGCTACTTCGGCACCATGTGCCTGTCCGAGCCGCAGGCCGGCTCTTCGCTTTCGGACATCAGCACGCGTGCGGAACCTGATGGTGAATCCCTGTTCGGCCCGCAGTACCGCGTGACCGGCAACAAGATGTGGATCTCAGGTGGCGACCACGAACTGTCCGAGAACATCGTGCACCTGGTGCTGGCCAAGATTCCGGATGCCGAAGGGAAATTGATTCCCGGCGTGAAGGGCATCTCGCTGCTGCTGGTGCCTCGCTTCCTGGTCAACGAAGACGGCAGTCGCGGCGAGCGCAACGACGTGCAGCTGGCCGGCGTGAACCACAAGATGGGCTACCGCGGCACGGTCAACTGCCTGCTCAACTTCGGTGAAGGAACGCAACACAAGCCGCAGGGCAGGGCGGGTGCGGTGGGGTACCTCGTGGGCGAAGCGCACCAAGGGCTCGCCTGCATGTTCCACATGATGAACGAGGCGCGCATCGGCGTTGGCTTGGGTGCAGTGGCGCTGGGCTATACCGGCTACCTGCATGCGCTGGACTATGCGCGCAACCGGCCACAGGGTCGCCCGCTGGGCAATGCCGGCAAGGATCCTTCGACGCCGCAGTCACGCATCATCGAACACGCCGACGTCAGGCGCATGTTGCTGGCGCAGAAGTCGTACGTGGAAGGAGGGCTTGCCTTCAACCTGTACTGCGCACGGTTGGTGGACGAAGCGCGCGTGGCGACGGATGAAGCAGAGCGCTCGAAGCTGACCCTGCTGCTCGACATCCTCACGCCCATCGCCAAGAGCTGGCCCTCGCAGTGGTGCCTGGCGGCCAATGACCTCGCCATCCAGGTGCACGGCGGCTACGGCTATACGCGCGAGTACAAGGTGGAACAGTTCTACCGCGACAACCGGCTCAATCCCATCCACGAAGGCACGCACGGCATCCAGGGGCTGGACCTGCTCGGGCGCAAGGTGGTGATGGACAACGGCGCCGCGTTCAAGCTGTTCGCCGGACGCGTGGCCTCCACCATCGGCAAGGCCAGCGCGCACGAACGCCTGTCTGCCTACGCCAGCCAATTGGAAGCGCGCTTCCTGCGTCTGGCCGAAGTGACTCGCGCCTTGTGGGCGGCTGGCGATCCGTCGTTGACGCTAGCCAATGCCAGCGCCTACCTGGAAGCCTTCGGCCATATTGCGATCGCGTGGATATGGCTGGAACAGGCGCTGGCTGCCGAAGATGGGGACAGCGATTTCCATGAAGGCAAGCGCAGCGCCACGCGCTACTTCTTCGTGTGGGAGCTGCCCAAGGTGGATGCGCAACTCGACCTGCTGGCCAGCCTGGATCGCACCACGCTGGACATGCAGGACAAATATTTCTGATCAACGCAACAGCAACCAGGACATAGATACATGGCGGACAACAATCTCTTCGACCTCACTGGCCGTACTGCGCTGATTACCGGCGGTTCGCGCGGGCTTGGCCTGCAGATGGCGGAAGCACTCGGCAGCCAGGGCGCGAAGCTGTTGCTGTCCGCGCGCAAGTCCGATGAATTGCAACAAGCCAAGACCCATCTGGAAAAGCACGGCATCGAAGTCGACTGGTTCGCCGCCGACGGCGCCAAGGATGCCGACATTACCGCACTGGCAGACGCCGCGATGGAGAAGCTCGGCCATGTCGACATCCTGATCAACAACGCCGGTGCGAGCTGGGGCGCGGCGGCGGAAGACTATCCGGTCGAGGCCTGGGACAAGGTGTTCAACCTCAATATCCGCGGGCTGTTCCTGCTCACCCAGCAGATCGGCAAGCGTTCGATGATCCCGCGCAACTACGGACGCATCGTCAACATCGCCTCCATCGCCGGCCTGCGAGGCAATCCGCCGGGTGCCATGCAGACCATCGCCTACAACACCAGCAAGGGTGCGCTGGTGAACTTCACCCGCACGCTGGCGGGCGAGTGGGGCAGGCATGGCATCACTGTGAATGCGCTGGCGCCGGGGTTCTTTCCTTCCAAGATGTCGAGCGCATTGATCAAGACGCTGGGCGAGGAGGTGCTGATCGGCAATTCACCCTTGCAGCGCCTGGGCGACGATGAAGACCTGAAAGGCGCGACGCTGCTGTTCGCCTCCGATGCAGGCAAGCACATCACCGGCCAGATCCTTGCCGTCGATGGTGGTTACAGCGCGGTCTGATGCATTCAATGCCTGGGAGGGCAGGATGGAAGAGTTCAAGGGCAAGGTTGCAGTGATCACCGGCGCGGCGTCGGGCTTCGGTCGCGAATTCGCGCTGATCGGTGCGGCGTTGGGAATGAAACTGATGCTGGCGGATATCCAGCCGGATGCGCTGGAAGGCACGCGTGCCGAGGTCGAAGCACTGGGCGCGGAAGTCATTGCACGCACGGTTGATGTTTCCAATGGCACGCAGGTCGAAGCATTGGCTGACGCGACCATGCAGGCCTTCGGCGGCGTGCACCTGGTATTCAATAATGCCGGCATTGGCACCGCCGGCCTGATCTGGGAAAACAGCGTCCGCGACTGGGAATGGTCGCTGGGCGTGAACCTGTGGGGCGTCATCCACGGCGTGCGGGTCTTCACGCCGCTGATGCTCGCGGCAGCGAAAGCGGATCCCACGTACCGCGGGCATATCGTCAACACGGCCTCGATGGCAGGCTTGTTGAACCAGCCCAACCTGGGTGCCTACAACGTGTCCAAGCATGCGGTCGTGTCATTGAGCGAAACCCTGTTCCACGATCTTTCGCTGGTGACCGACCAGGTACATTGCTCGGTGTTGTGCCCGTATTTCGTGCCTACGGGCATCCACAAGTCGCATCGCAACCGGCCATTGGACCTGGCCAACGACGCGCCGCCCACGCAATCGCAGATGATCGCGCAGGCCATGATCAGCAAGGCGGTCACGTCGGGAAAACTCACCGCGACGGAAATCGCGGAACGCACCTTCGATGCCATACGACGCGATGCCTTCTACATCGTGTCGCATCCCGATGCGCTGGATGGCGTGCGCCAGGGTGCCGAGGACATCATTGCCCTGCGCAATCCGACCGATCCGTTCGCGCACAAGCCCGAGCTGCGTACGCAGCTTGAAGCCGCGTTGCGCGCTTGAGCAGGACCGATAGCGATGCAGGTGATCGCCAACCTCGATGCATTGGCCGCCTGGGTGGGCAAGGAAGTGGCCTGCAGCGATTGGATCCCGATTGAACAATCGCGTATCCAGCAGTTCGCCGATGCCACCGGCGACCAGCAATGGATCCATCTGGATCCCGAACGCGCACGCAGCGAATCACCGTATGGCGGCACCATCGCGCACGGCTTCCTGACCCTGTCGCTGCTGCCGGCCCTGATGCAGTCCTGCGTGCAGGTCGGTGGGCTGGCCATGGCGATCAATTACGGACTTGACCGCGTTCGCCTGCCTTCAGCGGTACGCGCAGGCCAGCAGGTACGTGCGCGCTACGTGCTGGACAGCTTGGAAGCGGTGAACGGCGGCGTGCAGGCACGCTGGACCGCAACCGTGGAAACCGAAGGCGGCGAGCGGCCTGCCTGTGTGGCTGAAATGCTCGTGCGCTATTACCCGGAACCTTCATCGTCGCCTGCACCTGCAAGCGGTAACCCGACACTTTGAGCCAACGGGCGAATCGCCCCGGAGTCTGCATGGATCTGAATTTCAACCCGGAAGAACTCGCATTTCGTGAAGAGGTGCGTGGCTTCATCCGCGACCACCTGCCTGACGATATCCGCGAGCGCATGCGCCGTGGCGACGACAGCCACATCCGTGATGACATCGAAAATTGGCAGAAAATCCTCCACGCGAAGGGTTGGGGTGCACCGGCTTGGCCGGTGGAATTCGGTGGCACGGGTTGGAGCAAGACCCGGCAGTTCATCTTCGAAAACGAATGTGCGCTGGGGGATGCGCCGGCGCAACTTGCGTTCGGCGTGAAGATGGTGGCGCCCGTGCTGATGCGATTTGGCAGCCCGGAACAGCAGCAGTATTTCCTGCCACGCATCCTGGCGGCGGAAGACTGGTGGTGCCAGGGCTATTCGGAACCGGGATCGGGTTCGGACCTTGCCTCGCTGAAGATGAAAGCCGAACGCGACGGCGACGAGTACGTGCTCAACGGGCAGAAAGTCTGGAACACGCTGGGACAGTTCGCCGACTGGATCTTCTGCCTGGTGCGCACCGACAGCAGCGGCAAGCCGCAGAAGGGCATTTCCTTCCTGCTGATCGACATGAAGTCGCCGGGCATCACGGTGCGCCCGACGCGACTGCTGGACGGCACCCATGAAGTCAACGAGATCTGGTTCGACAACGTGCGCGTGCCCGTGGCCAACCGCGTGGGCGAGGAGAACCAGGGCTGGACCTATGCCAAGTTCCTGCTGGGCCACGAGCGCACCAACATCGCCGGCATCGGCGCGTCGTGGCGCGAGTTGCGTCGATTGAAGCACGATGCGGCCGCGGCAACCAAGGACGGCCGTTCCCTACTGCAGGATCCGATCTTCGGTGCGCGCATCGCGCAGGTGGAAATTGAGCTGACCGCGCTGGAAATCACCAACCTGCGCGTCATCTTCGCCGAAGCCGCCAACCATGCGCCGGGGCCGGAAGCCTCGCTGCTGAAGATACGCGGCACCGAAATCATGCAGCGCATCTCCGAACTGCAGGTCGAGCTGCTGGGTGCACGGGCACTGGCGTATGAAAACGGGAGTGAAGAGGCGGCACGCGCCACGGCGGCCTACCTCAACCTGCGCAAGCTCAGCATCTTCGGTGGATCCAACGAGATCCAGCGCAACATCATTTCCCAGATGATCCTGGGCCTGTAGGAGCACGACATGGATTTTTCATTCAACGAAGAACAGCAGATGCTGCTGGACACCACGCGCCGTTTCATCGCCGAGCGCTACGGGTTCGAGCATCGCGCCAAGGTGCTTGCCTCGGATGACGGCTGGTCGCGCGACGTGTGGACGCAACTGGGCGAACTGGGCCTGCTGGCCATCAATATTCCCGAAGAAGACGGCGGCATCGGTGCCGGTCCGCTTGGCAGCCTGCTGGTAGGCAATGCGATAGGCGAGGGATTGCTGCTGGAGCCATTCCTGTCCAGCGCGGTGGTCGCCACGCAGGCGATCGTGCAGCTCGGCTCGCCCGCGCAACGCGAGGCGTGGTTGCCTGGATTGGCCAGTGGCGAATTGATCGCCGTGCTGGCGCATGATGAGGTGTCCGCTGGCGTCGATGTGCAGGCAATCAGCACGCAAGCCGTGGCTGTCGGTGACGGCTGGGAAATCAGCGGCCGCAAATCGATTGTCTATCACGCGCCTGCTTCGCAATTGATGCTGGTGTCGGCGAAAGTGGGGCAAGGGATCGGCCTGTTCGCCATAGCGACCGATGCCGTCGGCGTGCAACTGCTGCCGTGCACGACGGTGGACGGGCAACGTGCGGCCGACGTGATCCTCGACAAGGTGCATGTCGGCGGCGACGCACGACTCGGAGGCGAGGCAAGCGAAGCACTGCAGTCCGTGCTGGACTACGGCCTGGCCGCGCTGTGCGCCGAAGCCTTCGGTGCGATGGATCGCATCCTCGCCGCTACCATCGCCTACAGCCGCGCACGCGTGCAGTTCGGTGCACCCATCGGCAGCTTCCAGGCCTTGCAGCACCGCATGGCGGAAATGTTGATGCACCTGGAGCAGGCGCGTTCCATGTCCTACCTGGCCGCCACGCGCTGCACGGATCCAGATCCACAGGCGCGTCGCGCAGCACTGTCCGCGGCCAAGGCACTGATGGGGCAGGCCGCGCGCTACATCGGCCAGAACGCGGTGCAGCTGCACGGTGGCATGGGCATGACCGACGAACTCGACGTCAGCCATTACTTCAAGCGCCTGCTGGCGTTCGAGCTGCGTTGCGGCAGCACCGACAGCCACCTGGAGCAATACCGCCGCCACTTGCGGGCCGCTTGAGCCACGGTCGCTTGGCCCGGTGCAAACGGTTGCCAGTGGCAGCCGTCACGGCCCATGCCCGCGGTGCCTGCAGGCGTCCCCGGCGGAGGCCGGGCTTCGGGCTGGAAGCCCATACCCCCCATCCGCCGACGAGGCAAGGGTTTCACATGCACTGATCCGGGTTTGTGTGAGTGCTGTATCTTTAACTGGCCTCTTGCCATTCGGCCAATTGCCCAGGGATCCCCACCCATGACATACCCCCACTTCAGCCTCACCCGCCGTGAGTTCATCCGCAATGGAAGTCTCGCCACCATGGGAGTGGCATTGGCCAGCACCCTGCCGGGCACCGCGCAGGCCGCGATGCAGCCTGCGACCACCACGTTCGACCTCAATGCCAGCTTCGCCGGTTTCATGCAGGACATCGGCGGCAGCGCGGCGGATGCGGGTGGGAAGGTCACCTTCACCGGTGCCGACCCCATCATCCGCAGCCACTTCCGCGTGGGCTCGGCAATGGCCATCCCGGCAATGGGCGCTGCGGTGGGTGCCGCTGCCATCTGGCGGGAACGCACTGGCGAATCACAGGACCTGACCGTCGACCTGCGCGAATCCATTTACAACGTGAACCCCTTGATCGGTGCCATCAAGCTGATGGCCCAGCGTGACGGGTTGATTCCCGCGGCCGACGAAATCCCGCGCGACTTCATCATCCCTACCATCAACGGGTTGATGCTCCAGGCGCCGGTCGGCCTGGGCAATCCGATGACCTTCGTGCCGTTCGAAACCAAGGACGGCCGTTTCTTCAACGTGACGGGCGCGTATCCCCACCTCAACGAGCGCGCACTGCGCACCCTGAAATGCCCACCCGGTGGCGAGAACATCCGCAAGGCCTTCAAGCAGGTGCATGCGTTCGAGTTCGAGGAAGAACTCGCGGCCGCGGGCGGCGTGGGCGTCGTGCATCGCACGCGAGAAGAGTGGCTCGCGCATCCCGAAGGCAAGGTGCTGGCGGCTACGCCACTCATCGAGATCGTGAAGATCGCCGACGGCGATCCGGTGCCGTGGTCGGCCGATCCTTCACAGCCGCTGTCCGGCCTCAAGGTGCTCTCCAATACGCACGTCATCGCCGGCACCTGCTCGTCGCGCACGCTGGCCGAATATGGCGCCGAAGTGCTGCACATCGCGCGTGACCAGGCCTTCGAGCACGAGGCCCTGGTCATCGACGTCAATGTCGGCATGCGTTCGGCCTTCGTGGACCTGCGCAATCCGGACCAGAACAAGCGGCTGAAGTCGCTGGTGCCGCAGGCCGACGTGTTCGTGGAGAACTACCGCCTCGGCACCATGGACCGCCTCGGCTTCGGTGCCGAAGAACTCGCGGACGGCCACAAGGGCATCATCTATCTCTCCTGCAACGCCAACAGCATGACCGGCCCGTGGTCCAAGCGCGGCGGTTTCGACATGGAGGGCCTGTCCATGTCCGGCTTCACCATGGAAGAGGGTGCGGGCGGACCGCCACGCTTCCCACCGACCCTGGTCATGAACGACTACATCGCGGGTTACCTGGGAGCCTGCGGCGTGATCGCGGCGCTCAGGCGCCGGGCGAAGGAGGGCGGCAGCTACCACGTGCGCGTCAGCCTCACGCGCGCCGCGATGTGGTACGCCAGCCTGGGTCGTTTCCCCGATACGAAGTTCGATCTGTCCGGCCCCGACAACCGCATGATCTCGCCCGAGATCCTGGTGGCACAGACGCCGTACGGTGAAGTCCGTCGCGTCGGCCCGCAGGTCAAGCTGTCCCGCACGCCCGGCCGCTGGCGTGATCCGCTGGTCGCCGTGCGTGGTGGCGACCTCGTGGCATGGGAGAAGTGAGCTTGGATATTCCGTTGCGTAACAACCTGCTGGCTGGCCTGTGTGCGCTGGCCTTGGGCGGCATGTCCATTCCGGCATTGGCCAACGAAGAACCCTTGCCGGACGCCGAGGCCGCAACCGGGGCGGTTGCCACGCCGGCAAGCGGGCAGATGCCGGCTGCCGAAGAGGACTACTTCTATCCTCAGCTCCACATAGGCACCATGTCCCCGCAAGGTGAGATGGAAGAAGATGCCGCGGAAGCGCGGCGGATGTTCCGCACCGAAACCTGGATGCAGCCCTGGTTCGACTGGAAGCAGCAATTCAGGGAAAACACCGGCCTGACGATTGGTGGTTCGTACGGCATCGTCGCGCAGGGCTATTCGACCAGCCCGATCGACCAGACCTTCGCCATCGGCCACAAATTCACCTTCAACCTCGGCTACGAACTGCTCAACAAAGGCCAGCCGGATGCGCTGGTGTTCGAGATGGCCATCGAGGACCGCCGCGCCTTGAACAGCGACCTGCCGCCGTTGTTCGCAGGCATCCGCGCAGGCTCCATGCTGCCCACGGCGGCCACCTGGGGCAGCATCGACCTGGGCGTTACCCAGGCGTACCTTCGCCAGAGCCTGTTCAAGAACCGCTTCCAGTATTCCGTGGGCAGGATATTCGCGCCGAACTTCGTCAACTCGTTCCCGTTGTTCGACGACAACCGCCAGTTCTTCAACCAGACCTTTTCCACCGGGCCCAGCATCCAGTCGCCACTGCGTGGATTCGGCATGGTCGCGGCGTGGTTCCCCACCAAGGGCGGCCTGTACCTGCAGTCCGGCATGTATGGCGCGAACAGCCGGGACACCGGCAATACCATCAGCGATTTCTTCGGCAAGTCCGAGCATTTCTACCACCTGGACGTGGGCTGGAGTGGACTGGCAGGAAGGGGCGTGCCCATCCATGCGCGCGGGCCGATGGATTCCAACAATTTCCACGTCACCGCCTGGTATCGCAACGCGCAGGAAAACGGCACGCCCCAATCCGAAGGCATCGCGTTCAACGCCAACTGGATGGCCAAGGACAACGTGATGGTGTTCGTGCGTGGCGGCTGGTCGGATGGCTGGGCCATCAAGCGCAACCTCACCACGGGCCTGGGCTGGCGCCCTGCGAATGCGCCTGCGGATCTGTTCGGTGTTGGCATCGGCTGGGCGGAACCGGAAAATCCCGGACTGCGCACGCAATACAGCACGGAAATCTTCTACCGCTTCCACGTGACGCCGCATTTCGCTATCACGCCGGACCTGCAGATGATCGTGGATCCCGCGCTGTCGCCGGGCGAGAGCCTGTTGTTCGTCACCGGCCTGCGCGCACGCCTGGCGTTCTGATCCAGCTTGAAGTCATCCGTCGGCTCGCAGCCGGCGGACTTCACTGCTGGCCATCCATGCGAACGCACCGTACATGGTGATCATGGACGCGGCGTTCGCCGCCGCCGCACCGCTTGCGCCAAAGCTCGGCACCAGCATGACCAGCATCACCAACTGGAGGAGGGCGGCACACGCCACGGTGAGATAGGTGGCGCGCTTGCGCCGTGCGTATTTCAGGTACGTCGGCGACAGCGCGAACACCACCGAGAACGCAGTCGACAAGGCCAACAGGCGCAGCGGCAGCACGCCTTCCTCGACGAACTCCGGCCGGAACAGTGCGAGTATCTGGCGCGTGAAACCAAAGGCCAGCACGAGGAAGATTGCAATCGCCGGCAACAGCCAGCGCAGGCGCTCGCGCCGCACCTGCATGACGGTGGTGAAGTCGCGCTGCTCCAGCAACACCGACAAGCGACGCGCATACGTGCGATTGGTCGCGGTTGCGAGCATGGCGGCGAGGCCTGCAGTCGCCATCGCCGCGGCATACGCACCCACCGCCGAAGCCTCGGCATCGAATGCAACCAGCGCCATCACGCCCGCCTGGGCGAGCAGGGCGAGTGCAATCCGGTAGACCCAGAACGGGCGTGCTTCCGCCGCCCACGTCGGTTTATCTTCAACTACTGGCACCTGCATCAACGGGCGTGGTGCGGCGTGTCGCCATTGCACTGCCATCAACACCAGCGCAACCGTCCAGGCGATACCCCAGCAGGCGACGGCCATCGGGCCGCTGGGCGCGAGGGGCAGGGCGAACAGCATTCCCACCAACGCCAGCGTGATCGCTGGCACCGCGATGCGGAAGATCGCGGTGGCACGCAGCTCGTAGCCGGCCGCGCTCAGCACTTCCAGTGCGTAATGCACCAGCGCGCCCGCAGGCAACGCAAGGCAACTCACGCCAATGGCCTGCCGCGTGGCGACCGGGAGATCACTGATCCAGTACGCCCATGCGGCGATACAGGCCGCAACCAGCAATGACATGCGCAGCGTGCGACGGAATGCGTAGTGCAAGTAGCCTTTGGCGCGTGCCCAGTCTGCTTGTTCGAACAGGGCTGGCAGCACGCGCAACGCATATTTCTCAAGACCCAACGGCGCAAGGGTCACCATCAGGATGAAAGCGGTGGAGCCCACGACGTAGGCTTCGAACCCTTCCACGCCCAGCATGCGGGCCAGGCAAAGCGATACCAGGTACGAAAAGACATGGCCGATCGCGGCCATCGCCGCCAAGCTTGCAGGCCTGTGTGCAGGTGTCATGCAGTTGCAGCCCGTGGAGGTGGTGTTATTCGCTGGAAACAGCCTACAAGCATGTATCGACAACCGGAAGCACGCCGCGGCGCTTGTACAACGCACGCTGTAGTGGCTACATTCGTGCAAGCTATCAAAAGAGCTGGGACGTATGCCAAAAACAACTAGGCGCAGTGTGTTCAAGGCATTGCTTGCCGGTGCGGTCGTCGTACCGCTTCCAGTGTTGTCCGCGCCTGCGCCCAACTGCAGGAAACAGGTGGCATGGGCGAGGGGAGTGGAAGGCCAGCGCAAGGCGGATCTTGGCGACGGCAGCTTCCTCAATCCCATCGTCGCCGGTGACCGCCCGGATCCGACCGTGTTGAAGGACGGCGACGATTACTACATGACCTTCTCGTCCTTCCATTCGTATCCCGGCCTGGTGATCTGGCACTCGACCGACCTGGTCAACTGGGCGCCAGTGGGACCGACCTTGCACAAGAACCTCGGCGATATCTGGGCCGTGGACCTGTGCAAGCATGATGGCCGTTATTTCATCTACATTCCGGCCAATCCGACCGGCAAGGGCTGGTCGATCTTCGTGATCTGGGCCGATGATATCGCAGGCCCGTGGAGCGAGCCGGTCGACCTGGATATTTCAGGCAGCATCGATCCTGGCCATGTCGTGGGCGAAGATGGCCGGCGCTATCTGTTCGTCAATGGCATCCGCAAGATCCGCCTGACCGATGACGGGCTGGCCACCGATGGCGAACTCGTGGATTCGTACAATCCCTGGCGCTATCCCGATCACTGGATCACCGAGAATTTCGCGCCCGAAGGCCCCAAGCTGCTGTGGCGCGATGGCTGGCTGTACCTGATCACTGCCGTGGGCGGCACGGCCGGTCCGCCCACGGGACACATGGTGATCGCTGCGCGCTCGCGTTCGGTGCATGGCCCCTGGGAGCATTGCCCAAGCAATCCGCTGGTGCGCACGCAATCGAACGAGGAACCGTGGTGGTCGCGCGGTCATGCCACCGTGGTGGAGGGACCAGCTGGTGACTGGTGGATGGTCTATCACGGCTACGAAAATGGTTTCCGCACACTGGGCCGGCAGACCTTGCTGGATCCGGTGGAATGGACCGCAGATGGCTGGTTGCGAGCCAAGGGCAGTGATCTGTCGCGTCCGCTTGCCAAGCCGGGTGGTGGCAAGACCTCCGTGAGTGGCTATGCATTGTCAGGTGGATTTTCCGCTAAGCGCCTGGGCGTGCATTGGTGCTTCCACCAGCCCGGTCCAAATGAAATGCAGCGCGCTGTTTTCAAGAATGACACGCTCAGGCTGCCTGCCGCGGGTGCCTCACCTACCGACAGTTCGCCACTGACCTGCATCGTGGGCGAGCGCGCCTACCAGGCCGAGGTGACCCTTGAACTGGAGGGCGAGGGCGCCGAGGGCGGCATCCTGCTTTTCTACAACCACAAAGCCTATGTCGGCCTCGGTTTCACTGCGGACACGGTGAAGACCTATCAGTACTCCGAAGAGTTGCCGTGGGCGCGCAACCCGCGTGCGACGCGGAAAGTGCGCGTGCGCCTGACCAACGACAGCAACATCATCACCTACGAGTACTCGCATGATGATGGCCGCACCTGGACGCTGCACGGCACACGCATGGAGGTCTCCGGCATTCACCACAATGTGTTCGGCGGCTTCCTCAGCCTGCGGGTCGGCCTGTACAGCACGGGTGCTGGCGCGGTGAAGTTCAGTGACTTCAGCTTCCGGGCAATCCCGGAAACCTCGGGCATGTGAAAGGGGTTTGGTAAGCAGTACCGCATATTGCTATTAACATAATATGCATTATGCGAAATTAAAGATGTGCCAGACAGGCAGCCTATTTCCCACGGAATAACCGGGCTCAGTAAAGCTGTGACAAATAAACCCTAGTGTTCATCGCAGAGATTTCCGCCTCTTCCAGGTAGAAACTCTACGATTCCAGGCAGACAACTTTGTCTTCTGGTGAACCTAGGCAGACTTTATTGCATTGAGGTTGGCGCATTGCAGAAACGTCTACCGAATCGATGCACCGGACTCGATGCGCCCGCATGGGTGCCGGAGCAGTCGGAATGGCCTCGCAGGGGCCGTTGAGCCAGGGATCAGCAGTCAGGACAGACAACAAGTCGCCCTCAGGCC